>OLKW01000345.1_pt1 | contig 115387 bp, 100 predicted proteins | sample 1604351 | NCBI WGS metagenome assembly OLKW01 (sample SAMEA104055714, study PRJEB20765) | soil metagenome | isolation source: soil
ATCCAACAAACATTTCGGATACTTCATCTTTTTATAATCTTGTCATTAGTGGGGCATGCGCTTCAAATGTTACTTCGGTAAATGTTTCTTTAATACTCAATACTGCTCCAAGTATTGTTTCGCAACCTGTAAATCAAACTGTATGCGCAGGTAGTTTTGTAAGTTCTGTAAGTTTTTCTGTTGCTGCAACAGGAACAGCTCTCACTTACCAGTGGAGAAAAGGAATTATAAATTTAATTAATGGGGGAAATATTTCCGGCGTAACTACGGCTACACTTACTATTAATCCTGCAAATATTTCAGATACTTCATCATTTTATAATGTTGTCATCAGCGGAGCGTGCGCACCTAATGCTACTTCGGTTAATGCTTTTTTGATGATAAATAATATACCAATCATTACTACACAACCAAACAATCAAATAGTTTGCGCAGGTAGTTTAACCGGTTTTTCAGTTGGCGCAACAGGAACTGCACTTACTTACCAATGGAGAAAAGGAATTGTGAATTTAATTAACGGAGGAAATATTTCAGGTGCAACTACGGCTGCACTGATAATTAATCCTGCTGCCATTTCTGATACTTCATCATTTTATAATGTTGTCATTTCTGGAGCGTGTGCAACTAGTGATACTTCAATAAAGGTATCTCTTAAAGTTAATCAAGTTCCTATTGCGATTGCAAGCAGTAATTCTCCTGTTTGTATAAGTAATTCAATAAATCTGATGGCACAAACTGTTTCAGGAGCAACTTATCTTTGGGTAGGTCCAAACACCTATTCATCGTCAACACAAAACCCGGTAATTATTAATACAACACCGGTAAACGCAGGCACCTATTCTTTAACTGTTACAAATAACGGTTGCACATCAGTTTCTTCAATAATTACAATTGCAGTAAATAATTGCAATGGTGCTGATTTAAGTGTTGTTAAAACAGTAAATAACTCCCATCCATTTATTGGGCAGACAGTGGTATTTACAATTACGGCAAGTAATAGTGGTCCTAATGCTGCAACCGGAGTAGAAGTTACGGATATTTTACAAAGTGGATATGTTTATGTTTCATCAAATACGACTGTCGGAACTTATAATTCTTCTACAGGTGTTTGGATGATAGACACACTGAATAACGGCGCCTCTGTTATATTGACAATAACAGCAACAGTTGTATCAGGAGGAAATTATGTTAACACAGCGATAATATACGGTAGCCAAGTCGATCCGAATATGCCTAATAATAATTCATCCATTGAAACCTACCCAACAGATTTTAATATTCCGGAAGGATTCTCCCCAAATGGTGATGGAGTAAATGATTTATTTGTAATAAGAGGAATTGATAATTACCCGAAGAATACATTCGAAATTTTTAATCGCTGGGGAGATAAAGTATTTGAAGCAAGTCCTTATAAAAATACCTGGGATGGTAAATACACAAAAGGATTACGGGTAGGGGGTGATGAATTACCTGTAGGAACTTACTTCTATGTGCTTGATTTGGGAGATGGTTCATCTATTTATAAAGGAACTATTTACTTAAACAGATAATAGTAAAAACAGAAAAAAAAAATAGTTAAGATTAAAAAAATGAAACCACTAAACAAAATAACAATCGTATTAATTGCAGCCCTTGGGAGTTTAACTCTTTTGGCGCAACAAGACCCAATGTATACCCATTACATGGATAATACATTAGTAATTAATCCGGGTTACGCCGGTAGCAGAGATGCCTTAACCGTTACAGCACTTCACCGATCACAGTGGGTTGACTTTAAAGGAGCACCAAAAACGCAAACAATAACTATGCATGCTCCATTAAAAAATGAACATTTAGGAATGGGATTGGCTGTATTAAATGATAAAATAGGACCGAGTAATAATACATCTGTGGCTGTTGATTTTGCCTATATAATGCAGATGAATAAAAAATCAAAGTTGGCATTAGGTTTAAGTGCGGGTGCTAGTATATTTCAGGCTAACTTGAGTTCACTTAATTTAGATCAGCAGAGTGATCCAACATTTCAAAATAATATTACTAATCATATAACTCCAAATCTGGGTTTTGGTGCGTATTACTATAGAGAGCGTTTTTATGCCGGTGTTTCAACACCTAATTTAGTTCAAAATTCTTATTCAATAATAAATTCTGCTAATGGAACTACTTTAACGGCAAAAGAACAAAGACATTATTATTTAATTGCCGGTACTGTTATTAATTTAACCGAGAACTTGGCCTTTAAACCAACAACATTTATTAAAGTAACAACTGCTGCTCCTTTACAGGTTGATCTTACCGGTTCCTTTATAATTATGAAAAGATTATTGCTTGGCGCCATGTTTCGTTCAGGCGATGCTTTTGGAGCGCTGATAGGATTTAATATCACAGATCAATTGCACTTGGGTTATTCGTACGACTGGTCATATGGTTTGAAAACATCTAAGTATAATCAGGGAAGCCATGAAATACTATTGCGATATGATTTTATTTTTTCCAGCAAAAAACAAATTCATTCTCCAAGATATTTTTAATTCAAAAAACATAAAAAATGAAAAAATTATTTATCCCCATTATAGCGTTTATCGGAATTGGTAGTAACGCTATTGCACAAGAAAAATCATCAAAAGAATTAAAAGGAGATGAATCTTATTTTGTTTACTCTTTTGATAAAGCCATTAATTCTTATACCCATACAAACCATTTGAGTATAGATGGGCAGCGCAAGTTAGCTAAGAGTTATCATAACATGAATCAAAACATCCAATCTGAAGCGGCTTATTCAAAATTAATAAGCACATCGGGAGGAAATTTTCCGGAAGATTATTACAGTTTTGCAATGGTTTTAAAAAACAGCAGCAAATATGAAGAGGCGAATAAACTGATGGATAAATTTATAGAACTAAAACCAAACGATTTACGTACAAAAGACTTTTCGACCAATAAAATAAAACTAAACGATTTATTAAAAGATGATGGTAAGTATAAGATAGAACATTTGACTGTAAATACGGATGCAGAAGACTTTGGTGTTTGCTATTATAAAAATAAAATTGTTTTTACATCAACCAGAGCAACTCCTAAAATGATTCAACGAAAATCCAATTGGAATGGAAAACCATTTTTAAATATGTATATCTCTGAAGTAGAGCAAGGTCAAATGAAAAATCCTGAAAATTTTGATAAAAGTTTGAATGGTAAAATGAACGAGGGTCCTGCAAGTTTTACCAAGGATGGTAATTATATGGCTTTTACCCGAAACAATTATAATCTTAAAAGAAAAGATCGCGTTGTAAAACTGGAAATTTATTTTCGAAATTGCAAAGAAGGAAAATGGTCGGAAAAAGAATCTTTTTTTCTTAATAGCAAGGAATATTCGGTCGGGCATCCTTGTTTGACAGCAAAGGGGAACACGATGTATTTTACAAGTGATATGCCGGGCGGTTACGGTGGTACAGATATTTATAGAATTACAAAAAACGATAAAGGAGAATGGGAAAAACCTGAAAATCTTGGAGATAAAATAAATACAGAAGGAGATGAAATGTTTCCCTTTTTTGAAGAAAATAATGGAATATTATTTTTTGCTTCAAACGGGCGTTTCGGTCTTGGCGGTTTAGACATTTTTATTTGCGCAGTTAGTGATTCTGAGTTTGGTCGTGTATATAACGCAGGATTTCCTTTGAATACACCGTACGATGATTTTGCTATAATAGTAGATGAAAAGATTAATAAAGGATATTTTTCTTCTAATAGGATTGGTGGCAGTGGAGATGATGATATTTATTCTGTTGATATAGTAAAAGGGTTAGATATAGGCAAAAGAATAAAAGGTATTGCAAAAGATAAATACGGAAACGCCATTTCTCAAACATTTATAACATTACTTAATGATAAAGGTGGCATTATTGATACACTCACCACGAAAAATGACGGAGCCTATGCCTTTTTTGTTGAGGCGGATAAAAATTTTAAATTAAGCGGAACAAAAGAAAAATATATTGAAGGAGATACAGTTGCTAACACTTTTGGCAAAGAATTTATTGTAAAGGCAGATGTTGTACTTCTCACAAAGGAAGAAATTGTAGCTGAAAAAATAAAAGTGGGAGCAGATTTGGGTAAAATTTTAGAATTAAATCCTGTTTATTTTGGCGACTTAAATGCTGATATTGCTTATTTTGATTTAGACAAATACAATATTCGTCCGGATGCTGAAATTGATTTGGAAAAAATCGTTAAAATAATGAATGAATATCCTACCATGATTGTTGAGTTGGGCTCGCATACAGATTGCAGAGAAACTAAAAAATATAATCAAATATTATCCGATAAAAGAGCAAAATCTACAGCAGAGTATATTCAGAAAAGAATTACAAAGCCGGAACGGATTTATGGGAAAGGATATGGCGAAACAAAGTTAGTAAACGGGTGTGCTTGTGAAGGTAAGGTTGTTTCAGGCTGTTCGGAAGAAGATCACCAAAAAAACAGACGCACCGAGTTCATTATAGTAAAAAAGTAATTTTTTAATATTTTTTAGACGCCACTCTTAAAAGGAGTGGCGTTTCTGTTAGTTGTATGCATGCCCGGCAAATATGTAAATACTGTAACTTATTGTAAAAATTCTGTAATATCCTCACGGTTGCATTTAAACACTTTTATTCTATGGAAAACGAGAAAGAAATAAATTCAAAGATTCTGAAAATTACAATGAAAATAAAGGATAAATATCCTGAGTTATCGAAATATTTGGAAGAAATGCAAGTGACAATTCCGGATGAAAAAAAACCGGAAATAACACAAAAGAAATTAGTGGCATATTATGAGTCACTGAATTCATTATTGAATAAATATATATTGGAACATCCCCAAAATGCAAAATAAATAGGAATGCGTGAATGATGTAACTTATTAAGTAAATTCTGTAACAGGTATAGCTCTTCGGTTCCGCATCTTTGTCAAAGAAATTAAATAACAATAAAATAAAAAAAATATGAAAAATCTAACTGAATTAAAAGGAAACTGGAACGAAACTAAAGGGAAACTAAAACAAAAATTTGCTATGCTAACAGATAGCGATGTGTTATTGGTAGAAGGCAAACAAGATGAAATGTTAGGTAGGCTTCAAGTTAAACTTGGTAAAACAAAAGAAGAGTTACATAAGCTTATTTCTGAATTATAAATTAAACAGCTCAAATAAAAATCAACTAAAATTTTAACAATTAAAAAAAAGTAAAATGAAAAAGACAATTTTAAAAGTGGCTGCGATAACCTTTACAGTAGGTGCGTTTTTAACAGGATGTAATACACCATCAGAAAAAGTAGTAAATGCAGAAGAAAATGTTACCGAAGCAAGTAAAGACTTAGATAAAGCCAATAAAGAGTATGTGGAAGATATTGAAAGTTGCAAAAAGGAAACGGCTGAAAAGATTGAGGTAAACAATAAAAGCATTGCTGAATTTAAAACAAGAATAGAACATGAGAAAAAAACTGCTAAGGCAGATTACAATAAAAAAATAGCTGAGCTGGAGCAAAAGAATACTGACATGAAAAATAAAATGGACGATTATAAAGCAGACGGCAAAGAAAACTGGGAAAAATTTAAAAAAGAATTTAACCATGATATGGATGAGTTAGGCACAGCTTTTAAAGATTTAACAGTAAAAAACGTAAAATAGACCGGAAGTAGGATTTAATAAATATAAAATTGTCCTTGTCTTAGATAGAAAAAACATGAAAAAGATAATCTTACTTATGACTGTCGTTACCTTTATGGTTAACAATTTAGGTGCTCAAGAGAATAATAATTCGTCGGAAAACAGAACAGATTTTCGTGATAGGCTTCTTTTTGGATTGAAAGTTGGTGCAAATTACTCAAACGTGTATGACGCACAAGGCGAGGTCTTTCAAACAAATCCAAAATTAGGTTTAGCAGCAGGTGCTTTTTTATCTATTCCCATTGGAAAATACTTGGGTATTCAACCGGAGGTATTATTTTCTCAAAAAGGATTTCAGGCAACCGGTAGAATTCTTGGAAGTACTTATAACATTACCCGAACCACAAGTTATATTGATGTTCCTTTATTATTTGCTTTTAAATTCAGCGAATTTATTACTCTTATGGGAGGGCCTCAATATTCTTACTTGGTAAAACGAAGAGATGTATTTGCGAACGCAACTACAAGTAGTGCACAGGAAACAGAATTTCAAAATGATAATGTGCGTGTAAATACTTTGTCTTTCGTTGGAGGTGTTGATATTAACTTAAAGCATATTGTGCTTAGCGCAAGAGCAGCTTGGGATATTCAAAACAATAATGGTGACGGAACATCTACAACGCCGAGGTATAAAAATGTATGGTATCAAGGTACTATAGGATATAGGTTTTATAAAAATTAAACAAAATGACGACAAAAAAACACATGGGTATCTGGATGGATCATTCTGTAGCCCACCTGATGGAACTGCAAAATAATACAATTACAACAAATAGTATTAAATCAGAATTTACACATCAGGAAAAAGAGCATAGTTTAAGCAAAGGTGAAAATCACATGCATAATAAAGAGCAACACCAACAAGCAGGTTATTATAAGAAAATAACGGATGCCATTAAAGGTTGCGAAAAAGTGCTTCTTTTTGGGCCTACCACAGCTAAAAATGAATTACTTAATCTGTTAAAAGTTGATCACCATTTTGCAAACATTAAAATGGAAGTAAAGCAGGCAGATAAAATGACTGAGAACCAACAACATGCTTTTGTTAAAAATCATTTCGATTCTTCATTGTAGTATTAACTAGTATTAAAAATATAATTATGAAAAAAATAATAACACTAATCACAATTTGCATTATCATTTGTTTTGTGTTTGCTTCTTGCAAATCAAATATGTCTTTGACAAAGCGCCATTATAACAACGGCTACTATATAGCTCATAGTAAGGAACTGCAACACCGTAAGCCGTCAAATAAAGAAGAAAAAGTAACGCAATCAAAGACTAAAACTACTTTGTATTCGGTTCCAAATGCCGGTCAACTCAACAAAAATATTGGTTATGTTGAAAAAGACCTAGCCGTAAACAATAAGGTTGTTGGAGAAAATAGTCAGAAAAAAAATAAAACAATTGTTTTGAAAAAGTCTGCAAAGCAACGGGTAAATGCTAAAACAGGAATTATTACATACCCGATTGTACAAATTAAACATAAGCTGACTGAAATAAAAAAAATTGACAGTGATTCCTCTGACAAAGATGGTCTGAGTTTATTTTGGATAATTATTTTGGTATTATTGATTTTGTGGGCCTTTGGTTTTTTAAGTGGTGAATTCGTGTTTGGCGGGTTGATTCATATATTATTAGTCGTAGCACTTATCCTGTTAATCTTATGGTTGCTAAGAATTATTTAAAAACACACAACTTTATAAATTTCATAAACATTTAAAAAATAAAAAAATGACAAACGAAACAAAATGGTCAATAGACCAAGCCCATAGTGAAATTGCCTTTAAAATACGGCATTTGATGATTGCACATGTTAAAGGAACATTCAAAACATTTGATGCGAGTATTTATACAACCGGTAAAGATTTTAAAACCGCAGTAATTGATTTATGGATAGATGCTTCTTCGATAACCACAGGTGATGAAAAACGCGATGAGCATTTAAAAAGTACTGATTTTTTTGATGTGCAAAATCATAAACAAATAACATTTACTTCAAATACTATTGGAGTTGCTGATTCAAATGGTGATCATGAATTGTGGGGCGAATTAACAATGAGAGGTATTACAAAAAATGTAAAATTAAATGTTCAGTTTGGCGGCATCGTAAAAGATCCTTGGGGAAATGAAAAAGCCGGGTTTACCGTTGGCGGAAAAATTAAAAGAAGTGAGTGGGGATTAGTTTGGAATACAACTATAGAAACCGGTGGCTTAATGGTGAGCGATGAAGTGACAATTTCTTGTGAAGCTGAACTTATCAATGTCGGTCTGAAAGAATTGACTATGGAATTGGAATCTGATAAAAAAAGTGTCCTTTAATTGAAGCATGTGCCATCTTAATACCTGATTTATTTACTCAATTTAAACAAGCAAAAATGAAAATCAAACTAAAATCAACAATATTAATTATCCTGCTTGCAGGACTTACGATTCCAACTATTCAAAGTTGTAAAAAATATCCCGATGGACCAATGATTAGTTTACGAACCAGAACAGAACGCGTTGCTAATACCTGGAAAGTAGATAATTATAAAAGGAACGGGACTGATTATACTTCCACGATGGGTGGTTATACAGAAACCTTTACTAAGGATGGAAATTATTCTTACTCTTGGCATATTTTAGGCGGTACAGGCAAATGGGCTTTTCAAAATAATGATAAAGAAATTGCATTAACCGGTTTAAACAATCAAAGTAATTACACTATAGTAATTTTAAAATTAGAAGAGAAACAATTCTGGTATTACTATATGGATGGTAATGATAAAAAGGAATTTCACATGGTTCAGAATTAATTTTAGTCTAATTAAAAATATATAATATGAAACCTAACGACAATAGTAAAGCGAATACGGGAAAAACACCTTCTGAAAAGAAAACGGATAGTACCGGTGTAGATACAAATGCCGATAAAACCGGGACTGATAGTAATGCGGACGCTACAGAAAACGAAAAGAATAAATCTAAAAAACATAGCAAATTTGATAAACCTAAAAGAGAAGTTGACCCTGATAAAACAGGCATAGATACTGAAGCAGACAAAACTAAAAAAGAAAAATAACCATGAAGCAGAAATCCTGAAGAAAGTGTTAGTTTGACTTCATTATTTCGCTTCATGGTAAAGAATTAGCAGTAATTAATAAGTGAAAAACAAAAATCATGGGAAACACACTTTATGTAGTAGCAGTTATTTTGGTTGTTTTATGGGCAATCGGTTTCATTGGGTATAATGCAGGTGGAATTATACATATTCTATTGGTACTAGCACTCATTTCAGTATTACTGAGAGTCATTCAGGGTAAAAAATTTAATTAACATTTAAAAACAAAAAAAATGGAAAAATCAAACACAGGAAAATTAATCGGAGCATTATTAGTAGGAGCTGCCGTTGGCGGAGCTTTAGGTATTCTTTTTGCTCCCGATAAAGGCAGCGAAACACGTAAAAAACTATTAGCGAAAGGCGATGACCTTACTGATGCAATGAAGGAAAAATTCAACGACTTCCTTGAAGAAGTAAAAAAAGAAGTTGAAACAATAAAAGGATAGTATTTCTAATCAAGCAATGTATTGTGAAAAAGAAAAAACTAACTACAGCGAGCGGTCGTCCTTATTACGAGTTTGAGAACTCCATGACGGTTGGGGCCAGAGGGTCAATTCTGCTGCAGGATTATTTTCTTCATGAAGATATGGCGCACTTCAATCGTGAGCGTATTCCAGAGCGTGTAGTTCACGCAAAGGGAGCGGGAGCGTTTGGAACTTTTACTGTAACGCATGATATTACCGAATATACTAAGGCGAAACTATTTTCTGCAATTGGTAAACAAACGAAATTATTTGTCAGGTTTTCAATTGTTGGTGGCGAAAAAGGTGGTGCAGATAGTGAAAGAGATCCGCGTGGTTTTGCACTTAAGTTTTATACCGAAGAGGGTAACTGGGATTTGGTAGGCAATAATACGCCGGTATTTTTTATAAAAGATCCGAAAAAGTTTTCTCATTTTATTCATACACAAAAGCGCGATCCCAAAACAAATTGTAAAAGTGCGACAATGATGTGGGATTTTTGGAGCTTGAATCCGGAAAGTTTACATCAGGTGATGATACTTATGAGTGATCGCGGAACTCCATTTTCATATAGACATATGCATGGTTTTGGAAGCCACACTTTTTCTCTCCTAAATAAAAATAATGATAAGGTTTGGGTAAAATTTCATTTTAAAACATTGCAGGGAATCAAAAACTTCACTAATAAGGAAGCAAATGAAATGAAAGGAATTGACCTGGATCAAGCACAACGTGATTTAGTGGAAGCCATTGCGAAAAAAGATTTTCCGAAGTGGACTTTGCAAATTCAGATAATGACAAATGAGCAGATAAAAAATTTAAAATTTAATCCCTTTGACGTTACAAAAGTGTGGGCTCACAAAGATTTTCCGTTGATAGATGTTGGAGTAATGGAATTGAATAAAATCCCCGAAAATTATTTTCGTGATGTAGAACAAGCAGCCTTTGCACCGGCTCATGTAGTTGATGGTATTGGTTATTCGCCGGATAAAATGTTGCAAGGCCGTTTACTTTCTTATCCCGATGCACAACGTTATCGTTTAGGTGTAAACTATGAATATATTCCGGTAAATAAATGTCCTTATATGGTTGCAAATTATCAACGTGATGGACTTATGCAGGTAGGTGATAATGGAGGAGCAAACGCGAACTACCGCCCGAATAGTTTTGATGATATTACTGTTGACGAAAGTTACAAAGAACCACCCATGCAATTAGAATCTAATAGGGCAGATTGGTTTGACCGCAATGAGAAAGATGATGATCACTACACGCAGCCGGGTGTGTTGTATCGCAATGCAATGAGCGAGCAAGACAGGGAAAACTTAGTAAGTAATATTGTAAGTTCAATGAGTAGTATTAGTGGTGAGAAGAAAAATGAAATTATTAACCGGCAATTGTGCCACTTTTTCCGTACCGATATTCAATTAGGAGCAGCAATAGCAAAAGGATTGAATGTTCAGATTGATGAACGGACGATGGTTCACAAAAAATAAATGATTAATTTCTTTTAAAGAAAAATTAATGCAAGCGGTTTAATAGCATGCATTATTAAAGTTTGTCCTGCACCGGCTTTTCAAACTGATGGAAACAATTTAGTTTAACAAGTTTTATGAAATTCGTTTCAGAAAAAAAATCAATATTCTTCTTTATGCTTGCGGCTATAGCATTGGTATCGGTATTGGTAATTTTCTATTATAATGTGCAAAAAGTAAAATCAACAAACGATTTAGTTGAGCATACACAGGAAGTGCTTCATAAGAGTGATAATGTTCTGATGGATATTATAAATATTGAAACCGGGTTAAGGGGATATTTATTAACGAGAAATGAAATATTTTTAGAACCCTTTTATAATTCTGTAACTACGATAAACAGCAATATAACTGCATTGGCAGTACTTACCAAGGATAATCCAAATCAGAAACCACGGATAGATTCATTGAAAAAACTGTCAGATGAAAGATTGCTTTTAACAAAAGCTGTCATTGAAGAAAGGAAGCACAATGGATTGAATGAAACGGAAATAATAGTGGCCGTTGGAAAAGGGAAAACTCTTACCGACAAAATCCGGAGCATAGTTGCGCTTATCAATTGGGAAGAATTTGAGTTACTTAAAGAAAGAAGGAAAGAAAATGAAAACAGCAATAAAATTTCGGAATTAATATTTTTATTGCTGCTCGTTTTCATTGTAATAATTCTTGTACTTGTAATTATTATTATAAAGAATCAGAAAATAAAAAATAAATTTGCCGAAGAACTGCAAAAATCTTCAGAATTACTGGAGAAAAGTTTAAAGGAAATATCTTCGTATAAATTTGCTTTGCAGGAGTCATACATAGTTGCCATAACAGATGCAAAAGGAATCATAACATTTGCAAATGAAAATTTTTGTGAAATTTCAGGATACAGCAATGAAGAATTAGTTGGACAAGACCATCGCATTATTAATTCAGGCTATCATTCAAAGGAATTTTTTAAAACGTTATATTCTACAATTGCTAAAGGAAAAATATGGAGAGGTGAAATAAAAAATAAAACCAAAAACGGCACTTTCTATTGGGTGGATAGCACGATTGTACCGTTTCTTGACAAACAAGGAACTCCTTTTCAATATGTTGCTATTCGAATTGATATTACTGATCGAAAAAAAGCTGAAGAACAATTAATAACTGCCAACAAAGAACTAGAAGCATTCTCTTATTCTGTTTCACACGATTTGAGAGCGCCGTTGAGAGCAATTAACGGGTATTCAAAAATTTTACAGGAAGATTACGCCGAAAAATTGGATGATGATGCCATTAGTTCGCTACAAGGAATATTGAAAAATTCTAAAAGGATGGGCGAACTCATAGATGATTTGCTGGCATTTTCCAGACTCGGGAGAACGGAAGTGAAGACTTCTGAAATAAACATGACTGCTCTTGTTAAATCTGTAAGAGAAGAAGAGATGCTTGGGAACTCAAATAATATAGAATTTGTAGTGCAGGAGCTTCTTTCTACGAAAGGGCAACAGGTATTAATCAAACAAGTATGGATTAATTTAATTTCCAATGCAATAAAATATTCAAGGCATAACCCCAAAACCCGTATTGAAATTGGCTCATATTATAAAGACAATCTTGTTATTTATTATGTAAAAGATAATGGCGTAGGATTTGATATGCAATATTATGATAAACTTTTCGGGGTTTTTCAGCGGTTGCATTCTCAGGAAGAATTTGAAGGAACGGGAATTGGTTTAGCTATCGTGCAAAAAATAATACAGCGCCACAAAGGAACTGTTTGGGCGGAATCTAAACTAAACGAAGGATCTTGTTTTTATTTCAGTTTACCCAATATTAATTCTTAAATTAAAATAACATGAATTACGATGAGATTGAAATTTTATTTGTGGAAGACAGCTTAGATGATGCTGCACTTACAATGCGTGCACTTAAAAAGGGCGGACTCTCCAATACTATTTTTCATGTGAAGGATGGTGCAGAAGCGCTTGATTTTATGTATTGCAAAGGGGCTTATACTTCCCGCAGTAACCACGAGCATCTCAAGTTGATATTACTTGATTTAAAAATGCCAAAAGTATCAGGAATGGAGGTGTTGGAAAAAATTAAATCCGATCCGGCGTTTAAATCTATTCCTATTGTTATACTCACATCCTCAAAGGAAGATCCTGATATTAAGCGATGCTATGAACTTGGCGCAAACAGCTATATAGTAAAACCTGTAGAAAGCGATAATTTTTTTCAAACTATTAAAGACCTGAGTTTTTACTGGATGATATCAAATCAACCGCCGCAATAATGACCACTGAGCTAAAAATACTACTGGTAGAGGATTCTGAAACAGATGCTGATTTACTAATCAGATTTCTGAAGAGGGAAAAAATTGATTTTAGCTATTCGCGTGTTTGGGATAGAAACGCATTTATAAACATATTGAGAGAAAATCATCACGATTTAATAATTGCTGACCATACACTTCCGCAGTTTAGTGGAATGGAAGCATTTCGCATTGCAAAAAATGAAAACAGAAACATTCCTTTCATTTTAGTTACAGGTACGGTATCAGAAAAAATATTAACCGAATACGCCAAAGAGGGTGTAGACGATTATATTTTAAAAGACAATCTTTTACGACTTCCATCAGCAATTGAAAATGTAATTAGCAAGAAAAAAATTGAGCAGCTATATAAGGAATTGGAAATAGCTCATAGTCTTAGCAAACAACTACTTCAGGATGCTGAACAAGCTACACAAAAAGCCGAAGAGTCAACTAAATTAAAGGAAGCATTTCTTGCAAACATGAGCCATGAAATCCGTACACCCATGAACGCCATCATTGGTTTTTCGGATATACTATTTAAAAGAGAACTGGGAGTACAAGAAAAAGAATATGTAGGGATAATAAAAACGGCTGGAGAAAACCTCTTAACTATCATTGATGACATACTTGATATATCAAAAATTGAAGCGGGTATGATGACTTTTGAAGAAAGCAATTTTAGTGTTAAAGAAACTTTTAAATCGCTCCAGATAATGTTGTTGGAAAAGGCAAAAGAAAAAAATCTTGAATTAATTTTCAGTTGTGATGATGATGTTCCCGATGTTTTGCGTGGTGATCCTACTCGTCTTAGACAGATAATCATCAATCTGGCTGGAAATGCAATTAAGTTCACACAAAAAGGAAGTGTGCAGGTGCATGCGAAGGCTCAGAAGTTGACAGATGAAAATATTTTAATGGAATTTTCTGTAAAGGATACCGGTATAGGAATATCTCAGGATAAACTTGAACATATTTTTGAACGATTCCGTCAGGCGGAATCTCAGACAACAAGAAAATACGGAGGAACAGGGCTTGGTTTGAGTATAGCAAAACAGTTAGCTGAACTTCAGGGTGGGACGTTGTCAGTGAAAAGTGAATTTAATGTCGGATCGGTATTTTCTTTTTGTATTCCCTACAAAAAATCAATTGGAACTCTTCCCTCACCCGAGATTACAGAGAAAAAGTACAATATGGAAGAACTCAGTAAATTAAATATTTTGCTTATAGAAGACAATCAATTGAATGTAAAACTAATTTTGAGTTTGTTCGCGGAATCTAATTTAAAAATAGTGGTAACAGAGAATGGAAGTTTAGGCATTGATAAACTAAAAGAAAATTATTTTGATATTATTTTGATGGACATGGAAATGCCCGTTATGAATGGGTATGAAGCAACTATTATTATTCGTAATGCCCTTAAAAGTAATATTCCTATTATTGCAATGACAGCTCATGCAATGGCCGGTGAAAGAGAAAGGTGTTTGAGTTTAGGGATGAACGATTACATTTCAAAACCAATAAACGCAAGTTTGCTTTTTGAAAAAATACATGATTTAACAACTCTTCATTCTTTTAAACAAGACCGCTCTTATTTAAGGGAAGCCTCTTCTGAATGATTCCGAAAAGACAAGGGATCGCAACTGAGTAAATATAGGGTTGGGCATTCTAATATCAGAATGTGTGAATGATGTAACTCTTTTTACGAGTTGTGTAATACTTAGGCGTTTAAAGGTGCGCAACTTTACAACGAGATTCATTTAGAAAGTAATAAAAACAGTTATATGGAAGCTAAAGTATGTTTAATCGAACCGTTGTTAGAAAGTGCTGAAGGGTACAGCAAAACAAGTTTAAAATTAATTAAACTAAAATTCGTTGATAAAACTTCGGATGTTATGTCCACATTAGTATCCCGTTTATTATTAGCAATTGCGCTCCTGTTTTTTGTAATAATTTTAAATATAGCTGTTGCACTTTGGCTCGGAGATTTGCTTGGAAAGGATTATTATGGATTTTTAATAGTTGCTTCATTCTATGGACTAATAGCAATTATTTTATTTTACATTCACCCGTTTATCAAAGCGCGTGTAAGTAATTCGATAGTGAAAAAAATGCTTAATTGAACTATTTATGGAAAAAATTACAACTGTAGCTGATTTAAAAAGTGCTATACAGCAATTAGAATATAAGCAAGCCATTGAATTGGTTTTGCTAAAAGAGCAATTTTATACTACTTATGAAAGTCTTAAACCTATCAATATTATTAGGAACAAATTTAAGGAGATGATTTTAGCCCCTGATTTTAAAACAAATCTTGTAAACTCTGCAATAGGTTTGGCAACAGGATTCGTGGCTAAAAAGGTTTTTGTAGGAAAGACACATAATCCTTTAACAAAATTATTGGGAACTATTGTAGAAATAGTTATTGCAAATAAGACGATAAAAAATGCTGATGGAATTAAATCAATAGGGAGCATCATCTTAAATAAAATAATTAATAAAGGCTCTGATTCAGAAAAATAATAATGGAAGTTCCTTTTAAAATACCCTTTTATGCCAAATTAGCGCTAATTTTTATATGCATTTTTTCTTTCGTAATTATCATGCACCTTGGTCAGTATATTATTATACCGATTGTGTATGCAACCATTATTGCAATTTTACTGAATCCTGTGGTTAATTATTTAACCCTGAAAAGAGTAAATAAAATAATTGCTATTTCAGTTGCGGTGACTCTCGCAACTTTTGTTGTACTTGGAATACTTTACATTGTCTCTACACAGGTAACTATGTTCAGCGATACATATCCACAACTGAAAGAAAAATTTAATGCAACAAGTAATGAACTTATACAATGGATTTCGGAAAAATTTAATATCCGAAAAGTAAAAATTGATGAGTGGATATATGAAGCAGAAAGCGAGGAGATTAATAATTTTGCGATAGGTGAAAAACTTACAGAAGCGGGGCGCATGATGGTAACTGTAATGTTATTGCCGGTTTATTTATTCATGATTCTTTATTATAAACCTTTATTACTTGAATTTAGCCGAAAACTTTTTCGCGCAGAGTACCACATTGTTGTTGCAGAGGTTTTATCAAACTCTAAAAAAATTATTCAAAATTATTTAGTCGGACTTTTTTTTGAGTTGATAATTATTGCTGTTTTGTATTCAGCCGGGCTTTTATTACTGGGAATTGATTATGCAATCATTCTGGGTATTACGGGCGCAATTGTCAACATTATTCCGTACATCGGTAAAATCATTGCTATAGCACTGCCTATGCTTATCGCTTTTATAACAAAAGATTCTCTTACCTGTTCGGTTCTTGTTTTTTGTGTGTATATGTTTATACAGTTTGTTGACAGCCGTTATATCATTCCTAAAATTGTTGCATCTAGAGTGCAAATAAATGCTCTTATTTCCGTTGTCGTTGTTTTAATTGGCGGTGCAGTTTGGGGCATTTCGGGAATGTTTCTTTCCATTCCTTTAACCGCTATTATAAAAGTTATTTTCGATCATATTGAACCACTAAAACCCTGGGGATTTCTATTAGGAAATATTGTTCCTACGACTCCCAAATTTTATTTTGTCAAGCAAAAAAACAATTTACAAGTCTAAACCTAAATAAACAACTAAAATGAAACCAAACATTGGAATTACAAAAAAGGATTTAAAAAATACTTCAGCTATGCTGGCTGTTGTTTTGTCAAATGAAATGACATTGTATGTAAAAACAAGAAAAGCACATTGGAATGTTACAGGAGAAAGTTTCATGGAACTGCATAAATTGTATGAAAATCACTACAAACAACTGGAAGAAGCCATTGATGAAATAGCTGAGCGCATTGGAAAACTGGGTGAAAAAACCATAGGTACTATGCAGGAATTTTCAAAACTTGCTACAATCAAAGAATGTCCCGGAAAATATTCTTCCTCAAAAGACATGCTTAAGGAATTACTTAAGGATCATGAAGCAGTAATTATTCAATTGCGCAAGGATGTTGAAACATGTACCGAAAAATATAAAGATGCCGGAACTGCCGACTTTCTAACCGGATTAATGGAACAACACGAAACAACAGCATGGATACTTAGAAGATATTTAAACTAGTTTCTGTTGATTATAAATGGCAACTGATGTAAAAATAACGGATAATGTACTAGTGGAAAAAGTGATAACGGCTTCAGGAAATTCCTATACAAGAATAGCAAAAGGGTTTTTTGAAGAAGTTGCTCAATTAACAATGTTTACTTCGCGTTTTTTCAAACAAGTAATTAAACCACGATACGAGTTTAATGAATTTGTTAAACAGTCTTATTTAATTGGTTATAAATCATTCCCACTAATTGCAATAACAGGATTTATTATGGGGCTTGTATTAACAATACAATCTCGGCCAACACTTGCTGAATTTGGTGCAGAATCGTGGTTACCGGCAATGGTGGCGGTTTCAATCATTCGAGAAATTGGCCCCGTTATTACAGCATTAATATTTGCAGGAAAAGTAGGCTCGGGTATCGGAGCAGAGTTAGCCTCTATGAAAGTAACCGAACAGATTGATGCAATGGAGGTTTCGGGAATAAATCCATTTAAATATTTAGTAGTTACACGAATTGTATCCGCCACATTAATGTTGCCTGTATTAGTAGTTGCAGGTGATGCTATTTCTTTATATGGTGCGTATATTGGAGTCAATCTAAAAGGAGATGTCAGTTTTCACTTGTTTTTTTTACAAGTCTTTCAAAAACTTACTTTCACAGATGTTTTTCCTGCCATCATTAAAACATTCTTCTTTGGATTTGCAGTCGGATTAATTAGTTGCTATAAAGGATATAATTCTAACAAGGGAACTGAAGGTGTTGGAAGGGCTGCTAACGCTGCTGTTGTCCTCGGATCGTTAGCTGTATTTATTCTTGATATGATAGCTGTTCAACTAACCAGTCTATTTAATTGATTGAAAATGGAAACAACTGTTGCGGAAATAGAACACTTAAAAAAATCATTCGGAAGTAACGAGGTATTGAAGGATATAAGCTTTAAAATTGAGAAGGGAGAAAATCTTGTTGTATTAGGCAAATCCGGAAGTGGAAAATCTGTACTTATAAAATGTCTTGTTGGCCTAATTGAACCGGATGATGGTAAGGTTGTTTTACTTGGCTCAACTATTTCGGAATTAAATGATGAAGAATTAAACTTGCTGAGAAAAAAAGTAGGATTTCTATTCCAAAGTGCGGCTTTATACGATTCTATGACGGTTAGAGAAAATATTGAATTTCCACTGCGTGATTTAAAATCGAAACCAAAAGAAGAAATAGATACACTAGTTATAGAAGCATTAAAAAATGTAGGGCTTGTAGATGCTATTGATAAAATGCCATCAGAACTTTCTGGAGGGATGAGAAAAAGGGTTGGTCTTGCACGTACATTAATACTAAAACCGGAAATAATACTTTATGACGAACCTACAACGGGCTTGGATCCTATCACATCAAAAGAAATCAGTAAGTTGATTTTAGATGTGCAAAAAAAATATAATACAGCTTCTATTATTATAACACATGATGTAGAATGTGCGCGTATTACCGGAAATCGTATTCTTTTAATTAAAGATGGGACATGTGTAGCGGAAGGAAGTTTTAAAGAATTGTCGGAATCAAAAGATGAATGGGTACGCTCATTCTTTGAATAAGAATTAAAAAATGGAATCATGAAAAAGACAATAGGAAATAAAATAAGACTAGGAATATTTGTTTCCATCAGCGTTACTTTATTTATAATAGGAATTTATTTTATTGGTCAAAGGCAACAATTATTTAGTAGCACATTTAATATAAGTGGAATATTTAAAGATATAAGCGGACTTCAGGTTGGGAATAACGTGCGTTTTTCTGGTATTAATGTCGGTATCATTGGTGATATAGAACAAATTTCTGATTCAACAGTGAAAGTGTATATGGTGATTAATGAGCACACAAGAAAATTCATTAAAAAAAATGCAAAAGCAATAATCGGTTCAGATGGACTGATGGGAAATAAAATTGTAATAATTACTCCCGGAACATCCGGTAAACAAGAGCTATCAGACAACGATATTATTGAAACAGCTCAACCGGTGAACATGGACGATATCTTACTAAAAGTAAAAGTAACCAGTGACAATGCTGCAAATATAACAGGAGACCTCGCTGCTATTATGTGGAATATACGTGAAGGAAAAGGCACTATGGGAAAATTATTTATGGATAGTGCATTCGCTGAAAATGTAGATCAAACGCTTGTCAATATTAAACAAGGCGCGGGTGGTTTTAAACAAAATATGAATGCGGCAAGTCATAATTTTTTCTTAAGAGGTTTTTTTAAGAAAAAGAAAAGTGAAAAGGAGAAAAAATAGGAAAAGCGTGAAAAATGCAACATGTTTTTAATTTATCTAACGTTATATCGGGTGAAGAAAAGGAGCTGTACAGCTTAAAAAGTAATTACCTTATTAATCCTGAAGAGGCAGTAGGGATTAAAAGTTGTCCGGTTAAAAAATTAAATATCCGGGTTATACTATTTGTTGTATTAATTTTAATATGCAATATATCTTACGCGCAGGAGCACGATTCACTTAGGTTATATAAAAAAATAAAAAAAATTGCTTACAAACACAAACTTACTACATGGGCTTACAATGCCGTTTTTGTGGATCCGCAGCCGATTGAATACCCCTCACAACCGGCATCTAAAAAGGCGAAAATTGTAAACCCTTATTTAAAATACACGGGCAGTATAATTAGAAGAATCAATATCACCGTTTATGACCCTTTCGGTTATTCGGTAGAAGATACAGTTCAGCGAAAAATAAATTCGTTTGAAAAAATGGGTAACCGTGCGCATGTTACTACGCGGCATTGGGTTATTATAAACAAACTTTTGTTTAAAAAAAATGATGCTGTCAATGCACTTTCACTAAGTGAAACAGAAAGGTTGCTTCGTCAATCAGTTTATGTTAATGACGCCCGTATTTTTATTACTGCTATAAAAAATTCTGACAGTGTTGATGTAAACGTTATTGTGCAGGATAAATGGCCTATTACAGTTCCTGCAGAAATAACTGATGTTTCAGCTAACGCTAGATTTAGAAATGACAATCTACTTGGTACGGGTCAGCAATTTGAACAATACGTTGGATTTAGAAAGCCTGATTTATTGGGGTATAATGGATTTTATAATGTAGCAAATATTGATCATACTTATATATCATCTCGATTCTCCTATCAGACAGACAAAGATGGCACAAGTTTAGGTTTATCATTCGATCGACCTTTCTATTCACCCTTGACGAAATGGGCAGGTGGTGCCTCTGTAAATCATGTACAACATTTTTATACCTATAAGGATACAATAGATGGCATTGAAAAACGCATGAATCTTAGTAATGCAGGGTATGATGTATGGGTAGGAAAAAGTATAAAATTAAGTGATGATGAAAGTTTTTTTAGTCAGAGCAACAATCTTATTGTAACCGGAAGATATTACAATACTACCTATTTTAATAAATCGTCAATTGCATATAATGTGTTACAGTCAAATTTTAATACCTCGGCTTTTATTGGCAATATTGGTTATGCCGTACAACAATATTATAAAGATAAATTTATTTACAGATTTGGCGCAAATGAAGATGTGCCGGAGGGATTAATAGTACAATTTTTATATGGCGCAATAAAAAAAGAATTTGCACCGATAAGATATTATTCGGGAATAGAAATAGCAAGAGCAAAAGATTTTAAGTTTGGCTATTTATCTGCTACATTTTCTTCCGGTATATTTTTTAATAAATTTATTTCGAATGATATAACAACAAATTTTCGTTTCAATTATTTCAGCGATTTGTTTCGTATTAGGAAATGGTATTTGAGAGAGTTTTTAAATTATAGTCTTGTTTATGGAGAAAATAAACCTGTTACAGAGAAAACCACACTTACTTCAGCTGATTTATATGGATTTGAAAGCGGAGGATTAGTTGGAAACACAAAAATGGTGCTAAACTTTGAAACGGTTGCTTATGCTCCATACAATCTTATAGGTTTTAGGTTTGCGCCTGTAGTATTAGTTGGGCTTGGAATGATAAGTGATTCGCGCAACAAACTTTTTGAAAGTCATTTGTATCAGGCCTACTCTATGGGCTTAATGGTTCGGAATGAAAATTTATTGAGCAGTACTTTTCAAGTTTCATTTGGAGTTTATCCTATTTTACCGAATAGTGGAAGTTACGCCGTTAAATATAACCCTGTAACAAGTTTCACATTGAGAGTAAGGATATTCTCAATTGCAAAACCTGAATTTATCAGTTACTAAATGAATTCCTTTTTTTTTAAATATGCGATTGATGTAACTTATTCTTAGCATTCTGTAATACTTCAAAGTCCAAATACAAACATCTTTGCTCTCTAATTAGTTAAACAAATAAAAAAACAAAAAAATGAAAAAGATAATTTTAAAATGCGCTGTAACGGGGTTTATGGTAGTTACAAGCTTAACATCATTTGCGCAGCAGGATAAGAAAGCTGAGAAAGCAAGAAAAAATGTGGCTGAAGCGCAAAAAGATTTGACAGAAGCAAAAACAGATTCTGCTGTAGATTTTCAAAATTTTAAAAAGGATGCTGAAACAAAAATAAGTGAAAACAAAAGTAAAATTGCCGAACTAAAAGCAAAAAAGTCGAGCGACAGTAAAGAAGTCAAGAAAAAATACGACAAAAAAGTGGTAGCCTTAGAGAAAAAAAATGATGATTTGAAAATGAAGATAGAGGGATGTGGTAATACTAAAACAAGTAAATGGGCTTCTTTTAAACGTGAATTCAATTATGATATGGATGAATTAGGACATTCTATTAAGGATTTCGGTGTTGATAATACAAAATAGATAAAATAAATGGTTATTTAAAAAAGGTGGGTGAAGATTCCGCCTTTTTTTATTTTAGTTAATCAACTTTATGGACTAATGGTATTATCAACTTAATTGAAAGAAGTTTGAATTTAATTATTCTTTAAAAAATTGAGAAAAATTTCTTTGCGTGCAATAAACCTGATTAAAGTCTTATCTTAGTTGTGTGATTTTCTTTTTTGATAGTTAAGTTATTTAACGTTTATTTTTTTATGGCTGTTCCATGAAAAAAATTGTTTTTTTGTTTTTTCTTACCGGCTCAACAAGTTTTTCGCAAATCATTACAACTATTGGTGGAAATGGAATAAGTAGTTATGCGGGTGACGGAGACCCTGCTGTTATTTACTGTTATGCTTGCAGTAAGTAACCAATACGGTTGTGTAGATACGGTGAGAAAAATTAGTACAATAAAAGAAGAATTTACCTTCTATGTTCCTAATGCTTTTACACCTAATGGAGACAGAAATAACGAAACCTTTAACGGCGTAGGAACCGCAATAGGAGAGTATGAAATGTTTATTTTTGACAGATGGGGCGAATTGATTTATAAGACCAATGATTACAATCAGCCTTGGGACGGAAGATTAAAACAAAAGGGCGATGTGGTACAGGAAGATGTGTACGTTTACAAAATTCGACTTACTGAGCAGAATAATAAACATGAGCACGTTTACGAAGGCCATATTTCATTAGTAAAATAAGTATATTTTATAAAAAAATAATCAGGCTATGAGTATTCAATAGCATAAGACACTGTTTGTTTTTTTGTAAATTTAAGAAAGCTTTCTATCTTTGCTTCCAGTCATTTAAATTATTTGACCGGAGTATCCGAAAATCCAGTAAACAGAGTAGGGATAAAAACATTTTACATTTTATATGAATAAGAAAGTAAGAAATTTATGTATGGGTTTAATGCTAATGACAGCTTTTTCATGTAGCCGTTATATTGCCCCTCCATTTACAGATGTTGTGAAAGTATCGCAACTAAAGCCTAACATGAAAGTTAAGCAGGTTATTGATTTGTTAGGTATAGAACCTTACGATATTTACCAAATGCAGGAAACGGGTGCACAGATGCTCAGTTTTAATTATCGTTTGAAAAAAAGGATAATGTATCAATATAACACGATTAATTTTTTGGAAGTACAAAGATTGACATCCAATGAAGAATCGCAAAAAGCGGGCGATTTGTATTACGATAAAAATTATCAAACCGTTTATGCCATGTTTAACAAAGATGGCGACTTGCTTTCTTATTTAACAACAAGCGGGGCCAATAATAGAGGCGAGTTAATTGTGATTGGCAATTCTATTCAATATTATGACGAGAAAAATATCAACTCGTTAGACAGCAGCTACAATAAAGCGCATAATCCTTATTATAATTCAAGGCCAATTAATATTGGTATAAATAAAGATGGGTCTTTTAATAATGGCGGTGCGGTTCTTCCAAAGAAATGGTATCATTTTGGGAGATAAAATAATAAACAGACTTAATTAAAATAAAACATTCAATATGAAATCCAAGATTCACAAATTCCTTAATTTAAAAAAGAACGTTATGAGTAAAAAAATATTTTTAGTAATTTTAGGAGTAAGCTTGTTCTCGGCAGGTTTTGCGCAGTTTACATATGGCCCAAAATTGGGAATAAATATGTCAAAATTGCCAAATGATAAATTGATGCCCGGTTTTCAAGTGGGAGGTTTTTTAAATGGAGAACTTTATGACAGAATGGGTATCCAAATAGATTTTCTTTGGACATTAAAAGGAACAAGACACACCAATACCGATTCTATACATACAATAACCACAAATACAGTAACAGGTATATCAACTATAAATACAAGTACTGTAAATGTTGTAGCCACAACTTATTATCGTTTTGTGGATGTTCCTATTTGTGTGTATTTCCCTATTTCAAAACATATCAGAGGTTTTGCGGGTCCTCAGATTTCTGCTTTTAGGCATGCACATGAAAAATATGCTGTGGGTTCTGCAACACCTGTAGAATCTGATATAACAGGGATAACCGGTAAAATATCATTTTGTTTTGGATTTGACTTTATTTCTAAATCGCCTTTTATTTTCGGCGTACGATTTGTGTCAAATAGATTTACCGGCGGAAACCCATTGGGTGGAAGCAGTGCTGATAAAGCGCAGAATTTAAATTCGTTTATGGTAAACGTTGCTTATAGGATGGATTGGTAGCAGGTAGTAATAAAACCTGTTACTTATTTTATATAATAGTATAATTTCAATAATAGGTTTATCTTAGTATTTGTAAAAATTAATTTATTCGCAGAATGCATATTGTTTCGAGAGTTTTTTTGATTGTATTTCTTTTTTGTTCTTATGGAAAAGTTTTTTCACAGGCCAACCCCTCGTTGAATCAACTTAATTCGTATAAATATTTTGTAATTAAAGACGAGAATACAGTGCCTCAATATAAAGACACAATTGCAAAAAAAATTCTTAGCATTTTAAAACACTGTAATTTCCCTGCACCTTTAGATCAAAGTGTTCTGTATTCTAATAAGTTTGATCAGTGTCAGATTCTTACCTTAGTTTATTCGGCAACCAGTGCGTCCTATTCTTCAAGTGAAATAGCCTGCTCATTTAAATTTGTTGATTGCAATTACTCTAGTATTGTTTCCAATGAAATTCATGAGAAAACAGCATTCCTCAATGAAAAGAATTACATAAAAACGGTTGCAAAATGCTTTAACACCTTAGAAGGTTTTCAGTATAAATATGCCACTAAAGAAGCTGCCCTGCCTACAGAGGAATTAGCCTCACAGGAAAAATCCGGTTCAGAAGAGCCCGTGCAATATAGAGGCAATGCCGACCCGCTTAAGGGGCTTAATGTTTCCAAATCAAAAGATATGGTTATCGGAAAATATTATGCACTCATTATCGGTATTGATAAATACAAGGGCATTTGGCCTCCCCTTAAAAATGCGGTAAGTGATGCAAAAGCTATTGAAACTTCGCTCACAAAATATAAATTTGATGTGTTCCATGAACTTTATAATGAACAAGCTACACGCGAAAAAATTATTGATGAATTTGAATGGTTGATGGCCAATGTTAAAGAACAGGATAACGTTTTTATTTATTACTCGGGGCATGGCGAATTAAAAAAAGAATTGAACAAAGGATATTGGGTGCCAAGTGACGCCGGAACTGCTTCAACCTCTAATTATATATCTAATAATGATATTCAAACTTTTTTGACCGGAATAAAATCAAAACATACGCTATTAGTTTCTGATGCTTGTTTTAGCGGAGATATTTTCAGGGGCAATACAGTTTCTGTTCCATTTGAAGAATCAGAAAAATATTACAAAGAAGTACATGGTTTAGTTTCTCGTCAGGCTATGACTTCAGGGGGCATTGAGCCGGTAATGGATGGCGGTAAAGAGGGGCATTCTATTTTTGCTTATTATTTTTTGAAAACATTAAATGAAAACGCCAGTAAATATTTTGATGCCTCGCAACTATATAACAAAATAAAAATTCCGGTTATTAATAATTCTGAGCAAAGCCCGAAATTATCTCCTGTTAAAGGCGCGGGCGATGAAGGCGGACAGTTTATTTTTATAAAGAAGTAAAATTTTATTTTCGTTACATTTGTTCATTCACTTTTTTGATGATGAAAAAAAAATTTCTTTATTGTTTATTGCTTGCTGCCTACTGCTTACTGCCTACTTTTCTTTTTGCTCAGCACAATAATTTTCAAACTTATTCTCTCGAACAAGGATTGCCAAATTCAACCGTTTATTGTATTATTCAAGACAGCCGTGGTTACTTATGGATGGGCACTGACGGCGGAGGCCTGTGTCGTTTTGACGGAATAAATTTTAAAGTTTTCGGCAAAAAAGATGGATTTAACACGCAAAGTATCCGCTCACTTTTACAAGATAAAAAAGGCAGAATTTGGGCAGGAACAAAGGGAGAAGGTATTATTATTTATGATGGATTGAAATGTACGTATATCGGAAAAAAAGAAGGACTTGCCGGAAGCGCAGTAGTATCAATGATGGAGGAGGAGAACGGAACTATATGGGCAGGAACAGACGATGGTGGATTAAATAAAATAACGGCTGATAAGAATTCTTTTAAAATAGAAGTGATAGATGAAAGTAAAGGCCTAAGCAATAATTCTGTTTTAGCTATTCATAAAGATAAGGAGGGACACATTTGGTTGGCAACTTATGGCGGAGGAATTAATATTCTTTCCTTTACCAAAGATTTATTTCATGTAGATAAGTTAAGAGGAGGAAAAGAAATTCCAAGTGATTATATTTCATCCATTCAGGAAGACAGCGAAAGCAATCTTTGGTTTGGTACTTTAGAAAACGGTGTGTTTTGCATGGCTCCCAAAAGCGAAAAAGAAAATTCAAATTTTAAACTTGCAGTTCTTTCCCGAAAAATAACTTCTTTTAATGAACAAAATGGATTTAAAGCAAAAAAAATCTGGAGCATTTATAAAACAGGAAAAAATGAACTTTGGTTTGCTTCTCTGGAAAATGGAATAATCCGTCAACACTTTTCTTCTGCAAACAAAAACCCTACGGACCCAAAATTTGTTTTTGAAAATTATTCGGTAAAAGACGGGCTTTCAAACGATCAGATCCTTTCTATTTTTGAGGATAATGAAAAAAATGTTTGGTTAGGAACAGGCGGTGGCGGACTTTGTAAATTTATGGGAGATGTGTTTTCACATTATTCCGAAAAAGATGGATTACCAAGTAATATTATTCAGGGAATTGACCAGGATTCTATAGGAAATATTTGGCTTGCAACAAATCGAGGCTTAGCACAAGTAGAAATTGATCCCGATAAGTATCGGGAAGGAATTCCGGCTGTTAAGAATTTCATTTCCAAAGACGGGCTTCAGGAAAACTCTTTGCTTACTGTTTATGCTGGTAAAACTGCACACAACAAAAATATATGGGCAGGTGTTTTTGATGGAGGCATACTAAAATTTGATCCCAGAGGAACAGGCGAGAAAAAAATTACAAAATGGGATGTAAGCCAAGGCTTGTTAGATAACACAGTGTATAGCATTTTGGTTGATAAAAACGGAATTGTTTGGTGTGGCACACGCGAAGGGATAAGCAAATTTGACGGGCAAAAATTTCTGAATATTTCTATGGAGTCAATGAAGTTTACAGATAAAGGAGTGTATGCTACTATTCAGGATAAGAAAGGTAATTTATGGTTCGGTACAGCGGGTGGATTGGTCATGTACGGTGGTAACAAATCTATAACAACCTATGATAATGCCGAAGGGTTGTTACATAAAGAAATCAATTCACTTGCTGAATCGCAAAACGGTAACATTTGGATTGGCACTAACAATGGCGGGCTTTATATGTTTGATACACATACACAAGAAAAAATTAAAATTAAATTTTTTGTGGGTGATAGTTTGCTTGGCTCTAATTCTATTAAGTCACTTGTTTTTCAAGATGCAACTAATTTACTGGTAGGAACTGATAAAGGATTTAGCAAAATCACTTTTGATAAAAATGAAAAAATCAGCGCTGTCAGACAGTACGATGCTTCAGATGGATTTATCGGAGTGGAATGTAATGATAATGCGATATATAAAGACAAAGAAAATAATATATGGTTTGGAACTGCAAAATGCCTTACGCGGTTCAATCCTTCAGCAGAAATTGAAAATCATAATCCGCCAAAAATTTATATTACCGGTATAAAACTTTTTTTCAAAGAGGTTGATTGGAGTAAAAAAATGGATTCAATCTTACCCTGGTTCAATCTTCCTAAATCAATAGTATTGCCGTATTCTGATAATCACCTGACGTTTAATTTTACGGCTATTTCATTGGAGAATTCTAAAAATATTAAATATCGCTATATGCTTGAGGGGGCAGATGCAGACTGGTCTCCCGATAGAAAAGAAACAACAGTTACTTTTTCAGGTCTTTCTCCGGGAAAATATACTTTCAAAGTTATTGCCGCCGGTGTTAATGGTATTTGGAATGCAGAACCTGCCACTTTTAAGTTTACTATTAATCCTCCCTGGTATAGAACCGTATTATTTTATGTAATCTGTTCGATTTTAATTATTGGCGGAATATTTTTCTTTATTAAGTATAGAGAGCGGGCGCTTGTTCTTGAGAAAAAAATTCTTGAAGAGAAAGTAACAGAACGTACTGCTGAAGTGGTAAAACAAAAAGAACATATTGAAGAACAAAAAAAGGAAATTACAGATAGTATTAATTATGCGAAACGAATTCAGAAATCAATTCTACCGCCTTTAACAGAAGTTGAAACTGCTTTACCAAATTCATTTATATTATTTAAGCCCAAAGATATTGTAAGCGGCGATTTTTATTGGTTCTATGTGTCCCCCTCCGGAGGGGGTGGCCAAAGGCCGGGGGAGGTAATATTAATTGCAGCTGCTGATTGTACAGGTCATGGTGTTCCAGGTGCATTTATGAGTACAATTGGCTCAGAAAAATTAAATGAAGCAGTTGCACATTCTTCTGATGTTGGCAGTATTTTGCAGCATGTAAATTTGCTGATGAAAAAAGTGTTACGCCAATCAAGTAAAGAAGATTCAACCCGAGACGGAATGGATATTGCTCTTTGCGCTTTTAATAAGGAGATGACAAATTTTGAATATGCAGGAGCTAATCGACCTTTATGGATGATAAGAAAGGGAAGTAGTGAAATAGAGGAAACAAAAGCAACGAAGACCGCTATTGGAGGGCTTACAGATGATAAGCAAGTGTTTACTAAACATAAAATAGAAATTCAAAAAGGCGACACCCTATACCTTTTTTCAGATGGATATGCAGATCAGTTTGGTTCAAACAATAAAAAATTAATGACTAAAAAATTCAAAGAAGTACTTTTGTCAATTCAGCATAAACCAATGAATGAACAAAAAGATTTTTTAGATTCTTATATTGAAAATTGGAAGGGCGGCATGGAACAAACAGATGATATTTTAGTTATAGGTATAAAAATTTAGCGACAGCTTTCTCAGTTCCTCGAGTTAAACAAGAGTATTATTTCTTTGTCAGAATAAATGCAGCCATCACATGTTCTGACTTTTCCTTTTTTTATTTTTATAAAATCAATTAATTTTTTATGAAGTGGAGAAAGTTTAAAACCTTTCTTTTCCAGTTCCATAAAACCCTCAACTGCGTATAATTGTTTTTCTGTAACAGGGCTTTGTAACCATTTGCTTAATTCTTTGTGATTATTGGTAGCTATTAACGTTTTTAATTTTTTCCTTAGGGGAGGGTCAACACCGGCAAAACCGCAGCCACGTCCATATTGTACCGTATCTACAAAAAAATCGCTGATTTTTATCTTGGCTTCAAAAAATGTTGTATAATTTTTATAGAAATGCTTTACGTCTACAGTGTCTTGCTCTTCAATTATTTTTTTCTTAGCCGACAAAACTTTTACGTAAATTATTTTATCCCCTTCGCTTAAAAGACAAATCTTATAACCCGGACTCGTTCTCGCTTCATACGAATATTCAAAATAAGTGCCAAGTATTTGCCTGTAAATAACAGGTTGCGCACCTGTATGTTTTGAATTAGTAAGAAAGGTCTGTGTTTCAGGCAGACTTTTTTTCTTTAAAACAGAAACAAGGCTGTCGGCAAATGTTTGCGCAAACGATTGCATGGCAAGCATTAGCAAAATTGCCAATGTAAATCTCTTTTTTAATCTACTAATTCTTAATCCTGAATTCTTCATTTTAAATTTTATTTACATTCTGTTTGGCACTTCAATACAAAGCAAACCCATAGCTTGCTTAATTGTTAAAGCACATTTATGTGAAAGTTGTATCCTAAATAATTTCTGTTCTTCTGTTTCGGCATTTAATACTGATAATTCATGATAAAACTGATTGTAACATTTTACCAATTCATATACGTAGTTGGCAACTGACGCGGGATTGTATGAATTTTCTGCTTCTTTAATTACGACGCTAAAATCACTTAGTAAATGAATTAAATCTGTTTCTTTTTGATGCAGTGCATAATTCGTGTTTATTTTTTTTTCTTTTATTTCGGCATCAGTTAATCCGGCTTTACGCAATACAGATTGTATACGTGCGTGCGTGTATTGTATAAACGGACCTGTGTGCCCGTTAAAATCTATACTTTCATTGGGGTCAAACAGCATTTTCTTTTTTGGATCAACTTTCAATATAAAATAACGCAAAGCACCAAGTCCTATTAATTTAAAAAGATGGTTTGCTTCAGTTTCTGTCAGGCCTTCTGTTTTTCCCAATTCCAGTGTTGTATCATGGGCTGTTTCAATCATTCCGCCAATCAAATCATCGGCATCAACAACAGTTCCTTCTCTGCTTTTCATTTTCCCGGTGGGTAATTCAACCATTCCGTAAGAAAGATGAAATAAATTATCGGCATATTTTCTTCCTAATTTTTTAAGAATAAGAAATAGCACTTTAAAATGATAATCTTGTTCGTTACCTACCACGTAAATCGATTTATCAATCTTAAAATCTCTTTCTTTTTCATTGGCAGTAGCAATATCCTGCGTGATGTAAACGGTTGTGCCGTTACTGCGTAAAACAAGTTTGTGATCTAATCCATCCGGAGTTAAATCAATCCAAACAGAACTGTCTTCTTTACGATAAAAAATTCCTTTTTCTAAACCCTCTAAAACAGTTTCTTTCCCTAAATTGTATACATCGCTCTCGTAATAACTTTTATCTGTTTTAACTCCCAGTGCTTCATAAGTTTTTTCAAAGCCCTTGTAAACCCATCCGTTCATAGTTTTCCAGAGTTCACGAACTTCTTTGTCGTTATTTTCCCATGCAACTGTTAAATCGGTTACTTGTTTTGCAAGAGTGGATTGTTTCTCTGCTTCTTCTTCGTTTAACCCTTTTTGTTTTAATTCTTCAATTTCTTTTTTGTAAGCACTTGAATACTGAACATAAAAATCTCCCACTAGATGATCGCCTTTTTTACCTGTACTTTCGGGTGTTGCACCATTTCCAAATAATTTCCAAGCCAACATTGATTTAGAAATATTAGTACCTCTATCATTATACAAACAGGCATGAATAACTTTATGCCCGCGCGCTTTTAAAATTTCTGCCAGGGAAGAACCTAAAAAAATATTTCGCAAATGCCCTAAGTGAAGTGGCTTGTTTGTGTTAGGCGAGGGATACTCAATCATTACTGATTGCCCTGATGAATTCAATTTTTCAGTAGCGTAACAATCATCAGCAAGAATACCTTGAAAATAATTTATCCACAAAACATCTGCTACATTTATATTCAGAAAACCTTTTACGATATTAAATTTTTTAACGAGTTTGGTTTTTTGTTGCAGGTAAGTCCCAATATCAGTTCCGGTCTCTTCCGGTTTTTTACCTGATACTTTTAGAAATGGAAAAACAACTAAAGTTATTTCTCCTTCAAATTCTTTTCTGGTTTTTTGAAAAGGAATATCTCCGGAAAAATCTACTCCGTATAATTCTTTTATTGACTTTTTTACAGCTTCCGCAAAATCCTTTAAAATATCCATTTCTTATTTTCCATGTAAACTTCAGCAAATATGGCAATTTTAAGGGGGTCTTACAAGCAAAGCTTTTTGCTTTTAATTTACTATATTTGCCTATATAGTTTTGCGTATGAGAATTTATCAACTAATAGTGGCAGGCACACTTGCTTTTTTCGTTGCTTCCTGTGGTAGTTCTGAAAAGGAAAAACAAAACAAAGAGAATATCGTTATTTTTCACACCATCGGCGAACCGAATGGGTTGCACCCGACTGACGATAATTCGGGTCCTCGTACTGAGTTAAACACGTATACACAGGTTTTTTTAATTGCCACAGATATTAAAAATACGCAACCCTTGCCTTATTTAGCTGCTGAACTCCCAATTATTTCTGAAGACGGAAAAAAATATACCTACATACTGAGAACTGATATGAAATGGGATGACGGAAGCACCATTAACTGCGAAGATGTAATATTTACTTTTAAAGCAAATAAATGTCCTCTTACCAATAACCCTCACGCTAAACCTTACTTGGAAAATATTTTGGATATTGTTTTAGATAATACGGAAAAGAATAAAGTAACTTTCCTGATGAAAGATAAATACATTGAGAATATCTGGATGCTTACGGATTTCCCTATTATGCAACGCAAATTTTTTGATGCGAATGATGCACTCTCAAAATATTCATTTCAACAATTTGATGATAAAAATTTTAATGGCGAGAAGGAACCCACTCTCATGGCATGGGCTAAAGAATTTAACGACCCAAAATATAGCCATGATTTAAAATTTATTTCGGGAGCAGGTCCATATAAAATTGCGACATGGGAAGCCGGACAAACAATGACCCTTGTAAAAAAGAAAAATCATTGGAGCGAAGGAAAAACAGGGATGTATGAGGCTGCTTATCCCGATAAAATTGTTTACGTAATAAATCGCGAACCAAATTCGTATATGTTAGAGTTTAAAAAGCAAAAATATGATGCTTCGGCGTTTCTTGAAGTTAAGGCATTGCTTGCGTTGGAAAAAAGCAAAGATTTTACCGATAATTATAATTATGCTTTTATGCCTACTTATAGTTATAATTATGTTGCTATAAATATGAAACCGGATGGAGTGAAGCATAAAAAACTTTTTACCGATGCAAAAGTAAGACGTGCATTGGCCATGCTATGCCCTTATGATGATATGAACAAAGTGGTTTTTAGCGGTAAAGCAAGACGTATTACGGCGCCAATTTCTCCTTATAAAAAAGAATATAATCAAGATTTAGTACCGATTGCTTTTGATGTGGAAGGCGCAAAAAAATTATTGGCAGAAGCGGGATGGAAAGATACTGATGGCGATGGGGTGTTGGAGAAAAAAGTAGACGGAGAAAACCTCAAACTTGAATTTAATATTGGATATATGACAACTGCCCCTTCGTGGAAGGATTTGGCACAAATGATTGCAGAAAGTTTTTACAAAGCGGGAGTTAAGGCCACAGCAACACCATTAGATTTTAATGTGGCTTTAGATAATTTAAAAAATCACAATTTTGATATGATTGTTTCTGCTTGGCAAGGTATTGCTGTGCCCGAAGATCATGAGCAGGTTTGGTCAACTAAATCATGGGCAAATAAAGGTTCTAATTTTACAGGATGGGGTAATGCACAAAGCGATGCCTTAATTGATTCTATGAGACATGAGCTGGATGAGCCAAAACGTTTTGCTATGAGTAAACGTTTCCAGAAAATGATTTATGATGACCAACCTTATATTTTTCTTTTTTCTTCTGTGCGTAGAATTGCCATTCATAAAAAATTTGGAAAGCAAGAGATGTATTACGACAGGCAGGCTCTCTTATTAAATCAGTTTCAATTAACCGGCGTCATACAAAAACCCGAACCCGAAAATTAAAAACCTTGCATGTTTAAATATATTGCCAAACGGGTTTTAATTTTTTTTCCTACTTTAATTATTATCACTGTCATTGGTTTTGTTATTTCAGTTAACGCACCCGGCGATCCGGTTGAACGTTTAATGACGGCAGCCGGTTCCGGAGGAGAAATAGGGACACAATCTGCCAGTCAACTTGAACAAAAAAAATACTGGAAGAAAAAACTCGGACTCGATTTACCTATATTTTATTTCTCGCTCAATAAATTTTCTTACCCAGATACGCTGTATAAAATTTATGATAAAAATGAACACGAAGCAGTAAGTCGCTTGCTCGATCAATACGGTAATTGGCAGGAGATTTCTAATTACTACAACAGGCTCAATGAATTTTACCTTAAGCTACTTGCTTTTAAAATAGATACATCGCAATTAAAAGAACAGGATGCAAGCCCTGCTAACGAAAACCTAAATACATTGAGATTTGAAGTCCTTTCTCTAAAATCTGCTTGGCAGCCAACTATTGTTTTTGCAAAAATGACAAATATTAGAAACCTGACAAATAATTATCTTTTAAAAAAAGAATTTCAGGAATTTTTTTTTGATGTTAATATGTTGTATGAAAAAATGAAGGCAAACACAACTACTTGGAAAAATTATATCCCGGTTTTGCATTTCTATAAAAACAATCAATACCATCGTTGGTTGTTTGGTGATGGAGGAGTATACAGCAACGGAATAGTACGAGGCGATTTTGGCACATCGTATCAAACAAAGGATGCAGTTTCTAAAACTATTTTCAGCAGGATAGGTTGGTCGCTTTTCTTTACGATTGCTTCTGTCATCATTGCATACGCTGTAAGTATCCCAATGGGTGTAAAAGCTGCGCAGAACAGGGGAGGGCGCTTTGACAGAATTTCTTCTGTAGTACTTTTTGGCTTGTACTCACTGCCGAATTTTTTTGTCGCCATTTTATTATTGATGCTTTTTGCAAATCCGGATGTGTTAGATATTTTTCCTGCTTCGGGTGTAAAACCAAGTGAGGGATTTCGGGAAGGCGCTTCTTTTTTCGAAAAAATAAAACTTACTCTTCCTCATTTAATTATTCCGCTTGTTTGTTACAGTTATAGTTCATTCGCTTTTCTTTCACGTATTATGCGCGGCTCTATGATTGAAAATATTGGGATGGATTATATACGTACGGCATACGCAAAGGGTTTGCCCGATAGTAAAGTAGTTTGGAAACACGCGTTTAAAAATTCTTTGCTGCCTATCATTACCGTTTTTGCAGCTGTATTTCCCGCTGCTGTCGGTGGCTCAGTAATTTTAGAATCAATTTTTACAATTCCGGGTATGGGACTGGAAGCCTTTAATGCAATTTCCGGTCAGAATTATCCAATGATAATTGCGGTGCTTACACTTACAAGTGTTTTAACATTGGTTGGGTATTTAATTTCGGATGTTTTGTATGCTATGGTTGACCCAAGAATTTCTTACAACTAATACAATGGAACGCAGATAATGCAGATGTGATTATGATAAACGCGAATAAAAATATAGTTTTAAGGGTGTGGATAAAAATAAAAAAATCATGCCTTAATTATAATTTCCGACTAGGTTCGGAACAGCGCTATCAGCGTTCCATAATAGGAAGATAATGCAGAAAGAAGCCACTATAGAATTTAGTTTTTCTAAATATGCTTGGAAGCAGTTTAGGAGCAACAAACCAGCCATGTGGTCGCTCAGACTTTTGGTTGGCTTGATAGTTCTTGCTGTTTTTTCAACCCTAGTTGCCAATGATAAACCACTTTATTGTAAATACAAAGGTGTAAATATTTTCCCTGCACTTTCTTTTTATAACAAAGAAGAAATTAAAAATGCGGATGGAACAAAAGAAATTATTCAGTATGAAGTTGCAGATTGGAAACACATGAATTTAGAAAGTGTTTGCTGGCCTTTGTGCGCTTATTCGCCAAATAAATCAGACTATACTAATTCAGATTACATTTCTCCCTTTGGGGTACAATCTTTTGTAGAGAAAAACGGTGAAACTGTTTCAATGCCGCTTAAATTCAGACATTGGTTAGGAACGAACAAAAAGGGCGAAGATGTTTTATCGGGATTAGTACACGGCACAAAAATATCTTTAAGCATTGGTATTTTCTCAATGGCATTAGCTTCTTTAATTGGCGTTACATTAGGCGCATTGGCAGGATATTTTGGCGACAGGAAATTGCAAACTAAGCGAGGAAAATTCTGGGTATTGGTTATTGGAGTTTTTGCAGCTTATTTCTATTCTTTTCAGGTACGAGCAAATGCTTTGCAGGATGCTATGAGTAATTCGGGTTTCTCATTTTTTATGCAATTAATTTTTAGTGTATTCATTTTTATCGTGGTTTTATTTTTATTTAATTTAATTGGAAAATTATTTTCAAAACTTCCTTTTTTTAATAAAACTGTTTACGTGCCGGTTGATTCGATTGTTTCGCGCAGCGTAGAAATTTTGAATTCGCTTCCTAAACTTATTTTAATTATTTCTATTTCCGTTATTGCAAAGCCCTCTATCTGGAATATTGTTTTAATAATTGGTTTTACTAATTGGACAGACATAGCGCGTTTAACCCGCGCCGAATTTTTACGTACCTCGCAATTAGATTATGTGCAAGCGGGTAAATCTTTGGGCTTATCAGAAGCGCGTATTATTTTTAGGCATGCGCTACCTAATAGTATCGCGCCTGCTTTTATAGCAATTGCTTTTGGTATTGCAGGCGCTATTTTAATTGAATCGAGCCTTTCTTTTTTAGGAGTGGGTGTTGCCGCCGATATGGTCACTTGGGGCTCATTATTAAGTGCCGCCCGAGAGAATTTTAATGCATGGTGGCTGGTTTTATTCCCGGGCTTAGCTATATTTTTTACGGTTACAATGTATAATTTAATTGGCGAAGGTTTAAGGGATGCGCTTGACCCGAGATTAAAGAAATAAAAAAACTCTCGATTTACTTAATTACGATTAGATTTTAAAGTGAATATAAAAATCTATTATTTCTCCTTTGATTCTTCTACGTTTGCAATTATATAAACGACATTATCAGCTGGCTGGGTGTTAGCTACAATTGTGAGCGCTTTGTGTTGCTTCCCTATTTGCGTTCCGGGTCTGTACATAACTTCAATTTCTCCTTCCTGTCCGGGAGAAATTGGTGTTTTGGGCCATGTTGGAACTGTACAACCACAGGTGGCATCGGCATGCGAAATTAGTAAAGGATTTGTCCCTGTATTTGTAAATTTAAAAATATATTTGTTTTCGGAATTCTGTTTTATGGTGCCAAAATCAAAAAAAGCTTCTGCAAACTTGATTGATGTAATTGGAAGATTTGAATTAGTATTTATTGGCTCTTTAGAAACTTGAGAAATCGTTTGATTGTTCCAAAGCATAAAAATTAAAGCACCGGCAATAATGGCAAGCAAAGATATTTTAATGTTTTCTTTCATTGTTTTCCCGATCTTAAATTAGTAGTACGATAATTTTAATAGCATTGCCTGCAAGTATTATTTCCTGCCGTGTGGCAATCGTTTGAGGTTGCATAACACAAATTTGTTGATGAACCTAACCATCCTGTGCCACATCCTGTAGTTGGACAGCATCCCATTTGTGAGCCGCAACCGCCGCCGCTACCTCCGCCACTGCTAGCAGTGCAACAATACACTCCGCCTGCTGAAGGAGCGCTACAATTACCGGATTTCGAAGAAGTACAGTAAGCCCCACCGGTACATGGACCATAACACTTGTTATCAGTGCCTAAACAGTATCCCGTAGAACATGTTTTTTTTGTACAAGAAGTAAATACTATCGAAATAATTAGGGCAACGCTACATGATAATGTTAATGCTGCTATCAGCGAAATTGCTGCGGACAAAATTTTTGTTTTCATTTTTCTTATTTTGCTATGTAAATGTAATTATTTTTTTTAATTTACCTATTCACTTTCAACTCATTGCTAAAACCTGCATTTTTTAGCCTGTTTTCACCCCAAAACATAATTTTACTTAAATTTTGTTCTTTTCCCTCTTTTTCCTATCTTTGCCTCCCTTAAAAAAAACAAAAAATGACTAAACATTATGAGACGGTCTTCATTTTAACTCCCGTTTTGTCTGAAGATCAGACAAAGGAGACCGCAAAAAAGTTTAAAAAGCTAATGACGGACCTTGGAGCTAAGGTTGCGCATGAAGAGTCTTGGGGCCTTAAAAAGCTAGCTTACCCCATTCAAAAAAAATCGACCGGTTTTTACCATTTGTTCGAGTACACTACAGAGAGCATTACATTGGTAAACGAATTGGAAGTAGCCTTTAAACGCGATGAGCGTGTAATGCGTTACATGACAGTCAGCCTTGATAAGCACGCCATTGAATATGCCGAAAAGCGTCGTACAAAAATGAAAGGCGGAGAAGGAACTCCTGTAGAAAGAAAACCAAGAAAAGAAAAAGCTAAAGCTTAATTATAAAATTTAAAAAAATTTAAAAATGGCATCTAATTCAGAAATACGTTACTTAAACCCTCCCCAGGCGGAGACTAAGCGTAAAAAATACTGCCGCTTTAAAAAGAGCGGTATTAAATACATCGATTACAAAGACGGTGTGTTTTTACTAAAATTCATTAATGAACAGGGTAAAATTTTACCTCGTCGTTTAACAGGTACGTCTTTAAAATACCAGCATAAAGTGTCGCAGGCAGTTAAGCGTGCACGCCACATGGCTATTTTACCTTATGTAGCTGATTGTTTAAAATAATTTAAAGAAGAATTTATCATGGAAATAATATTAAAACAAGATGTTAAAGGTTTAGGCTTTAAACATGATGTAGTAAAAGTTCGCGATGGTTATGGACGTAACTTTCTTTTACCACGTGGTACAGCTATTTTAGCTACCGAAGGCAGCCGTAAAGAGCTTGCTGAAATTAAAAAACAACAATCTTTTAAAGAAGATAAACTTCGTAAAGGAGCCACAGCTAATGCTGAAAAGTTAAACGCAGTTTCTATAAAAGTAGGCGCTAAAGCCGGCGAAAACGGTAAAATTTTTGGCTCTGTAAGCAACATACAAGTTGCTGAGGCTCTTAAAGCTTTAGGTTTTGATGTAGAACGCAAAAACATTGAAATTTCTGAAGACGCCATTAAACAATTAGGCACATACAATGCTAAAGTACGTTTGTTTAAAGAAATTACAGCTAATGTATCTTTCGAGGTAGTAGCCGAGTAATTTTTACAATGATTGTGAAAAAATCCTCTCCGTTTTCGGAGGGGATTTTTTTTGCACGATGTTTTTTGGAATCGTTGTATTTCCCTCTCCACTCAGGAGAGGGCAGGGTGAGGTCGGCCGGGTGCTTGAGCGAAGGATTGGCGCAAATGAAAAAAGCCCCTCATTTCTGAAGGGCTCCTAAAAATATAATTTTTTCCTTTTTCCCTCTCCTTTCAGGAGAGGAGCAGGGGTGAGGTCGGGTGTTACTTCTTCTTAGCGTAACGCGTGCGGAATTTATCTACACGTCCTGCTGTATCTACCAACATGTGTTTACCTGTATAGAAAGGGTGCGATGTGTTAGAAATTTCTATTTTTAACAAAGGGTATTCGTTACCGTCTTCCCACTTAATAGTATCTTTTGTATCTGCGCAAGAGCGAGTTAAAAAAGCATGTTCGTTAGAAATATCTTTAAACACAACCAATCTGTAGCTCTCCGGGTGAATCTCTTTTTTCATTTTCTTAATTTTAAGGAAGGCAAAGATACTGTTTTTTTGATTATTGACAATAAAATTAGGTGGTTTTTTTAGGGCGTTCCCCTGCATGTGTAATTCTCTTTCAATGAATAATATAGGGCAGGGTCAGGCCTTCAGTAGTCGCAACCCCTCTAAATACAGGTCGGGGTGTGCTCCAACACCGTACTTCAGTCCCTAACGCAAACATTCAATTAAGTAATTACTTGTATTTGCGTTAGCGATTGCAGTGGAAAGCCCACAGCGCCACATAGTGGCCCCTTCGGGGCAGCGAGGACTTGTAACGGAAACGCGACCCCTGAGGTGCTAAATTTTTCTTTGAAACTGTGTGTTTATGCCACAGGGGTAACGCTCAAATCAGCCCTATTCTAAACCTCCCCAAAAATCACTTACTTTGTAACCATGCTAAGAATATCAATTTTAACCGTATTTGCCGCAATTTTAGTAAGCGGATGCACTAATCCTTCAGCTAAAGACAATAACGCAAATGTAGTTAGCGATTCAATCATCGCTAAACTCAATTCGCCCGAACTAAAACGCGTAAATGATTTGCTAAAGGCCAGCCCAAGTAATGCCGATTTATATTTACAGCGCGGAAAAGTTTATTTACAATTAAAAGATTTTGAAGCCGCCATTAGCGATGGGCAAAGAGCTATGAAACTTGATAGTTTAAAAGACGCGCCTTATCTTTTTTTAACCGATGCCTATTTTTATAGTAACAAAACCCGTCAGGCAAAAGAAATATTAGAACGTTGTGTAAAAAATGTCCCCACATCAACAGATGGATTATTAAAACTGGCCGAACTTTATTTTTATGTAAGAAAATACCAGGAAAGTATTAACTGCATTAATGTTGCGCTGAAAATTGATGAAACTATTGCGAAAGGTTATTTTTTAAAAGGTATGTGCTACAAAGAAAGCGGAGATACATCGCGCGCCATAAGCAGTTTTCAAACGGCATGCGAACAGGATAACAGCTATTACGATGCTTTGGTAGAGGCCGGAAGGCTTTTTGCCTTGAAAAAAAATCCATTGTCGGTGGAGTATTTTAATAATGCGTTGAAAATAAATCCAAAAAGCACAGAAGTAGTTTATCTGGTTGCAAAATTTTATCAGGATGCCGGTAAAACTAAACAAGCAGTTGATGCTTATACTAAATTGCTGAAAATGGATAAGCAAAATGAAAATGCTTTGTATAATTTGGGAGCTATTGAATACACCACATCTAAAAACCCCGAAAAAGCAAAAACTTATTTTACAGATGCTATTAATACCAACCCACAATATGCCGAAGCGTATTTTGCACGCGGCGTTTGCTTTGAAGATCTAAAAGATTTTGAAAATGCAATAGCAGATTATAAACTGGCAGTTCAATACCGACCAAACTACGAGCCGGCTATTGAAAATTTGAACAGGTTACTCGATAAGAAAAAAGGAAAATAAGTTTTGACACTAATTTCACGAATTATAAAAGAAAAAATTGGTGCAATTCGTGTCTTAAAATTACAAGATAAAAATTGCAGCAATAATAAAGACAAGTATAATAACAATGTATTGCCAAACATCTACAAAATAGGGGCTGTATTTTTTTAGAATTTCTTTTAATTTCATTACGCTACAAAATTACAATTAATTATTTCTGTATAACACAAAAAAATCTGCGTGAATCTGTGACTAAAAATCTTCGTCCCCTTCTTTTTTATTTTTTTCTTCCTCATCTTTTTTCTTTTGATTAAATTCTATTTTAAATCGCTGGTCTTGTTTTTTATCTTCTTTTTTAAAATTGGTTGTGTCTTTTTTAAACCAGCCAAACTCTTCGTTTAGTATTTTCTTTAAAGCGTTTTTTTCTTCTTTTATATCCTCTTTAATTTTTTGTTTCATAGCTTTTCTGTCGTAGGTAATAATGGGTTTATCAACTGTGCCGGTCATGTGTATAAATACACAGCGTCTGTTCTCCGGGTCGTTTTCTGTTTCCATTAACTCTTCATCCATTTGTTTGGTTTTTCCCGGGCGTTTCGCCAGCCAATCGCTTAAACGTAATTTTATCCTGTAATCAATTGTATTATCAAATGTATGAGAGCCCGATAACTCTAAATCAAGTGCTGTATTTTTTAAAGATGTTTTTGAAATATAAATAGTTTTATTTTTAATATCTACATGTGTTTGCAGGGTAGAAAATTTTACGTGTTTTAGTTCGTTTAATTTTACATATTCTGAGAGAATTTCCAACATTTTGTAATCTAACAGTTCTCCGTTAGTAATAGTTACATCGGCAGAGGCTGCAATGCTTGATAGATTACATTGCAATTGATTATTCCAACTGGCAGAAAAATCAAGTTGTGTGGTTGCTTTTCCGTTTATGTTTTGAGCTTCCACTACGCTTTGCCCGAAATTATTTAATTGTGTAAACAATTGCTTGATGTTTACGTCAACTAATTTTGTACTTCCTGTAATATCCAATTGTTCGGGTTTGCTTGCATCTGCAACACCTGTAAGCGTAATATCTCCGTTAAATGCTTCAAAAGAAAGATTTTTAGCTAATAGTTTTTTGTTTTTTATTTCCAGTTGCCCTTGTAAATTTCCGGCTTTAAATTGCCTGAACACAATTTCGGTAACTTGTAACTTTAAATTGGCAGAAAAATTATCACGCAAATTAAATGCGTTTTGATTTTCGTTGGTGTTTTGTGTGGATTTTATTTTAGCAGTAGAAGGAAACAAAAAATCATCCACATCTATAAAAGTAGATGTAACATCTAACTCAACACGTAAGGGCTGCTCCGGTTTTAAGAGATAATTTAAAAAATTAAGAACTTTTCCGCTCAGTTCCAGCGAAGATTTACCTCTCATTACCTGTAATTTGTTAGTCTCCAGATTTTCGTTGTCAACTACTATTTGTCCGCCAGGAATTTGCAATGTATTATCGCCGGAGTTTTTAAAAACAATTTTCACTTCTTTCAAATCAATTTTACCCGAAGCTGAGCTTGTACCAATTTGTCTTGCTTTGGCATCATTCAGATTTATGTTGGCCGTTACAACAAAATCTACAGAGCCGTTGGCCGAAGAAATAGTGTCAATTGGAACTAAAGCCAAAAAATCACTTAGATTATAATTTCCCTCGGCATTTAGTTTCAGGTACGGACATGAAAAATTACTTAATGAAAAGTTACCCGAAATAAAGTTTTTATTTTGATGCGCTTTTATTTCTTTAATACTTAGTATTTCCGGGCTAAACTTTTTCTTCTCGAAGGAGCCCGTAAAACTTACATCATCTAAAGTTGTTTTTGTGGGCACATGTGTTATAATTGTCTTAGCTGTTCCGAAATTTGCCGCTATAGCAAGTGTATTATAATCATTCAAATCACCTTTCAAACTTATGTCGCTGTAAAAAATGCCCGAACTTTCGTAATCTTTTATTTTTTCGTGAAATTTTTCGGGTAGTAATGAAAGTACAGATTGCACATCAATATTCTTTCCTTTAAAACTAATATCAGCAGGTAGTTCTTCTCCCTTATTTGTAAGCGTTCCTCCAATGGTAAAAAATAATTTATTTAAACCAACTTCGGCATGATCTATGGTATAAGTGTTTTTCTTCACCTCTGCCGATAAGTCTACTGTCAGGTTTTTGTTTTTGATATAATTCTTTTTCCCCGATTTAATTGAAGTTATGTATCCGGCTGCTTTTATAACTAAAATATAATTAGCGTCAGAAAAGTTGCCCGAGAGGGCCACGTTTTTAAAGGAGGAAGCACATTTAATTTTATGTTGAATGTTTTTATAAGAAAAATCAAAATCTTTAAATGAGACTTTGTTCAACTTGAAGCTTGTAGATTTAGCATCTCTTTTCGTGCCTACAGCAGTATCTTTCCATATCTGATAATTGGTTTCACCATTTTCATCAATCAGCAACTTAACAGCAGCGTTTTGTATATCTACCTGTTTAATGATGTATTTTTTGTTCCAAATATCTTTTGCGTTAAATAGCAGGTAAATATTTTGTGCCCTTAAAAGGGTATCATTGGGTATTTCGGGTAAGGAGCCCATTATTGTAACGTCTTTAAAACAAAGGGCAGCATTTGGAAAGGTTCTAAGTAAGGTTATATCTATATTATCTGGGTTGATATAAACCTTCGTTTTAAGGTGCGTGTTTATTTCTGTTACAATGGCGCTCTTTATTTCTTTTTCATAGATAAAGAGCAAAATAAAAGGGATGAGTACTAAAAACAGTAAAATACCCATTGACCAAAACAGCACTTTTACGAGTCTTTTTGCTGTAAATGGCTTCTTTAGTGAAGGGGGTAAGGGTGGCTGTCCTTCTTGGGTATTCATACTGTAAATGTCAGGTATAAGGGCTTGTAAATGAGATATAACGTCGAAAACTAACTAACAGTATAATTTTAATATTTTTTAGTCTTTTTTAGTCTTTTTTTTGGTGTTTGTATAAAAACTCATACTTTTGCCCACAAATTAAAAACTAAAACAACCATGAAAAAAGTTCTATCTATCGTTGCAATCGCTTCTTTAGCAATTGCTACTGTTGCTTGCGGACCAAGCAAAGCTGACTTAGAAGCAAAAGCAAAATTACAGGCTGATTCAACAGCGGCTGCTATGGCTGCTGATTCAGCTAAAGCTGCTACTGATGCTGCTGCTGCACAAGCTACAGCTGATTCAGTTGCAAAAGTTGCTGCTGAAGCTTCTGCTGCTGCTGCTCTAGTTGCTCACGAAGATTCAGTTAAGAAAAAACTGATTAAGCCAACTAAAAAATAATTCGTTCTAAACGATTGTTTGAAAAAGTCCTGCCGAAAGCGGGACTTTTTTTTTGCAGTTTTTAACCTTTATGTAAGCATTGTTTTGCCTAACTTTGAATAGATGAAAAGCCGTTTTTTTATAGTCTTTCTTTCGCTTTTAAGTGTCAAATTATTGCCTCAGCCCAACATGCAACGCGACAGCAGTATTGTAGTTAATGTGTCAGGTAATCTGTTAAAATTCCCTTGGGCAGGCGGACTAAACTTTACCAATTGGGGGCTAATGGATTTAGACGGAGATGGTTTTAAAGACCTGATGGTGTATGATAAATCAGGTGGAGTAATCAGAACTTTTATAAATGATAAAATTCCTAATCAAGTATCGTTTACTCATAATCCCATCTATCAAAATAAATTTCCTTTCGTAAGTTCTTGGTTTGCTACCTACGATTATAATTGCGACGGAATGGAAGATGTTTTTACATATGATTATCCCGGGCCCGGAGGAGGTATTCGTGTGTTTCGTAACACAGGCAATCTGCAATTTGTGCAAATGGGGGATTTTCTTCAATCCGATTATAATCTTGGCACCACACCATTGCCCAATATTCCGGATAATGGTATTGGCATACCGGGTTTAGTTGATGTGGATAATGATGGGGATATGGATATTATTGTTTTTGATGTAATGGCCTATAATATAGAATACCATCAAAATCAATCGAAATTACTTTATGGCAATTGCGATAGTCTTACATTTAAAATGGTTGATAATTGCTGGGGAAAATTTAATGAAGGATTATGTCAGGTTACCTTAGATGTTTGTCTGTATCCCAAAACAACTCCTACAGATTCTGTTTCCAACACCATGCACGCAGGCTCCGGACTCATGTGTTTTGATGCCGATGGAGATGGTCTAATTGATTTACTGGAAGGAGATTTATCCTGCGACTCTATGTTTTTTATGAGTAATAAAGGCACTATTGTTGGAGATGCGCATATAACAAGCTTTACAACTCATTACCCGCCATCTAAGCCCATTGCCATGAGTATTTTTCCCACTACTTATTTTATGGACGTAAATAATGATGGCAAGCGCGATTTAATAGCCGCGCCCAATTGGCAGGGCAGCGAAAATGTAAATAATCAATGGCTTTATCTTAACACGGGTGCCGATAATGCGCCCAACTTTAATTATCTAAAAAATAATTTCCTGCAGGAAAATATGATAGATTTAGGTGAAGGAGCTTACCCAACCATGTTTGATTACGAAGGGGATGGCGATTTAGATTTATTAGTGGGAAATTTTGGATACTACAATTCATCTGGCGATACATCTGCTATTGCTTTTTTCAAAAATATTGGCACTAACACAACACCAACATTTTCCTTAATTACAAGAAATTTTGCAAACCTTTCTTCTTTGCATATACCTAACATGGCTCCAACAACCGGTGATTTAGACGGAGACGGAGATGCCGATTTACTGATAGGGGTTACTAACGGACAATTTTATTATTTTACAAATACAGGCGGAGTAGGGAACCCTGCTGTATTTTCATCAACGCCTACTGCAAGTAATGGAGTTGGATTTTTAATAGGAATACATGCCGGTACAAATAAATCTTATCCGCAAATAATTGATTTAGATTTGGACGGAAAAAAAGATATTATTTCCGGCGCCGGAAACGGAAAAGTTTATTATTTCCGTAATACAGGTACAACAACTGCCCCTACATTTTCTTTAATTACAAATTCCTTAGGTGGTATAAATGTTTTACAAAGTACATGCAGCTCACTGGGCAATTCTATGCCTTTTGTTTTTAACTATGGCGGTTCATACAAAATGTTAGTGGGCAGCGAGTGCGGCAATTTGTTTTTATACGACGTGCCTTCTCCTGCTAATTTAACCAATCCTTTTACGCTAATTAACTCAAACGCTTTTGGTATATATGATGGCGAACATATAGCGCCGATTTTGTACGATGTAAACGGAGATACACGTTTAGATATGATGCTGGGTAATTACAGCGGCGGCTTAACTTTTTATCGCGGACTTTCCACCACTTACAATGATATTGCCGAAAAATTTGTTTATTCTGATATAACTATTTTTCCTAATCCTGCATCAGATTTTGTCAATGTAAAATTCAATGCATTAAATTTATCTGCTAAAAAATTGCAGCTACTTGATTTATCGGGAAGAATGGTAAAAGAATTTTATTGCAGGGATGTGCAAGCACAATTAAACGTTTCTGAATTTTCCAATGGAATTTATTTTTTAGGCGTGCAAATTTTTAACTCAGATAATTCTTTGCAAAACACATTAACGCAAAAAATTATTATTTTGCATGAATAAGAAGTATACTAAATATTGTACGCCTTTGCGAGGAAAGAATGACCGAAGCAATCTCACACTAAGCAGAAGGATTGCTTCGCTATCGCTCGCAATGACGATAACCTTGGCGTTTGTACTTAATTCCTGCAAGCGCGACGAAATAATTATTACCAATACAGATTATCCCAAAGACATTGCCTATTTAATGTTGAGCAAATGCGCCATCAGCGGTTGTCATAACAATGCCAGTTACGAAGCGGCGGCGCATCTTAATCTTTCAAGTTGGGGAAAATTATTTGAGGGATCAAGTAATGGCTCTTCTGTAATTCCTTTTCGTGCAGATTTCAGTTCGTTAATGTATTTTGTAAATACCTATGCTGATTTAGGTCCCATTAATTCTCCTACCATGCCTCTGCACGCTAATCCTCTTTCGCGCGATGAGGTGAACAGATTGAAAAACTGGATTAACGCCGGCGCATCCGATAAAAACGGGACAATAAAATTTTCAGATAACCCTGCACGAAAAAAGTTTTATGTGGTAAATCAAGGTTGCCGTGTTGTTACTGTATTTGATGCGCAAACACTTTTGCCCATGCGATACATTGATATTGCAGATGCGAATGAATCAAATACTGCACCGCATCAGGTTAAATTATCGCCCGATGGGCAGTACTGGTACCTTTGTTACATTGGGGGCTCTTATATAAAACGTTATCGCACCAGTGATGATGGTTTTGACGGAAAAATATTTGTAGGCAACGCTTCCTGGAATACAATGGCAATTACCTCAGACAGTAAATATTTATTTGCGGTAGACTGGAGCACATTTGGTAAAGTTGTGAAATGTGATTTAGCGCTGTTAAAAGTAATTGATTCTACAAATTTGGCAGATGTGCCGCATGGTTCTTGTATTTCTGGCAATCATATTTATATTACCGCAACCGGGGGAAATTACATTTATAAAATTCATATTGATAGTTTGTCGCAACCTTCCATGTATAATTACGTTGCTTTTGATATGCAAGGCCCAACCGCATCAAATAAATATAATCCGCACGAAACTATTTTTTCTCCCGATGGTTCTAAATATTATGTAAGTTGCTCAGGCAATAATAACGGAGTAGGTGGAGACCCATCCGTTAAAATATTTAATTCAGCAAACGATTCCCTTATCACATCTGTGCACATGAATTCCGGTGCGTATGAAATGAGTATTTCAAAAACAAAAAATTTATTATTTGTCTCTTCTTATGACGGACCGATTTATCAGGGATTTCAAGGGAGAATTGCGGTAATTGATATGATATCTAATACATGGACAACAGATATCAGCACAGGTTCACAGCCACACGGTTTAGCAGTTGATGATGCAGCAGGTTTAGTTTATGTGGCTAACCGTAATTCTCAAAATGCTACGCCGCCGCATCACAGTAGTGTTTGTGGAGGCGCAAACGGAAGTGTTGTTTTTATTGATATAAACACGCTGATGCTTACCGGAAAGAGAATAGAACTTTCCCGCGATCCATACTCAGTTAACATCCGCTTTTGATTGAAGTTAAAAACATATTGTTTTACGATGGAGATTGTGCTTTGTGTAACCATTGCGTTCAATACGTAGTTAAACACGAAAAGGGAGAAGAACTTTTGTTTTCTTCTTTGCAAAGTGATTTTGCAAAACAAGAACTGGCAAAATATCATTATGATTTTTCTCAGACTAATACTTTGGTTTTGATAAAAGATAATGAAGCTTATTTCAAATCAACTGCAGCATTAATTTTAAATAAATTTTTGAAAGCACCATATTCCTGGTCCTATGCTTTAATAATTTTCCCTTCTTTTCTGCGTGATTGGGTTTACGATATCATTGCTCGTAACCGAAAAAAATGGTTTAAGAAGGAATTTTGTTTTGTGCCGGATGAGAAGTTGAGGAGGAGGTTTATAGAATAATCATGTCACTTCGAGCGTAGTCGAGAAGCGAGAAAAATCACAAAGGTTCTCGACTCCGCTCGAACTGACAGCATTTCGGTAGGAGAGAAATATTGTTAAAACTCACTCTTAAAGAAAAACTGTATAGCAGGGTATTTTTCCTGAGCCATTTGTAAAAGAAAAGCAGATTCGGCTAAGAATACCGGACGTTCTTCTTTATCATAAGCAATATAATTGCTCCTTTCATGTATAAATGTTTCCAGCGCTTTTCTATCGTCGCTTTTTATCCAGCAGGCTTTATGTAAACTAATTTGTTCAAATCCGCAAGAAGCATTGTATTCACTTTTTAAACGATGTTGCAATACTTCAAACTGTAAAGCACCAACGGTTCCTAAAATTCTGCGTCCGTCTTGTTTTTTAGTAAATAACTGCGCAACACCTTCATCTGTTAATTGCTCTAAGCCTTTTTGAAGCTGTTTGGTTTTCATTGGATCCATGTTAACCACATACCTGAATAATTCAGGAGAGAAACTTGGTATTCCTTTAAAATGTAAAATTTCTCCTTCGCTTAACGTATCACCAATTTTAAAATTACCCGAATCGTATAAACCGATAATATCTCCGGGGTATGCCTCATCAATAACCGATTTACTCTGTGCCAAAAATGCTGTTGGATTAGAAAAACGCATTTCTTTTTTCTGGCGGTTATGAAAATAATATTTGTTGCGCTCAAATTTTCCTGCACAAATACGTAAAAAAGCAATTCTATCTCTGTGACGAGGGTCTATATTGGCAAAAATCTTAAAAATAAATCCGTTAAACTTTGGTTCAAAAGGATCAACAATTCTTTCTTCTGTTTCGCGAGGAAGGGGGTAGGGCGCAATGTCGGTAAAACAATTAAGCAACTCACGTACACCAAAATTGTTTACAGCTGAGCCGAAAAATACCGGACAAATATTTCCTTTTAAATAATCTTCACTTTTAAATTCCGGATAAACTGTTTCTACTACTTCAATATCATCAAGCAGTGTATCTGTAAAATCTTCGCTTAAGTATTTACGTAAATTTTCTTTATTAAATTCGGTAATTTCTACAGAATCAGAAATGGTTTGTTTTTCGTCTCCGGTAAAAAGGTTTAATGATTTTTCGTAAACATTATAAACACCTTTGAAGCTTTTTCCAATACCGATTGGCCAGCTTAACGGGCGGACTTTTATTTTCAATTCTTTTTCCAGCTCGTCCATTAAATCAAACGCATCGCGGCCTTCGCGGTCCATTTTATTAATGAAAACAATGACAGGGGTTTTACGCATGCGGCAAACCTCAAGCAATTTGCGAGTTTGGGGTTCAACTCCTTTTACGCAATCGATAACCATGATAACGCTGTCAACCGCAGTTAGCGTTCTGTAAGTATCTTCTGCAAAATCTTCGTGACCGGGAGTATCTAAAATATTTATTTGTTTGCCTTTAAATTCAAAAGCCATTACAGAAGTAGAAACGGAAATACCACGTTGCTTTTCTATTTCCAAAAAATCGGAAGCGGTGCCTTTTTTTATTTTATTTGACTTTACGGCGCCTGCAATTTGTATGGCACCGCCAAACAAAAGTAGTTTTTCTGTCAGCGTAGTTTTACCTGCGTCTGGGTGAGCAATAATGGCAAAGGTTCTGCGCCGTTTTATTTCTTCTTCGAATGTCATAATTAAATCGAGTGCAAAAATAGCTTAAAGGAATGGATTTAAGAGAAGAAGCTATCGCTTTATTTCAAAATTTCTGTATTCTTTTACTTCACTTTCTTCCGCCATTACTTCTGTTACTTTGCATAAAGGAGAGCCGGCATAACACCACTCAATAAGTTTATTAATATTTTCTTCGCTGCCTTCAGCTTCAATAAATACGTTACCATCATGTAAATTTTTAACGTAACCCGTCAATTCGAGTTTTAAGGCTTGAATATGCGTGCAAAAACGATAAGATACGCCGTGCACTTTTCCTCTAACTGTAATATTGTAGTGTCTAATCAACGAATAACCTTTAACTAATAACTACTTATTTAGTTTTTCTAAATCGCGGTGTTCTGTTTTAAAAAGCTCTTCGTGTGGAAGAGATTTAAAATATTCGAAAGTTATTTTTAAACCTTCTGCACGATTTATTTTTGGTTCCCAACCTAAAATACTTTTTGCTTTTGTTATATCCGGTTGGCGTTGTTTAGGATCGTCTTTAGGAAGTGGAAGAGAAATTAATTTTTGTTTTGCACCCGTAAGCCTCAAAATTTCTTCACCAAATTCTTTTATGGTTATTTCACTTGGGTTGCCAATATTAACAGGCATGTGATAATCGCTTAAAAGCAAACGATAAATACCATCTACTAAATCAGAGACGTAACAAAAAGAACGTGTCTGACTTCCATCACCAAACATAGTTAAATCTTCTCCGCGCAATGCTTGGCCTATAAACGCAGGCAATACACGTCCGTCGTTAAGGCGCATGCGTGGGCCATATGTATTAAAAATTCTTACAATGCGTGTTTCAACTTGGTGTGTGTTATGATAAGCCATTGTTAAAGCTTCCATAAAACGTTTTGCTTCATCATAGCAACCACGTGGACCAACCGGATTGACATTGCCCCAGTATTCTTCGGTTTGAGGATGAACAGTTGGATCTCCATATACTTCGCTGGTAGAAGCAACCAGTACACGCGCTTTTTTTATACGTGCTAAGCCAAGCACATTGTGTGTTCCTAAAGAAGAAACTTTTAATGTTTGTATTGGAATTTTTAAATAATCGATAGGACTGGCAGGTGAGGCAAAGTGCATAATGTAATCAACTGCTCCGGGAATGTGAATGTGTTTGGTAACATCATGATGATGAAATTCAAAATTCGGGAGTTTCATCAGGTGTTCGATGTTACGCATATCACCGGTTATAAGATTATCCATTGCTATAACGTGATAACCTTCTTTGATAAAACGGTCGCACAAATGTGAACCTAAAAATCCTGCTGCGCCTGTTATTAAAACTCTTTTTTGCATTTTGTTTTTTTATATAGAATGCTGATGACGCTGATTGTTATTATAAAGTATGATTTTTTTTAGTACTTGAAGTTTCATTTTCTAATTTCTTTAAAGTTGCAATTTGTGACCTTAAAGGTAATTCTCTAGTTTTTGAGGTTTCAATTTGAAACCTCAAGATTTCTATTTCACCACTTCTCTTCCTATGCTGCAATAGTAATAGCCTAATTTTTTCATTTGATCGAGAGCGTATAAATTTCGTCCATCAAAAATTACTTTGTTTTTTAATCCGGCTGATACTTTGTCGAAATCCGGTGTTCTGAATAATCCCCACTCGGTAGCAATAATTAATGCATCGGCATTTTGTAAAGTTTCGTAAGGGTCGTTGGAAAATTTTATTTTATCGCCAAAAATCTTTTTCACGTTTTCCATCGCTTCCGGGTCGTGCGCTGTAACTGTTGCGCCAGCTTTTAATAATTCTTCAATTACATAAAGAGCCGGAGCTTCGCGAATATCATCTGTATCAGGTTTAAAAGCCAATCCCCAAACGGCAAAATGCTTTCCTTTTAAATCATTATTGAAATACGATTTTATTTTAGGAATGATAATAGTTTTTTGTCGCTCGTTTACATTCATCACGGCAGTAAGCATGCTGAAATCATATTTTACTTCTGCAGCCGATTTTGCAAGAGCTTGCACATCTTTAGGGAAACAACTTCCTCCGTAACCGATTCCCGGAAAAAGAAAACGTTTTCCAATTCTGTCATCACTGCCAATGCCAATACGCACCATGTCAACATCAGCACCTAATTTTTCGCAGAGGTTGGCAATTTCATTCATGAAAGTAATTTTTGTAGCAAGAAAGGCGTTGGCTGCATATTTTGTAAGCTCTGCCGATTTCTCATCCATAAAAATAATTGGATTACCTTGTCTCACATACGGACGATAAAGTTCTTCCATTGTTTTACGCGCTTTATCTGAACTTGCGCCGATAACAACTCTATCTGGCTTCAAAAAATCATCTACTGCAAAACCTTCGCGTAGAAATTCGGGATTAGAAACAATATCAAATTCTACTTTGGCGTGTTTTGCTACTGCTTCGCGTACTTTATCGGCTGTACCAACAGGAACGGTGCTTTTATCTACAATAACTTTGTAATCTTTTATTAGTTGACCTAAATCACTTGCAACGCCTAATACATAGCTTAAATCTGCACTGCCGTCTTCTCCCGGAGGTGTTGGTAGAGCAAGGAAAATAATTTTTGCTTTCTCGATGGCTTGCTCAAGATTTGTAGTAAAACTTAAACGCCCTGCTTTAATATTTCTGTGAAATAAAGTATCAAGGTGTGGTTCGTAAATGGGCACCACGCCTTCTTTCATTTTTTTTACTTTCTCTTCGTTTATATCAACACAAATAACGGTGTTGCCTGTTTCTGCGAGACAAGTTCCTGTTACTAAACCAACGTATCCTGTTCCTACAACTGCAATATTCATATTTTCGATTAAATAATTTATTTACAAAATTCCAATACTGAATCCGAAATGTATTTCAAAGTTTCTTCATCTAACTCGGTGTGCATAGGTAAAGAAAGAACGCATCCACAAAGTTTTTCTGTAACGGGAAAAGCGCCTTCTTTGTAACGATCGTTTTTATAAGCTTTCTGCATATGTAAAGCAATCGGATAATAAATCATGCTCGGAATATCCTTACTTGCTAAAAACTCGCGCAATTTGTTTCTGTCAACACCTGTTAGCTGCAAAGTATATTGATGAAAAACATGATTTGAATTTTTTGAACGAAACGGAGTTTTTATTTTTGAATTAGCGGCAAAAGCTTTATCGTAATAATTTGCAGCAAAATTTCTTGCAGCTGCATACTCATCTAAATGTTTAAGTTTTACTTTTAAAACTGCCGCCTGTATAGTATCTAAACGCGAATTGACGCCAAGTACATCATGTACATATTGCACGCTTTGTCCGTGGTGCGCAATCATTTTGCATTTTTTTGCCAATTCATCATCATTCGTGTAAATAGCGCCGCCATCTCCGTAACAACCTAAATTTTTTGAGGGGAAAAACGAAGTACAACCAATAGTACCAACTGTTCCTGCTTTTACTTTTGTTCCGTTTGCAAAAGTATAATCGGCGCCAATAGCCTGAGCAACATCTTCTATAACTGCCAGGTTGTGTTTTTTTGCCAATACCATTATGGCTTCCATATCGGCGCACTGACCATATAAATGTACAGGGACAATAGCTTTTGTTTTTGGAGTAATAGCTTTTTCAATAGCGTTTACATCAATGCAAAAAGTATCGGCATAAGCATCTACCAAAACAGGTGTTAAGCCTAGTAAGCCAATTACTTCTGCTGTTGCTACGTAAGTAAAACTGGCGGTAATGACTTCGTCTCCGGGTTTTAAATCCAATGCCATCATGGCAATTTGCAAAGCATCTGTGCCATTGGCGCAGGGGATTACGTGCTTTACGTTTAAATATTTTTCTAAATCAGCCTGAAATTCTTTAACGGCAGGACCATTAATAAAGGCTGTATTATCAATTACTTCCTGAATGGCTTTATCTATTTCGGGTTTAATTTTTTGGTACTGACCTTTAAGGTCTACCATCTGAATCTTTTTTGCTGTCGTTGTCGCCATAAAAATCAAATTGCGAATATACGAATTATAGCTACGAATTACGAATAACGGCCATACGAATGGTACGAATAGCACCATCTTCCAAATTGGCCATTTCAAGAGCTAACCCGAAACATAAAACAGATTCGTATATTCGTATTGTATTCATTCGTAGTTCGTAGCTATTTGCTATCTTTGTCGCCATGTTTTCTTTAGACCCCAAGAAATATTTAACGCTTGCAGATATCGGAAAAATTGTGACTTCGAGCACAAAAATTGAACTTTCTGCTGAAACGGTTAAAAACATAAAAAATTGCCGTGCTTTTTTAGATAAAAAACTTGCCGACCAAAAAGAGCCCATGTATGGGATTAATACCGGCTTTGGTTCTTTGTGTAATGTTGTAATTCCTAACGAAGACTTACAAAAACTGCAAGAAAACCTGGTAAAATCTCATGCCTGTGGTATGGGAGAGGAAGTTCCTATAGAAGTGGTAAAAATCATGTTGCTTCTTAAAATCCGCAATTTTATTTATGGTAAATCGGGGGTGAGCATTGATTCGGTTGAACGTTTAGTATTTTTTTATAATAATAATATTTTTCCGATTATTTATCAGCAAGGTTCATTGGGCGCCTCCGGTGATTTAGCTCCTTTGGCACACCTCACTTTACCGCTTATTGGTTTGGGAGAAGTTTATTATGAGAATAAAAAAATATTGACCGAAGAACTTTATAAAAAATTAAAATTAAAACCTATAAAACTACAACCTAAAGAAGGACTAGCCTTTTTAAACGGTACGCAGTTTATGAGTGCTTATGCTGTTTGGTGTTTATTGAAAAGTAATCAGCTTAATAAGCTTGCTGATTTTACGGGAGCAGTTTCTTTAGATGCTTTTCTTGGAAGAATAGATTCCTTTAGCGATTTGATACAAAATGTTCGTCCGCATAAAGGACAAATAGAAACTGCTAAAGCAGTAAAAAGTTATTTAAAAGGAAGTAAACTTATTGTGCAGAAAAAAGAATGGGTGCAAGATCCGTATTCTTTTCGTTGTATTCCGCAAGTGCATGGTGCTACCAAAGATGTAGTGAGGCACGTGCAACAAATTGTAGAGACAGAAATAAATTCGGTTACAGATAACCCGACTATTTTTCCTGAGACAGGAGAAATTATTTCGGGAGGAAATTTTCACGGTCAGCCTTTAGCGCTTGCTCTCGATTATTTAGCAATGGGAATTGCCGAGTTAGGTAGTATCTCTGAAAGACGAAGCTATCAGTTAATTTCAGGTGTAAGAAAATTGCCGCCTTTTTTAGTTGCGAAACCCGGCATTAATTCCGGATTTATGATTCCGCAATACACAGCGGCTTCTATTGTTTCTCAGAGCAAACAATTATGTTCGCCTGCATCTGTTGATAGTATTGTTTCTTCAAACGGACAGGAAGATCATGTGAGTATGGGTGCAAATGCGGCAACCAAATGTTTTAAGGTCGTAGAAAATACTTTTAAAATTCTTGCAATAGAATTTATGAATGCAGCGCAGGCATTAGAGTTTAGAAAACCTGTAAAATCTTCGCCGGTTATTGAAAGAACGGTTAGTAAGTATAGAAAAGTAGTTTCATTTACAGAAAACGATAGATTGATGTATCCTGAAATTGACAAGACACTTAAATTTGTTCAACAATTAAACTTTAATGCATGAAAGTTTATTTAGATAACGCAGCAACAACAAGATTGGATGAAGAAGTTCTTCAGGCCATGCTTCCGTATATGAAAGAGGATTTCGGTAATCCATCTTCCATACATGCGTTTGGAAGAAAAACACGTTCTGGAATAGAAATAGCCCGTAAAACGGTTGCAAAACTTTTAAATGTAACACCGGCAGAAATATTTTTCACTTCGGGTGGAACGGAAGCCGATAACATGGCAATTGTAAAAGCCATTGAAACATACGGAATAAAACACGCAATTACATCTAAAATAGAACACCACGCAGTTGAGCATACGCTTACTGAATTAGAAAAAGAAGGAAAAATAAAATTAAGCTGGGTAAATTTAGATAAAAAAGGAAATGTTGATTTAATACATTTGGAAGAGTTATTGAAAGCAAATCCAAAATCTTTAGTCTCTTTAATGCATGCCAATAACGAAGTTGGAACATTATTGCCGATAAATAAAGTGGGAGAACTTTGCGAAAAATACGAAGCAATTTTTCATAGTGATACAGTGCAAACTATGGGTCATTATGCAATGGATTTACGTGCGATAAAAGTTCATATGGTTACTTGTGCAGGACATAAATTTCATGGTCCGAAAGGTGTTGGATTTTTATATGTAAACCATGCTATAAAATTAAAACCACTTATACATGGTGGTGCGCAGGAACGTAACATGCGAGGCGGAACAGAAAATCTTTACGGAATAGTTGGTTTAGCAAAAGCGTTTGAGATTTGTAATCGTGAAATGACGGAACATCAAAATCATATTCGCGGGTTAAAAAACTACATGATTGAGCAATTGAAGAAAGATATTCCGGATGTTGAGTTTAATGGTGAGATTGATGAACGTAGTTTGTACACGGTGCTTAATGTATTGTTGCCTGCGAGCGATGATGCCGAAATGCTGTTGTTTAATTTAGATATACAAGGCATTGCTGCTTCGGGTGGTAGTGCTTGCTCATCTGGTAGCAATCAGGGTTCTCATGTATTGCGTGCTTTGGGTGTGGATATGACGAGACCATCAGTTCGTTTTTCATTCTGTAAATACACAACAAAAGAAGAAATTGATTATACCATGCAAAAATTGAAAGAGATTTTAAAAGTGAAAAAAGGAGCAGTGAAACAGTAACAAATCTTCTCGACTCCGCTCGGACTGACATGTCACTTCGAGCAAAGTCGAGAAGCGGGAAAATGATAGTATGAAAACAATTTTTTTAACAGCATCAACCGATATTAGTGAATTTGGAGCAAGCGAGATTTTTATTGTTGCTGTTGTAGCTATTATTTTTGCATTGGGTATTTATACACTTTTAAAATTCCGTAAAAATAAAAATTTCTAAAAATGTTTAAAACAGTTCTGTTATTGTTTGATTTTTTAGGTGGGGGGGAGCTCTTTATCATTTTTTTGGCTGTACTTTTATTATTTGGCGGAAAAGGTATGCCAACCGTAATGCGGAATTTAGGCAGGGGTATTCGCCAGTTTAAAGATGCCACGCAAGGAATACAGAATGACATGAAGGAAAGTGCCAACGAAATGCGTCGTGAAATTGAGAAGCAGGCAACCATAATAGAGGAAAAGCCTAAGGACACGGAATAAGAAGTATAAGGAGAAAGTATAAGTATAAGGAATGAAGCTGTAATTTGTAAGCTGATACACAATGAATGGCATCCCTACTTTTTCAATTTTCAATTTTCAATTTTCAATTTTGCTTTTGGGATTAGTAATTGGCTCGTGTGGCGACAAAACTGTTGAAAAAAAATCGTCTGTAAGTGCCATTGTAAATTTCGCCGAGCATATTTCTCCAATCATTTTTAAGAATTGTACGCCTTGTCACAGAGAAGGAGAGGCGGGACCGTTTACTCTTTTAAATTATTCGGATGCAAAACGAAACGCCAAAAAAATAAAATTTGTTACAAAAACCGGTTACATGCCTCCCTGGCCGGCGGATGTAAGTTATTCGCATTTTATAAACGAAAGAGTTTTAAGTACAGAACAAATTGAATTAATTAAAAATTGGGTGGAGGGCGGTTGTCTTCCCGGGGATACAACAAAAATTAAAGTCCCCGAATTTTATACAGGTTCTTTTTTTGGAAAACCCGATGTAGTTATTAAAATGCAGGAGCCTATCCCTATAATAGGAAACGGTACAGATCATTTCTATATGGTTAAAATGCCTTATGAATTAAAGAGCGATACGTTTGTTCGTTTCATCGAATTTGTTCCGCAACAGCGCAAACTGGCACATCATGTAAACGGACATTTAGTTTCTTATGAAGAGGGCAAAAAGAAAAATGTATTTAAAGGAAAATCATTTTGGTTAGATATTCCCGGAGGTTCTTCGGATGTTTTTAAAGAAATGGGATTAGCAAATGATGATGGTACTTTCCCTGTACTAACTCCAAATACAGTTTATTATTTACCGGGATATACGCCACAGGTTTATCCAAAAGACATTGGTGGTTATGCGCTAAAGAAAAAAGGGGCTTTCTTTTTAAAGAATTTACATTATGGCCCGAGTAAATCTGATTGCGTTGATTCGTCTAAAATTAATTTATTTTTTGGACCGAAGCCCATACGTCCAATACAAGAAACACAATTAGGTACATTTGGTATTGCGCCCACAGAACCAAAATTTGATATTCCAGCAAATACGGTAAAAACTTTTATGAGCAGGTGGACAACTCCTGCGGATATATCAATTCTCTCTGTAAATCCGCACATGCATTTACTTGGAAAAACTTTTTGGGCTTATGCTGTAAGTCTGCAAGGCGATACAATAAAGTTGATTAAAATAAATAAGTGGGATTTTAAATGGCAGTATTATTATACCTATAAGCATCCTGTAAAAATTCCGGCGGGCTCTACTATTTATGCTTATGGTATTTACGATAATACGGTAAAAAATCCTTTCAATCCGTTTACGCCGCCCCGTGACTGCAAGGAGCGCAATGATTTATACAGTATGGGAACTACTGAAGAAATGTTTCAGTTTATTTTTACTTATTTGCCTTATAAAGTAGGGGACGAGAATATTGATTTAGAAAAGTAATTACGAATAACAGCCACACGAATATACTAATGGGTTAAGTGTTTAAACCTTGATTATTCTCCTAAACCAGTAATTCGTATATTTGTACAAGATTTGTAATTCGCAAATGAGCAACCAAACACAACTTTCATGTTTTGATAATGGGTGGTACAAACCCGGCAGAAATTTTATTGTGCGCTCTCTTTGGTATTATTCCAATGTAATTTTTTTTAAATGGGCTTTTCCGTTTAATTTTATAAAAGTTATTGTTCTTAAAATTTTTGGCGCGAAAATGGGCAAACATGTAGTGATTAAACCTCATGTAAACATTAAATATCCTTGGCGCTTAATAATCGGCAACCATGTTTGGATTGGGGAAAATGTATGGATAGATAATTTAGGCGATGTGGTTATAGAGGATAATGTTTGTATTTCGCAAGGCGCTATGCTTTTGTGCGGCAATCATAATTATAAAAAAACTTCTTTCGATTTAATGCTTGGTAATATTTCGCTGAAACAAGGCGCTTGGATAGGTGCTAAGAGCATAGTTTGTCCGGGTGTAATTATAGGCAGTCATGCAGTGCTTACAGTTGGCTCTGTAGCCACACAAAATTTAGAAGACTATACAATTTACAGGGGCAATCCGGCAGTAGCAATAAAAAAGAGAGAAATTACCTAATTACCTACGAATTACGAATAGCAGCCGTACGATTCGTATATAATTCGTAATTCGTATCTTTACCCTGTATTATGGCAATGAGACAAACGCAGCAATTGCGACTGCAACAAAAACTTTCTCCGCAGCAAATTCAGTTAATGAAACTGATACAGTTGCCCGTTATGGCTCTCGAACAACGTATAAAAGAAGAATTAGAAACAAATCCTGCTCTGGAAGAAGATGATGAGAGCGCACCGGAAACTGAAGATGATTTTTCAGATGACGAAATTTCTACTTCAGATGATGAAATAGAAACAGAAGATACTGAAAACACGATACAAAAGGATGATGTAAGCTACGAAGATTTTGTAGATGAAGATGAGTTTGCTGATTACAAATACCAGGTAAATAACAGCGGTAAGGATAACGATTTTAAAGAAATTCCTGTTAGAGAAACCACCAATTTCCACGATTTACTGGAAGAGCAATTGGGTATGCTCGATTTGCATGAAAAAGAATATACCATTGGCTTGTATTTAATTGGTTGCATAGATGATGATGGTTATATACGCAGAGATACAAACTCTATTGTTGATGATTTGGCTTTTACGCAAAACATCGGCGCAACAAGTGAAGAAGTAGAATCAATTATAAAACTTTTACAAAAACTTGATCCACCGGGTATAGCAGCCAGAACTTTACAAGAGTGTTTACTGTTACAGCTTGAACGCTTAGAAAATCAGACCAAAGAAGTTCATTATGCAATTGATGTGGTAAAGTTCTGCATGGAAGAATTTTCTAAAAAGCATTACGATAAAATTTCACGTAAACTTGATATCAGCGAAGAAGATTTAAAAGAAGTTTTGCATGAGATAACGAAACTTAATCCAAAACCAGGCAGCACTTCCGAGCAAGGTTCTAAAAATATTCAGGAAGTAATTCCCGATTTTATTCTTTCTTCTACTGATGGTATTCTTGAGTTAAGCCTTACGCAGCGCAATATGCCCGAGTTGAAAGTCAGCCAGGAATATTTAGATATGCTAACCCGCTATAACAAAGCAAAAGAAAAAAGTGCTAAAGAGGCATCCGGTTTTATAAAAAATAAAATTGAAACAGCTCAATGGTTTATTGAGGCATTATTTCAGAGGCAGCAGACCTTACTCATTGCTATGAACGCCATTATGCAATATCAAAAAGAATATTTCGTTACCGGTGATGAGACAAAGTTAAAGCCCATGATTTTGAAAGATATTGCCGAGAAAGTAGGGTTGGATATTTCTACGGTTTCTCGAGTAGCAAATAGTAAATATGTAACAACACCTTTCGGAACATTTCCTCTGAAATTTTTTTTCTCGGAATCGTTGAGTACAGACAGCGGGGAGGAAGTTTCATCGCGCGAAGTGAAAAAGATATTATCAGATTGTATTGGCGCAGAAGACAAACGTAAACCACTTACCGATGATGCACTTTGTACAATTTTGAAACAAAAAGGTTATAACATTGCGCGCCGAACAGTTGCTAAGTATCGTGAACAGCTTGACCTTCCAGTAGCACGCATGCGAAAAGAAATTTAAAACCTTCATCACATAAATCGACACGAATTACACGAATTAAAAAAAATTAGTGAAATTAGTGCCAAAAAAACTGGAACTGTAAATGAAAATCTACCAACAAAAACAACGCTGGAAATGGTGGCTCGCTGCATGTGCAATATGTATTGTTATTGTTTCGCTTTGGTATTCTCGACAAATGGTGGAAAAAATTGCTGTGGAGGAAAAAGAAAAAGTAAAACTGTGGGCAGATGCCGTACAAAAAAGAGCGCGTTTAATAGAAACTACCGGCGATCTCTTTGTAAAAATGAAAAATGAAGAGCGAAAAAAGGTAGAACTATATGCCGCTGCTACCAAAGAACTTGGTAAAGATGCTCCCGATTTAAGTTTTGCTTTGCGTGTATTACAGGATAATAATACAGTTCCGGTTATTATCACTTCCAATAACTATAAAATATTCGGCAAACGTAACCTCGATTCTTTATTAGAAAATGATACTGCTTATTTAGCTGTTCAGTTGGCGGAAATGAAAAGTCTGTATCCTCCAATAGAAATTGAGTACGCTCCCGGAAAAATGAATTATGTGTATTATAAAAACTCTAAAATATTTTCTGAAATAAAAATGGTTTTTGATAGCTTGATTGAATCTTTTAACGCAGATGTAATTATAAGCAGCGCTTCTGTGCCGGTTATTTATACCGATTCAACGCAAATAAAAGTCCTTGATTTTAGCAATGAAATAGATTCGCAAATAGTACACAAATCTAATTTACTTGCAGCTAAGTTAGAAAGTATGCGCAAACAGGCTGCTCCGCTCGAAATTAAATTAGGTGACGGAATAAGGAATTATATTTTTTATGATGAATCGTCCACCCTAAAACAATTGCGTTATTTTCCCTATGTGCAACTGCTTATAATCGGACTTTTTTTAATTATTGCATATACTTTGTTTAGCACAGCGCGTAAAAGTGAACAAAATATGGTTTGGGTGGGTATGAGCAAAGAAACTGCACATCAATTGGGCACGCCCTTATCTTCTTTAATGGCTTGGATAGAGCATTTAAAATCGAGCGCAATAGATCCGTCAATTGTAAATGAAATGAACCGCGATGTGGAACGCCTGCAAACTATTACGGATAGATTTTCTAAAATTGGTTCTCAACCAACACTTGAGAATGAAAATATGGCAATTATTTTGGAGCACGCTGTGGATTATTTGAATCAACGCTTTTCTAAAAATGTAAATTTTGTTTACCAAAATAATTTGGATATAGTTACGGAGTTGTCAGTTTGCGTTCCTTTATTTGAATGGGTAATAGAAAATCTTTGTAAAAATGCTATCGATGCGATGGATGGTAAAGGTACAATTACGGTTGTTTTGCAACGCGCCGAAAATAATGTGATAATTGATATAAGTGACACCGGAAAGGGAATTGAAAAGAATAGACTAAAAACTGTTTTTGAACCGGGTTTTACAACTAAGCAAAGAGGCTGGGGGATGGGTTTATCATTGTGCAAACGTATTATTGAAAATTATCACAACGGAAAAATATTCGTAAAGCAATCTGAATTAGGTAAAGGAACTACGTTTAGAATTGTAATGCCGGTGGAGTAGTGAGATTTGAGTAATGAGTATTGAGTTAAAAATGAAAACAATTTAGTTTTTTTCTCACTGCTCTATACCCTCTACTCAATACTAACTCAATCGTTTCTCAATTATCTTGCTCAAATTACCAAAAACCTGTCCCGGACTAAAACGTCGCCAATGAAAATCATCCAACTCGCCGCCCGACAAAAAATAATAATCAATATTGTGTTGTTTGAATTCTGCCAGTACATGTTCTCGAAAATTCATAAAAATAATCCAGCCATTTTCTCCAATATCATCAAACCATTCTTCGTAGTAGCTGTCGTCTGAGGCATGAAAGTTCAGAACATTTTCTCCTATTAAAATAAATTTATCAACGCCACAAAAAACCAGCTCGTCAATAATATCGCGCTTTAGCAACATAATATCGTTGGTTATAGCGTCGTTCCATTCGCCGAGTAGTTCTATAACACAGTATTTTTCATCATAATCAACAAAAAGTACTTTAATATACATGGTTTCAGAGCCAAAATTGTCCCACTGCGGGTGTATTACAAAATTGTAGATGGTATTACTGAATTCCAACTCACTATAAGTACGACCATAGAAGGGCGATTGCTCGTCTTCGGCTGCAATATACAGGTGTCTCCAGTTAAAATAGGGCTCTATATCGTACAAAAAGTAAAATTTTGGGCAAAAGTAGCTTTATTATTTAAATTTGTATCGACACTAATTTCACTAATTTTAAGTATGGTTATTTTATGCATTAATTAATGTAATTAGTGACCGATTTACCTTGAAAAACTATTAAAAAGAAACTTAAGCAATTTCTATAAATTCAGTTAATTTTGTTGGAAATATTGATGTGTATGAAGAAGTCTTTTTTTATTGCCCTCTTTTTTCCTTTTGTTTTGTTTTCACAGAATGAAGAGGAAATAATTACTAAAACATCTGCCAAAGCTGCCGAAGAAAAAATGCTTGCCGGCGATTATGAAGATGCTCTGGCAGATTTTATGTCGCTACACACAGCCGATCCTCAGAATGAAAAATTTACTTATAACATTGCTGTTTGTTACCTAAACTATAATGGCAATAAAACCAAAGCCGTTCCTTATCTCGAAAAAATAATTCATAACCCCAAGCACGAACCCAATGCCGATTATCTTTTAGGACGCGCCTATCAATACGCTTTAAAGTTTGATGACGCCGTTACTGCTTTTACGCGTTTTGTAACAAACGGAAAAGGCAAAGAAGAAAATTTAAAAGATGCGGGCATACAAATACAATATTGCCTTAACGCCAAAGAGCGCGTAAAATTCCCTCTCAATATAAAATTTGAAAACTTGGGTAAAGCAGTTAACAGCGAGTATGAAGATTACTATGCTTTTATTCCGGTGGATGAATCTTTTGTTATTTTTAATTCTAAACGCCCAATGGCTACCGAAGAAAAAGGTGCTAACGGAGAATATGCCAATGTAATAATGATTGCGGGTGTAAAAGACGGTGTTTTTCAAAAGGCCGCTAAACTTAATTTACAATTTCCTAAAGGAACTACACAGTCAGAAGTTATTGGGTTAAGTGCAAACGGAAAGACTTTACTTTTATACATCAGCGATGCTAAAAACGCAGGAAACATTTATATTTCTGAAAACAGTGGAGAAGGAAAATTTACAAAACCCGAATTGCTTGATAAAAATATTAATTCTCCGTATGAAGAAATTGCAGCTTCTGTTAATGCGGAGGGTGATGTAATTTATTTTGCCAGCGACCGGCCTGATGGTTTAGGTGGAACCGATATTTATGTGTGCCGCAAAACCCCGCATGGCAAATGGGGCGTGGCTTTAAACGCAGGAAAAGAAATAAATACCAATCAAAATGAGGATTTTCCTAATATCTCTCCCGATGGTAAAACACTTTACTTCAGTAGCACCGGTCACACCAGCATGGGAGGTTATGATGTTTTTAAAGTAAACTTTAACGAGGCAAGCGGACAATGGGAAAACCCTAAAAACATAGGCTACCCTGTTAACACGCCAATGGATGATTATAATTTTCGCATCTCTAAAAACGATCGTTATGGGTATATTACAGCTATACGCGATGAGGGTTTAGGCGATTTTGATAACTACCGTGTTATTTTTAATGATGTGGAGCCTGAGCTGACTGTTATGTACGGACAGGTTTTGGCAGAAGACGGCAGCCAGATTAATTTCCCCGATGTGTTTATTTCTGTTACCAATGATAAAAACGGAGAGTTGGTAGGTAACTACTTGCCTAACCAGCAAACCGGTAAATATGTAGTTATTTTGCCTCCCGGTAAATATACTTTGGTGGTAGAACTTTTTAATTTCAGATTGCTGACTCAAAAACTGGAAATACTTGATAAAGTATCTTTTCAATCAGAAAAAGAGTTTGACTTGAAGTTGCAGATACAGAAATAATAATTTAACTTTATTCGCCTTTTCAAAGACAAAAAAGGAAAAAATAAATACTAATTTAAATACTAATTACTATGGGATTATTTGACAAACTCAAGAATGAATTCATTGATATTATCGAATGGGTTGATAATACGTCTGACACAATTATGTGGAAATTTCCACGCTACCAGAACGAAATTAAAATGAATGCAAAGCTTACCGTACGCGAAAGCCAGGTAGCTATTTTTTTAAACGAAGGAAAAATTGCCGATGTATTTCAACCGGGTATGCACACACTCACAACGTCGAACATGCCAATACTTGCCACACTAAAAGGTTGGAAGTATGGTTTCAGTTCTCCGTTTAAAGCAGATATTTATTTTGTAAACACCAAACAATTCACCAATCAAAAGTGGGGAACCAAAAACCCGGTCATGATTCGCGACGTAGAATTTGGCCCGGTGCGCTTACGTGCAAACGGTAACTACGCTTTCAGAGTAAGCGATGCTGCTGTTTTCTTTAAAGAAATAGCATCTACCAATCCTGAATTTACAACGGAAGATATTACAGAGCAATTACGCAATCTGGCTGTTACTCGCGGCATGGATGCTATTGCCGAAAGTAAAATTGCAGTACTTGATTTAACGCAGAACTACGATGAAGTTTCTAAATTAATTACAGAAAAAGTTAAGCCCGAGTTTAATGAATTGGGTTTAACGCTTACTAAGTTTTTAATTGAAAACGTTTCTGTTCCACCTGAAGTAGAAGCTGCGCTTGATAAAAGAAGCAGCATGGGTATCATTGGTAATTTAGGTGCGTATACACAATTTCAAACTGCAAATGCTATTGACGACGCAGCTAAAAGCGGTGGCGCAGGAGGAATGATGGGCGCAGGACTTGGCATGGGCATGGGAATGAACATGGCAAACCAAATGAATAACGCTTATCAAAACCAACAAACCGGAATGAATACACCGCCGCCGCCTCCACCTGTAACACAATTTTTTGTTGCAGTTAATGGCGCGCAAACCGGCCCGTTTAATATGCAGCAATTACAGGCAATGGTGCAAAGCGGACAGTTTAATAAACAAAGTCAGGTATGGAAACAAGGTATGGCAGGATGGGCTTCAGCAGAAGCGCAGGCTGAGTTAGCATCTTTGTTTAACTCGATGCCTCCACCGATACAGTAACACTTACGTCATTGCGAGCGTAGCGAAGCAATCTCATAACTAAAAGCCTTTTCGAAAGAGGGCTTTTTTGTTTTTACCGTTTACTTTTCTCCGTTCACTTCCTTTACAAACTTTATCAAACCCGTAAAATAAGTTTGCTGATCATCATACAAACTCATGTGGCTGCCATTTGCGCAATATAAATACGTTCCGTGTTGTACTTGTGTGCTCATCCATTTCATGTGCTCCGGGTCCATGGTATCGTGTTTCGCGCCAATAGTTAATGTGGGTACAGAAATTTTCGACAATTCTTTTTTTACATCCCAGTTTACCAGATTGCCCGCAATACCAAACTCGCTTGGGCCTTGCATGGTTACGTATAACGAATTATTTACTTTAGCTAAAGAACGTGTTACCGGCTCCGGCCATTCAGCTAAAGGAATACGACAAATATGTTCTGCATAAAAATTAGGCATCAATAACGCCATGTATTTTGGATTAGAAAAATCGCCTTTGGCTTCTAGTTTTCTAATCGTATCTAAAACCTGTGGGTTCATTTGTTTTGCTAATACATCTTGTGCGTATTTTCCATATTCCGGACAGCTCGACATCATGTTAGAAATAATCAAGCCTTTTAAATTGTTTTGATATTTAAGTGCATATTGCATAGCAAGAATCCCTCCCCAAGAATGTCCAAGTAAATAAAAATTATCTTTGTTTAAGTTAAGTGCAGTTCTTACTTGCTCTACTTCTTCCACAAAACGTGATAATTCCCATAGTGTTGTGTCTTTAGGATTAGCAGAATTGCCGCAGCCCAACTGATCATAATAAATAAATTCTATCCCTTCTGCCGGTAAAAAATTTTCGAAACATTCAAAATATTCATGCGTTAAACCCGGGCCGCCGTTGAGTAATAATATTTTTATTTTTGGGTTATTTCCAAAACATTTTGTCCAAACAGTAAATTTTCCTTTAGGTGTTTCTATAGAAATAACTTTTACGCCACCATTTTTTATTCCTGCATCTTCACATTTAAAATAGGTTGATGAAGATGAATCTTCTTTAACTTTTGCAGATTGACATGAAATAAAAAATAATAACCCGGTAATAAAAAATTTCGAAATAAATTTTCTGAAAAACATGATTATCTGTTTATAATTATTCGCTGATTAAAAATTTTTCCGGCCTCTGCCTTTAGAAAGTAAATTCCATTGGGCAAACTTGTTAAATAAACTGTTGTGTCATTTTCTTGTGTTGTACTGTAAACGGTTTCTCCTAAAACGTTGCTAATAGTTACTTTTATTTTTTCGGAATATTTTTCATTCAAAGAAATGGTAAATGTCCCGGTATTGGGATTTGGATAAATGCTTAAATTAAAATTTTGTTTTTCAAATGATTGAATTTCGTTAAGCGCGCATATATCTGTAATTGTGCCGCCTCCTTTTGATGTTGGATTTAAAGAGCTAATATTAAGTGTTATAAAAATTTTTCCTGTTGCAGTTGGGCTAATAATAGTTGGAGTTGAATTAACTATTGATGAGGTATTAAACTGGTTGCAAGAACTGTTTCCCAAAGAATCTGTTTTAATTAAATATACATCGCTATTACCATTTATAAAACTGCTTGAAACACCTGCAAGCAAAAAGCCTTTATCATTTGCTTCAACTATGCTTTGCCCTATATCTGTGCTTGTCCCTCCAAAAGCTCTTGTCCATAAAGTATCTCCAACAGCGTTTGTTTTAACAACATATACATCATTGCCGCCCGCTCCAAAACTCCCGGTATACCCTGTAAATATATAACCTCCGTCGTTTGTTTGCTTAACACAATAAATAACTTCAGTGCCTGTTCCTCCGTAAGTTTTAGTCCATAAGGTATCTCCGTTAGCTTTTGTTTTTATAAGATAAGCATCTGCATTGATACCAAAAGAATTGCTGTAAGAGCCAATAATAAATCCGCTATCGCTTGTTATCTCTAAATTTTGACGGTTGCTTGTGCCGCCATCCGTGCCGGTGCCGCCATAAGTTTTTGTCCAGAGCGTATCTCCGCTACTATTTGTTTTTATTAAATAAATATCTGTATTGCCCGCCCCAAAACTGTTTGTGCAGCCTAATGAAATATAACCGCCGTCAATTGTTTGACGAATGCAAGTGCTTATATCATCAGCTGCGCCACCTAATTTTATTGACCATTGCTTGGCTCCGATTGCATTTAGCTTAAGCAGATAAATATCTATTCCGTTAGAAGAACTCGAACTACCAACGGTTCCGGATAGAATGTAACCGCCATCAGAAGTTTGTTGCACTGAATAAAATATCACTCCTGAATAATTGAATCCCCATATAATGTTTCCCTGCGCATTAATTTTCAGTATTCCGTTGCTGCCTGCAACAACATAGCAACTATCTTTTGTTTGCTGAATGGAATAACCATAAATAATTCCGCTTGTAGCATAGCCCTTTACCCATAAAGTATCTCCCTGCGCATCAGTTTTTAATAAGTACAAACAATTGCTTCCTCCATAGCTGCTTGTAAGGCCCGAAATGATGTAGCCTCCATCAAAAGTTTTTTGCATAGCATAGGCATAATCCTGCTGCACTTTGCCATAAGTTTTTTGAAAAATACTTTGCGATTTTGCGTGGAAAAAAGAAAGTAGTAATAATAAAGTAAGTAGTTTAATACGCATTATGCCAAAGATACCGCAAAAATTGTTTTAAAATGCAGAGCATATTAAATAGTAAAAAGGGCGAACTTAATTTTATGTGGTTATATTTGTTGACTAAACGGGAAGGCAGAATGAGTTTCAGACAAATAATATTATTCTTTATTCGTAAAATAAAGGCATTCTTCATGTGGTTTCGGCTGGATGTTATTTTCCTTCCTTTTTCTGCTTTCTTTTTAAACCTGGTTTATATTTCAAAACTTTCTAAATGGCGCTCACAAAACAAAAACTTAAAGTTTAATGATTTTCTTAATTTAAAATGGAGTTACCAATCGCGTTTTGATTTATACAAGCACTTAATTGATAATGAAAACTGCTCTGCGCCTGTTAATTTTTTCGAATTTGGTGTTGCTACGGGTACCAGTTTTAAATGGTGGTTAGCGCAAAATAAAAACCCACAATCAAAATTTTACGGCTTTGATACCTTTACCGGCCTGCCCGAAAACTGGACGCTTTTTCCTAAAGGCGCTATGAGTAACGAGGGCAAAATACCTGATACTAATGATATGAGGGCTTCTTATTATGCAGGGCTTTTTCAGGATACTTTAAGACCTTTTTTAAAGACTTTTGACAATGAAAACGTGAATGTTTTGCATATGGATGCAGATATTTACTCTTCTACTTTATACGTTCTTACCACTTTCGCGCCCTATTTTAAAAAGGGAGATATTATCATTTTTGATGAGTTTAATATTCCTACACATGAATTCAGAGCTTTTATGGATTTTGTGAGTTCCTACTATATAAAATACGAAACTATTGCTGCAGCCAATAATTACTACTTTTTAGCTGTTCGAATTCTATAAAGTCATCCGACTTTGCTTGCCACAGATTTCACAAATTAACACAGATTGCAAACACAGATTTTTTTGTTTGGTAAATGTATATTGTTAATTTAATGGGATTAATTCTTCAATACCATCAAAAAATTAAACCAATTTAATCTGTGAAAAAATCTGAGTAAATCTGCGAAATCTGTGACACTTTTTGCCGAAAAACTCGTCATTTTGTGCCCTTTTTTGAGTTATCTTTACATCCTCAATTTAATAGTATGAGAGACGTAATTTGGACTATCATAGTCGTTTGGGTAATTTACCGTATTTATCAGGCAATACGAAATTCACGTGTATATGTTTATCAAAAACACGAGCATCATTATAATGCCACGAAAGAAGCCGAAATTAAAATAGACAGAGAGCCTTCGTTTCATGACAAAAAACCTAATTCAGATAAAGGCGGAGAGTACGTAGATTTTGAAGAAATTAAATAATAGAAATTTAGAATAATAATTTATGAACGTAAAAAAGTATTTGCCTCATTTAATCGCAATAGCAGCTTTTATGGCTGTTTCTTTGTTTTATTTTTCTCCATTATTAGATGGAAAAAAGCAAATTCAACAAAGTGATATATCACAATTTAAAGGAAGTGCTCAGGAGATTGCTGATTTCCGTAAAGATCACAATGGCGAAGAACCTATCTGGACTAACAGTATGTTTGGCGGTATGCCTGCCTATCAGATTTCGGTACAGTACCATAATAATTTAATGAGATATGTCGATCAGCTTTTTCAATTGTGGCTTCCCTTTCCTGTGGGTTATGTGTTTTTATATTTCATCGGGTTTTACATTTTACTAATGTGTTTAAAAGTTAACCCCTGGATTGCTATTGTAGGATCTTTGGCTTATGGATTTTCTTCTTTCTTTTTTATTGTTCTGGAAGTAGGACACAATACACAAGCGCATGCCATTGGATACGCCGCACCATTTTTAGGTGGAGTGATTTTATTGCTGCGAGGAAATAAAATTTTAGGAACTGCTCTCACCACTTTATTTGCTTCGCTTGAATTGTATTGTAATCACGTGCAGATTACCTACTATTTCTTTATGATAATCCTTGCAGTTTTAATTCTGGAGTTTTACACTGCCATTAAAGAAAAACGTATTCCTGATTTTTTTAAAAGAAGCATTTTAATTGGCGCAGCTGTTTTGATTGCCGTTTTACCAAACGTCACAAATTTATGGACTACTTACGAATACGGTAAATATACAACGCGTGGCACTTCAGATCTTACTATTAATGCAGAAGGACAAAAAGATGCTTCTAATAAAACAGGCGGCTTAGACAGAGATTATGCAACTATGTGGAGTTACGGTATTGGCGAAACATTTACTTTGTTGATTCCAAATTTTAAAGGGGGTGCTTCAGAACGTTTGTCAAGCAATAAAGGAGCGATGGAAGCTGTGAAGGATCCTCAAATGCGTGAATATTCCGGAAGTATGATGTCATATTACGGAAATCAAATGGTAACATCCGGTCCGGTTTACGTTGGCGCGATTATGATATTTTTGGCTGTCCTCGGAATGTTTCTCATAAAGGATAGAATTAAATGGGCATTGCTGATTATTACCATCATCACCATTATGCTTTCCTGGGGAAAAAATTTAATGTGGTTCACCAATATATTTTTCGATTATTTTCCGGGATATAATAAGTTCAGATCTATAACAATGATATTGGTAGTTGCTGAACTCACAATTCCATTGCTGGCAGTTCTTGCCTTGCAAAGAATTTTTGAGTCATCCGGATCGGCAGAAGTTACCGTTGGAAAAAGAAAAATGAATATTAATCGGTTGTTATATATTTCGGCGGGTGTAACCGGTGGATTTGCCTTGCTGTGTTATTTATCGCCTGATTCATTCACTTCTTTTTCGGCTGATAATGAATTAAAACAAATTGTTTCTCAGGTGCAACAACAACAACCAAACGTTAATCCTGCACAAATTGAAAGTATGTACGCTCCGGTTTTAGAACAGGCCGAGGTAGCACGCAAAGCTCTTTTTCGGAGCGATGCAATTCGCACCGTAATTTTCATTTTGTTGGCAATGGGTGCTCTATGGTTTTATACCGCAAAAAAAATAAATCAGCAATTACTTGCGGTAGCGTTGGGCATATTTGTATTGGCTGATATGTGGCCTGTAGCTTCCCGTTATTTGAGCAGTAAAAATTACGTCACAAAAAAACAAATGGAAACAACTTTTCAAAAAACAAAAGCAGATGAACTAATTTTGGAAGATAAATCGCCCGATTACAGAGTTTTGAATCTGGCGCGTAATACGTTTAACGATGCTACAACTTCTTACTGGCACAAATCTCTGGGAGGTTATCATGGGGCAAAATTAAAACGCTATAAGGAACTTATCGATTTTCATATTGATAAAGATATGGCAAAACTTATGCAGGGTTTGAGAAGCGCCGGTGTTACTGATTCTTCTGTAAGGGCAGCTTTCAATAAAACGCAAATACTGAATATGCTTAATACAAAATATGTAATCATTCAGGAAGATGCTCCGCCATTGGTAAATAAAGCTACAAACGGAAATGCCTGGTTTGTAAGAGAAGCTTTAATGGTAAACACTGCCGATGAAGAAATTTTAAAACTCGGGCAGATTAATACCAAAGAAACTGCCATTATCAATAATAAATTCAAAGGTGATATGGGAACTATCGATTCTAAACTTGATACAAGTGCAACTATCAAACTTAATTCGTATCAAGCTAACAAACTGGTTTACGAAAGTAGCAGCACCACAAATCAATTAGCGGTTTTCTCTGAAATTTATTACCCTAAAGGATGGATTGCAACTATTGATGGAAAAGAAAGTCCAATCGTTAATGCTGATTATGTTTTACGTGCAATTGTTATCCCTGCCGGAAAACACACTGTTGAATTTTCATTTAAACCTGCTGCTTATTACACGGGAGAAAAAATTGCTTTAGCTGGTTCTCTGTTAGTACTTGTAATTGGTTTCGGAGGAATTTTCTTCGCTTTCAAAAAGCAAAAAACTGTTTGATAGTTCAAAAATCTATTAATTTGCAATTTGTTCAGGTAAAATACCCCGATGTAAAATTACTGAAGCAATTTATTTCCGAGGCAGGTACTTCGCTTAAATCTTTCAGATATTTTCAAAACCGGTCTCTTGAAGTAATAAAAAATCATCTCTGCACTTTTTTATTGGTGGATGAAGGTAAGCCTGTTGTGTACGGACATTTAGATATTTCAGATGAAGCAACAATAGCTGCGAATTGCGGTTCGCAGGAAAAAATTGCTCCAACAAAAAAAACTATTTGGTTAGGGATTGCTGTGACAGAGAAATGCCTGAGTATGGGCTTAGGTGTTATGATGATGAGCCAACTCATTAACTTTGCCAAACAAAATAAGGTTATGGAAATTAAATTAGCTGTCGATAATGATAATGTCTCTGCAATTAAATTATACAAAAAATTTAATTTTAAATTAATAGAGAAAAAAGAAGTCTTTGGATTTTATTTATTAAAGGTTTGGTCGCAGATTACACGGATGAAATTCAATTAAGGCGGAGCGACAGAGTAAACTAAAATAAAAAAAATAGGTGAAATCTGTTACTTTTGTATAAAAAAATAAGGAATTATGAAACCTGTGGCTAACTTTGAAAGATGCAAATAGTAATTTACTTTTTTTATCTCATGTGAAAAAATTTACGAATATTGTACATGTAATTGAAGTGAAAAAACTGACCGAAGAAGAAATAAACCAACAAATAAAAATTTTACAAACCTAAATGTTTGCCGATTTAAAAGATAAAGTTGTTGTTGTTACAGGCGGGTGCGGTTTGCTGGGAAAAACTTTCGTTGAAGCAATTCTAAAAAATAACGGAACAGTTATAGCGGCAGATATTAACGACGAGCAATTAAAAAAATTAAAAACTGATATTACTTCTGATAAATTATTTACTGTAAAAATTGATATCACTTCCGAATCTTCTGTTAAATCAGCTATTGCTGAAATAAAAACTAAATGCGGCAGAATAGATGCTGTGGTAAATAATGCTTACCCACGCAACAAAGCCTATGGTAACGATTTAGAAAAAGTTACTTATAAAGATTTCTGTGAGAATATAGATATGCATCTTGGCGGATATTTTTTATGTATGCGGCAATTTTCCATGTTCTTCAAAGAACAGGGGCATGGCAACATAATCAGTATGGCATCAATTTATGGAGTAGTTGCTCCTAAATTTGAAGTTTACGAAGGTGCAGGATTTACAATGCCGGTTGAGTATGCGGCCATTAAAGCGGGAATAATTCAGCTCACTAAATATTTTGTAAACTATTACGCAGGTAAAAACATTCGTTTCAATTGTATTTCTCCCGGAGGAATTGAAAACGGACAACCTGAAGAATTTATTAAAAAATACAACGAACACGGTGTAAGTAAAGGAATGCTAAACCGCGAAGATATTTGCGGGACTTTAGTTTATTTACTTTCTGATGATTCAGGTTACATCAACGGTCAAAACCTTATCGTTGATGATGGTTGGACTCTTTAACAGCAAAGAGCGCTAAGTTTTCGCAAAGCACACAAAGAAGGAAAATGTTGTATTAGTTTCCCCTCCTTTTTTCATGGAGGGGTGTCCGCAGGACGGGGTGGTTTAAGCCTCATCCGTCCTTCGGACACCTTCTCCAAAGGAGAAGGGCAAACGAGAGGGATACTACCAAAGGAGAGAAATCAGAATTTGCACCTCACTTTTTTTGCCGCTTTAAATACAAATTACAAAAAACCTTTGCGTCTTAGCGCCTTTGCGGTAAAATTAGTTTTTCACCATCTTCACAAAACTGGTTTTATTCTTACTTTCTAATTTTAAAAAGTAAACTCCTTGTGTAAGCGATAAAATTTTTGCGTCAACTTGTATATGATGTTCTCCTGCTTGCTGTGAATTTTCATTATACAACGCCGTTTCTCTTCCAATCATATCAACTAAAGAAATTTTTACAAAAGAATTTGCATTTAAAGAATAATTTACAGAAATACTTTCGTTGAACGGATTGGGGTACACGGCTAATTTCATACTGTTTACCGCAAACTGGTTGTTCACTCCGGAAGTATTCTGCACACAACTCCAAGTAGCTGTCCAACCCGCGTGATTCACAAACGGATCAGCTTTAAAACGGGTACTCATTGCTCCGCTGCTTGCAGTAACTGTACCCGGACTAACTGTTCCTGTATAAACACCAAGAAGAGGGGCCATAGTAGATGCTCCGTTATAAATCCATAATGAATCAAAGCCGGGCTCTGTATCAAAACTTGTAAAAGTCATTGTAACAGAGGTAGCATTTCCCGGTTGAATAATAGAAATATAATCTTCATTACCGGAATAAGGATTTCCCGCTCCGCCTGTATCATCAAAAGTTCCTGAACAAGTTGTATCCTGATAATTACAAGATGGAGTCATGAAACTATTTCCGTAAACTTCATTTGCACCGTCCCACACACGCCAGTAGTAAGTTGTATTTGGATTAAATGCAAGATAAACACTGGTATTTAAATTATTTGCAAATCCGCCCGGACAACCAATAGTCGTTAAATTTGGAACTGCTTTATTATAATAACTTGTAAATGTTGGATCGTCGGTAACATCAACAAACCAACCCGCTCCGCTGTTTGCCCAATGCAATATAACATTGTCTTGCGGGCAAGTTGCAGTTGTAACAGCAAGGTTAGAAGGTGTAATAGTAGTTGCGTTGCTATTCCAAGTTGCATTCCATCCGGTTGAATTGGTTGCACAATCTGAGCGAAACTCAATAGTCATAGTTCCTGTACTTGCAATTAATGTTCCCGGATTTGTTGTTCCGGTATAATAACCAATTAACGGAGCCCAAACATCTGCACCATCATACACGTACATATAATCCCAAGTGTTCTCTGTATCAAAACTACTGAAGGTGAGTGTAACATTTGTTGCACCTGCCGGTGAAATAGTCCAAACACTTCGTTCATCATCTGAATAATTTCCACCGCTTCCACCTGAATCAAAAAAACTTCCGGTAGTGGTATTGTAAAGTGTTGAGCCGGGCGCCGGATTATTTACAAGTTTGTAAAAATAATCCCAATCCCAATTCGGCCCGGGGTCTGTATGCGTTTGATTAGGGTAATGCTGATGTCCTTTTACTTTTGTACACGAACCGGGAATTGAAGATTGATTATAATAGGTTGTAGCGCCCCAAGGTTGGAAAAGAGTTCTTTCGGGATTAATACCGTGGCTTGCACAAATATCTGCAACAAGCAAAGCTGATTGTTGATACATATTTGTAGTATACCATCCTGTTTGATTTGCAAAACCTTCGTGTTCTATGCCAACGGTATAATCGTTTTCACTTCCTACATGCCATGCGCGGTTAGCTTCTAAAACCATTTGTGTAATTTGTCCGTCTGATGAACGTACACAATAATGTGCCGAAACTTGTGAACCAGTATTTTGAAACCAGGAAATAGAACCCGCGTAACTTCCCTCCATATCGTGAATGGTAACTGCCGAAATTGCTAAACCGCGTGAATTGTAATTGGGTGATGTAACCCATAAAGCAGGTGGATAATCGGCAGATTGTACCGATGAATTTCCGCTTTTGAACGAATTGCCTTTTGTATCTGTAATTTTTTCTTTCGATAAAGTTACATGAGAGGAGCTGAGTACTTTATAATTTTCTTCTCCAAATAAACTTGGTAAATCAAAACCCGGCGCAGGAAATTTATAAAGCGATTGCATTTTAGCATCATTCATGAACGAAAGAATTCCGTAGAGTTGCGTATGCGCAGCAAAATTTTGCGCATCGTTTCCGCCAGGAAGTTCGCTCAGCATAATTAGTGAAGTTGTTAATATAACAGTACCGCCTACCACTTCATATTTTTTCAGACAAATAGATAGGGCCTTTGCATAAGCTAAAATGTTTTTTTCAGGCGAAAAAATAATTTCATTAATGGAATAACCTGAAAGCTTTGCAACTTTTTTCAGATTGTCATTAAAATAATTTTTTCCGTCAAGCGTCAATCCCATCACGCCATACGTTTTTGGTATACCGCTACAGCTTTCGGGCTCATTTACAGAGTGCGTTATATGATTAAGGTGTGTATTACAAAAAGCAACAGCTTCCAATGTCCCTTTAGGAATATCCGGATAAAGAGAATAGGCTTTTGCGAAATATGCTTCGTAAGGATTTACAATAATCGGGTCGATATGCTTTGCCCAACAAAAATTAATGCACAATACAAATACAAGCGTAGTGATTTTTTTCATAACCAAGGAGTTTAATTTCTAAATCAAATATAGAATGTTTTGCTACTTAAACAAGCAATGAAAACTTGGTTTAAAAATCTAAATGGGTTTTGTAACAGGATATTTTTCTAAACCCTTAGGTTTCGGGAAATAAACTACGAATTACGAATGAACAGCCTACGAATTGTTAGAATAGCTGCCTCTTTCAAATGAAGCCTACAACTGATTTGTATAAATTCGTATTCGTAATTAACGAAACTGATAATTCACTCCGGGAGTAACAGCTGTCAGTAAAGTGGCAGGCGCATCAGTAGCAATAGCTCTTCCTTCTAATTTTGGAGAAACAGGAGAGAACTCTGCTAAATAATCTTCCATCACATCGTGCAATAGTATTCCTTGTGAAACAGGATTATGTACGTTCATCATTCTGCACAACATATTATCTGGGTCACCATCGCGCTCACAAGCCACCATGGTGTAAGTTTTTTCTAAATCAATCATTTCTCCTTTAATGCAAATTTCCTGAATGCGTTTTCCTTTTTCATTGCCAATCGTAAATGTTACCTGCATTCCGTTAAAGCGAACTACCCATCCGCCAAAACGTTTAGTGGCATCTTTGGCAAAAGCATTTTCTAATTCTTTCTCTAACCAGTTCCAGATTTGTTTTCCCTTTACATCCGCTGTTTTTACTTCTGAATTTATGGGTAACATGCTCCATAAATATTCCCGGGTAATATCTGCAAGACCTGTTTTCTCATCCGGCACAAGCGGCGGACAAAATCTAAAACCATTTGATACCGCAATATCAGTTTTAAATTTCCACATCACTGCATCGGTAATTAAATTATCCATTGGAGTTTCTATGATGTAATAACGAAGCAAGGGTGTTTTAGTTTGCCCTAAAACTTCATCTAATATTTTCTTGTATGGTTTTTTAGCTCTTGTTATGGCGTGTTTCATGTTTTCATCTTCTGTGTATTTTTCCGGATCTACTTCTAAAAGTTCATACACTTCATCTTTTACTTTCCCGTTTTCAATTACGATATCCAGTTTTCCAACAAAAGAGGCAAAAGCTCCGGGCTCGGTCACTTTACTATACTTGCCTTGCAAGGGTTCGCGTATACGTTCGTGTGTATCGGCTCCTAAAATATAGTCAACACCTTGTGCACATTCTTCATTGGCTAAATGTAATTGTTGTGCTAATCCCATGTGCGATAAAACAAAGACCATCGCACAACCTTTTTCTTCGCGTAAAATTTTTACATACTTAGCTAAATTTTTTTCCGGTTTAGTAAAATGAATTCCTTTCGAGTATGCGGGTGATTGACGGATAGGAGTAAGCGGATCGTTATATCCGACAAATCCAATACGTGTTCCTCCCATATTAAAAATCTGGTAAGGAGGAAAAAGTAAATCATGCTCAAGATCATCATTATCAAACATGTTAGCGCAAACTTTCGCTGCTGTGTAAGAATTCATGTCGTGAATAAGCATTTGCTTACCGTAAGCAACTTCCCAATTTCCCGGAAGAACCAAATCGTAATTCATCCTATTTGCAAGAGGCACAATTGCTCTTCCTTCTGTAAGAGAGGCAAGTGCGCTTCCCTGAAAACAATCGCCGCCATCAACTACCAAAGTATTTAGCGGGTTTTCTTTTCTCAATTCATCCAACATGGTTTTTAGGGTAGCAAAGCCCCCGCGTTTTTTATAAACAGGTTTGCCGTTCTCCCAAAAAAATTCGTCGTGTATATCTAATTGTCCGTGTATGTCAGAAGTATGTAAAATTGTAAAGCGTTGAGCCTTTCCGGTTATAATAGCGGGATTTTTTAGTATCTCTTTTATTTTTCCTTCATCGCGCAGCCAATAAGTAATGGCTGGTCCAATTCCTAAACCAACGGTGGCCATACCCACGTATTTTATAAAATCGCGGCGTTTACTGTCATGTGCGCCTTGTTTTTCATTGACGTTTTTAACCGGCTCGTGACAATTGCATTTGCAGGAGGGGTCTTTACAAATATGTTCGCTCATAGATTTTCTTTTTTCAACGTTTCTCGACTCCGCTCGAAATGACATAATCGTCAGGCTGAGCTTGTCGAAGCCTTAGTGTGGAAGTTTATCTTTTAGAACTCCGTAAATAAAAGTCCCAAATACGGCACTCAATAAAATAACCGCTACAACTAATACTCCGCTACCAATTAATGCGTATAGGGGTCCAGGACAAGCACCGGTCATAGCCCAGCCAAGTCCGAATATGAAACCTCCTATTATATTTCCTTTGTTGAACTCTTTTGGTGCAATTTTAATTTCATCACCGGAAATTGTTTTGGTATTAAATTTTTTAATCAATTGTATAGAAATTAATCCCACAACAATAGCTGAACAAATAATTCCGTACATATGGAAAGATTGAAAACGAAACATTTCCTGAATACGAAACCAGGAAATAACTTCTGCTTTAATTAAAATTATTCCGAAGATGATGCCGAGCACTAGAAATTTTAAGTTTTTCATATTTTAAATTTATAAATTCATGATATAAGGAAGAATAACCCAGGTCATAAGTAAACCACCACCAAAAAAACAGCAGGTTGCTGTAAGTGAAGGCCATTGTAAATTTGATAATCCCATTATAGCGTGACCGGAAGTGCAGCCTCCTGCGTAACGCGTGCCAAAACCCACAAAAAATCCGCCTACCACCATTATAATAAATCCTCGGAGGGTTAGGAGGGAAGCGAAATTAAAAATATCGGAAGGAACCAGTCCCGAATAATTTTTTACCCCCATTTCATTCATACTTGTAATTGCAGCATCAGATAATTGTGTAGGGTTTGGATTTGCAAGGGAAAACCCTGCTATTAATCCACCAATGGCAACACCAAATACAAAAACTAAATTCCACGATTCGTTTTTCCAATCGTAATCAAAGAATTTTACTTTGTTTGGAATGCATGATGCACAAATGTGCCTTAAGCTGGAAGAAACTCCAAATGTTTTATTTCCGAAAATTAATAATATCGGAACCATTAGTCCGATAAGCGGCCCGCTAATGTACCAAGGCCAGGGTTGAGTTAATATATTCATTCGTCTTGTTTTTTGGACACGAATTGCACGAATTTAATTAGTGAAATTAGTGTCGGTTATTTTTTTGTTTGTTTTTTCTTTGCTTGTGCTATTGGTTCAAAAGGTCCGTACTTATGTTGTTGTTCTGTAAAATTATCTGCATAAGGTCCATAAGGATAATCAATAGGCTTACCTGAAATTTTTGGCCAATCTTTACTTACATCTTTAGTTGGGCGTGGCTGAGAATTTACAAATGCCGCCACATCCCATGCTTCCTCATCACTTAATTGTGGTTTATCCCAAGTAGCACCTTGCGGCATATTAGATTTTACGTAACCTGCAAAACGCGATAGGCGATATAATCCGGCTCCTAAATTATAACTGCTATTTCCCCATAGTGGAGGATACTGGTAATTTAATCCGTCAGCATTTAATTTTCCTTCTCCATTTTCTGAATGACAACTTTTGCATTTCTGCAGATAAATTATTTTTCCTTTTTCAGTATCAGCAGGACGGTCAATAAATACTAATTCGGTAATTCCTGCTCCTTTTGGTTTTTCTTTTTTAGGAACATCTTTTCCCAGCCAAATTATATAAGCTTTAATTGCCTGCATTTCTTTTCCTGTTGTATCAAGTGCATTTCCATTTAAGCTGCGCTCAAAGCAATCGTTAACCCGTTTGTAAATATTTTCTATACTTCCAGATCGTTCACGAAATTTAGGGTAGGTAGAAGCTACTCCTCCGTAATTATTACCGAACGGTTTTGTTCCGGCATCTAAGTGACAATTCTGGCAATTCATTCCATTTGAAAAACGAGCTACGCTTCCTTTTGGCCCTAAGTATTTAGAAGTATTTGCAATTAGTTCTCTTCCGTAAATAATTTTTTTTCCAAGTTCATTATTGGAGATTGTAGAAAAATCGGGTGCTACCCATAATTTTATTTTTTCTTCTTCTAAACCTTTTCCATTATTTTTTAATTTATTGAATTCAGCTACTTTCTCTTTTGTATCGGCATCTTTTTCAGAATCGGAAGTTTGTAATTTCATGAAATAAGGAATCCCGTTAAGTAGAAACAACAAACATATTCCCAAAGCCAAAGTCAGGATAACGATAAGTCCAACTAACTTATTAATGATAGTTGCGTAATGTTTATGATTATCGTTTACCGACATATTTAGTATAATCCATACAAATCTAATATAAGTACTTAATTAAAAATTAAATAATTATCCACTCTTAGGTGACACATTTTACTTACTTTTGTAGTAAGAATATGTATAAAATATTCATTAAACCCTTTCTATTCCTATTTAACCCCGAAAGGGCGCATCATCTCACCTTTTCTTTAATAAAATTTTTCCTGAAACCCGGTTTTATGAAAAGCATTGTTTCTGCCATCTATTGTGTGAAATCAGAAAAATTGGTAAGAAATGTAGCCGGACTAAAATTTCCTAACCAGATTGGTTTGGCAGCCGGTTTGGATAAGGATGCAAAACTTACCGATGAAATTGCTTGCTTAGGATTTGGTTTTATAGAAATAGGAACCGTTACACCTAAAGCTCAACCAGGAAATGAAAAACCCCGTGCATTTAGATTGCCAAAAGATGAAGCATTAATAAACAGAATGGGTTTTAATAACGAAGGGGCAAAGGCCGCCGCAGAAAGATTGAAGTACCGTAAAAATAAAAACGTAATTATTGGTGGAAATATTGGGAAAAATAAAATTACCCTAAATGAAAACGCGGTAAATGATTATGTAATTTGTTTTAACAAACTTTTTGACGCAGTAGATTATTTCGTAGTGAATGTCAGTTCTCCTAACACTCCCAATCTACGTGAGTTGCAGGATAAAGAACCGCTGCATAATTTATTGCAGACTTTAGTATATGAAAACAAAAAAAAACCAGCACAAAAACCTATCTTCTTAAAAATTGCACCTGATTTAACCAATGAACAGTTGCGGGATATTGTTGAAATTGTTACAAATACCAATATAGCCGGTGTAGTTGCAACCAACACGACTATCGCGCGCGATGGACTTACTACTAATGCTGAAGAAGTAAAAGCAATGGGTGCAGGCGGATTAAGCGGAAAGCCTATTACGAAGCGCAGTACAGAAGTTATAAAATTTTTACGCAGTAAGTTGGATAAAAAATATTTTATCATCGGGGTAGGGGGTATACACTCTGTTGAAGATGCTATAGAGAAAATAAATGCAGGCGCTGATGTAATACAACTTTATACCGGATTTATTTATGAGGGACCTGCGCTTGTGAAGAAGATAAATAAAGAAATTTTAGCGCGACTTTAGCAAGTTGCTTTACTGTAATCGCAATCGCAATGACAGTTAGGAGAAATTACTCCACGAAATAAATATCATCGTATGGTGAGTTTATCGGAGAACCTAAATTAACCGGTGCCGACCAGGTTTGAGTTTCTTCATCCCAGGTACTTTTAAAAATATCGTAACCACCCATGTTTTCAAAACCTTTTGAAGAAAAATATAATGTTTTTCCATCAGGGGAAAGGAATGGATATTCCTCATCGTACGGACTGTTTATTGAAGTAACATTCAACGGATCGGGACTCCATTTATTATTTCCTAATTTTTTTAAACGATAAATGTCTTTTCCGTTATCACCTGTTTCACCGTAGCTTGTGTAAAAAATAGTAGACTTATCGGGTGATAAATACATTTCGCATTTAAAGTCTTTCTTTTTGTCAATACTTGAACGAATATCTTCTGTGCTGATTAAAATTTTAGCTCCCGATTCAAGATGAGAAAAAGCGAGATGTACGGATCCAAGTTCTATATGGTTTTTTTCAAAAACTTCAATGACAACCGGGTTGTTAACCAGTTTTAAGCCGTTTTCGCAGTATTCAATTTCTTTTTCAACGTTCAGTTTTTTTATTTCTGATGGTTTGCATACGGATGTGAATTTTTTATAGGCCGTAATGGCTGAGCTGAATTTATAACTTAAATGATTAGCCATGCCTAAATAATAAAACACATTTGCCGGAATATCTTTGGATGTAGAAGCATGATTAAGTATTTGTATGCAAGTCAATTTATCTTTTTTAGAATAATATAAACACATGCCGTAATAGTAAGAGTTCATTGGGTCTAAATCAATATTTGATTCTAATTCCTGATAAATTAAACCGGCTTCTTGATAAATATACTGGTCGTATAAACTTTTTGCTTGCTTTAAATTTTGTTGGTCTTTAGCGGTTTCTTCCGGAGTACGTTTGTGTTGCGCAACTTTGATTTCTTTTTTAAGAGCAGGTTCCTTTATCGGTTTTGCAATTTCTTTTTTTACCACTCTGTCTTCAAAAACCACATTGTTTGCTTGTTCTTCAATAAAATAGTTAGTTACCTTAACCGTGTTCTGCGAATTTTCTTTACTAAGTTTTATAGTTTGTTTTAAAATAAAATCTCCTTTCTTTTCAGGTACAGAAAATTCGTTTGTCATTTCAGGATATCCATCAGCTTCAATAGTTATATTATAATTTACTGCAGAAAATAATACCATCAGGTAATTTCCTGTCTCCGAATTTGTTTTGAATACACCTGCAATTTCGTTGTTGTTGGAGTTGTAAACTGTTAGGATGGCATTTTTATTATTGGCAGAGTCTGAACAAGAAAAATTCCCTTTAATAATTGAGTATGCCAAAGCATTTTGTGGAAATTTAATTTGCATGTATTCAAAATGTTGGTTTTTTCTATTGGTACAAAAAGAGGCGTAGCGGTTTGCTGTATCCGGTATATATAGTATATCATCATAAGTAGAATTTATAGGGAAGCCCAAGTTTTGTGGTTTTGACCAGAGAGCTGCACTATCTGTTCGTGTGCATTTAAAAATATCATAACCGCCCATGCTATTATGTCCCTTAGAAGAAAAATAAAGTGTTTTACCATCTTTTGTTATGTAAGGGTAATTTTCATCAAGTGGAGTATTAATATCCGAACCGAGTAATTGGCTCGTCCCCGATGTTCCGTTTGTATTTGCTCTGTTTTGATATAAGTCTGTTCCTGTTTGCTCTTTTAATCCGTAACTCACATAAATAACTTCGTTTTTGCCTGCTTTGCACATAAGCAGTTTTTCTTTTTTCTTTTTATCAATTGGGGTATTAAAAAAATCAATTTTATACATGAGTTTTTCATTGACAAATTCCGGATTATAAGCGGCAAGAAGATTCTCTTCCTGAACCGAAGCTCTTCTAAGAACCTGAATATTTATCTGTTCGGCCATCAGCGCATTGCCGCTTTTACAGTTAGAAAATAATTGAGCCAATTCTTTATCATCTCTATTTGCGGGGTTAGCTGATTTTTTATATTCCTCTAAAACTTTTAGCGCATCGCTAAACATATAGGATAAATGAAATGCCTTACCTAGGTTTAAAAAAACATCTCGTGGTACTTCCGGGTAACGGGAAGCAAGCTCTAAAAAATTAATTGCTTTGGCTTTACTTCCATTGGTTTTTAAAAGACAAACACCGTAATAATAATTTAAAAAAGGATCCCCCTGGTTATTCTTTATCAAGTCGGCATAAAGTGGTAATGCTGTTTCAAAATCTTTGCTTTTAAAAGCTTTCAGTGCAGCTAGGGGTTTCTTTTTTTCTTCTTCCAGTTGTTTTTTTACCATTTCGTCAATGGTAGAAATTGTTTTTTCGGTTTTTGACTCCTTTTTTTTGGAAGCTTCAATATTAACGTAACCTGCATTTTCCGCTTCTTGTTTGGTAGAATCTACACTCGATTTAAGCAAAAATACTTTTTCGTTTGGCTCTGAAAATGCACTTGAAATAAAGAGGGTGGCTTTTTTTTGTTCGTTTCGCATAATTTTTATTTCCTGCCTGCCTACTTCGTAATCAATTTTTAAGGGAACTTCAACAATTTGCTCTGTGTGGTCATAGCCTTCTGTTTCAACTTTAAAAAGATACTTTACATTGGGAACTAAAACTAGCAGGTAATTTCCGGTATAAGAATTGGTGTTGTAAATACCAACCAGTTCGTTATTTGAAACATTGTAAACTAAAATTTTAACTCTTTTTTGTTTCGGGTTTTCTACTACCTCAGCATGACCTTTTACAATAATGATGCCCGGCTCACGGTCAGACGGAATTATTTTAAAAATATCATATTTGTTATCTTCATTTACTCTGTCAGACACAAAATACACAAACTTTCTTTTTTTGTTTTGCAACAAATCTTCTTTAACAGAGGGTAATGGCGTATTGGTGCTGTCAGGTTTTTGCGCAGCAAGAGAAAAAGCAAACAGCTCAAATAAAATAAGCAGAATTATTTTTATATATACGAATTTCATTTATTGATAGAACAAAAATAGAAGTTATTGTCAAACGGCAATATTTTGTTGATTTAATTGGTAATTATGTTTTTAATTTTTTGGCCGGAAAGGAATTTAAGATAAGTCAAAAACATACGCTGGCTCTTGATATAAAGTTTACGTACGCCGATGGTAAACGTTATTCTCCAATTAATCTGACTGCTTCTGAAGCAACAAATTCTGAAGTGCGGGATTATTCTAGGGCATATCAATACCATATTCTTCTTATTTTAGAATGGATGTAAAGCCATCTTATCGCTTAAATTTAAAAAAGATTACGATGGAATGGAGTTGCGATTTGCAAAACATAACACATCACGATAATATTTTTCAGCAGGTGTATGACCCAACGCAGCATAAAATTACAACCGATTACCAGTTGAAATTCTTTTTCATCCCACAGTTTAGGATGTTGTTCTAGATAATCTATTTCCTGAGTAATTTTAGTATCCTTTCAATATATGTCTCTGTAGGAAGCAGGGAGATTTGAATGCGTTTTGCATATCGCATAGAGTCCATGATTTCCTTTTGTTTTTCTTCCAGTAATTCTTTTTGAGCAACTACTTCGGCTGTACGCTCTGTTACTTTTTGTTCTAGCATAGTATTTTGCTCAGCAAGAATTTGTTGTTTCTCTTTTTCCTGTTCTATACTTTTAGCAGACAATTCTTCCACTTCTTCGAGTTTCTTTTCTATAGTAATATTAAGTGTTGCAAAATTTCTGGCCATATAGAGGGAAATAGAAACCGGAACACTTAAGATGCCGGGTAGCAAAAGGTAAATGGTATTCTGATTTATGTTAAAAAGAGGTTCACCAACACCAATTATTGCCAACAGGTAATTGATACCGATAAACCCAACAAACAGTGCAAAAATTAAAAAACCTCTGGAAATAATTTTCAGGCCATCTTTTTTCATTTTTTTCCCTTGACCAAGAGCTGAAAAAGTTTGGTGAATAACTAAACCGATAAGTAAAAAATAAAAATATTGATTCAGACCTGTTTTAAAAAAGAACCCTGAAAAAATAATAAGACCCACAAGTATGCTGAGCCAAAGTGTACGTGGTATTTTTTCGAGTATTAAGTAATGTGTAAAACCGGACAGGGAAATAAAATAAACGGGCACAACCATAGGAATAAAATATCCTATGGGCTCGGTTATATCCGGGTCATACAAGTTGAGAGAAAAATAAGGGAGAAAGAAAAATAATCCAAAGAAAAAAGTAAAAATACTATAGTATAAATGATGTTTTTGTTTTCGATAGAAAATGTAGAAAAACACATGAATGAATGTTAAAGCAAAAAGAAAACCTGCTACACAAAGCAAAACAATATTAATCCGAAATAAGTCTGATAGGTTGGTAAAAGTTTGATTTTGGTCTGTATCTATCCTAATGAAAAAACCCGCGTAAAAATCATCCCATAGGGTATATTCCTTAAATTTGTGGTTAGAATACCGTACCGCAATCAGATGTTGCGTACTGTCTTTGAAAATGAATGGAAACATCACTCCCTGCGGATTGAACCGTTCTTCTCCTTTCAGGGTTATGGAGACTTTTCCATATTTGGCGACGGGAATTCCGTCAATGTAAATTTCGCTCGCGCCTGAATGTTCTATGTCAAGAACAAGTAATTTATTTATCAGAGATGATGGAATAGTAACATGTAACCGAAACCAGGCAAATCCTGTAAAAATACTGTCACTAAGCTCTTGTGTATGTAAAGAAGGCTTCCTTGTTTTCCATTCGGAATCACCAAAATTTATTTTTGCGAATGAGGGATTATCGTTTGTGCAGTATTTCCAGTTTCTTTTAAGCGAGTAGGGGAGAGAATCGGCAGGGACAAAAAGATTATTTGTTTGCGCAGTAGTTGTAAAGCAGAGCGCACAGATAAAAACTAAAAAAAAATTGCGGATAAACATAAGGTAAATATAACCCTTTTCTCTTATAGAGGGCTGCTATTTTGCCATTTCATTTTTATAGACCACGCCATCTTTCATTACAAACTTAACGTGTTCTAAAAGGGTAACATCATTTATCGGATTCCCTTTTACCGCTATAATGTCGGCAAATTTTCCAACTGTTATAGAACCTACTTTTGTTTTCCAATCTAATAAATCTGCCGCACTCATAGTGGCTGATTGTATAGCTTGCATGGGCGTCATTCCTGCATCTACCATGTATTTAAAATCTTTTCCGTTCCATCCGTTAGGCATAACGGCCGCATCTGTTCCGTAAGCAATTTTCACTCCTGCCTTCACGGCTTTCTTAAAACTTTCTAACTTTTGTCCGCGTAATTTTTTTGCCTTATCAATAATTTTTGTCGGAAAGCCTTTGGTAGAAAATGTTTCAATAATATAATCAACTGCATATAGAGTCGGAACCATGTAAACTCCTTTTTCTTTTAAAAGAGCAATTGCCTCGTCATCTAAAATACTGCAATGCTCTATGGAGCTAACACCGGCTCTTACGGCCATTTTTATTCCTTCTGTGCCGTGTGCATGTGCGCAGACCTTTCTGCCCCATAAATGTGCTTCATCGCATAAAGCTTTCATTTCTTCAAATGAATATTGCGGGGCACCTACACTTTCTTCTTCACTGAGTACGCCAGCAGTTGCCATAAATTTTATCCAATCTGCTCCCCATTTAATATTGTTACGAACCCGTTTTCTAATTTCATCTACACCATCTGCAACGCCTGTAAACTCGGGATTGTATTTCCAATCAATACTTGGATTAAAGCCTGTTAAATCGGCATGACCACCTGTTGCACCAATAGCAAAGGCAGAAACGAGCAATCTTGGCCCCACAATACTTCCTTCATTAATTGCGTTGCGAAGTGAGACATCAATTAAATTTTGAGCACCTGCGTTTCTGCAAAGTGTAAATCCTGCTTCTAAAGTTCGTTTTGCAAATATGTGTGCTCTGATGGCTTTATCAATATCTGTTTCTCTGAAAATTTCTTCGTAATAATTTTTACTTGGGTCGCCGGTAATATGTACATGACAATCTATTAAACCCGGCAGCACGGTGGCATTGCTCATGTCAATTATCTCTGCATTTTGTGGGATCGGAAGATTTGCGCCCACAGCAATAATTTTATTACTATCAATAAGTATAATCTGATTTTCAAGTAGAACACCTTTTTCGGTATCAACCATTTTCCCTGCTTTAATGGCAATAATTTTAGATTGCGCAAAGGAAAAAATGTTTAACGCGAGAAAAAAAGCAATTGAAATTGATAATTTCTTTTTCATGAGAAAAACGTATAATTGGTTAAATAAATAATTGCCTCAAAAATAAATGAGCCTACTGAGCTTCTTTAGCAGTACTTTCTATATGAGGCGGTACTTTTTTGCCATTAATTCTGTAAGTGAGAAAAACCTCATGCGAACCTGCGCTGTATGAACGCATGGATGAGAAACTGTAATCGTACGAGTAACCAAATACAAAATTGTATTTCATAACACCTAAGAAAGCAATAGCCGATTCGTTAAAACTTTGAGAAGAAGAACCTCTGTATGATACACCTACCCAAAATAATTGATTGTAGGTGGCTTTAAGATTTAAATCAACTTGTACGGGTGCCCCGCCCTGCATGGCTTTTACTAATACAGAAGGAGTTAATACATATTTTTCTTTTATAGGAAAATCATGACCCGTGTATACCACAAAATGACGTTTTAATTTTTCCGTAAATAAGGCATCGCCCAACCTTACTTTATTTTCCATTACTTGTGGCACAGAAAGACTGATAAAATATTTATCGCAATAAAAATGTATGCCCGCGTTCAAATCGGCAATCATGGTTTTTCCGCTAATGCGGTTAAAGGTATTATCGTTAGCGTCATCTAAAGTAATCTTATCCTTTTGCAAAGATTGTTGGATAAGCATAGGAGCAAGTCCGAATGATAATTTCATTTTTTGAGTGAACTTTATATGGTATGAATAAGCTAATTGCATAGAAGTCATTGCAGTTGGACCGGCAGTTGCTTTAATAACAGAAAATCCAAGACCTACATTATTAGTAAGTGAACCGTGTATGCTTCCAATTTGTGTCATAGGTGCATTGGTAAAACTTAACCACTGCACACGCGTAGAAATAGTAGCCGGAGCGTAATTTTTTGTACCTGCAATGGCGGGGTTCAATAAAAAATCGTTATTGAGATACTGACTGAACTCGGGTAATTGTTGGGCATAAGATTGCTTCGCTACGATTGCAATAATGATTAGAAGAAGAATTTTTTTCATCTGTGAAAATTTATATATTTAATTTATTTGATAATGGTAACTGTGCCGGTAAATTTCTTTGAATTATTATCCAAATCAATTACGTAGTAATAAGCTCCGGCAGGAACAGCTTCTCCGTTGTATTTGCCATCCCATGGTGTATTATATCCTGTTGATTTAAATACTAAAGATCCCCATTGGTTAAATACTTCTACTTTGCAAGTAGTGTATTCACTCAGGCTACGAATTTTCCAGACATCGTTTACTCCATCATTATCCGGCGTAAAACCACTGGGAATATTTAAACAGGTTAAATCGTAAGCAAATCCATCAACGGTACCAACAACAGTAACTTGTCTGCCAAATTTATCTGTTACAGTAAGGTTGTAATTTCCCGTGGCAAGGTTGCTGATGGCACTGGTTGTATCTCCGGTGGTCCATAAATATTTTAAAGGAATTCTACCTCCTGTAACTGTTGTACTTAAAGCACCATCTTTTGCATTGGGACAGGTTTTCGTTTCGTAAAAATTTACCAATATCAGGCAACTTGAATCAGTTAAAACTTTTACAGAGTCTACAGCTTGTACCACTCTCCCAAAAACATCTGTAATGGTTACGCTATAGGTTCCGGGTGCAAGATTTTTTATAGTACTTGTTGTATCTCCATTGCTCCATAAATATTTTAAAGGAATTCTACCACCTATAACGTTAGCAGTAAGCGAACCTTCATTTATTACAGGACAAGTATTTTGTTCTGTAAAATTTACTAAAATTAAACAGCTTGAATCTGTTAAAAGCTTAACGGAATCTGTTGCATGTATAATTCTGCCATAACGATCTGTTATGGTTACACTATATACTCCGGGAACAAGATTAGTAATAGAGCTGGTTGTTTTTCCGTTACTCCATAAATACGTTAATGGATATCTGCCACCTGTAACGTTAGCAGTAAGTGAACCTTCATTTATAATAGGACAGGTGCTTTGTTCTATCAAGCTCACACTTGGTGTAACCATTAGGCTATCACGCCAGTTAGCACGGGTAATTGTAACACTGTTTCCTCCTGCAGCTGTTGCATCAATTTCAAGTAAAGGAATTTTCATTCCGCTGGCAAGCCATTTAAATTCATAAGTGATAGGGCGCGGGATGATGAAACCAAAACCAATTGTATCAATGTAAATAGAGTCGGTAATTGTCAGCGTAGATTTTATACGCAAAGTATTGAACGTTCCATAGGGTGTAATAAGTGTACCCCATCCATCCACTTCATTTACTCTTTTCTGTTTTTTTACGTAAGTACCTAATCCCGGTATGTTAGGTAAAGAAAAAACAGAATTAGAAGAATCTTTTTGTAAATAATTCATCGGTAATTTATAAACACGATCTGCGGCAGAGTAGGGAAGTGGTATTACAGTAGTTCCTTCAGTTAAGGGTTCGCCAACCAAAGTATAGGCAACAGCAGATTTTTTGTAAAAGTCATATACGTTTGTGGGAGGTGAGCCTAATAAGGACCACGGAAGTTGATCGGGAGTGTAGTTGCGGGTTCCGAATGAACTTATAAAATTAAATGGAACTGAATAAGGGGTTGAAGCTGCCGATACAAATTTAACATAGCGCTGCGAATCAGGAATAAGTTTACTCCAATCCCAAGTATAATTAGCTCCTGTAGAATCTTTATGAAAGTTTGACAAAGAAGTGTTTACACTTATTAAAATATTGTCGTTTGCGTTGGGCATATCAGCCGTGGTAATAGTAATTTGTGCCGACAAACGGTACAAAGACAAAAGCAAGGCAGATGCAAGTAGTAGTCTGTTAATTTTCATTGATTTTATTTAGTACGCTAAAATAAGAATTGCGAGGCAATTACACAGCTTATTTTTTAAAATATTGCCTAATGATTGGAAATCTAAGTATTCTCCTCTCAAAAAGCATGAATCTGTATTAATAATTACCGTATTTTGTTACCAAACCGTGTTATAGTTAATAAGCGGGTTATGTATGAGTGCAGTAACAGAAAAGAATCTACAAAGTACGGAAGTTAATAAGGAAGTAGTAAAAGTGCTTTACGAAACCTTTGCCAACAAGCTATTGGCATACACCTGTAAAAACTACCGCATTAATGAAGATGATGCCTGGACGATAGTGTACAAAACCATTTACAAAATGGCCGAGGTAAATGATAAGTATGTTTTTGCCGACAAGCATAAGCAAAATGCCTTTGTATTTAAAACGCACATAAATTATTTGCGAAATTTTTTCAGGGACAATAAATCTTTTGAAGGCAAAAATTTTGAGGTTGAACTAAAAGAAGACCATGGTAAAATTGATGAAGAGCTGCCCGTAAAAGAAAGCATAGAGTTAAAAGTTTTACAAAATGAGTTAGATAAGCTTGAGGAGTGGCAACGCATATTGCTACTTATGCGCGGACAAAATATGCCCTATAGCGAAATAGCCGCCTTTGTAAAGAAACCCGAAAAACAATTAAAAGTTTATTATGCCCGTTTAAAGCAACAGCTTTTAGAGAATGTAAATACCCAATTAAATAAAGTAAAATCAGGGAGCCATGAAAAATAACAATGTAAATATACTTTCTGAAAAAGACTTAGATAACCTGCTTAATCAGTCGTTTTTAAATTTAGATTTTAATAAACCTAAAAACCTAGAAATTATGGAAACAATAGCAAATTACTCGCTGTTAAACACAGCTTTGATATCAACTACGGCAAATAAATCATTGCTGAATAAATTACTGATAGTTCTTTTTTCATTGGGAATTATAGGGACAGTTATTTTTTTATTCAATAAAAATGGCAATACACCCGGTAACAATGCGGCGAATGTTATCGCAATAGAAAAAAGAAAAAATGATTCTGTGCAAGCCGTACAAGAGGAAATAATTGTAAAAGAAAACCAGAAAATCGGCAAACCATTTATCGATAAAGAAAAAGAATCGGTAGAAATTATTGTACCCATAGTGGCTGAGGAATCCGTAGAAACGGTGGTTGAGAAAATTACGTATGCTGAAATAATACCGACAGATGAAAAAACAAAAACAAATTCAATTTATGTTTTCCCTTCTTTGACAGAGAAAGAAATTAAAGCCAATGAAAAAGAAAAAAAGAGAATGGGAAAGATGGCAGCTAAAGTAAGCAAAGAAAGATACGCGTTGATTCCCGGAAAAAACTTTTATATGCAAACAGCCGAAGTAACTAATTTAGAATATCGCACTTTTTTGTTTGATTTGTTGATTCAAGGAAAAAAAGAAGAATTTCTGAAAGCTAAACCCGATCAAAATCTGTGGGTAAATTCAAATGGCAGCAACAAATTTGATAATTTTAAAGAACTTTATTTTTCAGATAAAAAATTTAAAGATTATCCGGTAGTAAATAGTACGATTGAAGGTGCTGAAATGTATTGTAAATGGTTAAGTGATTTAGCTTCTGCTAATCTAAAACATGAAGGTGTAAAAGTTAGCATCCGCAATTACAGATTACCGGATGAAAGCGAATGGATTTACGCAGCTAAAGCAGGAAAACCGGATGCTACTTATCCTTGGGGAAGAGATTCAATACAAAACCGTAAGAATAGATTTTTGGCTAATTTTTGTATCCAAAAACTAAAAGAGAAATTTAACCAGCCAATAGTTTATCCCGATAAAATAAATTTAAATGCTTACACAGCAGCGGGAATGGCAACTAATAATGATACCATGGCAACGGCTCATGTTTTCTCTTATAACCCCAATGACTATTTTTTGTATTGCATGAGTGGCAACGTATCTGAAATGGTTTACATTGACGGAACTAAAACGGTAAAAACAAAAGGCGGCAATTGGTCGAGCGATTTTGAACACCTGAAAATTACTAGTGAAGATGAATTTAAAACTCCGTTAAAACCATCGCCAATGGTTGGTTTTAGAGTAGTTGTTAGTGTGGCGAACTAAAAAAAATTCCGTTCTCTTTAAATTAAAAAAGGGGGCGGGATTTTTTATTTCACAATAGAAATGTGACCATTGTATTCGTGTTGCATTCCAAAAACATCTTTTAGTTCAACTTTCCATACATAAACATCTTCCTGCACTTCGTTTCCGTAACGGGTTCCATCCCAACCTTTATTGGTATCTTTAGTATAGAAAACCTGATTTCCCCAACGGTCAAACACCCAAAGGTTATAAGTGTTTAAATCCCAAGCAGTGCCTGTTGGTCTGAAAAACTCATTCATTCCATCTGCATTAGGTGTAAATGCATTGGGGGCGTAAAAAGTATAATCAGGTTTAATAATAACTTCTTTAGTAATAGTATCTGCACAACCGTTTGAGTTAATAACAATAAGTGTTACAGGATAAGTTCCTTCAGGCTCAAAAGTAAAAACAGGATTCTTTACAAAATAGTTAGTGCCATAGGGAAACAGCCAATGCCATACGGCTATTGTACTACCTGTAGATTGGTCATAAAAATTAATGGTGTTATCGTAAATATCTGTAATAAGCGATGGCGATGCACTAAAATCGGCGTGTGGTATTGGGAAAACATGTATTAAATTGGTTAAAGTAAGAGAATCTTTGCAGCCCTTTTGAGTAACTCCGTCTAATGTTACATTGTAGTTGCCCGATACTGTGTAACAATGTGAAGTATTTATACCCGTTCCGGAACTTCCGTCTCCAAAGTTCCAACTGTATGAAACAACATTATTGCCCGGTACGTTAGTAGCAATGCCCGCAAAAACTGCACATACAGGTAAACATCCTGATGCAGGATTTGCATTAAAGCTAATTATAGGAATTGGAGTTACTACAACTTGCCCGGTTGCTGAAGCGGGCGCCACTGTGCAACCATCTGTAACAGTAGCGGTATAAGTTGTTGTTACATTAGGAGTAACCGTTATTGGGTTTCCATTTAAACCTCCGGGCAACCAGGTTATAGTGTAGTTTCCGTTGCCACCACCTGCTGTTGCAATTAGCGTTGCAGGTTGTCCAGGACAAACAGTATCATTAGACGTTACAACAATAGCTAATGGAGGTAAAATAATTACGTTAGCAGTATCTCCTGCCGGACAACCTTTAGAATCGGTTGCAATAACACTGAAAGTTGTATTTGTGATTGGAGTTACTGTGGCACTTGAAGTTGCATCACCGGTGTTCCATAAATAACTAAAGGGTGCGCCGTTTCCACCTATTGCGTTTGAAGTTAATGTGGCTGATTGTCCGTTACAAATAGTTTGTCCGTTTGCAATTACACTAACAGGTGTTGCAGGTTGTGTAACGATTACGGTAGTGGTATTAATACAGCCACTTATATTATCAGTAACGTTAACCGTATAAGTTCCCATTGGTAAAATGGTGCCGGTTGCTGAAGCATTTCCGCCAACAGCTTGCCAGGTGTAGGTAAAAGGTCCTGCGCTTCCGTTTGGTATTGCAGTTGCGCTTCCGTCTGTTCCGCCAAAACAAGTAACAGGTGTAGAATTTACTGTAACAGTAAAAGGAGCCGTTGAGGCAACAGTTGCTATTGTTGTGATTGTACATGTATTAACATCGGTAGCTGTAACTGTATAATTACCTCCAATAAGTCCGGTTGCATTTGTTGTATTACCTCCTGCCGGACTCCATGTATATGTATATCCGGGGCTTCCACCTGTTGCTGTTACACTTGCGCTTCCGTTTGCTTGTCCGCAGTTAGCCGGAGTTGTACTTACTGTTGCCGTTAAAGCGGTTGGTTGATTTATACTGACCGTTGCTGTTGTTAGACATAAATTAGCATCTAAAACAGCCACTGTATAATTTCCCATAGTGAGACCGGTTGCTGTTGCACCTGTTCCGCCACTTGGCGTCCAGGAATAAGTATAACCTGCTGTGCCTCCATTAGAGATAACAATAGCTATACCGTTTGTGCCGCCATTACAAGTTACATCGGTAGATGTTGCTACTGCTGTCAGTAAAGTAGGCTCTGCAATAGTTGCCGTTGCTGTAACTGTACAATTAGTTGCGTCGCTTATAAAAACAGTATAAATTCCTGCACCGAGACCGTTTGCAGTTGCAGCATTTCCTCCGCTCGGTGTCCAGGTATATGTATATGGGTTAGTACCGGATCCGGGCGCAACGGTTGCACTTCCATTAGTCCCACCCTTGCAAGAAACACTTGTTGTAGTTACGGTTGCTGTTAAGCCGCCAATATTTGCAATTGCTAAAGTGGCTGTTGCTATGCAAGCGGCGTTATCGGTTACGGTAACTGTATAATTTCCTGCGGGTAATCCGGCGGCTGTTGCAGCGGTTCCTCCCAGGGGAGTCCATGAATAAGTAAAAGGCCCCGTTCCTCCAATAGGTGTAGCGGTAGCAGAACCGGCAACTGCGCAGCTTGATGCAGTGCCACTAACTGTAGCGGTTAATATAGGGGGTTGAGTTATGCTTACTGTAGCGGTAACAGGGCAACTACCTGCATCGCTAACTGCAACAGTATAATTTCCTTGTGTTAATCCTGTTGCTGCAGATGTGTTTCCGCCAATGGGCGACCAAGTATAAGTTACCGGATTTAAACCTGAGGTAACTGTAACAGTTGCAGATCCTAAGGTGGAGCAAGTTGCATTAGAGAATGAAGTAATAGAAGCCGTTATAATATTTACAACTTGTTTTATTGTATCGGGTGGGTTACAAGCACCGCCTGAAGCAATAAGATTAACGGTATAAGAACCTGGACCACTAAATGTATGAGAAGGATTTTGCGTAGCAGAGGTATTAGAAGCTCCTGAACCTGCGTCTCCAAAATCCCAGGCATAGGTATTTGTAGGGCAAGCATTAGGAGTTGCAGCAAAGTTTACAGTATTTGGAGAAGCACATATTTTAGTAAAAGTTGCAGAATTGGGTATACCGTTTGAAACAGCAACAGAATCTATAGCAAGCCCATCAAAATTATTACAAGTAAAACCTGCTCCAAAAGTAAATCGCAATAAAACATTGGGTTGTCCTGCACAACCTGTTAAGCAATGCTCGGCAATAATCCACTGCCCGGGTCCGTTGCCTCCAACGCAATTAGTGCCGGGGTTTGCAGCATCCCATCCAACGCCACCCGCTTGTGTGTTGCCGCACCAACCATTTTTTGAAGGAACAAAACCGGCCGGATTATCAAGATAATTAATGCCCGGGTAGTTATACCAGTTTTGTGTATTGCAATCGTTTGGTTCCGGAATAGGAGCAGCGTTTGTACCTCCGCAACTTCCAACATCAACCCAAGTTACACCGCCGTCTATAGATGATTGCAAATTCCCCCCGTCAAAATGGTATTCGCAATCGTAAAATAATTTAAATTTAATATGGGGATACTGAAGGGTTGTAAAATCATAACAAGGACTAACAATATAAGATTGTTGCCAGTAATTATAAAAAGCTCCGGTTAAAGTACCAACGCTCCAGCATTTGTTGCCACTGCCTGCGCTTTGTATTACGTAAGTGTGATTTGGGGTTCCCCATGCCCAGTCGGAAGAAGCGGCTACTGAACTTGTTGGTGCTGTCATTGCTGTCCAGGTTGGAGCAGCTTCAAAATCTTCCACGGCAGGAAATACAGTAATGCACGGCTGCGAAAAAGCAATTGCAGAAAATAATAAAAGGGATAAGAAAACAAATCGCCTCTTTAAAAGACCTCTAAAGAATGAATTCTTTTTTATTTCCATTTCCAAAGTTGTAAGGCTTTGAACGCGGTTAAAGAATGTTCGGCATTTGTTCAGCTGAATTCTTTTAGGGTGTTCACTTCAAAAGCGTACTAAAGTTAAGTTATTTTATTGAAAAATGATTAACTATTGTATTATTAAATTATTAAAAATAAATTTTACTTAGATATAATTAATTTCCTTGTAATTGTTTTATCAGCTAAAAGCACTTTGCAATAATAAATTCCGGCCGGTAAAATACGTATGTCTATTACAAAACTTTCATCTGAATTATTTTTGATGTGATTTTGAATAACATTTACAGCTTGACCGCTTATAGTAAAAACACTAAGAGATGCATTAACCTTACTGCTATTTAGTAAACTTATAGTTGCACTATTTTCTGCCGGGTTCGGAGAAATGACTATATTATGTTGTTCTTCCGTATTGTTTATGCCGGTAGTAGTTTTCCAGCAATCTGTTATAGATGTGCTTGAAGAACTCGCGCCACAATAGGTTAAGCCATACATATCTTCTATAGTGCGAAGTACACTATAATGATCGATGTGCTCTGGATAAGACCCACCCTGAACCATTTGCCCAATGAAAATAGTTGTAATTTGATTTGTACCAACACCGGCACTCCCATCATCTTCATCAAAAGTTAAAATAAGCAAACTATTATGTGTTTTTGCCCATTGAACATAACTGTTAAGATTAGCATTAACCCACGCATCGCCATTTGTAATCGCAGTAACTGAGTAGGTAGTAGGCGCCGTAAAAACCGTAGGGTTATGCATATCATCATCTAAATTTGGAATAACAAATGAAACCTGTGGTAAAGCGCTGTAAGTAGTACTTGTTGGGAAACTTGAAAACTTTTGACTTACTGTAGTAGGCACTTGATTTGTACCCGAACCTTGCCAATTAGTCCATGGGCAATGTTTGCGCGCATAACTACCCGAAGTTGAAGTAAGCGAACCAACGGAAGGAAGTCCCTCAGAAAAAGCTGTAAAGGTTTTACCGTGTGAAATTAAATTAGCGCCTAAATTACACGTAGTATAAGGTGTGCCTGTTGGAGTATTATCAGTAGTAACACCTTGGTTATTGCCCGAATAAAACATAATATAATTTGGCTGACTTGGGTGTGATAAGGCAAAAGATTGGGTAAACAAAGCAGCATTGGGGTCGCTTACTAAACTATTAATGTAAGGTGAATTTGTATTGCCAATTATATCAGCATACCCATAGTTTTCTAACAATAATATTACAACATGGTCGGGCGTAGGAACTGTTTGAGCGCTTACACCAAAAGAGAGACTTATTAAAAGTCCAAAAAATAAACTTGTTTGTTTTGTTTTCATTTTCAAAGTTTTTTAAACTTTGAAATGGCTTTGGATAATTTAGTTGCAGATAAAAACTAAATTCCTCAAGGATATTCACTTCAAAAGCAGGACAATTTACAAACTAAAATTATAGAAGTCAAGGATTTTAACATAAAACAAACTAAAGCCTATAATACAATTATAGAAGTGGTAAAAAAATAGGATTAATGGTATATCTAAAGGTAGAAAAGAATTATTTCACTAGAGAAATAATCCCATTGTATTCATGAGGTTTACCAAAAGTATCGTTCAGTTCAACTTTCCAAACATAAACGTCTTCCTGCAAAACTTCTCCTCGTTTACTACCATTCCATCCACTATTTGCATCGCTGGTATGATAAAGTTGCATTCCCCAACGGTCAAATACCCAAAGGTTGTAGGTGCTAAAATCCCATGCGGTGCCGATAGGTAAGAAATTATCATTGGTTCCGTCAAAATTTGGAGTAAATGCATTGGGTGCGTAAAAAGTAAATACCTGTTTAACAATAATTTCTTTTGTAATTGTATCTGCACAGCCGTTAGCGTTTGTTACAATAAGTGTAACGGAATATGTTCCTTCTGCAGGAAATGTATGTGATGGATTTTGTGTTGTTGAAGTGCCCGGCTGAAAATTCCAATGCCAGTTTGTAACACCACCTTGCGACACATCATAAAAAGTAACCGTTGGATCGTAAATATCGGGTGTAAAATTAGAAGCATTAAAACCTGCTACAGGCTGGGAGAAAACTGTAATTAAACTATTTTTAAGAACTGAATCTCTGCAACCCATTTGAGTGATGCCAAGCAAATAAACATTATAAGAACCTGAGTTAGTATAACAATGCGCAGCGTTCAATCCGTTTGCTGTACCTCCATCGCCAAAGTTCCAGGCATAAGAAACAATATTATTTCCTGCAACATTGCTTGCAACAGCAGCAAAGGTTGCACATACAGGCGCACAACCCGAAGCCGGGTTAGGGTTAAAATTGATTATGGGATTTAATAACACAGTAACTTGACCTGTTGCACTTGCAGGTGTTGCAGTACATCCATCAGTAACAGTAGCCGTGTATATTGTTGTTGTAATTGGATTAACGATAATAGAATTTCCATTCGCATTAGAGGGTAACCAAGTGATGGTATAATTTCCGTTTCCTCCGGCTGGTGTTGCTATAAGTTTTCCGGGCTGCCCGGCACAGGTTGTATCGTTTGATACAACAATAATACTTAGCGGAGTTAAAATATTTACCATAGCTGTATCGGGTAAAGACACACATGATTTAAAATCGGTTGCAATAACAGAGTAAGTTGTATTTACTGTAGTGTTAACCAAAAGAGGAGAGCCCGTTGCTCCGGTGTTCCATGTATAAGTGTAGGGCGCGCCATTTCCACCTGATCCTGTTGCTGTGAGTGAAGCTGATTGCCCGTTACAAACTGTTTGTCCGCTTGCAGAAACAGTTACAGGTATTGGTTGTGTTAAGGTTATTGTAGTTGTGGCACTGCAAGCTCCCGCATCAGTAACATTTACTGAATAGGTTCCTGCAGTTAAAATGTTTCCTGTTGTAGCGTTTGTTCCTCCTGTTGGCAACCACTGATAGTTAAATGGAGCAGTGCCGCCTACAATGTTAGCCGTAAGACTTCCATCGCTCCCCCCATTACATGTAACACTTACAGAAGTAAACATTATTGTAAATGAGGGAGGTTGAGTAATAGTTGTGTTGCTTGTAACAGAGCAGTTATTGGCATCGGTTATTGTAACCGAATAATTGCCGGGTGCTAAACCTACAGCTGTATTTGTATTTCCTCCGGAAGGTATCCATGAATAGGTGAGTGCCCCTGTACCTCCACCGGTATTGGCTGTTGCAGTTCCATTATTTGTATTACAACCGGCGTTGGTAGTTGTAACCGTTACGGTTATTGGAGTCGGTTGATTAACGATTACACTTGCTGTAGCTACGCATCCATTTGCGTCATTAACCGTTATAAAATAATTCCCTTGCGGTAATCCGGTTGCGTTATTTGTATTTCCTCCGGTAGGAGACCATGTATATGTATATGCACCGGCTCCTCCTGTTGCACTAACACTTGCGGTACCGTTGCTTAATCCGTTACAAGTCACAGATGTAGAAGTTATCGTTAAGGAAATAATTGCAGGTTCAGAAATAAAACCGAAAGCATTTACTGTGCAGCCATTAGCGTCAGTTACAGTTACGGTATAATTTCCTTGCGATAAATTTGTTGCTGTAGCATTTGTTCCCCCGCTTGGCGACCACGAATAAGTATAAGCACCTGTTCCGCCATTAGCACTTACAGTCGCAGTTCCGTTAATCAGACCAAAACAGGTAATATCTGTCGAACTAATAGTTGCCGTTAAAACGGGTGGTTCATTTATTATCGTGGTTGCAATAGTTGTGCAACTGCCTTGCGCAACACTCAAAGTATAATTTCCGGCAGGTAAATTTGTTGAGGCGGCGTTATTTCCGCCTATAGCAGTCCATGTATAGGTAAACGGACCGGCACTTCCACTTACGGTTACGTTTGCTAATCCGTCAGCATTTCCATTGCAGGTAACATCAGTAGTTGTAATAACCGTTGTTAGTACAATAGATGAGGTGATAGAAACTGTATCAGTAACCAAACAACCATTAGCACTGCCAACACTTACTGAGTAATTTCCAAGGCAAAGTGAGCCGATGGTATCTGTATTAATTCCGATTGGTGACCAAGTGTATGTGTAAGGACCAACTGCGCCGGATGCGGTGACGGTTGCACTGCCGCTACAGGCACATGCAGTTGGTAAAGTGGCGAAAGATAAAGTTAAAGGAAGAATTGTTCCGCAAGAATTATTCATTGAGTTTATCCATGCAGCATTAGCAGCGTTGTTTGGCGCACCGGGTGTTTCATTACCTGCAATACCAACTTTTAACCAGTTTGCTTGGTTAGATGGGTTGTTATCAATAGAATTTGTCATAAGAGAAACATCTCCTGCAGAAGAGCTTGCAAAATAAATGATGTTAGCAAGCGTATTATTTCCCCAACTTACAGCATGTATCAGTGTTCCTGTGGCATCACGGGTTTGAAATGAATCATCCGAATTAGCCATTGATATTTCTGTCCAGTTTCCGCAAGCTGCAAAACCGGCTGCCGGGTAAGCACTTGTGCCAACGCTGGGCTGTGTGGTGTTTTTATCGAAGAGGGTGCAATTGCTTATTGGTATTACTAATTTGCAATTGCCATCTGTTAAAGAAAGATCTTGTGCAGGTACTAAAGGGTTTAAATCGGCATCATTGTAAATAACAAGTAAAGTTCCGGCTGGTACGCATGACCAAAGTGGATCGTTTGTAAGTTTTATACAGCCGTCGGCAATACCTGTTCCTGCGCCAATTGCAAAAGTTCCATTGTTATCATCAATAATATAACCCCTTAAATCTACGCAAGGTATAGTGGTACAGGTTGGAGTTCCTGTAACTAAAAACTCCACATATTCTTTTGAGCCGCTTGCTCCCTGAGAAACTTCGTTAATAACAAGTTGGGCTTTTAGCTGGAAAGAAAAAAGAAAACAAATTAACAGTAGAAATGTTTTGGATAGGTATTTACCGTATGCCCTAAGCATCTCGATAATAACTAATCCGTTTGTTGTTTCCATTTTTTAAAGCTTCTTTCAAAAAGCATTAAAAAGCGGTTAAGAATTTTCAAAACCTTCGAAGGGTTTAATTTAATTCCTATAGGGTATTCGCTTCTTAAAGACTGCCCAAAAATACGTCTACAAAAGTAAAGCAAATTTTACGTAATTCCCAAACAATTTAACAGCGGAAATAGTAACAATTGGTTAAATTTAAAACTTAAAACCGGCACTTAAATCAAATAAACCAAACGGATACGTGTATTCCTGATAAATTGTTCCGTAACGCCTTAAGCCAACCCCGGCTTTAATTCCAAAAGTAAGTGTCTCCCAAGGGTTAAAAAGGAAGCCTGCATGAAAAGCAAAAGAATAATTATTGGCAATTAGTTTTTCGTTTGTAAAAGAATTGTAATAGGTAGGTGGGCCACCATAAGTATAATTATATTTCCAATAATAAAACCAACCCGCCGCAAAACTTAAACCTACATAGGGAGATATCTTGTCCTGTCCGGTTAAATAATAATTAATATTAAGTCCGGTTTGAAAAATACGATTACGTGCCGATAAAAACCGACCTGCATTTCCTACCCTGTAGTTATTTGTATCGGGAACCCCGCCGGCATTAAATGAAAAGGGTATTTGATACCCAACTTTACCGTCTTTTTTAAAAAACTCATACTTACCGGTAATATTGGTAAAGACAATATCTGTTAAGGATATTGAAATCATACTTTGTTTTTTGAATTCGAAAACCGGTGGTTCTTTTACTTCCCTAACTGTGTTAGAACCGGCTGAAGTTTTACCTCTATTAATTATTTGCGCCTTTGTGTGAAACGCAAAAAATAAAAGAAAGAGTGCGCAGCTAATTTTTTTCATTTTGTTTTAATTAGTATAATAACACGTATCATTTAAATTTTTTATATGACATGGCTTAATAAAAGTCCTATCACTACAAGAAAGGCAATAATTAGTAAAGCTATAAGCGAGAGATAAACTATTCCAAGAATTACACCGGCTTTTGCAGTATGACGGTAAGAACTATCATATAAAGAAGGATCTTTTTGCATCATACGAAGAGCAGACCTGCCGCTAACAATTGCTATTATAGCGCATATTATACCGCCGATATAAAGAAATGAAAGCGGAAAAGCTAAAATACCAAAAATAAGAGCTGAGTTTGATCTACGTTTAACCAGGTATTGTTGTTTTGGTTCGTAAGTATTTACTTGTGTATCTTGCTTAAACGTATCTTTTGTACCATTCTTATATTTAATCATTGCCACTTCGTTTATAGCAATGTTATAAGTGGGGCCATTGGGATTGTCGCAATGTTTATACCTTATTATTTTAGGTGTAATTTCTAAAACTTTGGCTTTCATCTCAACATTATTTCTTAATACAATAGTATCGCAACTATCTCCAATTACCGGTAAAGTAATTTGTTTATAGGGAATAACCGGTTGCTTTTTTTTATCTGCTGAAGCGAGTAAAGTTTTTTTAAGATCTTTTTCTTTTAGATCGGCAACTTCAATAGTCTGTTTTACTTGCTTAATGAAAACCGGACTTCCTTCTAAGTTCGTAACAGATTTAAAGGTTTTTGAAGGAATGTTATTTTGACGGTGAACATAATAACCTCCCAGATAGCGTCTTTTTTCAATTGTACATGATTGGAAAAGGAATAACCCGCTTAGGAGAAAATAAAAAATAAAAGATATTCTCGGCATAAAAAAGACTAACGTAATTAATTCAGCTTTAGTAGGTACACGAATTTAAGATAAAAAAATAAGATTAGCTAACAGCTAATTCTTCTTTTCCATAATCATGTACAATGTTGTATAGCGTATCTCGTTCAACAGGAGTTTGACCGGCTTGTTTTATTAAGTCTACTAATTGTTGTGTTGTAAGCGCAGGATTTTGATCTTCTGCTCCTGCCATAGAATATATTTTTGTAGTATCGTCAATGGTTCCGTCTAAATCATCCGCTCCAAAATTAAGCGCCAGTTGTGCGGTACTTCTTCCAATCATTGCCCAATACGCTTTTATATGATCAAAATTATCTAAGTAAATTCGGCTGATGGCATAGTTACGTAAGTCTTCTATAACACTTACTTCAGGCACATGGCTCATCTGGTTTCCTTGATTACGAAATTTCAGTGGAATAAAAGCATTGAAACCTTTTGTTTTATCCTGCAAAGTTCTAAGTTTTTCTAAGTGGTCAACGCGATGCCAAAATTTTTCTACATGACCGTATAACATTGTCGCGTTACTCTTCTTCCCTAAGTTGTGCCACACTTCGTGAATGGATAACCATTCATCGGCAGAGCATTTTCCACCTGCAATTTCGTCGCGTATCTCCGGATGAAAAATTTCTGCACCACCTCCCGGAAGAGAATCTAAGCCTGCTTCTTTCATTAATTTCATGCCTTCTTCGTAGCTGACTTTTGCTTTTTTGAAGATGTAATGATACTCAACCGGAGTAAGAGCTTTAATGTGCAGTTCAGGCCGATGTTGTTTTATCTTCCTGTATAAATCAGTATAAAAATTCAAATCTTGTTTTGGGATTACTCCACCTGTAATATGTACTTCGGTTACGGGTTTATCATCCCATTTTTTAATGGTATCTAAAATTTGGTCAACAGAAAGTTCCCAACCTTGTTCTTTTTGTTTTATTAAACGCGAGTAAGAACAAAACGAACACGTATAAACACAAATATTGGTTGGTTCTACATGAAAGTTACGGTTAAAGAATACATAATTGCCCGATTTTTTTTCTTTCACATAATTAGCTAAAGCACCTACAAAACCAAGTTCTCCTTTTTCATAGAGTAAAACACCATCATCAAAAGTAATCCGTTGTCCGGCAATGATTTTTTCTGCAATTTTTTTTAGCGAAGAATCGAGAGATATCTTAGAAATATAATGTTGAACTGAGGCAGGTTTCATGCCCACAAAGATAGCTAATTGCCATAAATTTTGCGGCTAATTTTTCCAATAAAAATCATTCCCGATAGCTATCGGGACAGCGTCATCTGCGTTCCAATTTTTCAGACTAAACTATTTGCTTAATTTTACATCAAAGAAGCGTTATTAACGAGCAGACACCAGATACCGAACTTGTAACATCCTTTAAGACCGGCGAGCAACGCGATAAGGTCTTCGGAATTATTGTAACCAAATACCAAAAACGCATGTACTGGCACGTGCGTAAAATTGTGCTCGACCACGACGACGCCGATGATATTTTGCAGAATACATTTATTAAAGCATGGAAAGCCTTAGACAATTTTAAAGAGGAAGCCCAACTCTATACCTGGCTATATCGTATTGCTACCAATGAGGCTTTGGGTTTTTTACGACAAAAGAAAAGGGTAAATATTCAGTCTATTCATCCTATTGAACATCAATTAAGTAAGTCGCTTGAGAGTGACACGTACTTTAAGGGGAATGACCTAGAATTAAAACTTCAACAAGCTATTTTGACTCTGCCCGAAAAGCAGCGTTTGGTGTTTAATATGCGCTATTATGATGAGATGCCTTACGAACAAATGAGTGGAGTTTTAGAAACATCAGTTGGAGCTTTAAAAGCATCGTTTCATATTGCATCTAAAAAAGTTGAAGAAATATTGAAAGCTCAATTAAACCAAGAGGGCTAAATTGTGTCTAACATTCAGTAAATGAGCAAAGAGGATATAAATAAAGACGGAGAAGGTTTTTCGGGCGACGAAAAGAACAATGAGTTTTTGGGCTTGCCTGAAAATTACTTTGAATCGTTCAGTTCAAGGCTTTTTAAAAAGATAGAGGCCGAAGATGAATTGAAGGATTATCCTTTGTTGTCTTCTATCGGAAAAAATAATCCATTTGCTGTACCATCAAGCTATTTTGAATTACGAGAAGAGTTGCTTGTATATCCGACATTGCGCAATCTGAGAACTTTGAGCTTTACTGTGCCCGCAAATTATTTTAATGAAGTCACAGCAAGAATACTTAACAAGGTTGAGGTTTTAGAAGAAACAAAAGTTTATGAAACGCTTTCTTCTATCGGTAAAGAAAATGTCTTTGCGACTCCTGATAAATATTTTGAAAGACTTGACATCCGCTTCAATAATGAGGTTAAAGAAGCGAAGGTTGTTTCAATTTTCACAGGAGTTAAAACTACATACAAAGTGGCTATGGCAGCTGCAGTTGCTTTGATTGTTACCTTGAGTATTTTGTTTTATAATCAAAACTCAGAAGTACTGCCAGCGAATGGCGATTGCAATACAATGGCTTGCCTGAGTAAGAAAGAAATATTGAACAGCAATTACATGCAATCTGTCAGCGAAGAAAATATTATTGAAATGATTGATGTAAAAACCTTGAGTGATAGCCTCTCTTTAAAGAAAAACGGTAAAACCCAGAAGATTGATGCCGATGAAGTATCTGAAGAAGTTGATGTAAACACCATAACCGACGAATTGTAAAGTGAAAAAGATATTATACATATTGTTATTTGCTTCAATGTCTCTTGCCGCTTTCTCGCAGGGCGGAAAAAAAGAAAAAATTGAAGCGCTGCGTGTTGCATTTATTACACAGCAGTTAAATCTTACTGCCGATGAGTCGCAGAAGTTTTGGCCTGTTTACAATGAGTATATGGATAAATTCAGAGCAGCACGCAGAGAATTTAAATCTACACCAACTACTTTTACAACCGATAAAGAAGCACAGGATTTCTTAGATGCAGAACTTTTGTTTAAACAAAGAGAATTAAGTTTGTACAAAGAGTATTACGATAAATTCAAAAAAATTCTTCCGTTAAAAAAAGTAGCTCAGCTGCGTCAGGCCGAAGAAGATTTTAAAAAAGAACTGCTAAAACAATTGCAAGGCAAATCAAACGACTAGCAAGTGGTTGAGAAAAGGCGATTACATAGAACTGAAAAACCAATTGCATTTATTTATTTGCTGTTTGCGCTTGCAATAAACACAAATGTATTTTCTCAAGCTGATACAGCTGCAAAAAAAGTAAAAACTCCTAAACACTATTTTACACCAACTTTATATACCGATTTTTATAATACTCCGCAAAGAGATTTGAAAACAAAAAGTCTTACCGGAGCTGATCTTGTCATGGCTCAGAAATTAAAAACGTATCAATATGCTCAATCAGTTGGGGGTTTTTATTTTCCGCTTGTAACAAAAGAAAAAGTGCATGATGATCAAAGCATAAGTAACCTTCATATTCTGGCAACAGGAAGTTACATGATTGCGATGCCCCGATTTTCGGGTATAAGCAATCATAATTTAATGAAAGCCAGTTTAGGTATGCGCGGAATTTATAACACCGGCAAAAAAGGAATTTGGTTTTTTGATGCAACTCCTTTTATAGCCGGAGATTTGTCAACATCAGGTACAATGGTTTCTCGTTGGGCTTCTACTTTTTTATATGATAGAATGGTTAGTCCGAAATTTAGTTACCGCGTTGGACTTACCCGTACTTTTATTTTAGGAAACAGATATAATCTTCCTTATTTGGGCGTTCGTATAGGGAAATTAAACAGAAGTTATTTAAGCATACAATTTCCTAGAGCTATTACTTTTAGCTTCCCGATTGGGTCTAAAATACGAGCAAGCATTTATTCTAAAGCTACAGGCAGCCTTCTTGTAATGGGTAATACAGATAGTTTATACAATGGCACCAACGGAAAAGCAGCTACTGTTGATAAAACCATTATTTTTGGCAGGTACGATGGGAATACGGGTTTCCGGTTTGATTTTAATCTCAACAAACACTTTTCTTTTTACGCCGCTTTTGGCGGTGCAAATTTAAGAGGAGTGGCGTTATTTTCAAATCAATATAATGCAAAGAATAATACCGATATGTTGGTGCCTTTTTTCGGACAGAGATTGGAAAAAGCAGGTTATGTAAATTTTGGATTTACACTAAGAATAGGGCAGGCGAAGAGTGTGTACGGCAATCATAATATGTACGAAGTGTTTAATACCAACAGTACAATTGATACAGGCGATAATAATACCAATACGGGCGATGGAAATATTCCGACTGAAATAAAAAAGAAAACCATCACAAATCTTAAAACAAAAGATATTCAGGATTTGATTGAGGCGCAAGACTTGTATTAACCTACGAATTACGAATAGCGGCCGTACGAATTGTACGAATCTGTTGTAGGCTTCAAATTGCTAAATTGTCAAATTATTCTCCCGTCCTGCATCATTAATTTACGATCGCTCATGTTTGCCAACTCGTTGTTATGAGTTACAATAACAAAAGTCTGGTTAAGTTCTTTGCGTAAATCAAAAAAAAGTTTGTGCAGTTCCTGTGCATTATTCGAATCTAGGTTACCCGATGGCTCGTCGGCTAAAATTACGGAAGGAGAATTTATTAAAGCTCTTGCCACTGCTACGCGTTGTTGTTCTCCACCGGAGAGTTCTCCCGGTTTGTGATCGGCACGCTGAGATACACCCAGTAATTCTAAAAGTTTCGTAGCTTTTTCTGTAGCTTCTTTTTTTGATATTCCTGCAATAAAAGCCGGCAAACAAATGTTTTCTATAGCTGTAAACTCAGGTAATAAATGATGAAACTGAAAAACAAAACCAATATGTTTATTACGGAAAGCAGAAAGTTTTTTATTGGATAAGGAAGCAATATCTATCGTATCAATAAAAATTTTTCCTTCGTCGGGCATGTCCAGTGTGCCAAGCAATTGTAATAATGTTGTTTTTCCGGCACCTGAAGCACCTACAATAGCAACTACTTCAGCTTGTTTTATTTCGAGCGAAATGTTTTTTAAAACATGTAGACTTCCGTAATGTTTGTTTATGTTTTCTGCCTTAATCATGGAATGTTCATGTATTTATGCGTTTGCAAAGATATCATCCATTTTGGATTTGTTTTTACATAATCAATAATTAGCGGCGTCATTTCTTCTCGCTTACTCCACTCGGGTTGTAAAAATAAAAAACAATTTTTGTTTGTTTTTTTAGCTTCTTCCTCTGCCCAGATAAAATCATTTTTATTAAAAACAATAATTTTTAATTCGTGGGCTTTGTTATAAATAGCGGGGAGGGGAGGAGCTGTTTTTTTTGGTGAGAGACAAATCCAGTCCCAGATTCCACTTAGCGGATAAGCACCTGAGGTTTCAATAAACGTTTCAATATTTTTTTCTTTCAGTTGCTCCGTTAACGGATTAAGATTGTAGTGCAAAGGCTCTCCGCCTGTAACAACTACGGCCTTTGCTTTTTCGGCTAAAACATCTTCAATTATTTTTTTGGTAGATGTAAGAGGATGTATAGTAGCATCCCAACTTTCTTTTACATCGCACCAGTGGCAACCAACATCGCAGCCACCAAGCCGAATAAAATAGGCAGCCTTGCCGGAATTAAACCCCTCGCCTTGTATAGTATAAAATTGCTCCATGAGCGGGAGCAAAGACCCTTCATCGAGCAATTTTTTATCTGAAACGTTTAAATTTTTTGTTTCGTAACTCACCGTACAAATGTACGGTTTAATTTTTTTTGCTTCGTACTAATATTTACTGCACCAAATGAACTTAGGGCTGCCATGGATTTCGCGGATTTTCATAGATTGCCTCACAGATTAGTTTTTAAGAAGTAAAAATTATTTTTAAAAACAAATACGATAAAAAAAATAAAAAAAGCTGTGTTAAAAATCTGCGTGAATCTGTGATTCCGATAGCTATCGGAACTGTGGCAAAAGAAATTGACATGGGATAGTATCTACTCCTGCTTCGTTAAAATTATTTTATCTCGCTTTATAATATTGTTTGCGGCATCTGTAACACATATTGCGTAAACGCCGTTTTGCAAATTACTTAAATCCAATTTAAAACTATTAGCTCCAACCTCAGCGCTATAAATATTATTGGCAACTATGCGCCCGTTTACATCAGTAATTGTTGTAACAACATTACCTTTATTTTGTGCGCTCATGTTTAAATAAACTAAACCCGTGCTTGGGTTAGGAAAAATACCAACCTTAATATCCGTTCCTAATTGACTTGTAGAAAAATCAGGTTTAATTGATTGTGGTTTTGGCGGACTTCCATTAGAATTATTTGCAGTTAATCTATCTGTTATAATAGTAGGATTAACAGTATAACACGTTTGGCAGGTAATATAAGCGTGAAGATCGTTCTGCGCACTAAACCCATCGGTGAGTTGAACTTCTTGGCAAGAAGAAATATCTACGAAACTGCCACTGGCAGTTTGAAAAGTACTATTGTTACCTGTTACAATAATCGGCTTCACAGATCTATATGTTGCAGTTTGTCCTGAAGATATTGATATTGGACCATTAACAGTTAAATTATTAGCTACAGTATTATAAGAAGTATAACCGCTATAATCAATTTCTGAAACATAAATTTGCCAAAAAGAACTGGCATTATGACCAGTGGTTGCAGCAATAGGAATTCTATTATCACTCCATGCCGCATAGGCTTTACCCCCATAGGCGGCAATACCAATATAATCACCCGCATAAGTTTCATCACCGGGAATAGGTGCAGTCAAATGAGCTACATCACTTACTTGAATATTATTAAAATTATTTCCTCCATCAGAAGAAAAAGCAACGTATGTATTGGTAGAATTTGTATGATTAGCCCAATCATTAGCATCCATAGAATAATATGCTACGCTCACTATGCCTGTTGCATCATCTACTGTAATAGCAGGAAAAAAACTATGAGATGCGTTATGATAAGGAAGACCATTAGGATTATTTCCATTAGGATTTGCAGTGGAAACATTAAGGTTCCCATCATAAACATTAACTACTACCGGCGTAGACCAACTGCCTGTATAAGGTCCGGTTGAAAGATTTCCACGATCTAAATAACTTACTGCAATAACTGATAAAAATGTTCCAACGTTTGGGTCTTGTTCCGGAAAAGCAATATAAACCCTGCCGCTGTTTGGCCCGCAACTTTTATCTACAGCCATGGTTGGATAATCATTAATCCGTATATAACCGGTGCCATCAATAACACCATTAACATTGGTTTGCGAAGCAACACCAAATAATATATTTGCATTTGGATTAAAACCATCTGGGTTATGCTGATGAAGTTGCGTGCAGTTATAAGTAACTCCGCCTGTATATCCAGAAGACCCGACACCTGTAGCAAATGCCGCAGTTGTTTGAACTGGCCATGTCGTTCCTGCATCTTGCGAATAAGCAAAACCAATATTACCGGCAGGTACAGTACCCGTAGGATAATCTGCCCAGCAAACAAAAACTTCGCCTCCCGGGCCTGTTTGCACATTTGCGCCGTTTCCATAACCGGGGGCACTATTTCTTAGGTCTGGTGTTGTTGCAGAAGGAGTAAAAGAATTTCCGCTGGTATTATTTGCAGTTGTACTTGTGTTGCTAAAAAATTTAATATTGCTTGTAAAATTCGAATTATCACAAAACCCCGTACCTGTAAACTCCGTACCTACACAATACATATTATTTATATTTGGGCTGTTAATAAAATTATCAACTACAATCATCTCTTTATCTATGTTGGTAGCGGCGGGAGTATAAAAATTTGTGAGGGGGGTAGTTGTAGGAGCATTCCATGTGGGAAGGGCTGGAGCAAGGGGCCACGGCGTACCATCAAAAGAGTTTATAACATAAAAACCCGCAAAATTAAATTCAAGAGTTGAAACAAAAGCATTACCGTTTGCATCAAAAGCAGTACAAGGATCGCCTGAAAACAAATCATTTCCTGAACTGGGAACGGGCAGGTTTGGATAAACATCACTTCCCTGCCAAGTTGCTCCGCCATCAGTAGAATAATAATATCCTTGCTCAGAACCGTTGGTGCTGTTGCCATCTACATTTGCGCTTGCAATAATAAATTTAGGATTATTTTTATCTATTGAAATATGTACTTCCGCTTGCTGATTGCAACTTCCCGGTAATACCTGCAAATCCGGGTTATCAGTTGCTTTTACACCATAAGCATTAGTTACAGGTAAGTTGGCTGTATAAGTTGCAGCAACCGGGCAAGTTGATAAAGTAGGATAAACATATCCGGGTATTCGCCCTCTTTCTTCGCCCTGTGCTTCAGCTTTATTTGAAATAATCAAAGTAAAAAAACAAGAAAAGAAAATCGCTTTTATTTTATTTATTGTTTTCATTAAGTTTAATTTTTAATTATTTTTTTAGTCGTCTTACCATTTTCCGTTTCCAAACTGAGAAAGTAAATACCATTATTTAATTCAGACACATCAATTATTGATTCTGCATTTTTAATTTTTAATTCCTTCACAGTATTACCTACCACATCCTCTATTTTTAAGATTTGATTGTCGCCATGAAATTGCCGAAAGGCTACATTAATAATCGTACTTGTGGGATTAGGGTAAATTTTTAATTCTTCATTCTTATTTCCTAATTCGTACAAATTTATTTGGCCGGCATTTGTTACTATTCTAATTCGGTCATTTCCCCAGTCAGATATATATAAATTTTCAACAGCATCAAAAACTGCATGAGCGGGTTTATTTAATTCTGCCAAAATTGCTTGACCTCCATCTCCACTGAATCCAACAGTGCCCATTCCAACAATTGTACTTATGATACCAATGGAATCAATCTTTCGAATACAGTTATTGTAAGTGTCTATAACAAATAAATTACCAGAACTATCTAAGCATATTCCCGCAGGATAATGCAGTTGTGCGGAAGAAGCTTGCCCACCATCACCACTAAAACCAGGAGTTCCATTACCTGCAATAGTGGTAATAATACCGCTGTTATTAATCTTTCTAATGCGATTGTTTTCTTGATCAGCTATGTACAAATCACCTAAGGTACTAAAGACTATCCCGGCCGCTACGTTTAATTCGGAATTTGTAGCCAATCCTCCATCCCCACTAAAACCTTGTATTCCATTTCCTGCAATAGTATTTATTATACCTGAAGTATTTATTTTACGTATGCGAAAATTATCTGTGTCAACAATATATAAATTCCCAAAAATATCAAATACAATTCCACTAGGGTTTTTTAATTCTGCATTAATTGCAAGCCCTCCATCCCCACTAAAACCGGCTATTCCATTTCCGGCAATTGTACTTATTATTCCTGAAGTGTTTACCATTCGTATGCAATGGTTGTGGGTATCTGTTATATACAAATTACCTGCGGCATCGAAAGTTATGTAGGTTGGATTATATAATTTTGCTGATGTTGCTACGCCCCCATCTCCACTAAATCCTTGTGAACCATTTCCTACCACAGTTGTAATAACACCAGATGTATTAATTTTCCGAACAACGTTATTTCCTTGATCAGAGAAAAATAAATTGCCAGAAGCATCAAAAGCTACTCCTGTTGGATAATTTAGTTCTGCACTTGTGGCTTGTCCTCCATCACCACAATAATTACTACCGCAATTTCCGCCGCCTGCAACGGTGGTTATAATTTGGGCGTAACCCACCCCAACCCCTCCCAGGAGGGGGAATACAAATAGCCAAACAAAAATTAAAACCCTTTTGCGCATTTATTTTTTTATTCTATCACAGTATTACTTTTTTTCTTCAACTTTCTTAGCAAGTTCTTCAATAAGTTTTTTCTGTTCTTCCAATTGTTTTTTTAGTTCAACTATATACAATGTGTTCTCTTCTATTTTTTGCAATAACATTACATCCGTTTGCCCTAAATTATTTCCGTTTTCTTGTATGTCCTTTTGTGTAGGTACATTTGGTAAATGGTGGTTTGCTTTATAGAAATATGTACTTCGGCTTGCTGCAAACAACTATTAGAATTTGCTCTTACATCAGTATCATCTTTTGCAGTTACACCTTGTGCATTAGTAATAACCATCGTATTACCGGTTGTTGTAACATCAGGGCAAGTTGATGTTGTTTTATATACATATCCGGGTGTTCGTTTTTTTTCTTCTTCTTGAGCTTTAGTCCAATTAATATTAAAAAAGAAAGCAAAAAACAGAAAAGCAATTGATAAAATTTTATTTGATGTATTCATCGTTGTTTAATTTTTTATTATTATTTTAATTTCAATACCCATAGTTGTTTCCAATTTCAAAAAATAAACCCCTGCATTTAAATCAGATATATCAATTATAGATTTAAGATTATAGATTTTTAATTGCCTAACCGTATTGCCTAATATATCGGCAATTAATAATGTTGTATTCTGTTGTATTTCATTCTTAATTCTTAATTCTAAATTTATAATTCCTTGTGCAGGGTTAGGCCAAACTCTTAACTCATCACTTATTACTCCTAACTTATCTATACCTATCTGTCCCGCATTTGTTACTTTTCGTATACGGCTATTACCCGCATCAGCTATGTATAAATTACCTGTATTATCAAAAACTAATCCTATTGGAATGTATATTTCTGCAGCAGTTGCTACACCGTTATCTCCGCTAAAACCCGCTGTTCCATTTCCAACTATCATACTAATAATACCTGCTGTATTTACTTTACGTATGCGATCATTATAATCAGAAATATACACATTACCCAAAATGTCACAAGTTACTCCTCCTGGATGATCTAATTCTGCCGCTGTTCCTGGCCCCCCGTCTCCATTATGTCCAAAAGTACCATTACCTGCAATAGTGCTAATAATACCTGATGTATTTACCTTACGTACTCGGTTATTGTTAAAATCGGCTATATATAAATTACCTACCGCATCAACAGTTATATCTTCTGTGGCACTTATTTCAGCATTTATTGCTTGTCCGCTGTCCCCGCTAAAACCACTAAATCCATTTCCTGCTACTGTGCTTATTATACCAGCAGTATTTACCATACGCACCCGATTTCCAGAATCAGATATGTATAAATTTCCCGCACCGTCAAAGGCTAATCCGTTTGGGTCATATAATTCTGCAGCAGTAGCAGCAATTCCATCCCCGTTATATCCTGCAGAACCTGTTCCCGCAAAAGTGTTTATCACACCTGCTGTATTTACTATTCGTATGCAATGGTTATAGGCATCCGCTATATACAAATTTCCAGCCGCATCAATAGCTACATCAGCGGGGCTATTTAATCTTGCCGCAGTAGCTTGCCCTCCATCGCCTAAATAACATGGTGTGCAAGAAGGCGTGCCTGCTCCAAATCCGGTTCCTGCAACAGTAGTTATTATTCCCACAGTATTTACTTTACGTATGCGATGATTGAGTTCATCAGCAATATACAAATTACTTGCTGCATCAAATGTTACTCCAGTCGGATAGTTTAATTCTGCGGAAGTGCCTATCCCGCCATCTCCGCAATAAGTGCTGCCGCAATTTCCGCCGCCTGCAACTGTACTTATTATTTGGGCGTAACCCACCCCAACCCCTCCCAGGAGGGGGAATACAAA
>OLKW01000218.1_pt1 | contig 114344 bp, 90 predicted proteins | sample 1604351 | NCBI WGS metagenome assembly OLKW01 (sample SAMEA104055714, study PRJEB20765) | soil metagenome | isolation source: soil
AACATATACGTATATGCTCATCATAAATTCAACCATCGAAAAACCGAGTGCCGCTTTTTTTGCTCCTTCGCCTTTTATAAAGAATAAAAGGAAAGCAGCAACTAAAGGAAACAGTATTAATAAACCTATCAGCATAATTTTATTTTCTTCTTTTTGTCACCCCGAGTTTATCGAGGGGTCATTAAACTAAAAAACATGATTGTAATAATTCCAACTACCATAGCCATAATGTAAAAACCAATGTGACCGGTTTGCAGCTTGCGCATTTCACCACTCACCCATTTTACACTTGTGCCTACTCCTTCAACAATTCCGTCAATTAATTTGGTATCGAAAAATTTATAGAATGCTTTTGAAATTCCATCAAGTGGTTTGCGAACAAGTCCGTCATAAAATTCATCTACATAATATTTATTGTAAACCACCTTCTGGAAAGATTTCATGTCTGATTCTTTTGCCGCAGGAAGAACTTTATTTTTGATAAACATCATGTAAGCGAAATAAGTAGTTACCAATGCGGCCGCTACTGCAAGTCCCATTAATATCCATTCTGTTTCGTGAGAAAGAATACTTGGGTTTTTACGAATGATAACAGAATCTAAATTTTCGCTCATCCAATTTTTTGTTCCCCAAAATTCAGGTAAACCTAAAACACCGCCAACAACTGCCAGAGCAGCTAATATCATTAAAGGAATGGTCATTGATTTTGGAGATTCATGCAAATGATGTTGCTGATCATGCGTACCGCGGAAAGGGCCCCAGAATGTAAGAAACATCATTCGAAACATATAAAAGGCAGTTAACATAGAAGTAACAGAACCTACAAACCATAGTACCGGACTAAATTCATATACATGCGCTAACATTTCGTCTTTAGAAAAGAAACCTGAGAAAGGAGGGATACCACTGATTGCAATTGTTCCCAATATCATTGTCATAAATGTTATTGGCAAAGCTTTTTTCAATCCGCCCATTTTGCGGATATCCTGTTCGCCGCCCATTGCATGAATGACAGAACCTGCACCTAAGAATAATAATGCTTTAAAGAATGCGTGAGTAGTTACGTGAAACACTGCACTGCTGTATGCTCCTGCACCAAGTGCTAAAAAAATTAATCCCAATTGCGAAACGGTTGAATAAGCTAAAACTTTTTTGATGTCGGTTTGCAATAAACCAATCGTTGCAGCGAATAATGCAGTGAGTGCACCAACGATTGCAACAAATTCACTTGCCGTATCTGAAATAGAATAAAAAATATTTGAACGCACCACCATGTAAATACCGGCCGTCACCATTGTAGCAGCGTGTATTAATGCAGACACAGGAGTTGGTCCGGCCATTGCATCGGGCAACCAAGTATACAGTGGAATTTGTGCTGATTTACCCATGGCTCCAATGAACAATAATATAGCAATTGTTGTAATTGTTCCTATTGGAACAGTACCGGCTTTATCAAACACTTCACCGAAAGTGATGCTGCCGAAAGTTGTGAAAATTAAAGTAATTCCTAATAAAAAACCTAAATCACCAATACGATTCATGATGAAAGCTTTGTTGGCAGCTTTGTTGTAGTTGTTGTTTTTAAACCAGAATCCGATGAGTAAATAAGAGCAAAGTCCTACACCCTCCCATCCTACAAACATAATCAGGTAATTGTTGCCAAGGACTAAAAGCAACATGAAGAAAATAAATAAATTCAGGTATGTGAAGAAACGAGAGAAGCCGTCATCATCGTGCATATATCCTATAGAATACACATGAATTAAAAATCCTATACCCGTTATAATGAGGAGGAACACTAATGATAGTGGGTCAACTAAAAACGAGAAAGGAATTTTAAGTGTATCTGAATTTATCCAGGAAAAAATTTCTACTACAGCTGATTTTTGAGCAGAAGCATTTACTTCCATGAAAATTAAAACAGAGAGGATAAACGAAGCAAGTACAGATACACAGGCAATAGTACCCGACATACCTTTACTCATTTTTTTACCAAAGAATCCATTGATTAAAAAACCAATCAAGGGAAACAGAGGAACAAGACCAACTAACTTTATCATACTATTATTTACAATTTTGTTATTTACAATTTTTTGATTTTAGATTTCGATTTTTAAATAACTAAATCGTCAATCATTAAATCGTCTTTTTTTTTAATGTTTTAACTTGCTTAATAAATCAATATCAATACTCTTAATGTTCCTGTAAATCATACTTAAGATGGCAAGCCCAACTGCAACCTCTGCTGCTGCTACCGCCATAATAAAGAAAACGAATACTTGTCCGCTTGGATCGTTATGCAAAGTAGAAAACGCAACAAGCAATAAATTTACCGCATTCAGCATTAACTCAATGCACATAAAAATAATGATGGCATTTCTGCGGGCCATTACTCCTACCGCTCCGATAATAAATAATATCGTGCTAAGCATTATGTAATAGTTTATTGGAATATTGTTTATCATATTATTTCACTTCTTTTTTAGCTAATAGAATTGCTCCCACCATGGCAGCTAATAATAACACAGATGCAATTTCGAATGGGAACAAAAATTCGCCGAATAAAACTTTACCCAAATTTTTTACAAGACCTATTTGAGAAGCTCCGGTTTGTTGCAATTGCATTTGTTCTGCACCTTTTAATGAGCCAACCAATACAACTAATAAAACTCCGCCGATGCAACCTGAGATAATTTTTGCGACAAGTCCTTTTTGAGGTTCGTTATCTTCATTCAGGTTCATAAGCATAATGATAAACAGGAACAAAACCATTATCGCTCCGGCATAAACCACAATATGTACAACCGCTAAAAATTGTGCGTTCAATAATAAGTAATGGCCTGCAATACAAAAGAAAGTCAGCACTAAATAAAGCACGCTGTTTACCGGGTTACGGGTAAACACCACCATTAATGCAAACATAATAGCAAGGAATGAAAGTATTCCAAAAAGCCATTGAGTGATTGTATATCCTAACATATAAAAATTGACAATTTATTTATTTATTTAATGTTTTCCTTTATTTAATTGATTCTTATCAAAAAGTTCGTTGTGTTTCAGTCCCGGTAATTTTTTGAAATCTAAAACTTCCTTCGTCTGACGTTTTGTAACATCAATTCTATGCGTCATTTTTTCAACCAATTTATCTTTACCGTAAATAAAATCTTCGCGCTCAAATTCGGTGTCTACAATTTTGTCTGTTAAGAAAATGGCTTCTTTCGGACAAGCCTCTTCGCACAATCCGCAAAAAATACAACGCAACATATTTATTTCATAACTAGATGCGTATTTTTCTTCGCGATATAAATGTTCTTCTCCTTTTTTACGCTCGGCACTTTCCATTGTAATGGCTTCTGCAGGACAAGCAACTGCACACATTCCACAAGAGGTACAGCGCTCAGCTCCGTTATCATCACGTTTTAAAACATGCTGACCGCGATACACGGGAGCCACGATACGTTTTTGTTCGGGATATTGTAAAGTGGCAGACTTCTTGAAAAGGTGACTGAACGTAATAGCCATTCCTTTTACAATAGCAGGCAAATAAAGACTTTCCATAAAAGTCTGCGTTTTATTTGAAACTACTTTGCTCCTGTTTGTAAGTTGTAAAGCCATTTTTAATTTTTAAATATTGCTGCTATTGCTACAATAATAACTACGTAGAGTTCCGCTCCACTTACTAAATCAGTTATTATTTTAAAAACTTTCACTCTTACTTATTTATATAATACATGATTACCGTTGTGATCGCCAAATTCACTAATGACAATGGAATTAAAATTCTCCAACCTAAATTCATTAACTGATCGTAACGAAAACGAGGAAGTGTCCAACGTATCCACATGAACAAGCAAATGAATAATACAATTTTTGTAAAGTATGCACCGAAACCGATTAATGAAATCCAGACAGAGCCTTCGTGCAAACCCATTGCGTTATACAACTCGTGTGCGAATGGGAAATTATAACCGCCAAAATAAAAAGCCGCCATTACCGCAGAAGAAATAAACATGTTGATGTACTCAGCAAATAAATACAATCCTAATTTCATAGAAGAATACTCTGTGTGATATCCGCCTACTAATTCGCTTTCGCATTCAGGCAAATCGAAAGGTGCGCGGTTTGTTTCTGCAAGAGCACAAATGAAAAATATTAAAAAGCCCAATGGCTGATAAACTACATTACAAAAGCCTGCATCTTGTCGCTCTACAATTTCACGCAGACTAAGTGTGCCGCCTGAAGTAATAACTAAAGCAATAACTGCAATACCCATTGCAATTTCGTAACTTATCATTTGCGATGATGCACGAATAGCCCCCAGTAAAGCAAACTTATTGTTAGATGCCCAGCCACCAATCATAATTCCGTACACACCAATAGAAACAACGCCCAACAAATACAATACGCCAATATTTATATCGGTAATTTGAAATGCATATACACTTCCGTTATGAAAAACATCTTTCCCCCAGGGAATTACAACTGCCGTCATACAAGCTGTAACCATAAATAAACACGGACCTAAAATGAAAAGAAATTTATTAGAAACATTTGGAATAATTTCTTCTTTGAAAAACATTTTTCCTCCATCAGCTAAAGGCTGCAATAAACCAAATGGTCCTGCTCTGTTTGGTCCAACACGGTCTTGTAAGAAAGAAGCGAATTTGCGTTCCCACCAGGTTGAGTATGCTGCAACGCCCAATGAAATGGCGAAGATGATCACACACAAAATTCCTTTATATATTATAAATGACATCATACGACCTCACCCCCAGCCCCTCTCTACTTCGTCTACGCTCAGTACAAGCGCCAGAGAGGGGAGAAGGATTTTCTTAATTATTATTTAATTTCTTATTCATTTTATTTTTACTCTACCTAAGATTAGGGACGCTTATCAATATTCATAAAACCTAATGCCTTTTGTTGTTTCAATATCTGTACTTCTTTTTCATTTAAATGCTGGTATTGATTTTGTGAAATTACCGAATGGTGAGAAATAGGCGATGGCCCTTCAATCACCCAGTCTGATTTTCTTTTATGTTCAAAGCGACAAGCATTGCAAATAAATTCTTCTGCCTCTCCCCACTGATCTTTACGCGCTGTAACACGCAACACATCTTCTCCTTTAAACCACAAACGAACTTTACCACTGCACTTATCACATTTACGATTTGCTTCAACCGGTTTTGTAAACCACACGCGTTGTTTAAAACGGAAAGTTTTATCGGTCAAAGCTCCAACCGGACAAACATCAATTACGTTTCCTGAAAAATCATTTTCAATTACGTTTTCGATGTATGTAGAAATTTCTGCCGCGTCACCGCGGTACATAACACCATGTACACGATTGTTTGTAATTTGATCCGCAACTTTCACACAACGGAAACACATAATACAGCGCGTCATTTGTAACTTGATGTATTTTCCAATATCAATCATTTCAAACTCGCGGCGTTTAAATTCGTAACGCGTTTTTGCAGAACCATTATCATAACCTAAATCTTGTAAATGACATTCGCCTGCCTGGTCGCAAATCGGGCAATCTAAAGGATGATTGATCAACAAAAATTCTACAATGCCTTTTCTTGCTTCAACAATTTCGGGCGAAGTAAAATTCTGCACTTCCATACCATCCATTACTTCCGTTCTGCAAGAGACAACAGGTTTTGGCATTGGTGTAGGATTCGCAGCACTTCCCTTTGTTACCTTAACAATACAAGTACGGCAATAACCACCGCTTGTTTTCAGCTTTGTGTAATAACACATTGCAGGAGGCGCAACCTGAGGACCAATCATACGTGCAGCTTGCAGTATGGTGGTACCTTTTGGTACATCGATTTCTATTCCGTCTATTGTAACTTTCATTTAGACTACAGCTTTTTTATTTAATCTTATATAATGACTCACATCATCGTATTTTTTCTTTTTCGCAATATCAATAAACTCTTGTTTGAAGTGACGAATAGCAGCGGCAACCGGCCACGCTGCAGCTTCACCTAACGGACAAATAGTTTTTCCTTCTATTTTACTTTGAATATCCCACAGTAATTCAACATCACTTTCGTTTGCAGTTCCGTTCAAGAATTTATTTAATATTTTTTCCATCCATCCTGTTCCTTCGCGGCAAGGTGAGCATTGTCCGCAAGATTCGTGATGATAAAAACGAGTGAACGTATATAAATTTTTTACGATGCTGGTATCTTCATCCATCACGATAAATCCACCTGAACCTAACATAGTTCCTGTTAAAAATCCTCCATCGCCTAAACTTTCGTAAGTCATTAAGCGTGGTTCTCCTTTTGCGGTTTTTAAAATTAATTCGGCAGGAAGAATTGGAACAGAAGAACCTCCGGCCACAACAGCTTTCAGTTTTTTCCCGTTGCGAATTCCACCGCAATATTCATCACTGAAAATAAATTCTTCAACCGGTAAGCCTAATTCTAATTCGTAAACACCGGGTTTATTAATGTGACCTGATGCAGAAATTAATTTTGTTCCGGTAGATTTTCCAATACCGATCTTTGCATATTCTTCTCCGCCATAATTTATGATGGGAACAACTGCGGCAATAGTTTCTGTATTATTTACAACAGTAGGTCTGCCCCACAATCCTGCAACAGCAGGAAAAGGAGGTTTGATACGCGGGTTACCACGTTTTCCTTCGAGTGATTCTAACAATGCAGTTTCTTCTCCGCAGATATATGCACCCGCACCAATGTGCATGTGTAGATCGAGTGAATATCCGGTTCCCAAAATATCTCGTCCTAACCAACCTGCAGCGTAAGCTTCTTTAATTGCGTTTTCTAAAATGCGGTGAACGTAAAAATATTCTCCGCGTATGTAGATGTATGAATCGCGTGCGCCTAATGCGTAAGAAGCTGTGATCATTCCCTCAATTAAAGCATGAGGATGGCGCTCCATTAAATATCTGTCTTTAAAAGTTCCGGGTTCAGATTCATCAGCGTTGCAAACCAAATAACGTGGAACGCCTTCGGGTTTTGCAAGGAAAGACCATTTTAATCCGGTTGGAAAACCAGCGCCGCCGCGACCGCGTAAGCCTGATTTTTTTACTTCATCAGTTACCTGATCGGGTGTCATTGTTTTCAAAGCTTTCTCTACCGAAGCATAACCGCCATGCGCGCGATACACTTCAAGCGTGTGAATGTTTGGAACGTGATCGTTATGTATTAAAAGTTTTTTACTCATGTTTTTTTCGACCTCACCCCGACCCTCTCCTGCGAGGAGAGGGAGGAGTTAAATTGTATTATGATAATCTAAATCTGTGTAACTTCTTTGTCTTCCTTCTGATCTGTATTTTTCAATTAGCGAATCAACTTTTTCGTAAGTAAGATTTTCGTGGAATGATGCACCGCATTGTAACATTGGTGCTGTTCCGCAAGAACCTAAACACTCAACGGTTTTCAAAGTGAACATTCCGTCTTTAGTTGTTTCTCCGTCTTTAATATTTAATTTTTTCTCAATGTATTTTACAATGTCTTCCGCGCCACATAACCAGCAAGAACTTGTACGACAAACTTCAAGTATACATTTTCCAACCGGTTTTAAATTGAACATTGAATAGAAAGAAGCAACTTCAAAAACCTCAACGGGTTTTATTTTTAAAATTCCGGCAACATAATCCATTGTTTCAGGAGAAAGCCATCCACCAAATTCTGCTTGTGCAATATGTAGAATAGGAATAACAGCAGATTTTATTTTATCTTCCGGATAACGTGCAATAATTTCTTGTGCGGCAGCCATAGCCGTTTGACTAAAGTGAATAGCTTCTCTTTTTTTCTCATCAAAATGCTGAACTCCGTGAACTTGACTACTCATTTTTAATTTTTAATTCTACATTCTTAATTTACTACGCGTCTAATTCTCCCGCAATTACATTCATGCTGCTCATGGTTAATATTGCGTCGCTTAACATACCGCCTTTTATCATTTCCGGATAAGCCTGGTAATAAATAAAACATGGTCTGCGGAAATGCAAACGATAAGGCGTTCTTCCTCCATCGCTCACTAAATAAAATCCTAACTCACCATTACCACCTTCTACTGCGTGGTAAATTTCTCCTGCCGGAATATCCGTTTCACCCATCACAATTTTAAAGTGATAGATCAATGCTTCCATGTTATTATAAACTTCTTCCTTTGGCGGTAAATAAAAATCAGGAATGTTTGCGTGTGTTGGACCATCGGGCATTTTTGCAAGAGCCTGTTCGATAATTTTTAGTGATTGCCACATTTCTTCCTGACGAACCATAAAACGATCATACGTATCACCGCTTGTTCCTACAGGAATAATAAAATCAAAGTCTTCGTAAGATGAATACGGATTTGCAACACGCACATCGTAATCAACTCCTGCTGCACGTAAATTCGGACCGGTGAAACTGTACTCCAAAGCCATCTCAGCAGAGATTGGTCCGCAGTTAATTGTGCGATCCATAAATATTTTATTGCGCTCTAATAAATTTGCAAACTCCTGTAATGATTTTGGATATTCTTTTACAAAGTCACGGATCTTATCCCAAGTTTTAGCTGGGAAATCAGTATCGAAACCACCAATGCGACCAATATTTGTTGTTAAACGTGCTCCGCAAATATCTTCGTAGATATCGTAAATTTTTTCGCGCCATTGGAAAATATACAAGAAGCCCGTCATAGCTCCGGTATCAACTCCAATTACTGAATTGCAAATTAGGTGGTCGGAAATACGCGCGAGTTCCATTAAGATAACACGCATATACTGTGCGCGCTTTGGAATTTCTGCCTTTATTAATTTTTCTACCGTCATGTACCAACCAAAATTATTGATGGGTGATGAACAGTAATTCATCCTGTCGGTTAACGGAGTAATTTGTGCGTAAGGACGGCGTTCGGCTAATTTTTCAAATGCACGATGAATGTAACCAACGGTTGGAGTTGCTTCATGAATAATTTCTCCATCCATCTTTAACACATTCTGAAAAATACCGTGTGTGGCAGGATGCGTTGGACCAAGATTAAGAATGTGAAATTCTTTTTCAATTGTATCCTCCGGTAGCGGAAGTGTATTGTTGTTTTTATTTTCTTTAATTTCTTTCTTGCTCATGATTATCGTCCGAACATTTTATCGCTCTTATCATCGCGTGATTGATCTTCTAAAGGATATTCTTTTCTCATTGGATAAATATCCATCTCATCTACATTTAAAATACGTTTTAAGTTTGGATGTCCTTTAAATTTCACGCCAAAAAAATCATAGGTCTCTCGCTCCATCCAGTTTGCTGCAGGCCACAAATCAACCGCAGTAGGAATTTCCGGATTACTCATCGGGAAAAAAGTTTTTACACGTATGCGGAAATTTTTTGACATGTTGTGTAAATGATAAACAACACCTAAATGTTTTTCGTCGGGAGTTTGAATGCCGGTTAAATCGGTAAGAAAATGAAAATTTAATTCTTCGTCGCTTTTTAAAAAAGATAAAACATCGTGAATGTGTTCTTTGTTAATTACGAAAACAGGAAAATCGTACAACAAATCAGCAGACTCAATACTGCCGTGAAATTTTTCTTTCAGCTTATTATTTACAAAATCAAGTAGTTCTTTTTTCTCCATTATTCCATTCCGTAGCTGTTCAGCATTCTTTTGTATTCATCTGAATTGCGGCGACGAAACGATTCGTTTTTTGCCAATTCCTGAATTTTTAAAATTCCCTCTATAATTTGTTCGGGGCGCGGAGGACAACCCGGCACATAAACATCCACCGGAATAATTCTGTCTATACCTTGCAACACACTGTATGTATCAAAAATACCGCCGCTGCTTGCACAAGCGCCAACCGATAAAACCCACTTTGGTTCTGCCATTTGTTCGTACACCTGCCGAAGTGTTGGTCCCATTTTTTTTGCGATTGTTCCCATCACCATTAATAAATCTGCCTGACGTGGAGAGAAACTCAACCGTTCTGAACCGAAGCGTGCTAAGTCGTAATTACTTGCCATGGTAGCCATAAATTCTATTCCGCAGCAAGACGTAGCAAAAGGTAAAGGCCAAAGAGAATTTGCGCGAGCCAATCCGATTACATCTTCCAGTTTAGAAGCAAAAAAACCGGGGCCTTCCAATCCTTCCGGACTTTTGGCAATCTCGAGTTTAGTGCGTTTTATTAAATCTTTTCCCATTTACAATTTGTTTATTTACAATTGACAATTTATTAAATCGTCAATATTAATCTTCCCACTTCAATGCTTTTTTGGCAATCATATAATAAAAACCCACTAACAGCAATGCTACAAACGAAAACATTTCTATAATACCGAGTCCGCCTAATTCTTTAAAGTTTACGGCCCATGGGTACATAAAAATTACCTCAACATCAAACAACACAAATAATATAGCTACCAGAAAATATTTAATAGAGAAGGGTAAACGTGCGTTACCTTGTGTTTCTATGCCACACTCGAAACTTTCGAGCTTAATTTTTGTTTTGCGTCTTGGCCCTAAAAGATGAGTTGCAACCATCGTCGTAACAACAAAACCAACTGCAACTAAAAACATTAAAACAATAGGGAGGTAATCTATGGGAGAACTGCCGGTCATAGGTTCAAATTAAAAACCAGACAAATTTAGCATCTACTTTTGAAACGCGAAATTTTATTCGACATTTATGTGCTTATTGGTATAAAATCGGTTTTTTTAGCTTACCAACACTGCCGCCAAGCAGATTTTTTTGTTAAATAAGCTGCAAATTTTCATTGAGGCAAGTATGCTTTGATATTAGCAACCTTCCTAAAGCAACAAGGCCCATAAAAATGAGCCTTGCTAACCGGGTTGAAGTATTTTCGTTTTATTCAACAATTATTTTGCGTATCAATTTATTTTGATCGTTTGATATAACAAAAGTATAAACACCTTTGCTTACATCAGGTATAGTAATTGTTTTTTGTAAGGTGGTTCCGCTTACCTGAATTTTATCCACATACACTATTTGGCTTAATGCATTACGAATTTCTATTGCATAAATACCTGTGTTTCCTGAAGGAATTGTAAGTACAAAAGTTCCGTTGCCGGGATTAGGATAAATTCCAAGTTCATTGTTTTTAATTCCGGATACATTTATTCCCGTGCAACCATTAACGGTAATTAAATGAGCTGTAGTGTTTGTACAAGCGTTTGCACCTGTTCCGCTAACACTGTAAGTTGTAGTTACAGTTGGATTAGCCACAACGTTTGAACCCGTTGTAGCACTTAATCCGGTAGGCGGTGTCCAGGTATAAGTTACAGCACCCGTTGCACTAATACCCGTTGAGTTACCCACGCAAATTGAATCCTGCACGGCAGTTACAACAATAGTTGGCAATGCCTTAACTATAATATTTGCTGTATCAGTGTTTGTACAATTATTTAAGTCGGTATAAGAATAAGTAAGCACGTATGGTCCTGATGTAACTGTTAACGGACTGAACTGAGTACCCGTTACACCACTTCCTGTAAAAGTTCCTCCGGTTGGAGTTCCGTTTAATGTTATTGGCGCGTCATTGTTACAAACCGGGCTACTACTTAAATTAAACGTTACGCTTGGCAACGGATTAACTGTTACAGTAGAAGTATTTGATGCGTTACAAGAACCCGATGCACCTGTTACAGTATAAACTGTTGTTGTGCCCGGTGTTACATTAATGCTTGCTGTGCTACCTCCGATACTCCAACTGTAAGTTGATGCACCCGATGCAGTTAATGTAGCTGTAGAACCTGCGCAAATTGCTAGACTATTTACGGTAACAGTTAAACTTGCTACAACAGCAACTGTAGCTGTATTTGAACTACTGCAAGAACCCATTATGCCTGTAATAGTATAAACTGTAGTACTTGCAGGGTTTGCAGTTACGCTTGCACCGCTAGTTCCACTTAATCCTGTACCCGGACTCCAACTATAGGTTGTTGCTCCACTTGCATTAAGTGTTGTTGGAGAACCTGAACAAATAGTGGATGAGTTAACATTTACTGTTGGCGTTGCACTTACTGTTACTGTAGAAATATTTGTTCCGGCACATCCACCCGTATTTCCTGTTACAGTGTATACTGTGGTTGAATTTGGATTTGCAATAACACTCGCTCCTGAAGTTGCACTCAATCCGGTACCCGGACTCCAACTGTAAGTTGTCGCTCCGCTTGCGGTGAGTGTTGTAGAAGTGCCTGAACATATAGCAGAAGAATTAACGGATATTGTAGGATTTGGTGAAACTGTAACCGTAGATGTGTTTGTACCTATACATCCGCTTGTTGTACCTGTTACAGTAAAAACAGTTGTACTTGCAGGGCTGATAGTTACAGTAGCTGCGGTTGAACCGGTATTCCAACTATAGGTTGTAGCCCCACTTACTGTAAGAGTTGCTGTAGCACCTGCACAAATAGAAGCACTGGTTACATTAACTGTTGGATTTGGGATTACCGTTATGGTACTTGTAATTGCACTGCTACAACCGGCAGAAGTTCCGGTTACTGTATAAACAGTAGTACTTGCAGGTGTTACGCTAATAGTATTTGTTGTGGCTGTTGTACTCCATGAATAAGTTGCTGCGCCGCTTGCGGTTAATATGGAAGAAGAGCCTATACATATGGAAGGATTATTAACGGTCACGGTAGGTGTTGGATTAACTGTTACCGTAGCTGTCTTTGCCGTACTGCAACCGGTAGAAGTTCCTGTTACCGTATAAACAGTTGTATTTGCAGGTGTAATACTAATAGTATTTGTTGTTGCCGTTGTGCTCCATGAATAAGTTGTTGCGCCGCTTGCGGTTAATGTTGCGGGCGTTCCGGCACAAACAGTTGCGCTGTTTACCGTTACGGTTGGTATTGAATTTACAGTAATTGTTGCTGTTTTCGCAGCATTGCAAGTCCCGGTTGTTCCGGTTACTGTGTAAACAGTTGTAGTAGCCGGACTGACACTTATGGTGTTCGTTGTTGCAGATGTACTCCAAGAATAAGTAGTTGCGCCGGAAACCGTTAATGTGGTTGCTGTACCAGAACATATTGTTGGACTATTAACCGTTACAGTTGGTGTTGCATTAACTGTTATAGTCGCTGTAGCTGTGTTTGTACATGATCCATTTGCACCGGTTAAAGTGTATACAGTTGTACTTGCAGGACTAACCGATACAGTATTTGTTGTTGCACTTCCTGCATTTGCACTCCAGGTATATGTTGTGGCCGTTGCGCCGGTTATAATGGCACTTGATCCGGAACAAATTGTTGCGGGTGCAGGTGAAGCTGTTACTGTTGGTGTTGCAACAATAGTTATTGTTTTTGTGTTTACCGTACTTGTGCCAAATGAATTAGTGGCAGTTTGGGTAATTGTATGTGTTCCCGGACCAGCAAATGTTGCTGTTGGGTTTTGAGTAGTAGATGTTGCAGGTGCACCTCCCGAGAAAGTCCAACTCCACGATGTTGGAGTATTTGTTGACGCATCTGTAAATGCAATATTTTGTCCTGAACACAAAGTAGCAGGATTAGAGAATACGGCAACCGGCGCCGTACCTGATCCCGAACCGGCAATATTAATATTATCTACGTAAAGTGCTTGCCCGTAATGACCACGATTCTGAAAGGAAACCAGTACATTTCCCATTCCTGCATAGGCATTTAAATAAACAGTATCTGTTCTCCATTGCGCAGCAGTTGGTACAAAGGTGGCGACTGTGTAATTTGGCGCAGTAGATAGCGTTACTCCGCCCTTTACATAAACCTGATTAAAAGTTAATCCGCAATCACTTGAAACCATAACAGCAAGTGTATCGCTATAAGTTGCGTCGTACTGAGAATAAGCAACATCAAAATAAAGTTTGATGGTACTAAATCCACCAAAATTATATTTAGGTGCGCGCATTTCATCGCGTGTTCCGGTGGCATTTAAATTATAGTTATCGTATAGCATAGATGCTGTACTTCCTTTTCCAACCGTTGCACTTTTTGCCCACGTAAGACCGTCGGTTCCGGCATCATAATTTTGCCAATTGGTTGGCGGAAATGCACCTTGAAACCCTTCTACCAATGGCAACGCATTAATTGGCGAAACGGTTATGTATAATGTTTTTGTCATTGTATTATTACCGTTGGCATTGGTAGCAATTAAAGAAACGCTGTATGTACCAGCGGTGTTATATACAACCGATGGATTTTGTGCCGTTGATGTTGCAGGAGTTCCCGATTGAAAAGTCCAACTCCAGGAAGTGGGGGCAAAAGAAGATTGATCTGTATAGTTGACCGTCATACCCGAACAAATAAAAGTTTTATCGCCTGTAAAGTTGGCAACCGGTGCCAAGGCTCCATTATTAAATAAATCGGCCTCCCATACCCCACGCCCATAAGTAGCAGCGCGTATTTTACCGGTGGGATAAAATATAGCTAAATCATGTACTGAAACATTTGGCAACCCTGTATTATAGGGTACCCATGAAGCCTGCAATGAATCGCGGTAATAAATTCCTACATCGCATCCCACATAAAGTCCATCTTTTGTTCCATTCCAATAAGTAATGCAATTGGCAGGAAGATTAGGTAAGCCTGTTGAATAATTGGTCCAGGTTGTTCCGCCATTGGAAGAAATAAAAACTTTGTTTCCGCTTGAGTAACCTGAAAAAGTAACCCAAACGCTGTTGGGGTCATCATTTTCTACAGCTACAAAAGACATTTTAGCGCTTCCAACAGGTAAGGTTCCGGTAATATTTGTCCAAGCGGTACCGCCATTTATAGTTTTATATAATACCGTTCCCCCCTGAATTACATACATTATTTGGGAATTAGATGGGGCTACAGCAAACTCCGTAACAGTTGTGGCACCACCAAGAGTTCCGATTTGGCTCCAACTTGTACCTTGGTTTGTTGATTTAAACATTTGTACTCTGCCACCATAAATAGTATTGGCCACATTAGGATCCTGGTGCCATGGTGTATTCCAAGCTCCCGTGCCGGTTAATCCGGTAGTAATAGCCGACCAACTGGCACCTCCATTTAAAGTTCTGTTAAACGAGCCTTGGTATTGCTCTCCATATCTTACATTATCATTGTTCCAATCAATAAAACACGACATACCATCTCCTCCCATAGTTTGGTTCCATCCTCCTGTAAAAACATTTGTTCCATTATCCTGATTACCGGTAATTGCTAAACTATACGTAGTTTTAGAGTTGCCCATTTTATACAACTCGGCAATATTCATGTTACCGTTAATGGCTGCCCACGAAGCTCCTGAATTAGAAGTAAAGAAAATACCCCCATCTGTTCCCGCGTAAACTGTTGTCCCGTTTTTATAAACCAAATCATGGCAATCTGCATGTACATAAGGTGCTCCTGATCCTGTCCAGTGAGTATTAAGTGTCCAGTTTGTTCCGCCATTTGCACTTTTCCAAGTATTTACACCGCCTACAATTATTTCGTTGGCATTTGTTGGAGAGGCTGCTATTGATAAAGTATACCATCCTTGTCCTCCCGCATCATTGCCCGCACTTGCCCATCCTAATAAATTTGGTGTTGTTGATTTTGAAGAAAACGCAGTTCCGTTGTTTGTTGATTGATAACAGCCATAAAAACCATCATTAGCTGAACTACTTGCAACCAAATAAACATAAGAAGCGTTAGCAGCGGTTACTGCAATAGCAAATCTGTCGCAGTTAGCAGATGCAGGTAATCCGGTTGCTGTTGACGAGAAAGAAGAACCTCCGTTTGTTGATTTATAAAAAGCGGTTGTACCTCCGTACATGCTTGTTGAAACAGCATAAACTGTTGTGGTATCTCCCGATCTGTATTCAATATCGGTATAAGCACCGGCAGATACAGAAGCCCATGAAGTTCCTCCATTAGTAGTACGATAAATTCCAATATTAGAAGCAATCAGTATAACATTTTTGTTTTGAGGATTAATAAGCATTTTATAAATCCTTCTTCCTTGATTAACTGTCCACACCAAACCTGTTGCACCCCAAGTACCACCGCCATCAGTCGATTTTAAAACACCAATGCTGTACGAATCGTTTGCATCTCCATCGCCTGTAGCCATGTACATGTTTTGGGCATTGGTTGGGTCAAAAACCACGTCGGCATTTCCTATTGGGGAAAGTTGGTCTGTGTTGGTAATCCAATTAGTTCCGTTATTAGCTGTGCTCCATAAACCCCCATCGGGTGTACAAATCCAAACACCATTTGCAACAACAGGATCAAATCTTACTGCATTTATACGCCCTGCATTACCACCGGTTGGATCTCCAAACGGACCAATAGATGTCCAAGTACTTGATTGTACGGTATTATTATGTGACTGACGATTTTGTGCATTTTGTAAAAGATAATTTTGATATTCTTCATGTGCGCGAGAAGCAATTGTTTTATCTCCGGAAGGATATACGCGAGGCTCCATGTAATATTCCCAACGCTTATACAATTCATACCCGGCAAGTTCCTGCTCGTCTTGGCCACCTATTTTGCTTTTATTTTCGGTTTTTTCTTTTTGTTCTCGTTCAATTTCACGCAGGTGTTTATTAAAATGTTTGTTTATTCTTTGCTGTGTAGTATAAAAATTTTCACCCGGGTCAACAAAATTAATTTTACCCTGTTGCGCCTGTAGTGATGTACCCAAACAACTCATTAAAAGTGTTAGTACAAATGGAGGTATGAATTTATTCATAACGCTGAGTTTTATGTATAGTAAATTAATGAAATTTTATTGATAAATCAAAGCTTTTTTTATCAAACTATTAAGGGGCAGAAATTGGTGAATTAGCGGTAAAAATCGGGGTTTCGTCCCTGCTTTAACAAAAAGTTGTTGAAAATATAAAAACAAAGGGGTTTTTTATGTGTTCAATAAAAATAGCTTTAAGAAAAATTTATACATGAGCAAAACCCCCGCAGCAAAGACAAAAACAAAAAAAATATTTGTTCTCGACACATCCGTTATCATTTACGACCACACCGCACTAAAACATTTTGCCGAACATGATGTGGTTATTCCCATAACCGTTTTAGAAGAACTTGACCAGTTTAAAAAAGGTAACGACAGTAAAAATTTTGCTGCACGCGAGTTCTCGAGATACATAGATAAATTGTCCGGAAATCATTCTTTACAAAACTGGACTCCCATTAACGGAAAAGGGCACGGGATGTTTAAGGTCGACATGAAACAATCTGCTAAAATTGATGCGGAAAAAGTTTTTGGAGAAAGAAAAGGGGATCATAAAATATTGAATTGCGCTTTGCATATGTCTGAGGAATGTCCCGACAGACATGTTATTTTGGTTACTAAAGACATTAACCTTCGCCTCAAAGCAAAATCTTTAAATCTTACAGCAGAAGATTACGAAACCGGAAAAATAAAACACGTTGATGAGCTTTATACCGGTAGGACTTTAGTTGAAAAAGCCCCTATGCACGCCATTGATACCATTTACGAAAAAGGTACTGTAGATATATCGGCAACGCACAAAAAAAATAAACCATTAGCTAACCATTTTTTTGTTTTACGTAACGGACAAAAATCAGTTCTTACAACCTATGAAGAGGCAACACAGACTTTACGCAGAGTAAACAAATCTGTTGCATTTAATGTAGTGCCAAAAAATTCTGAGCAGGCTTTTGCTTTAGATGCAGTTTTAAATCCCGCTATTAAATTGGTTTCTATACAAGGTGTGGCAGGAACGGGAAAAACACTTTTATCTATTGCGGGTGCTTTAGAACAGCGCCGTAATTTTCATCAAATATATATTGCAAGACCAATTGTTCCATTGAGTAATAAAGACATTGGTTATTTGCCGGGCGATATTAAATCAAAATTAAATCCCTACATGGAACCATTATGGGATAACCTTAAATTCATTAAAAGTTTGTACGGCGAAAAAGAAAAAGAATACAAACAAATTGATGAAATGATTGAGAAAGAAAAAATTGTAGTTTGCCCTTTAGCCTACATACGCGGAAGAAGTTTAAGTAATGTATTTTTCATTGTAGATGAGGCGCAAAATTTAACGCCGCACGAAGTAAAAACAATTATTACTCGCGCAGGAGAAAACACAAAAATTATTTTTACCGGTGATGTGCATCAAATTGATACCCCTTATTTAGATGCCCAAAGTAACGGTCTCTCCTACATGATTGATAAATTGCAAGGAAATAATTTATACGCACACATTACCCTTGAAAAAGGTGAACGCAGCGAATTAGCTAATTTGGCTAATACAATGCTTTAATAAAAAGCTGTCAATTCGAACGTAGTCGAGAAGCGAGTAAGATTAGCTAGGGTCTCGACTACGCTCGACCTGACAGTTCCATTTCATTCACAATTAAGTTTTATATTTGTTCGATGAGTACAGAAAACAAAAGTATTGATTCAGGTAAGGCCCCCGAGCCGGTTGGTTTATATCCACACGCAAAACGTATAGGTAATTTGTTGTTTTTATCAGGTGTTGGTCCGCGTGAGCGTGGCACTAAAAAAATTCCGGGTGTAGAGTTAGATGAAAAAGGAAATATTACTTCGTATGATATAGGAGCCCAATGCCACAGTGTATTTCGCAACATCAAATATATTCTTGAAGATGCAGGAAGTAGCTGGAATAAAATAGTTGACGTAACCGTTTTTTTAACCAACATGAAAGACGATTTCCCAAAATACAACAAGATTTGGGCTGAGTATTTTAAAGAAAATCCGCCCTGCCGCACAACAATAGAGATTAATTGCCTTCCAACACCTATTGCCATTGAGTTAAAGGTGATTGCAACCGTAGATTAGGTCTTTTTCCCAATAAAATCCGCAAAAATTACCCCGTTTTTAGCTTGTAAAAGAAGCAAAGCTTTTTAGTATCTTAGCGCCCCCTAATTTTTAGGGCACACGGGTAATGAGTAAAAAGTACACAGAATATAAACAACTCAATCTTTCGCAAATAGGAAAAGATATTTTAAAGTTTTGGAGTGAAAACAAAACATTTGAAAAATCAATTTCTGAGCGTGAAGGAAAAACTCCTTTTGTTTTTTACGAAGGTCCGCCAAGCGCAAACGGTATGCCCGGCATACATCACGTAATGGCGCGTAGTATTAAAGATATTTTTTGCAGATATAAAACCATGCAGGGCTTTCAGGTAAAAAGAAAAGCCGGATGGGATACACACGGTTTACCAATAGAATTAGGTGTAGAAAAAGCATTAGGAATTACAAAAGAAGATATTGGCAATAAAAATAGTGCGAAATATATTTCCGTTGAAGATTACAACAATGCTTGTCGCAAAGAAGTAATGAAATACACCGATAAGTGGGAAGACATTACAAATAAAATGGGCTATTGGGTTGATATGAAAGACCCATACATTACTTACGATAACCGTTATATTGAGAGTGTTTGGTGGCTGCTGAATAACTTATTTGAGAAAAATTTAATTTACAAAGGTTTTACTATTCAACCTTATTCTCCTGCTGCCGGGACAGGTTTATCTTCTCACGAATTAAACCAACCGGGTTGTTATAGGGATGTGAAGGATAGAACGGCTACCGTGATGTTTAAGGCGATTAAGAATTCAGAATTTAAAATTCAGAATTTAAAAGATTTAAAAGAGAGTATTTACTTTTTAGCTTGGACTACAACACCTTGGACGTTACCGTCAAATACTGCACTTGCAGTTGGAAAAGATATTGTTTATCAGCTTGTAAAAACAAAAAGCCCTTTTACAAAACAAATCATATATGTAATACTTGCTAAAGAAAGATTTTCAAATTATTTCTTCAATGATACAGATTATGTTTATTCGGTTGGTGAAAAAACAGGACCATCAGTGGAGGATTGGGGTGATAAACCTTCAACTCTTAATAATGGGAAATATTTACCTTTTGAAATTATGGCAGAATTCAAAGGTTCTGATCTTGCGGGAATAAAATACGAACAACTCCTCCCTTTCGTTCAACCAACAGATGGCGATGCATTTAAAGTTATCATTGGAGATTTCGTTACCACAACAGATGGAACAGGAATAGTACACATCGCTCCTTCATTCGGGGCTGATGACTTCCGTGTAGCAAAACAAAATGGGATTGGTTCCTTGACTTTAGTTGACAGACGTGGAAAATTTTTACCAGAAGTTCAAGATGGAGTTTTTCTTTACGGAGAAGAATTTGTAAAAGAAGCTTACCTAAACGATACCGAAAAGAAAACCGAGTTCGAAAAACAGAAAAAAGTTTTAGAAGCTACCGGGAAAATAAAAGATTTAAAAGCTTACATAAGTGTTGATGAACGTATCGTTTTAAAATTACAGGAAGAAGGAAAATTATTCAAGAAAGAAACCTACGAACACAGTTATCCTCATTGCTGGAGAACGGATAAACCGGTTTTATATTATCCTTTAGATTCTTGGTTCATAAAAACCACTGCGTTAAAAGATAGAATGATCGCGCTTAACAAAACAATCAACTGGAAACCGGAATCAACAGGTACGGGTCGTTTTGGAAGCTGGTTAGAAAATTTAAACGATTGGAATTTATCGCGCTCACGTTTTTGGGGAATTCCTATTCCAATTTGGACAAGTGAAGATAAATCAGAACAAATAGTAATCAGCTCTGCCGAAGAATTAAAAAAACAAATTACTAATTCGGTTTCAAAAGGTTTCATGGAGAAAAATCCGTTAGCGGCATTTAAACCGGGAGATAATTCTTCTGAAAACTACGCTACATTTGATTTACACAAACCTTACGCCGATACAATTGTATTGGAGAAAAACGGAAAAAAATTATTTCGTGAACCGGATCTTATTGATGTTTGGTTTGATAGCGGAGCAATGCCTTATGCGCAATTGCATTACCCATTCGAGAACAAAGAATTAATTGATAAAAGAAAATATTTCCCGGCTGATTTCATTGCAGAAGGTGTTGACCAAACACGCGGATGGTTTTTTACTTTGCACGCAATTGCAACTATGTGTTTCGATTCTGTCGCTTACAAAAATGTTGTTTCGAACGGATTGGTACTTGATAAGAACGGCAATAAAATGAGCAAGCGATTAGGTAATGCCGCTGACCCCTTTGAAACTATTGAAAAATATGGTGCCGATGCTACACGTTGGTACATGATAACTAACGCTGCTCCTTGGGATAATTTAAAATTTGACGTTGACGGAATCAGCGAAGTACAACGTAAATTTTTCGGAACACTTTATAATACGTATTCGTTTTTTGCGCTTTATGCCAATGTAGATAATTTTAGTTACAGCGAAGCAGAAATTCCCACAAACAAAAGACCGGAAATTGATCAATGGATTTTATCGGAATTAAATTCGCTTATTAAGCTTGTAACAGAAGCATTTAGTAATTATGAACCGCATCGTGCAGGTCGGGCAATAGAATATTTTGTTGATGAGCATTTAAGCAATTGGTATGTTCGTTTATGTCGCCGTCGCTTTTGGAAAGGCGATTACAGCGAAGATAAAATTGCAGCTTACCAAACTTTGTATCGTTGTTTAGAAGTGATTGCACAACTCTCTGCTCCTATTGCTCCGTTTTTCACTGACAAATTATTTAATGATTTAAACAGTATTACCAATCGCCAAAAGGCAGAATCAATTCACTTAAGTGATTTTCCAAAGGTGGATGAAAAATTAATTGATAAAGAATTAGAAGAGAGAATGGAACTTGCCCAAAAAATTTCTTCGATGGTTCTTTCCATTCGTAAAAAAGAAAATTTAAAAGTTCGTCAACCGTTAAATAAAATTCAAATTCCGGTTTTAGATGAACATTTCCGCAAGCAAGTTGATGCGATTAAAGATTTAATTTTAGCCGAAGTAAACGTAAAAGAAATTGAATTTGTGAATGAAAGTCAGACACAAATTGTAAAAAACCTGAAACTCAATTTTAAAACGCTGGGCAAAAAATGCGGCAAACACATGAAAGCTGTGCAGGCTTTTGCAGCAGAACATGTTCAAGATATTATTTCCGGTATTGAAAAAACAAGCAAATTCGACATCAAAATTGAGGGGGAAACGATTAGCCTTGAACCCGAAGATGTTGAGATTATCCCGATTGATATACCCGGATGGAAAGTGGCTAATAGTGGTCCGATTACGGTTGCCCTCGATATTACCCTCACCGAGCCCCTAAAACAAGAGGGAATAGCCCGAGAAATCGTCAATCGCATCCAAAACATCCGTAAAGACAAGGGTTTTGAGGTTACCGATAAAATAAATGTCAAGGTGCTGCAAAATGATGGCCTGAATGATGCTATAAAAAATAATTTAAACTATATTTGCTCTGAAACGCTAACCACTCAGTTACAATTAGTGGATACGTTAGAGCAACAAACAAGCATGTTGATTGAAGTGGACGAAAAATTAAACACTTACATCAGCGTGGAAAAATTAAACTAAAGAGTGAATTATCATGGCTAAGAAAAAAGACAAAAAAGCAAAGAAAGCTACAGCGTCAACTAAAAAAGCTGGCAAGCCTGCGGCAAAAAAAACAGTTAAAAAAACTACTGCTAAAAAAGTAATTAAACCTGCTAAAAAAGCAGTCAAAACTGTAAAAGCAAAATCTGCCCCTAAAGTAAAAATAAAAACCAAACCCAAACCGTTGACTAAACCTACCTCCTCGGCAGGCAAGAAAGCGGCGGCTAAACCTCAAAAAAACAAAAAAGCTGAAGTGAAAAAGACTGTGAAAAAAGATGTGAAGAAGGTTGTTTCTAAAAAAGAAGATCCTAAACTCAAAAAAACTGCCGCTGTTGTAAAACCGATTGGTAAAAAAGATAAAAAATTAATTTCTAAACTTTCAAAAGACGATAAAAAATCCAAGCCTGCCGATGCAGAATTGGAAGGAGAAGGATTGGATGTTGATACAGCTCTACTTGAAATTGAACCCGTAGAAGGTGCAGATGACGAAGAGGAGTTGATTGAAGAAGTAGTTGTTGAAAAACCCAAAAAGAGCAGAGGCCGAGGCAGAAACAAACGCGAAGGAAGAAAAACTTATGATTCGGAAGATTTTGTTCGCAAACAGATTGTGAAAATTGATCTGACTAAACCTTTGATTAAAAAACCAAAGAAAATAGAGCCGGAGCCTTTTGTAAATAACAAAGACAAACGCAGCCGTTACAGCGATAAAGAATTAACGGAGTTCAAAGAAATTCTTTTAACAAAATTACAGGAAGCAAAAGTGGATTACGATTTGCTTAAACAAACACTTACCAATGCCGATAACCACGGTACAGACGATACATCTCCAACATTCAAATTATTGGAAGATGGCAGCGATATGCTTTCTAAAGAAGAGGTAGCACAATTAGCTTCCCGTCAGGAAAAATATATTGTAAATCTGCAAAACGCGTTAATCCGCATACAAAACAAAACGTATGGAATATGTCGTGTAACCGGTAAATTAATTCCGAAAGAAAGATTACGCAGTGTACCGCATGCTACTTTGAGTATTGACGCTAAACTTTCTCAGTATAATTAATTAAAATAAATTTATTTATAAAGGAAGTCCCGCCCGATGGTGGGACTTTTTTCATTTGTATATTTACAACGTAAATGCCAATCATTAATTCCATAGCGTCCTGGTTCATGAAAAAACGCATGCACCAGATAGAATTGTTTATGAAATATCCCGACGATGTACAGGGTGAATGGATGCACAAATTATTACGGACAGCAAAAGATACTGAGTTCGGTAAAAAATATAAATTTTCTGAAATTGATTCGTACGAGCAATTTAAAAAACAAATTCCTTTACAGGATTACGAAACATTAAAACCATCCATTGAACGTATTCGCAGGGGCGAACAAAATATTTTATGGCCCGGCGAAATAAAATGGTTTGCCAAATCGAGCGGCACTACCGATAAAAGTAAATTCCTTCCCGTAACTAAAGAAAGTCTGGATGGTTGTCATTACAACGGCGGTCGAGATACAATTACTTTGCATTGTGTAAACAACCCGGAGACACAATTATTTACCGGAAAAAGTTTAACACTGGGTGGAAGCAGGCAAAGCGATTTTTTTGGAAATCATGAATCTTTTCACGGAGACGTAAGCGCTATCGTATTGCAAAATTTACCGCTGTGGGCCGAATATTTTCGTGCGCCGGATATTGAAATTGCGTTGCTTGAAAAATGGGAAGAGAAATTAGAAAAAATTGCGCGCGCTACCATGAACGAAAATGTTACCAGCGTATCGGGTGTTCCTTCCTGGATGCTGGTCTTGTTGCGACACATTCTAGTCAATAAAAATGTCTCTTCCATTAAAGAAGTATGGCCTAATCTTGAAATCTATTTTCATGGGGGAGTAAGTTTTACACCTTACCAAGATCAATTCAAAAAAATATTTGACAACGAAGCCATACAATACATGCAAGTATACAATGCGTCGGAAGGTTTTTTTGGGATACAGGACCGAGTAAGTGCCAACGATATGTTGTTGATGCTTGATTACGGTGTGTTTTATGAATTTATTCCGGTTGATGAATTACAGAGTGATAATCCGCGAGTTTATGCTATTGCAGAAGTAAATACACAAACTGTTTACGCTATGGTAATTTCTACTAACGCAGGTTTATGGAGATACCAGTTGGGTGATACTATTCAATTCACAAGCACAAGTCCGTATCGTTTTATTATAACCGGCCGTACCAAACATTTTATAAATGTTTTTGGCGAAGAGCTGATGATACATAATGCAGAGCAAGCATTAAAGGTGGCTTGCGAAAAAACACATGCACAAATTACAGAATATACGGCTGCCCCCGTATTTATGGGAGAAAATAATGGCACACATGAATGGGTTATTGAATTTGAAAAAACGCCCAACAACCTTGAATACTTTGCTGATATATTAGATAAAACATTAAAAAAAATAAATTCTGATTACGAAGCTAAACGTTATAACGATTATGTTTTAAAATTACCCATTGTAAAAAGTGTAGAAAAAGGAACTTTTTACAAATGGCTGGACAGTAAAAATAAATTAGGCGGACAGTTTAAAGTTCCGAGGCTTTCAAACGAAAGAAAATTTGTTGAGGAGATTCTCAATATAAAGTAAATGTCACTTCGGGCGAAGTCGAGAAGTGTTCAGCAGTAAAAACGGGTCTCGACTCCGCTCGACCAGACAAAATTTTTCACCAATCCTTCTGCGTACGATAAACAACACCTTTAAATAAAGCAACGGTTTTATTATCCCGGTTTGTAACAACAATTTGATACACCGCAATTTTATCAGAGATATGTTGTTCTGTCGCAATAGCAATAAGTTCATCTCCCACATTTACGGTTTGTGTATGCGAAATTGACGTTTCAACCGAAACCGCTTTTTTACCGTGAGAGTTAGAAGCAAAAGCCAAAGCACTATCAGCTAAAGAATAAGTAATTCCTCCGTGCGCAATAGCAAAACCGTTGAGCATTTCTTTGCGCACTTTCATTTTCAGTTCGCAGGAGCCCTCCCCTATTTTTATAATTTCTACACCTAACCACTTGCTGAATGCATCGTTGGCATACATTTTATTCCTGATTATTTCTTCTGATTTATTCATTGCTTTTCACTCTTTTTTGCCGCAGATTTCACGGATTAACACAGATTATTTTTTTAGGTGATTTTTATTTTTTTAATTAGTGCAATTCGTGTCGAAACTATTTTTTGTAAAAATTCATCTCTTCAATATATGCCGCTACTTTTTCGGGCATAAAACAACTAACATCTTTTTTTTCTTTGATAGCTTTACGTATAAAAGAAGAAGATATTTCCATGATGGGTGCATCGGTAAGGAATACTTTTGGATGATCGGCAAATTTTCCGGGTTCCAAACGTGGACGTGGATAAATATACAAAGAATAATTTTTTAAAATCTGCTCGTAGTTTTTCCATTTATCAAAAGTTTGCAAATTATCCATACCCATGATAAGTGAGAAATTTTTCTTAGAATATTTTTCTTTTAAATGCGCCAGTGTATTTACCGTATAAGAAGGTTGAGAAAGTTTAAACTCAACATTACTGGCTTTAAAGTGGGCACGATCTTCAACAGCTAATCTCACCATTGCTAAACGGTGATTTTGTGAAAGTAAAGTTTGTTTTTCTTTTAATGGATTGTGAGGAGATACCACAAACCAAACTTCATCCAAATCAGTAAACTCCAGCATGTAATTGGCCAACACCATGTGTCCTACATGGATAGGATTAAATGAACCGAAGAATAAACCTGTTTTCAAAAGAAAAATACTTAAAACTTTTTACTAGGATTAAAAGGCTTGGTTGGTTTTTGTATAGTGGTTAAAAATCCTTTCAATTTATCCGCATTGCTTAATAAAGAAATAGCTTCTGCAATATCGGTGTCATATTTTAAAGAAACTTCTATTCTTCCTTTCAGAAAATAATACCGAGATGCTATTTCATCTTCAATCATGCGTTTTATTTCGGGTTTAAATTTTTGCAAATCATCTTTTTTTCTGTCCATCAGTCTTTTTTGTAATTGCTCGTACTCTGTTTTGATGTCTGTAAAATATTTATCAGCCTCTGCACTTTTTTGCAAAGCTGTCATCGCTTCTTCACTTTCAGTTTTATAGACATAATCCTTTCCTTGCAGATGGCTTACAAATTCCGCATATTCTGCATCGCTTAATTTAAATTCTTTGGCGCTTGTGCTTAGTGTAGGATGTTTAATAAGATAAAGTGTAGCGTAATCAAAAATCAAATTTTTTGTAACAAGTGTAAATGTAATATCACTTAGTACTTGTGGTTCGGTTTGTATATCGGGTAAAATACCTGCGCCATCATATACAATACGACCATTACGTGTTTTAAAAGCTGTTATAAGCGAGTCTGAAACATGATCAACACTACCATCTTCATTGCGGTGCGTGTAATCAAGTGCCTGTATGCATCTACCACTTGGAATATAATATTTAGCGACTGTAAGTTTAAGTTGCGTGTTATAAGAAAGTGGTTTTGTTTGCTGCACCAAACCTTTACCGTAAGTGCGTTGGCCAATAATTACTGCACGATCTAAATCCTGCAAAGAACCCGAAACTACTTCTGATGCAGAGGCCGAATTTCTGTCCACCAATATGGCAATTGGCATAGTTAAATCAAGCGGATTGTTTACCGCTTTATAGGTTTGCTCCCACTCTTTTACTCTGCCTTTTGTAATACAAACATCGATTCCCTTTTCTACAAAAAAGTTTACAATATCAACTGCTTGATGCAATAAACCTCCCGGATTTTCGCGTAAATCAAGCACTAAAGATTTGCAATTGTTTTCTGTTTTTAATTTCAGGAATGCTTCTTTTACTTCTTTCGCTGCGTCTTGCGTAAAGCCTGTAAGTTTTATATATCCTGTTTCTGCATTGAGCATTCCGTAATACGGAACATCTTTAACGCGTATTTCTTCGCGCTGAATATTGTAATCAAGTATTTTTGTTTCGCCTAATCTTTCTATTTTAAGTTTTATAGGAGTGCCCGCCTGGCCTTTCATTAATTTACTTATATCATCTGATGATTTGCCCTTCATGGCAACGCCGCTTATCTCAATAATCATATCACCGGCTTTTATACCGGCTTTTGCTGCGGGAGAATTTTCGTACACTTCAGAAATAACAACCTTATCGGCAATTTCGCGCACCGATGCGCCAATGCCACCATACTGACCGGTGGTAATTATTTTGTAATCTTCTATTTCAGATTCAGTATAATATTCGGTGTAGGGGTCCAATGATTGCAACATGGCATCAGATGCCGTTTTCATTAATTGCCCGGGTTTTGTTTCATCTACATAATATAGATTCAACTCGCGGTACATAGAAGAAAAAACATCAAGGTTTTTGCTGATTTCAAATAAATCGTCGGTAAAAGCATACGAGATAATACTCGCCGTAATAGCAATTGGAAGCAAGAGAATGAAAAACTTTTTACGTTTTTTTTTCATGGTAAGTTTAGTGATGTAAAGGTACTATTTATCTTTAAATGAGATTACGCTTAATTATCCGTTCATTTTTTTAACTAAATCGTTTATAGCCTGCTGTATGTTTTTATCTATTTCTTCGAACGATAAAATTTCTTTGGTATTGTAAATGGCAAGTAAATGCAGAAAGGTTTTTTTTTCGGTAAGTTGATTATAAAACTCCGGCTTGTTAGCTCTGTATGCTTCGCGCATCCTGCGTTTAAGAAGATTTCTATCGACCGCTCTTTTAAAGATTTTTTTGGGTACAGAAAAAACAACCTGGCAGGGGTATAAAGAAATTTCTTTTTGAACCAAAAAAATGATTTTAAAATTACGCGAATAAAATGATTGTCCTTTTGAATAGAGTTCTTCGATGGCTTTGCGGCTGCAGAGGCGTTCGCTTTTTTTTAAAGTAAGACGTGGCAAACGGGTTATCGTTTATTTACTTCGCGAACATATTTTTCGAGTGCCATAGTCATAGATGGAGTTTCGGGATTTGGCGCGCCGATATCAAGACGTAATCCGTGTTCATGAATGGCTTTGGCGGTAGCTGCGCCAAAGGCAGCAATACGAAGATCACCTTGTTTAAACCCCGGGAAATTTTTAAATAAGGAACGAATACCGGCAGGTGTAAAAAATACAACCACATCATAATCAAGCTTACCATTAAAATCGCTTAAATCAGCGCTAACGGTACGGTAGATAATGGCTTTTTTATAATTTAATTTCAGGAGGTCGAGTATATCAATAATTTTTTCTTCGCGGTGCACATCGGCTACCGGAAGTAAAAAATGTTCTTCTTTGTTTTTACGCAAAGCTTCGGCTAAATCTGCAATAGAGCCATTGCCATAAAATATTTTACGCTTACGGTACTGAATATATTTTTGCAAATAGTAAGCAGTTGCTTCATTCAAGCAAAAATATTTTGTTGTCTCGGGCACGTTGTAACGCATCTCACCGCAAATGCGGAAAAAATGATCGATGGCATTTCTGCTGGTAAGGATAACTCCGTTATGTTCGGTTAAATTAATTCGTTGTTGACGAAATTCTTTAGTTGACATTCCTTCCACCTTAATAAAATGGCGGAAATCTATTTTTACATTCCATCGTCGTGCTAACTCAACATAAGGCGATTTCTCACTTTCGGGTTTAGGCTGAGAAACCAAAATGGTTTTCACTCTTAATTTTAAAGCGTTTGCATCGGGGTAAACTAAAGAAGGCTGTGCAGGCGGGATAATAATCTTAGGTTCTTTTACACGCTCCGGTTTTACAACAAGCGGTTTCGGCTTAACGATTGCTTTTTTAACAGACTTGCTTACCTTTTTGACAAGTTTTTTTACAAGCTTTTTAGCTTTTACAACAACTTTCTTTTTAGGCTTTCTTCTGTTTTTAGGGCGAGTTTTGGTTTTAACAGTTTTTTTCTTTGCGGCTTTTTTGCCGGATACTTTCTTAGCAGAATGCTTAGATTTTTTACCGGTTTTTTTCTTTTTTGCCGTAGATTTCTTAACTGCCATACTATACTTTTTAATTAGCTAAATTGCAACCAACCGGCTACAAGTATCTTAATAAAAACGACCAATGGTATTATTTCAACGGTGCAAAGATACAAAACTATATGAAATACTGAAAACCCATATTCTGCCCTTCCCCATAGTAGTGTTCGGATAATCCTTACCACAAAAATGATGGCCGGAATGACTAAGCCAAGAGATAGTAAATAAATGGGCGGCATGGCCGAATAGTGAAGCAACAAACAAACAGGCAACAATAAAAGTCCCTCTGTTTTTATGCTGAAAGAATATTGAAAAAAATAATCGTTAAGTGCCTTTTGGTTTTTTAAAAAAAGTGAGAACACCGAGGAAGACATTTTTTTTGCCAGCAGTAATGCAGTGAGACAACTTAAACAAGCGGGCAAAAGCCATTGATTATTTTGAAGGATAATCCAATGCATACGGGTGTTTAAATCCATAAAAAAAATGCTTGCACAAATAATATAAACGGAGGTTAAAGCCAGCGAAAAAAACTTAAAAAAAGAATAACCTTCGCGCTGTAACTGACGGGATGAACCATAACTGAAAACACCTTGCACCAATTGCAGCGTTTTCTTAAAATATAAAAGATACACAAACAATAAGAGTGTACTTGCCCCTACTAATAAAATAAATACAGGAAAATTGTAAGACACTTCGCGCGGTAACACCCCCGGATGAAAAGGCTCCAGATTGTGCGCCGAAAAAATATGCGGATTATTTGTTACGCTTACCATAATACAAAAATAAAAAGACCCTCGCATAAACGAAGGTCTTTCAAAAATTATCTTTCAACACTAATTACTCAATAACAATAACCAAGTATTTAGAAACGCTCCAAAAATCTTCAGCATTTATAATTTCAAGTTTTTCTACCGGCTTTTCACCTATTAATTTATACGAACTACTTGGGTGTGTAGAAAGTATTTTTATTTTTTTAGCGCCGATAGGAATAGTGTTGGTTTGCGTGATATCTACTTTCGTAAAATAATCCTTATTAAAATCTTTTTTAATTTCGGTCATTTTGCCAAGGCCAATAAAGCCACCTTCTTTTTCGGTAATTCCTTTTTGTTTCAATTCCTTTCCGGTTCCTATTACGTAATAGGCTAGATTTAGTTTTTCTGTTTTAACCTGGTTTTCAGTAGTCAGGTTTTCGTAGTTAACAGTAATATTACTCAACTCAATATTAAGTTGTTCGATTTTATTTTTTAAGTCGTTTATCTGTACATCTTTCTCGTTTAACTGCGCTTCTAAATTTGCAATCATTTGCTCAAGACCTTGAATTTTTGTGTTTGCATTTTTTAGTTTTTTGTTAAGCGAAGAAATGCGCGATTTGTTTTTTGTCATCAAGTCATAAATACTTTGTATGTCTTGCTTAATCTGTTCTTCTTTACTTTTTACATCACCGGAAGAGGCACTGGCGTTTACAATTTTTTCTTTTTCTTTTATTTCGTTCAGGTTTGTTTGAATTTCATTGAAAGCACCAACGAATTCTTGAAGTGCTTGTTCCTTTTCGGTTAATTGTCCTTTAAGGTTTGAGTTATCTCCGGCAAGGCTATCAGCTAAAAGGTTAACGTTTTTTTCTTTACTGTCTCCGCAGGATACATTTACAATAGCCGCACAAAGAATAATTGTTACAGCAAAAAATTTAAAAATTGTTTTCATTACTTTTATTTTAGGTTATTGGGCAAAGATATTGGTTTGCCACATATAAAAAAATGATTTAAGGGTTTTTACAAAAAAAAAAGCCGCCCTCTGATAGGACGGCTTTTATTAGTTGGAGATTTGAAAATTAGTCGATGATAATCTTCTTAACTGTTTTATTGTTTTTACTATCTGTAATACTTACAAAGTAAACGCCTTTACCCAAAGACGATAAATCGTAGGTAATAACAGTATTACTTATGTTGTGTTCTGTTCTTGCAAATACAGACTGACCAAGCGTGTTAACCACAGTAAAGTTTAAAGTAGTGGCTTCCGGCAATGCAATTGCAAAGTTAAAATTGCCATTGCTTGGGTTAGGAAACAAGTTAATGTTGCTTCCCATTTCGTTATTTTGAATTCCCATACTGGTAGGACAAGCTATCGGGAACACGGCCATACTCATATTAGGTACACCAAGACCGGAAAATTGAGCCCAAGTACCGCTATAATCAACCCAAGCTGTATTATTTGCATTATGAGCCTGAGCACCTGAGAAAAGAGCAATGGTATCTCCCGCAGGAGGCATTGTTAAACTTAGGAAGAAACCTGTAGTTAATGAAACCGGAGTGGTAAACATGGCAACGTAAGGAACAATAATAGGGGATGCATACCCTAAACCAGGGGTACCGGCATAATCAACGCTGGCTACACCCGTTGTTGCTGCTACGTTAGCATAAGTAATGGCTTTTGTAGCTGCTGCTGCTGCTACAGGATTAGTAGTGCTGTTTACCATACTTAATGTGGTAACGGTATGTGTTGCTACTCCATGAGTTCCGATGGTAGCAGATTTTCTGTAAAACAATATTATTGCCCCTTTAATTTGCATGCTGCCTGTAGGAAAATCGGTTACTGCATAAGACTCTGCTAAGCCGGTAAACGCATAGCAATTAGTACCCAGAAAATAGCCTTTATTAACACATGAAGTAGATGTACCGGTAGTATACAGAATTAAGGTATCTGTATTTCCTATATGAGAAGCTGTATCACAAACTGATGTGGTACAAGAAGTAACTGAAACCGTATGCGAAATAGAGTTACTGCCCGAGGAGTTATTTACTGCATCAGTTACTGTGTAAGTACCGGCTGATGGGAATGTAATAGACGGATTTGCTACTGTATTAGTAGTAATTGTAACACCCGTGCTTGGCAATACACTCCAGTTCCAACCTGTTGGAGGACCGGAAGAACCATCGTTAAACACCTTTGGTACACTTGCACAAATACCTGAAGGAGGTGTAAATGCAGCAGTAGGCGTAGATACTGTGATATTGCATAAGTTAGCAGCCGAAGCGGTTAAACCTGTCCTGTAAGTGCCATTTGCCATTGATGTTTGTATCCTGGTTACCTGATCTGTGGTAAACATCCACATACCACAATCATTACTATAATCCATAAAATTCATATACATTTCTCCGTCCGGTGAGTTGCCTGTACAAGATCCGGCATTGTAGGGGTATGCTTGCCCACAATTAACATAATTAGCTGCCTTGGCCGGAGGAGTATCGTTGCAATAATCAGTTAAACAAGTACCATCGCCCCATATGTGCCGTAAACCCAACCAGTGGCCGGATTCGTGCGTTAATGTACGACCTTTGTTATAAGGTGATGCCGCAGCTCCTGTATTACCTAAAGCATTATAAGCCATCCAAACACCATCTGTACTTGTAGTTCCTGTACCGCTCAAACCTGATAAAGTTGACCCGGCAGGAAAGGTTGCGTAACCTAATAAACCGGATGTACCGCCATCACTTACCCAAACGTTAAAATATTTGGTAACATCCCAAATAGTTGCGGGCTTAATAGTTCCATCAAACAAAGTTTGTATGGCACCTGAGGAAGCAGGATCCGAGGCACCGGAAATACTTTGCCAGGTATGACGGTCTATTCCCGGCTCTGTCAATGTTGTTCCACCTACATTTTTAGTAGCCAAACAAAAAGTAATACCTGAGTTAGCTATAATTACACCATTGTTATCTGGTGCGGGTAAACTGTTTGCAATAGCGTAATCATAAAAAGCGGGATGACCACCGGAAGTCATTGCGGCATATAAACTGGTATTAAAACCTGTCCCGCCATAATCTGCATTTAAAATAGGAATTTGCGAGTTTACCTGAGCCTGAGAAACGTTATGTCCGCTACCAACGGCTTCACCGCTTGAGTATATAATGTGGAAAATAACAGGTATGGTATAAGTAGTAGATGTTGCTTTTCCGACCGGCAGACTTTTTTTAAATTCTTCTACTGCTTTGTTAAACTGCACATCCCATTCGTGAGACGGTGTAGCTGTTCCGCAACGATTATAATTGGGAGAAGTTGATGATGAAGCTTGAACCAATGGTACTGCCTTTAATCCAACTTTTTTGTTTTGCGCCATCAATCCTGCACTAAGCAAAGCAACAGCTGTTGTTGTTAGTAATATTTTTTTCATTTTGTATAATTTTAGTACCACAATTATATGAAAAAAAATCGTACCATCTATTGATTTAACAATAGTTTTAGACGAGTTTTTTTTGATTATCTTTTTTTGGGTGACAAACGGTAAAAATCCGTTTTAAATTGCTGTTTTTATATCTTTGCGCACTTTATGAAAAAAATACTTTTAGCCGAAGACGAAGAACATATTCTCGATGCCATAAAACTTAACCTCGAGTTAGAAGGTTTTTCTGTTATCGCTTGTTCATCGGGAACCGAAGCTGTTTTGCTTGCACAAAAACAAAATTTTCAGTTAATTATATTGGATGTAATGCTGCCCGGAACAGATGGTTTTGAAGCGTGCACACAAATAAAACAATTCAACCCGGGCGTTCCTGTTTTGTTTTTAACGGCGCTGTCTGACAGTCAAAATCGCATAAAAGGATTGAAGCTTGCTGATGATTATTTACCCAAACCTTTTAATCTCGAAGAATTAATTCTGCGTGTAAAAAACCTCATCAAACGCGCACCGCAGGAAACTCTGACAGATATTTTTTCGTTCGATAAATTTGAAATTAATTTTCTTTCTTTCGAAATAAAATCCGGTTCAAAAGTTATAGAAACGCTTTCTCAACGCGAATGTCAATTACTAAAACTCCTTACAAGTCGTGCCAACGAAGTTGTTTCACGCGATGAAATTTTAGAAAAAATATGGCTTCCCAGTGAAAATCCATCCTCTCGCAGCATCGACAATTTTATTTTAAATTTCAGAAAAATCTTCGAAAAAAATCCCAAAGTGCCTGTTTATTTTCACTCTATACGTGGTGTGGGATATAAATTTTCTGATGCTAAAACTGCTTAGTATTACTGTTTATTTACCACGTAAAACTTCTTTCGGATAAACGAATTTCCCGACTGCAGAGCCAACATATAAACGCCGTCGGAAAAACCGGACGTATTTATTTTAAATTCGTTTATGCCACGCTGAAACGAAAAATATTCTTCAAACATTTTTTGTCCTAATGAGTTATACACTTGCGCCAAATAATTATCATCGGTATATGCGTTATAAAACGCGTCTAAGTAATCTTCGTTTGATATAGGGTTGGGAGCAATAGTTAAATTTGTATTGGAAAAATTCAAATGGGCGGGAGGTTCGGGTACACTGATTTGTAGGGTATCTGTTTTAGAAACCGAGCCGCATAAATTATGTACGGTTAAATTTACCTTATAAGAAAAAACCGTATCAGCATAAACATGCGTCGTATCTTTTCCGGTTGCATGACTTCCGTCACCAAAACTCCAATGATAAACAGCATTTGGTACACCGCTATAATTTGCATGAACCCATACTGTATCATTCGAACTAATAGCTGTAAAACTCGCATTTGCAAGAGAAGTAACATTTATGTGAATTTGTTTTTTAAGCGTATCTGATTTAATTCCCTCATAAGCAATCAGGGTTACATTATAATATCCTGTATCCGCATATTGATGAGTAGGCGTACTTAGTATAGAACTTGTTCCGTCTCCAAAATCCCAATAAAAAGAGGAAGCACAGGTAGCTATGTTAACAAAATCATTTGAACATTGATTAAAAGAAAAATTTGCTTTTGGAAGCGTATCGATACTGATTTTTTGAGTGAATGACACTGTGTAAAAAATATTATTTGCGGCAAGTGTAATTGAATAATTTCCGATGGCAGGAAAATGAAAACAAAAACCCGAATCATTATTTGAAGTATATAATATTGAAGTATGATGGCCAACCGAATCTGTTACTGTCCATGTATACGTTACGCCTCCCAAGGTTTGATTGATAAAACAAGCAGTATCTCCAAAACAGGTATTTTTGAAAGAAAAATTTGGCTGTGGGGCAGGATGCGGGCTAATTATAATACTGGTAGTATTAAAGGCCGGGCCACAAGAATTAAGATCAACCAAACCTACAGCATATGTTGCCGTTGAGTCTTTGTATATATGAACAGTATCCTGACCTGTAGAGTATGTACCGTCAGACCAACTCCAATAGTAATTTGTTCCTACTCCACTATATAACGCATGTACAAGCAGCGTATCGTGCAAAACTGTATAATTATATGCTGCGCTTGCAAACGAATTTACGCTTACAACAATTTGTTTTTTCATTGTATCAGAAACAGTTCCTTTATACACAATTAAAGTTACGTTATAATGCCCTGTATCTGCATACTGATGAATTGGCAGTGTTTGCGTGGAGTGTGTGCCATCCCCAAAATCCCAATAAAAAGATGAAGCGCAGTATGAATTGTTGACAAAATTGTTTGAGCAAATAACAAATGAAAAATCTGCTTTTGTTATTGTATCAATGGTAAGTATTTTAGTAGTAGTTACAAAGTGGTTATTGTATGCACTTAAAGAAACTGTGTACGTGCCGGGTTTCCAGAAACGAAAACAAATATTTGTATCATATGATGTCAATAATGTTTTTGAAACTACTAATCCAAATGGACCAATAGCAGTATCTTCTGTTACTGTCCAAGTATACGTATTACCTCTAATGGTTTGATTTATAAAACAGGTTGAATCTCCCATACAAGCATTTAACCAAGAAAAATCCGGAGAGGGCGGTAAATTTTGCGGAGAGGGTGACTGATAATTAACTTTTTTATTCTGCGAAAAAATAATTGTCGTATTAAAAATTAAAGTCAAAAGAAATATGGATTTTAAAACCTTCATGCCTTAATTAGTTGCCGGAATTTCTTTTTTATGTAATTCAAATACTTTAATTAAAGCGATGCTGTAAGCATATTTTGCGGCAAGCTGAATGCCTCCGTAATACTGGTACACAGGAAAATCGCCATAAACTGCAAAACTTAAATCATGGCCCATATTAATGCTGACGCCCGGCGCAATAAATAATCTGGAAGAACAACTCGAAAACAAATTAGCCTTATTGACCTTATCACAATCGTGATTTTCATTTCTAAACATGGCAACAAAAGATAATTCTTTATACAATTTAAAAGTAGTTGAAAGTGTATTAGTATTTGTAACCCCATATTGATAGCCCTGCGAATTAACGCCATTGTAATCTGTCCTCGAGTTAAACATGATGCTGCGTTGTTTATCTTTAAAAGGTTTGAACATAGCGTAAAAAGTAAATACGCCGGCGTAAGCACCTGTTCCGGGTTGCACATCGCGCGTTAACTGAACATTATCAACTCTTAATTTATATGGGCCTGTTGGAAGTTTTGCACCTCCCGAAAGTGTAATTGACAGTACACCGTTCTTAGATTGAAATACGTTGTATTTAGCATACAGTTCAGCGTCAGCAAAACCGCTGCCAAATAGTTGTTGTTGACCTAAAACAGGAATATTAAAATTTTCTGTTTTATTTATAAAATACCCGAAACTACCCTGCACCGTTAGCTTATTGGTAACACCATACGAAAAACTTAAACCACTATAATCAGAATAATCATTGGTTAAATAATTAAAGTTTACCGGTCTGTCTCCCTGAAAATAGTTGTCGGAATAATTCCGTTTGAAAAAAGAAAACACCAATAAATCTCCTTTTTCAAGTACACCAAAATTAGCGGTGCCCGGCGCACAACAACCCGATGTACAACATTGCGAAGAAGCTATATTGGTACAAACCAAAAAAAATAACATGACAGCAATATAACGCATGCTTCTTTTTACTAATTAGAAATTGTTATTGGAATGGTAATGGTTGCTGATTGTTTTCCGTCAGACACCACACATGTAACTGAATATTCGCCAATACACGAATCACTGTACCAAATTTTATATCCTTTTCCAAATAAATCGCCATGCGAGGTGGTCCAAACATAGGTTAAATTATTTCCTGAGGCTACGGCAGTTAGTTGAGATGCCGCCCCTATTTTAACCGGGTTGGGACTTACAGTAATTTTTGAAAATGAAAAAACTCCTCCCGGATTTGTTTGGGAGCCAGATACAGTTGAATAATTTACAGATGAACCATGAGCAATAGAGTCGTCTCCGGTTTTTTTACATCCCGAAAAAGAAATGACGGTGATAAAAATAAAACAAATAAAAGGTGCTTTTCTCACTTTATCATTTTCACCAAATTTATGTAAAAACTCTGCTAAAAGGCCGAGACCGTTTTATTATTATTAAACACTTTTATGGCCTGAGTTGAAATTATCATTTTTAACATAAAACTTTCGTAAAAACCTATTTTATTGTTTAAAATGACTGTTTTTTAACAAAAAATCTGATTTTATGTGCATTTTTAACTATCTCATTTTCCTAAATTAATCCGTTATTCTCTCGATTTTTCTTGAGACTTGTGATAAAAATTTTCCGTTTTTCCACCTTTTCGTCAAAATTGGCAATTCTTCGCATATTTTTTTGCCTTTTCACACAATAAAATACCCCCGTTTTTCATAGCTAAAATATTAAATAGTTTGCTATATTCGCCTTCCCCAAAAAATTATAAAAATGGATCATTTTCGTAAACAAGATGCCCTCGACTACCACTCACAAGGACGCCCCGGTAAAATTGAAGTCGTACCAACTAAACCTTATTCAACTCAGCGAGATTTAACGCTAGCCTATTCTCCCGGTGTTGCAGAACCTTGTCTGGAGATTGAAAAAAATCCGGAAGATGCCTACAAATACACAGCAAAAGGAAATTTAGTTGCGGTAATTTCTAACGGTACAGCCGTTCTTGGTCTGGGCGATATTGGCGCACTTGCATCCAAACCCGTAATGGAAGGAAAAGGTTTGCTTTTTAAAATTTTTGCAGACATAGATGTTTTCGATATTGAAGTAGACACAAAAAATATTGACGAATTTGTAAATACCGTAAAAAATATTGCCTGCACTTTTGGCGGAATAAATTTAGAAGATATAAAATCGCCCGAGTGTTTTGAAATTGAACGCCGACTGAAAGAAGAGTTGAACATTCCATTGATGCACGATGATCAACATGGAACAGCCATCATTTCTTCAGCAGGATTAATTAATGCAGTGGAAGTTTCCGGGAAAAAACTAAGTGAAGTAAAATTGGTTGTAAACGGTGCGGGAGCTGCCGCTATTTCCTGTTCTAAACTTTACATGGCCGTTGGCGTGAAGAAAGAAAATATTGTGATGGTTGACAGCAAAGGTGTTATTACCAGTGACAGAACAGATCTTGATGAACAGAAAAAGTTTTTTGCCACTTCGCGAAAAGATGCCAAAACATTAACGGAAGCCATGAAAGGCGCCGATGTTTTTATTGGATTATCTAAAGGAAATATTTTAACCGCCGAAATGGTTAAGAGCATGGCACCAAATTGTATTGTGTTTGCTTTGGCCAATCCCGATCCCGAAATTACGTATGAAGCAGCTATGGCAGCGCGACAGGACATCATTGTCGCAACAGGCAGAAGCGATAATCCAAATCAGGTAAACAACGTGTTAGGCTTTCCGTTTATTTTTCGCGGTGCATTAGATGTGCGCGCCACCGGAATTAACGAAGCCATGAAACTTGCAGCCGTAAAAGCCATTGCCGATTTAGCAAAAGAGCCTGTACCGGATTATGTAAACCTTGCATACGGTTCTAAAAACCTCAGCTTCGGTCCGGATTATATTATTCCTAAACCAATTGATAATCGTCTCATCTCAACGGTTTCTCCCGCTGTTGCAAAAGCTGCCATGGATTCAGGAATTGCACAACGAAAAATTACCGATTGGGAAGCTTACAAAACAGAATTAGATAATCGTTTGGGTAAAGATAACCGACTCATGCGCTCATTGGTAAATAAAGCAAAAACCAATCCGAAGCGCGTTGTGTTTGGCGAGGCCAATACCTACAAAATTTTAAAAGCCGCACAGATGGTGCGCGATGAAGGAATTGCAAAACCAATTCTACTCGGTAACAAAGAAAAAATAAGTAAACTAATTGCAGAGTATCATTTAGATTTAAACGAAATTCCAATTATAGATCCGTTTGATAATGAAAATGAATCTTTGCGAAATGAATACGCAGAAGTACTATGGAAAAAACGTAACCGAAAAGGTTTAACCCAATACGATTGCCGTCGTAAAATGACCGAACGAAATTATTTCGGTGCCATGATGGTTGAAACAGGCGCTGCTGATGCCATGATATCGGGCTTAACCAGAAAATACTCCGCTCCGGTTATTCCCGCTATTCAGTGTATTGGTGTTGCAGAAGGGCACTCACGTCTTGCGGGATTATACATGATCATTACCAAGCGCGGTCCTTTCTTTTTTGCCGATTGCACAATGAATGTTGATCCAACTGCCGAAGAGTTAGTTGAGATAACCACACTCACTGCAAAAACAGTAAAACAGTTTAATGTTACTCCGCGTATTGCCATGCTATCGTATACAAACTTTGGTTCTAGTGAGGGAGACGTGCCAAACAAAGTTCAAAAAGCAGTAAAAATTCTGCACAAAGATTTTCCGGGATTAATTGTTGACGGAGATTTACAAGCCAATTTTGCCATAAATAATGCTTTGCTGAAAGAAGAGTTTTCATTCTCAACACTTGTAGATAAAGATGTAAACACACTTATTTTCCCGAATCTTTCTTCGGCAAATATTGCTTATAAAATGATGCAGGAATTAGGCGGCGCAGAAGCAATCGGCCCTATTTTAATGGGACTGAAAAAACCAGTACACGTTTTACAATTAGGAAGTTCGGTAAGAGAAATTGTAAACATGGTTACCATCGCAGTAGTTGATGCGCAAAATAAAAAGTAAAAAATACAGGGAACCCAGATGACACTGATTTTTATGATTAACATACTTAAAAAAATTAAACAAATAAAAAATCATTTTAAATCATACCAATCTGCATTATCAGCGTTCTATTTTTAAATATTTATGATAGATTTTATTAAGGGAAAAATAGCAGAAAAAAATCCGGCCTACATTGTGGTAGAAACAAATGGTGTAGGGTACGGAATGAATATTTCTATCAATACATATTCTAAAATTGGCGATAACACTGAGTGTAAATTATTTACCGAACAGGTTTTTGTGCGAGATGATAACCCTAAATTTTATGGTTTTTTTGATATAGATGAACGCGATATTTTTCGCAAACTCATTTCGGTTTCGGGCGTTGGCGGTGCAAGTGCCATGCTTATGCTCTCTTCACTATCAGCACCCGAAATTGCAGGAGCTGTAAACACAGCCAATATAGTTTTGCTGAAAAGCATAAAAGGTATTGGCGAAAAAACAGCTCAGCGCATAGTGGTAGACCTCAAAGGAAAACTCGGAAAACACGAGGGCGGAATATCCCATATTCTGGCTCCATCCTACAATAAAAACAGGGATGAGGCGTTACTGGCTCTCATAGCTTTAGGCTTTGGCAAACCAATGGCCGAAAAAGCTATTGAAAAGGCTGTAAGACAGCAAGATATGACGACAGATAACGTGGAAACATTAATTAAAGCAGCTTTAAAGAACTTGTAATAGGTGTACACTGTTCTTAAACATACGTTGGTTGCAAGCGCCGCTGCCGGTTTACTCTCGGTAATTACTTTATCCGGTAATAAAAAAAGCTATCCCGTACCCGAAAAACAGGTAAACGAATTGCGCAATCCCTTTGTGCTGGCTGTCGACACACCGCCGGTTGAGCCGGTTACCAATGAAGATTTACATTTTCCGATAAAAGATAATCAACCCGGCGAACCAATTTACAATCCTAAGCAACCACTTCAGCTTAATACTCCTTCCAATATAAAAACAACTCTAAGTTACAGTCCGGAAGACAGTTCTTTCCTATTCACTCAAAAAATGGGTACTCTCGATTACAGGCCACCCATCTCTATGACGCAGGAAGAATACCAAGATTATCTTTTTAAAAATCAGGTAAAAAGTTATTGGAAATCTCGCATACAGGCCGATGCAAAAAGTAATCCGGCAAAAACTTCTTTAATTCCTAAACTTACTGTTAACAGCGAATTATTTGACCGGTTATTTGGTGGAAGCACAGTTGATATTCGTCCTACAGGCAGCGCCGAATTAATTTTTGGTTTCATCACCAACCGAAATCAAAACCCGGCTATTCCGGTTAAGCAACGTAAAATAACAAACTTCGATTTTAATATGAAAATTCAGCTCAACCTCGTTGGTAAAATCGGAGAGAAATTAAAACTAACCACAAACTATAATACAGAAGCTTCTTTTGATTTTGAAAATCAAATGAAACTGGAGTATAACGGACTGGAAGACGAAATCATAAAAAAAGTAGAAGCAGGTAACGTTAGTCTGCCACTTAACAACTCACTTATTACCGGTAGTCAAACTTTATTTGGTATTAAAACAACTATGCAGTTTGGTAAACTTACCGTTGTTGCATTGGCATCACAACAGAGAGGTAAAAAAACCGAGTTAACTGTACAAGGTGGTTCGCAAACAATTCCGTTTAACGTAACAGCCGATAACTACGAAGCAAACCGACATTATTTTTTGGGACAATATTTTCGTGATAACTACAACAGTTGGATAAACGTTCCCATTGTTTCTTCGCCTATACAAATTACAAAAATTGAAGTGTATGTTACCAACCGCACCAACCAAGTTGATCAGGCGCGTAACATTGCAACCTTTGCAGATTTAGGTGAAGATACATCGCATATTTTTTATGATAACGCGCATAATACTTCTCCCTATAATATTATTGATAGTACTGATTTTACATTTCCTACACCACATGGGCGACCCAATCCAAGAAATACATCAAACGGTTTATATAAGGCATTAACTGATACAGGCACCGGACTGCTTAGAGACCGAAATTACAATACAGCAGTACAAAGCCTTATCCAAAATACATGGGTTAAAAATGGGCAACAAATACAAGTATTTAACGCAGGCAGAGAGTTTGAAGTTTTAACTCGTGCAAGAAGATTAAATCCTTTAACCGATTATACTTTGAATAATCGTTTAGGATATATTTCACTTAACACATCGCTTAACTACGATGAGATACTTTCTGTTGCTTACCAATACACTATTAACGGACAAGTATATCAAGTAGGTGAATTTTCTGACCAATATCCTACCGGCGATAAACTTTTGGTTTTAAAAATGCTGAAGAGTACACAGCTAAACACGCACATTCCTATGTGGGATTTGATGATGAAAAACGTTTACTCTATTGGTGCCTATTCACTCAGTCAAACTAATTTTCAGCTAAGCGTTATTTACAACAACTTAAAAACCGGAGTAGATATTCCATACATTCCTTACGGAAATTTAAACGGACAATTACTCGTACAAGTAATGAACCTCGATAAAATAAATCAAAATCAGGATCCTCATCCCGATGGGTATTTTGATTTTGTGCCTAACATAACCGTTAACACACAAAACGGTAGAATTTATTTTACACAGATAGAACCCTTTGGTAGCGATTTAGCAAAAGCATTTGGCCCGGATGCTTCGCTGCAAGTTGTAAAAGATTCCTACATTTTTCAGGAGTTGTATGATTCTACACGTGTTTCGGCACAGCAGCTTCCGCAAAAAAACCGTTACAAATTAAAAGGCTCTTATCAATCGGCTACGAGTAACGAATTTTCTTTAAACTCTATGAATATTCCGCAAGGCTCTGTACGTGTTACAGCAGGCGGCGTTCCACTCAGCGAAAACGTTGATTACACCGTTGATTATACTTTAGGCCGCGTAAAAATTATTAACGAAAGTATTTTAAACTCGGGACAGCCCATAAAAATTTCGGCAGAAAATAATTCGCTGTTTAACATTCAGCAAAAAAGTTTAATCGGTACAAGGTTAGATTATAAAGTAAGTAAAGATTTTTCTTTAGGAAGTACTTTGCTGCATATGACAGAAAGGCCGCTCACACAAAAAGTAAATATTGGTGATGAACCCGTATCCAACTCCGTTGTTGGTTTTGATTATACGTATCGCCACGATGCGCCTTGGTTAACGCGCTTTGTAGATAAAATTCCTTTTCTTAACACCAAAGAACCTTCTTCAATACAAATGGCCGGTGAGTTTGCAAAATTAATCCCCGGGCACTCTAAAGCTATTGGTAAAACAGGAAATTCGTATGTAGATGATTTTGAAGGAAGCGTTTCGGTAATTGATTTACGAAGTCAGGGAGCATGGTCGCATTCTTCTATTCCGCAAGGACAGTCCGCTTTATTTCCGGAAGCGACTTTAGATAGTATACACTCGGGTTATAACCGCGCTAAACTTGCTTGGTACACCGTTGACCAATCTGTTTTTTATCAGCAAAGTGCAGGGTTAACACCACCGCAGGTTTCAAAAGTGGTGCAATCCAACCACTTTATGGAAGCCTATTTTGAAAGTGATTTGTTTCCTAAAAAAACACCGCCAAACGGACAACCACAATTATTACCTATGTTAGATTTGGCTTATTATCCGGAAGAACGAGGTCCTTATAATTTTGATGTAAAAGCATATCCTCCTGCGCGTTCGCATGGAATTAATATTCCGGCTACCATAAACACTACAACGAATCCAACCGGAAAAATTATTTTAAACAAACCCGAAACACGTTGGGCAGGTATTACGCGCAGACTTGAGACAAACGATTTTCAAGCAGCTAACATTGAGTACATACAATTTTGGATGATGGATCCTTTTAACGAAGATTATAATAATCAGGTACAAACTCAATACAATACTTTTCATGTAGCACCGCCAACCAATGGAGAGCTATATATAAACTTAGGAAGCGTATCGGAAGATATTTTGAAAGACGGTAACATGGCTTACGAAAATGGAATGGCAGATAAAACCGATCCGCAATTCAGCAGCAAAGATCCGGTTTGTGTGTGGGGGCGTTATCCTTCCACACCACCCTTGGTAAACGCATTTGATAATAATGATGCAGCAAGAGTTTATCAGGATGTTGGTTATGATGGTTTAGGCAATGGCGATGAGCAAAGTTTTTTCAACAGTTATCTTCAGGCGCTCAATGGAATTGGTATTACCACCGGCAAAGCGTTTAGCGACCCCGCCGGTGATGATTATCATTTTTATCGCGGCGATGATTATGATCCCCCCAGCATTCCTGCCAACACACTTTTTCGTTACAAAGAATTTAATGGTCTTGAAGGAAACTCGCCAACACAAACACAATACGCGCACCAAAATGCCGGAGGTTACTCTACTGTAGGTAGTACTACACCAAACATTGAAGATGCTAATCGCGATAATACCATGAACCAAAGCGAAGCGTATTATCAATACAAAATAAAAATAACACCACAGGATATTAACGAACATAACATTGGCAACAACTATATCGTTAACATTATTCCTGTGCAAAAAGCAGGGCCTGATGGCGTAAGTCGTAAAGTAAATTTTTATCAGTTTAAAATTCCCATAACAGAATTCGATGCTAAAATTGGAACTATAGAGGGTTACAACTCCATTCGTTTTATGCGCATGTTTGTAAAAAACTTCAGCGAGCCTGTAGTTATGCGCTTTGCACGTTTAGAATTAGTGCGAAGCGATTGGCGTAATTACCAGCAGAATTTAGCAGATCCCACCAATGGAATAATTGTAGATGCAAATACAAGCTTTGATGTATCGGCTGTGAGTTACCAGGAGAATGGAACTAAAACACCCATAAATTATGTATTGCCACCGGGCATTAACCAACAACAAAACGTGCAAACAACAAACTTAGTTTTGTTAAACGAGCAAGCACTTTCTATGCGCGTATGCGGATTGAAAGATGGCGACAGGCGCGCCATTTACAAAAATGTAAATTACGATGTGCGTTCGTACAAAAAATTAAAAATGTTTGTACACGGCGAAAGATTAAACAATCAACCTTTAAATAATGGCGAGGTACGCGTGTTTGTTCGTTTAGGTTCTGATTTTACAAACAACTATTACGAATATGAACTTCCGCTCGATCTCACGAGTCCCGGCAATTACGATAATAACAGTGATGGCGACCGTGCAAAAGTTTGGTTAGAATCAAATAACGTAGAAATTGTTTTTGCCGATTTAACTTCTTTAAAATTATCACGTAACGAAAATCCCGGTTGGCCGCTTACAAAACCTTTTCCGCGTAGTATTGATGGGGGTCGCATTATTCGCGTAGTGGGTAATCCAAACATAGCCGCGCTTACAAATATCATGGTTGGAATTTATAATCCTATAACACCCAACGACCCTTCTGATAAATGCGCCGAGGTTTGGATAAACGAATTACGCTTAACTGATTTCGATCAGCAAGGAGGTTGGGCTGCAAATTCGCGGGTTACCGCTAAGTTGGCCGATTTCGGGCAGATATCTGTATCGGGTGCTGTTACTACTCCGTTTTACGGAAGTATAGAAAAAAAACCAAGTGAACGAAGTCGTGATTTAACGCTGCAATATGATGCATCTACTACTTTACAAATGGGTAAATTTTTTCCGAAAGAATGGAAACTAAACGTGCCTATGTATTTAGGTTACTCAGAAATTATTGTTACGCCGCAATACGACCCTAACAATCCGGATGTATTGATGAGCAGCGTTAATTCGGATAATGGATTTACCAAGACACAAATAAGCGATATAAAAAGTCGCGGACAGGATTATACCCGGAGGCGAGGCATAAATTTTACCAACGTTAGTAAACAAAAAGGAAAAAATAAAACAAAATCTTTTCCGTGGGATATAGAAAATTTTTCGGCCACGTATGCTTTTACCGAATTATTTAAACACAACCTTTCTACTGCTTGGAGTTTTAACCGGCAGTATAACGGAGGACTTAATTATAATTACCAGCAAACCCTAAAACCTATTGAGCCGTTTAAAAATTCAAAAGCAAAAATTTTCGAGAGCCCGTGGCTTGCGCTTATAAAAGATCTCAACTTTACACCGATGCCCAGTCAGTTTAATTTTAGTACTAACATAACACGCAGTTATATTGAAATTTTAGCGCGTGATATAACAAACCCTAACGATAATTATACGCAGGCACAATACAACAAAACATTTAATATGAGTAGAGTGTACGCTTTACGATGGGATTTAACTAAAAATATTAAAGCAGATTTTAATGCCAATAATGATGGCCGTGTGCTTGAGCCTTACGCACAATATGCACCGGGCGATAGAGAAAAAGTACAAAACCGTTTAATAGCCGGTGGTCTTACAACCGCGTACAGACAAACATCAAATTTAAACGTAACCATTCCATTAAATAAAATTCCTATTCTCGATTTTATTTCAAGTACCACTTATAAATACACCACCAGTTACCAATGGCAACGTAAGCCTTTTGCCCAACCCGAAATAGGCAACACCATAAATAATAACCAACAGCAAACAATTAATACGGCGTTTAATATGACGAGTCTGTATAATAAAATACCGTATTTTAAACGTGTTAATTTGGGCATCAACAATAAAAAAGACCAAAGTAATAATGCGCCGAAAAAAATTACAAGTAAAGACCCGAAAAATAAAGATATAAAAGGCGGCCCTAAAAAAGATGATAAAGACACTACCAAACCAAAAGACCCTCCGCAAATATTTGAGTATGTAGCGCGTTTAATAATGACCTTGAAACAAGCATCATTTACATTTAACCAAACACAGGGAACAACCTTACCCGGTTTTCAGGATTCTACGAGTTTCTTGGGCATGGATGGAAGAACTCATAATAAAGAAGCGCTACCAAGTTTTGCGCCCGGCCCCGGTTTTGTATTTGGACAACAAAATCATATTTTAGATAACGTAATGGATCCCAGCAAAAATCTATTGGTACAGCGAAACAATTTCTCAACTCCGTATGCCCATACATTAATGCGGACGTATAGTTTTCAGGCAAAAGTTGAGCCTTTTAAAAATTTTAAAATTGATCTAACAGGTACGCGAACCTACGGACAAAACGACGGATTTTTTATAGGTTATGATTCTATCAATAAAAAATACAGAGAAATTACACCTACACAAACAGGCAACTTTAGTATATCTGTTATAACTATTCGTACTGCATTTTCCAAAGATGATAAGTTTACTCATGGAAGTACAGTCTTCGATAATTTTATGAATTTACGAGGAGATTATTCACAACTATTATCGAAACAAAGTGTTGGCAAAGGGTTTAGTGCGGGTGGCGGTGACGGGTATAAGAAAAACCAGCAAGACGTTGTTATCTTATCGTTTATAGATGCATACGCCAATAAAAAATCTAAAACATTAAACAGTTCTTCTTTATTCCCCGCCATACCTATGCCCAACTGGAGTGTGAATTACGACGGAATTGGCAAGCTTGATTTTTTAAAACCAATTTTTAAAAGTGTTATTGTTTCGCACGCTTATCGTTCTACTATGAGTATTGGTGGTTTTACCAATAACCAGGCTTTTGCCGGTAACGATTTTTTTGGTTCTTCACGTGTAGATCAAACTAATTCAAGCTCAAACTTTGTTTCTAAATATGTAATTAATACGGTTAGTTTAACCGAGCAGTTTGCGCCATTAGTAAAATTCAATATGAATTTTGTTGACAAAGGAAAACTAAAAGGTTTGGGCGCTAACGTAGAATTGAAACGCGATCGCACAACAACGCTTTCTGCCAACATTCCGCAAGTGATGGAAATGAGAGGTAACGAACTTAATATTGGAAGCACTTACACCTTCCCTAACCTGATAATAAACCGCATTAAAATTCAAAACAAACCACTTAAGAGCGATTTACAAATGAGTTTAACTTTCTCTATTCGTCAAAACCAAACAACCATTCATAAAATAAATACAGATATTACCACCAACCAAGAATATCAATTTAGTCAGCTTACCAATGGTACAAATATTATTTCCATTAAAACTTCATTTACTTATGTTATCAGTCAGAATATAAACATTCGTCTTTTCTATGACCGTACTATAAACCGCCCGGTTATTTCTACCTCTTTCCCTACGCAAACAACCAATGCCGGGGTTAGCTTGAGGTTTGTTATACAGTAAAGCCTCATCCGTCCGCTTTTGCGGACACCTTCTCCAAAGGAGAAGGGTTAGCAGCCTCTTCCAAAAATAATTTTCCGAAACAATTCTCTGTGCTACTTATGTTTTCGCGCTAAATAATCCATAAAATTCTTTCCTCTTTCCTTGAAATTGCTACATTTGCCTCTCTAAAATAAAACCTATGAACTTTCCGGATAACTTAAAATACACCAAAGACCATGAGTGGGTGCGTGTAGAAGGCAATAACGCTTATATTGGTATCACCGATTTCGCGCAAAAAGAATTGGGCGACATAGTTTATGTTGATATAAGCACCGTTGGAGAAACAGTAGAAAAAGAAGTTGTTTTCGGAACTGTTGAAGCAGTAAAAACCGTTTCTGATTTATTTATGCCCCTGACAGGAAAAGTGTTGGAAGTAAATTCTAAAATTGATGCTAACCCCGAGTTGGTAAACAACGATCCTTACGGCGACGGATGGATGATAAAATGTACAGTTGATAATACTGCTGATGTTAGCGCATTATTAGACGCTGCTGCTTATAAAGCTTTGGTTGGAGCTTAATTTAATTGTCATTTCAAGAGTCCGATTATGTCACTTCGAGCGAAGTCGAAAAGCGGAAAAACACAAAATGATAATGTAATAATTTCCGGAAAGTTTGTTGCGGTTCTCGACTTCGCTCGAACTGACAGTGTTAATTCTTCATAAAATATTTGTAAACCAATTTCCCTTTTGCTTTTCCGATAATTTTTTCTATTTCCTCAAGAGAAGATTCTTTTATTTTCTTCACCGATTTTAATTCTGATAAAAGTTTTTGTGCGCTTGCATCACTAATACCTTTTATTTGATTTAATTCGGTTGTAATCGTACCCTTACTGCGTTTTTTTCTATGATGCGTAATACCAAAACGATGTGCCTCATCGCGGATATGCTGAAGTATGCGCAGCGTCTCCGATTTTTTATCTAAGTACATAGGTATAGAATCTCCCGGATAATAAATTTCTTCCAGTCTTTTTGCAATTCCTATAATAGCTACTTTACCCATCAGCTTTAATTTATTTAAACTATTTATCGCTGCACTTAATTGTCCTTTGCCACCATCAATTACAATTAACTGCGGCATTTCTAAATTTTCTTCCTGCACACGTTTGTATCTGCGAAAAATAATTTCTTCCATAGTTGCAAAATCATCCGGACCCTCAACTGTTTTCACGTTGAAATGCCTGTATTCCTTTTTTACAGGTTTACCGTTTATAAAGACCGTCATGGCACTCACAGCAAAATGTCCTTGTATGTTTGAATTATCAAAGCAGTCAATACGAATGGGCTCCTCCTTCATGCGTAAATCTTTTTTCATTTGCTGCATAATACGCTGCGTATGTTCTTCCGGGTTTATTAAAGCAAGCTGTCGGTTTTTATCTACCCGGTATTGTTCTGCGTTTCGTTGACACAAATCCAAAATTATTTTTTTGTCACCCGCCTTCGGGACAAAAAATTTCACGTCCGGAAACTCGTTTTCAGGATAAAACGGAACAACAATTTCTTTGGCTGTGCTTTGCAGTTCGGTTCTTATTTCAAAAAGTGCGTACACTAAAATATCACTGTCGGTTTCATCTAATTTCTTTTTTATTTCCAAGGTTTTAGAAGCTATAATAGCGCCATTTACTACATGAAAATAATTTACATAATACAAATCCTCCTCCCGCACAAAGGTTGCCACATCCAGGTTTTCGATGGTGTTGCTTACCACCATCGATTTTGCTTGAAATTTTTCGAGCGCATCTAATTTTATTTTTATTGCTTGTGCTTCTTCAAATTCCATTTTTTCAGAAGAGAAATGCATTTGTTGTTTCAATTCTTTTATTACCGAAAAAATATTTCCTTTCAGAATATTTTTTATTTGTTTTACGGTATGATCGTATTCATCCTGAGATTGCAATGAAATACAGGGAGCTTTGCAAGTACCAATATGATAATCTAAGCAGGCTCGAAATTTTTTTGCAATAATATTTTTATCTGTCAAATCAAGCGAACAAGTGCGCAACTGAAAATTTTCTTTAATAAATGCAATCAATGTTTTTATGGAAGTAACCGAAGCGTAAGGACCAAAATATTCTGAGCCGTCATTTATTTTTTTTCGCGTGTAAAAAACTCTTGGAAAACGTTCCTGTTTAATACAAACCCAGGGATACGTCTTATCATCTTTTAAACTTATGTTGTAACGCGGCTGATATTGTTTTATTAAATTATTTTCTAAAAGCAGTGCATCGTATTCTGTATTAACCACTATCGTTTTTATACTGTGAATTTTTTTCACCAGCATTCTCAACCGCGAATTATCATGCTCTTTGTGAAAATAAGAAGAAACCCGTTTTTTTAAATTCTTTGCCTTGCCCACATACAGAATTTTTTCATCGACATCAAAATATTGGTAAACACCTGGCTTTTCTGTCAGTGTTTTTAAAATGGCATCTATTTTGAGTGGTATTTCCATTACGTGCAAATTACCTCTGTTTCAAGGATAGTAATCTGTTAATTTTTCTGTTCAAAAGTAATCCACATTAACCTATTTAACAGGGGTTTTTAGGTAAATTTGTATATATTTTGAATAATTTTTATGCATACTCCTAAAACAGATATAGAAAAAGTTAATTGCCTGATTATCGGTTCCGGTCCTGCCGGATATACAGCCGCAATATATGCTGCACGCGCCGCGCTTAAACCGCTTATGTACACAGGTATGCAGCCGGGTGGGCAACTTACAATTACCACCGAGGTAGAAAATTATCCGGGTTATCCGAAAGGAATTCAGGGTCCTGAAATGATGGAAGATTTTAAAGCTCAGGCCGAACGTTTTGGTACCGATGTGCGTTTTGGTTATGCCAGTAAAGTTGATTTTACCGGCCCGATACACAAAGTCTGGATTGATGAAACTACCGAAATACATGCAAACACAGTAATTATTGCAACAGGCGCATCAGCTAAATGGTTAGGCTTACCCAGCGAAGAAAAACTAAACGGCTTTGGTGTTTCTGCCTGTGCTGTATGCGATGGTTTCTTTTTTAAAGGACAAGATGTTGCCATTGTGGGCGCCGGAGATACCGCCGCAGAAGAAGCAACTTATCTTGCCAAACTTTGCAAAAAAGTTTACATGATTGTTCGTCGCAGTGAAATGCGCGCTTCAAAAACTATGCAGGAACGCGTAAAAAACACACCCAACATAGAAATACTTTGGGACAGCGAAACAAAAGAAATTTTAGGAGGTAAAACAGTTGATGGCGCACTGATACTAAATCACAAAACAAAACAAGAACGTAAATTAGATGTTACCGGATTTTTTGTCGCTATAGGTCACAAACCCAATACCGATATTTTTAAAGATTGGTTAGATATGGATGAAAGCGGTTACATTAAAACGATACCGGGCACTAGCAAGACAAAAATTAAAGGCGTATTTGCCGTTGGAGATGCACAAGACAAAGTTTATCGACAAGCAGTTACGGCTGCCGGTAGCGGATGTATGGGAGCATTAGATGCAGAACGTTACTTAGCAGAAGTAGGAATACATTAAAAAATTATGGCAAGAAAATTACTCGCGGCATTTTTTTCTTTTTTCTTTTTCTGCTCCTTTTCGCAGATGGCGCAAGACTATGCCGATCAGGTTCCTCAACTAAAACGCTACGATGCTAAAGACGTAGTCGATTCCACCTACGGCATCACTATGTACGAAAAACTTTCTCCGCTCTTAGGAGGCGATTCGGTTCGTTATGATAAAAAAGGATACAACATACAGGGCTGGTGGGAAGATTATTATAAAAGCGGGAAATTACTGCACAGAGGTTTTTATGTGGATGGTCAGTTGCGTGCCTATAAAAATTATTATGAAAACGGACAAATGGAACGTATTTATCGCGTAACAGACAACAAACACTGCGAGGTTTTTATTTATTACACAGACGGAAAAATAAAATCAGAAGTATATTACTATAACATGGTGCCTAACAAACAAACTGATTATTTTACCAATGGTAATATTGATTTACAGGAAGAAAGTCATGGAGATAACGATTACCTGATTAAACGAAATACGTTTTACGAAAACGGATATGCACTTATTATTTTTGAGCTAACCGATAAAAGAAAAAAATTATATATGCACAAAGAGTTTTATGAAACCGGAAAAATTAAAGAAGAAGGTTCCCTTAAATTTTATGATGCAAAGAGTGATTATGTGAAAGAAGGCGAATGGAAGTATTACGACGAAACTACCAAACTCATAAAAACCGAAAACTACCAGAACGGAGAACTAAGAGATTAACAGAATACTATTGGCGCTTATGTAAAATCACTACCTTTGAAACTATCTGCCAATGAATTTTTTTACACAAACCATAGATAGCTTTAAACTTTTTTTTGGTAATTATATTCCGTTTACCGATCCTGTTTTAATTCTTTCACTCGTACTCTTAATTATTTTATTTTCTCCTTTGGTATTCCGTCGTTTTCGTATACCGGGTATCATTGGCCTTATTCTGGCAGGCGTTATCATTGGTCCCAACACGTTGCATATAATCGATAAATCAACCAGTTTTGATTTATTCAGTAACACCGGGCTTTTATATATTATGTTTTTGGCGGGGCTTGAAATGGATTTGCATGAATTAAAAGAGCATCGCAACAAAAGTCTGGTTTTTGGGGCGTTCACTTTTTTTATTCCTATTACCATTGGTTTTTTTGTTTGCGTTTATGTTTTGCATTATTCTTTTTGGCCGGCCTTGCTATTGGCCAGTATGTTTTCTACGCACACACTTTTATCGTACCCCATTGTAAGTAATATGGGAATAGTAAAAAATCGCGCTGTACAAATTACCTTTGGCGGAACAATCATAACCGATTCGGCAGTACTTATTTTATTAGGCGTAATCACCAATTCATCGCAAGGAAATTTCTCTCCTAATTACTTGATGAAACTTATTTTTATGGTCGCTGTTTTAATTATCAGCACTATTTATTTATTACCTAAAGTCAGCCGTTGGTTTTTTAGAAATTTAGAAGGACAAGGCAGTTCACAATATTTATTTGTTTTATCAATGATGTTTCTTGCGGCTTTCGTTGCCGATTTAGCCGGAGTGAAGGCCATCGTTGGTGCGTTTCTTGCAGGACTCGCTTTTAACAAAGTTATTCCGCACAATTCTGTATTGATGAACCGGCTTGTGTTTATTGGAAATACTTTGTTCATTCCATTCTTCTTAATCAGCGCAGGTATGCTGGTTGATTTGCGCTTATTCTTTGTAAGCACCAAAGAACTTGCTTTTGCAGGTATTTTGAGTGGCGTAGCACTGCTTACAAAATTTTTAGCAGCACAGCTCACAGGATTTATTTACGGGTACAATAAATACGAAAGAAGAATTATTTATGGATTAAGTGCCTCGCATGCGGCAGCTACATTAGCAGTTATTAAAGTTGGTTTTGATATCGGTTTGTTAGACCAACATGCGGTAAACGGAACAATCATTTTAATTTTAATAACCTGCCTGGTCAGTTCTTTTGTTACAGAAAGAGCAGCGCGTCAACTTGCTATTGACGAAAAAGATGCTGATGTAAAATTGAAGAAAAAACCCGAGCGTATTTTAGTTCCTATTTCAAATCCTGAAAACATGCAACGCTTAATAGAATTTGCCTTGCTTATAAAAGATTCTAAATCGCAGGAACCAATTTATCCTTTAACTGTTGTAGAAGACGATACAGATGCCAATCAAAAACTTTATTCTATAAAAAAAGCTGTTGAAGCAATTACCGAACAAATTATTTCTTCCGAGAAAAAAATAGAAATACTAAAAAAAGTTGATTTGAATATTGTTGACGGAATTGCGCGTACTTGCAAAGCTTACGGCGTAAGTCATATTGTACTAAACAGTAAATCCGCACACTCTTCCGGCAATTTTTTCTTTGGTAACGTGGCAGATAATTTGCTCTCTAAAACCGATCAGGCAATTTTTCTTTCTAAAATAATTCAGCCGCTTAATTCATTTACCCGAATTGTTGTTTGGGTTACTCCCAATGCCTGTTTAGAATTGAGTTTTAAGCATACAGCACAAAAAATTGTTTTGCTTCTCAAACAAATCGGACAAAACCATATTATTTTTGCCAATGAAAAAACGTTGGAACAATTTAAAAGTATCATCAACGACAAAGAAGGCAATTTTTATAATTACCGGGTTGTTTCAAGTATTGAGCAATCAGAGGATATGGAAAACGAGTTGCGTGCAGATGATTTATTATTGATAATAAGCTCGCGTAAGCAAACGGTATCATATAATTTTCAAACAGATAATTTGCAAAACAGTATTACAAAAAATTCAGAATTTCAAAGTTTTATTGTCTTTTATCCCGAATTAATAGATGCTTCTCACGCCAATCAGTTTACTGAAATGACAACCGCTCCATTGCAGGAAAATATTGAGAAATTTAAAAAGGTAAAAGACAGAATTGCAGATCTTTTCAAGAAGTAAATTACATTCCGGGTATCCCGCCCTGAAAATCAATGCCCGACATTTTTTGATTTTGGTCTATTGGAAATTTCTTTTTGTAATACCATTTTCCCGCTTTAATATGACCCTTAATTTCCATCTGTTTTCCTTTCCCCATTAAAAGATCGGGTAAAGAACTCAACGACATATCTTTCAAATCTCCTTTTAAAATAAAAGTTTGCTCAACATTTGAATTAGCCGCTATTTTTACCTTTTTTACAATACGCGCCGTTCCTAATTTTATATCACCATACATAATGGTTGCTTTTGAACGATAAACTTTAAAACTTGTTGAGTTAGGATTATTGATGGTAACATTAATTTCACCGTCGATACCTGATGCAGTAAGTTTAGTAACCTTAAACCCATCAATGCGGGAAATAGAAATTTCTTTAAACTCTCCAATGCAGGAGAATAACAGAAAGCCGGTTAATGCAATTAAAATATATTTCATGATTAAATTTCTTTGGCGGTTTTTTTGCGAAAATGAAAAAGTAAGTACAAGCATATTGCAAATAAAAAGAATGCAGCCGTTTGATGCATCACACCCAACAAAACCGGAACACTATAAATCAAAGTAAAAATTCCAAGAATAATTTGAAGAGTTGTTAAATAAATTAATGCACTCACTCCCTTGTTTTGCCATGTATTTAGTTTCAATTTGTTTGAACAAACCCAGATAACTAAAACTAAACTTACAACAACCCACGCAAATGTGCGGTGTATAAATTGTACTCCGGCTCCGTTTTCAGTAAAAGATTTCAATATCGAATTGTAACTAAGAATTATGTCTCCCGGAAACCACTCTACTCCCATTTTAGGCCAGGTGTTATAAAATTTTCCTGCTTTTAATCCGGCAACGAACGCTCCATAAACAATTTGAAAAATAAGTGCCAGAAAAAGTATTAGTGTTACCGGGAAAAGTTTTTTGCCTTGATTCTCTTCCGTAGAATTTTTTTCACTCTCAAAAATCAATTCCATTGCAAACCAAAAGGCAAAAGCAAAAGCAGTGAAGGCTGTCATTAGATGAATTGCTAATCTATAATGACTAACGCTCGGGTTTTTTATCAATCCACTTCTTACCATCCACCAACCAACTAATCCCTGCAAAGCACCAACACACATTAATATAATTGATTTAATCAATAATTTTTTAGAGAACTTTTTTCTAATTAAAAAATACGTAAAGCCTAAGAAAAATACCATTCCTATCATTCGGCCAATCATTCTATGCGACCACTCCCACCAAAAAATATTTTTAAAATGGGGTAAGGTCATATCTACATTAACAACTTTAAACTCCGGGCTTTCCTGATACTTTGAAAAATGTTCGTTCCAGCTTTGTTCGCTTAAAGGCGGCATGGTTCCCATCACACTCCAATCAGTAATAGAAAGTCCCGAATGTGTTAACCGGGTAATACAACCTACCACTACCATGATATATATAAGCACACAACCGGTAAGCAGCCAGTAAATTATTTGTTTATAAGGGTTTGTTTTGAGCATAAAAATTCTACACAAAGATATTAAGGAATGCCTTAATAAGCTACTTTAGTAAAAAATTATATGGACTTTCTTTTACCATTTCCTTTAAAGCAAACAGAAGAGCAGCTCAATGTTAAACAATCCTTGCTGCTAATGGGTTCTTGCTTTGCAGAGGAGATTGGAAAGAAATTGCAAGAAAGAAAATTTAATGTTCTTATTAATCCTCACGGAATTTCTTACAACCCATCCAGTATAAGCAACGCTATTACAGATTATATTGAAGTAAAAAATTATACTCCTGAAACTATTTTTCATCATAACGAATTATGGCAAAGTTTTAATCATCACGGAAAATTTTCTGCAACAGATTCCAGTGCTTGTTTACAAGCCATCAATAAAGAAATCAATTGTGCGCACGCTCACTTAAAAAAAGCCCAATGGCTTATTATTACTTTTGGCAGTGCTTTTGCCTATGTAAACAAAAAAAGTAGTGCAATAATTGCTAATTGTCATAAACTTCCTTCAACTGAATTTGAAAAAATAATACTTAGTAAAAATCAAATTGTTTCTGTATGGAATAAACAATTAGCGGCGCTCAAAGAATTCAATCCCAATTTGAATGTTATGTTTACCGTTAGTCCGGTGCGTTATGTGCGCGATGGTTTAATTGAAAACAATCGCAGTAAGGGGATTTTATTAGATGCTGTTCATACACTCATTGAACAAAATAAAAATTGTTTCTATTTTCCGGCTTACGAAATTGTTATTGACGAATTACGAGATTACCGTTTTTTTAAAGAAGATTTGGTTCACCCCAATGAACTTGCCGTAAATTACGTTTGGGAAAAATTTATAAACTCATTTTGCGATGAGGAAACAAAAATATTTCTTGCCGAATATGAGCCTCTCTTAAAAAGCCTTAATCACAGGCCCTTTCAAGAAAATACAGAGGCATACAAAAAATTTAGAAAGCAACTGGAGGAGAAAATAAAAGCGGTTGAGAAAAAATTCCTTCAATAGTATGTCATTGCGAACGAAGTGAAGCAATCGCTATATGTCAAATTACTGAGATTGCTTCGGTCGCCCCGATTAAACTCTTCCATTTTCGAAATTATACCGGGGCTCACTCGCAATGACAAATACCATGATGAGTTAAGTCTTTTGCTTTTTCTTTTTAGCTGCCGGAAACAAAACATTATTCAAAATTAAACGATATCCCGCTGAGTTGGGATGTAAACTCAAATCAGTTGGAGGATCTTCCACCCTATGCTGATAATCTTCGGGGTCGTGTCCGCCATAAAAAGTCCAAGTACCTTTTCCGTATTCTCCGTGTATATAACGAGCTTCATTCGCAGCTTTGTTCTCGCCCATTACCAAAACATTTTTCTTTACATACGTTTTATCAAAAGCAACTGTTTGTCCCCAGAAACCTTTTATCAATTGCTCATGACTCTGACATAACATCGTGGGTACAGGATCCCACTTGGCAGAAAATTCAAACAAAGAAAAATAATCATTTTCCTTTGTAACACCGTATTTCTGCATGCGTGTATTGTACGTATCTATAGTAGAAAATTCGTATTCGGAAGGATTTGTACTAAGTTTAAAGTTTTCGAAAGCAAAACATTTTGTAAAATCCATTTTCTTGTTCATATCAGGGTCTGCCGCATCACCGTCAAACATGAACTCGCAAATATCAACGCCCTCCGCAGCAAGTGCAATATCGTAACTATCGGTTGCAGAGCACATGGCAAACATGTAACCGCCACCCGAAACAAAATCGCGGACTTTCTTCGCTACTGCCAATTTCATTTGAGAAACTTTTGTGAAACCAAGTTTTTTTGCCGCTGCCTCATTTTCTTTTACTTCAGATTGATACCAAGCAGAATTTTTTGCCTGCGACCAAAACCGTCCGTATTGACCCGTAAAATCTTCGTGATGCAAGTGCATCCAATCGTATTCATTTAATTTATCACCAAGTACTTCTTCATCGTAAACAATGTCGTAAGGAATTTCAGCGTAGGTTAACACTAATGTTACGGCATCATCCCAAGGCTGTTTTGTTTTTGGAGAATACACAGCAACACGCGGTGGCTTTTCTAATTTAACAGCATCCTGATTTAATTCGGGATTTGAAATTTCCTGGAGAATAGCTGTGCTTTTTGCATCAGGAATTACTTCATATGTTACTCCGCGAATATTGCATTCTTCGATAAAAGTTTTATCGGCGCGAAACATAAAACTTCCTCCGCGGTAATTGAGCAGCCAGTAAATTTCCACATCGTGTTTTAAAATCCAATAGGCAATGCCGTAAGCCTTGAGGTGATTTTTTTGAGAATTATCCATTGGGATTAACAACTGAGAGCTGAATCCTTTAAAAGAAATAAGTGCCACTAATACTATAAGAATACCCCTTTTCATTTCTACAATAAAGATACGCAAAAACCATGCAAATATTGCGATTTAAGGTTTTTTAGCAGCGTTTTTTAGTATATTTGTATTATGAAAGCAATGGTAGTCACACCCAAGAGTCCAACTGAGTTCAAGTTTTTATTTGACTTGCTTAAAAAACTTGGTATTATGTCTGCGACAATGACAGAAGAAGAATTAGAAGACTTAGGTTTATCTAAAATGATGAAGTCGGTTGATAGAACTAAAAAGGTCAGCAGAGATAGCATTATGAAAAAACTTAAGCCTTAATGCAAGTTGAGTTTTTAAGTAAATTTTCTAAGGATCTCGATTACATAAGTCAAAAGTCGGTCAAATCAAATATCAAGAAATTAATTAGCCTTGTAGAGTCAGCCGATAATCTACACGATATACCAAACCTAAAAAAACTTGTCGGTTTTAAGTCTGCATACAGAGTCCGAATAGGTGATTACAGAGTCGGCTTTTTTTATGAAGGTGGTAAAGTTCAGTTTGCAAGAGTTGTCCATCGTAAAGATATTTACAAAGTATTTCCATAGTAACGCGGCATTGGCGTTATCTTTAATATAGAATTGATTTGAAAGTGAAAAAAAATCAAAAATATATATTGGTTTTGCTATTGGCATTTAACATAAGTTTTGCCCAAGTTAAGGGTATATATGATGAATATTTAAAATTGCCCGAACATTTTAAGAAAACCGAAAGTAACACAAACACATTTGAGTGGAAAATGGAACCAGGAATAATTTCTTTACAGCTAAAACCAGACAGCACATTTATTTATTACAGCATTTTCGCTCACTCTTTTTATGAAACCATTGGTAAATACAACATGCAAAATAATATTGTGTGTTTAAATTGGGATAGCTCAGGTTCTTTAAAACTCCGTGCAGATACCACGAGCATTTATAAAAAATATTTTGCAAACAGGCAACCAACTATACTTAAAATTAATAATGTTAAGTACAAATTAAATGATGAAAAAGGAAAATTAACAAAACAATCCTTAATACAACATGGCGGTACAGACTTATTTATTTCTTCAAAAGATGTTTATAGTAACCCATTTCGCATTTATGATGATTCTGTTTTGCAAAGAGATTTTAATCAGAATGAAAATAAAATGACCATAACAATGAAATCAAAAAAACAGATTGTATATAAACCTGATACAATTTGGGGAGATAGAGATTTTTTTGCTCCAGACGGAGTTTATGGTCGTCTTCATAGACATGGTCTACACGTTGTTTACATGAATGAAATGGTGATTTATAGTCAAGCTAGTTCAGATGGGCATGGAGGATTTACTTATTTTAGTAAAACCATGGATTCGGAAATTTTTAGTTTAAACAGATGTAATTTAAAAAAATGTTATGGAGATAATCCAAAATTTTTAAAGCTACTTAAGAGAAATGTAAATTTAACAAAATATTATCTTGATTACGATACTTATAAGAGAACATATAAAATAGTTAATTTGTATAAAGAATCTATTAAATAAAATTTTTATTTACAACTGCATAAAATCCTTTATAAATATTTTTATTAGAAGCAACCGCTTCTCTCCCAAATAAATAATTTTCTCCACCGGTAAAATCGCTCACCTTCCCTCCTGCTTGTTTTACAATAAGCGCACCGGCTGCTATATCCCAAGGGCTAAGATTATATTCAAAAAAAGCATCGAAGCGACCACAAGCTACATAACACAAATCAACTGCCGCGGCGCCCATGCGTCGTAAACCACGGGTGTTTTGCATAAAATATTCAGTTGTATTTTGAAAGCCCTGCATTCGCGTAAAATCTTTTACAGGAAAACCCGTTGCAATTAAACAATCGGCAAATTTTTCTGTTTTTGAAACTGAAATTTCTTTTCCATTTAAAAATGCTTTTCCATCCTTATGCGCATAAAATAGTTCGTCTTGCGGAATATTATAAACTACTCCAATTAAAATTTCAGTCTTACTTGCCAGCGCCACACTCACCGCGTAGGCAGGAATATCGTGAATGAAATTGGTTGTACCATCAAGCGGATCAATAATCCAATTTAGTTCTTTGGTGTTTTTATCCGGACTACTTTCCTCAGCAATAAAACCCGCTTCTGGTAAAATTTTTCCGAGTTTTTGTATCAATTGCTTTTCAGCTTGCTTATCAACGTAACTCACCAAATCGTTACGATCTTTAGCCTCAATATCTTTTAACGAAAAATTTTTGCGCTCAGCGGCAATGAAGTTGCCTGTCTCTTTAACAGCCTTGATAACTTCCTGCAAAATCACCTCTAACTCCATATTACAAAGATAACCTAAATCCGGCTGTTCACTGCCAACTGCTACTGCCTACTTCCTCCAACTTTTACTATCTTTGCATCTCTTATGAATAAGAAAAAACTTATACTTGTTACCAACGACGACGGCATAACAGCCCCCGGCATTCTGTTTTTAAGTAAAATAGCAAAACAATTTGGCGATGTTTGCGTTATTGCTCCTGATAAAGCACAATCGGGCATGGGTCATGCCATTACTTTAAATTCTACATTACGTATTGAACCAAGTAATTTTCATAATGTAAATTACGAATTTAGTTGCAGCGGCACGCCCGTTGATTGTGTTAAGTTAGGCGTAAATAAATTTCTTGACCGCAGACCCGATTTAATTTTATCAGGCATAAACCACGGAGCTAATCTTTCTATCAATGTAATTTATTCGGGCACGATGAGTGCGGCACTGGAAGGAGCTATTGAAGGAATTCCTTCAGCAGGATTTTCATTAAGCGATTTTTCTATTGATGCAGATTTTTCTCATTGCGAAAAGGTAGTGAAACAAGTAATAGAAAAAATGCTTTCGCATAAATTTACCGAAACAGTTTGTTTGAACGTAAATATTCCAAAATTGAAAGCTGATGAAATTGAAGGGATAAAAGTTTGTCGTGCAGCTAAGGGAAATTGGATAGAAGAATTTGATGAACGTCATGATCCATCAGGAAAACCTTATTACTGGCTCACCGGAAAATTTGTAAACTTTGAAGAAGGTAATCACGAAACCGATTTACATTTAAACAAACAAGGTTATGTAACTATTGTTCCTGTTGATTTTGATATGACCAATCATCCGCAAGTAAAACATTTTGCCAAACTTTTTGATTAATACAATAGAACGCAGTCCCGATCGTTCGGGAACGCAGATTGGTTTATGATAAACCCAGATTATACAATAAAAAATAAGTAAAAAAATAAAAATCCTATTTAACCATAAAACAACCAGCGCCATCAGCGTTCTATAAATGGAAAAAACAAAACTCAATAATTTTATTTTAGGAATAGTTGTAGGCTTACTACTTCCCATTCTATCTACACTTGGCTATTGGCTTTGGAGTTTTAAATTTCTAAGATTTTATCCTCAGTTTTTTACATTTCTATTAACGGGACGTGTTTTATCTGCCGTATTAAGTTTATGTTTAATTCCCAATCTGGGTCTGTTTTTTCTTTTCATCAATAAAGAATATTACAAAAGTTGCAGGGGAATGATACTCTCAACATTGCTTTACGGATTTTTAATTGTCTATCTGAAAATATGGGTAGAACACAGCTGGGAAGATTAATATTAAAAAAATTGACGCTTTGAAGATTTTTAATTTCATTATTAAAATGCCCAAATTGTCAATTACAAAATCGTAAATGAAAAAATGAAATACTATGTTATAGCCGGAGAGCCTTCGGGAGATATGTATGCATCCGGTCTTTTAAAAGAACTGAAAAATGTTGATGCCAATGCACAGTTTCGTTGCTGGGGCGGAGATTTAATGCAGACACAAGGAGGCGAAATTGTAAAACATTATAAAGAACTTGCCTTTATGGGTTTTGTAGAAGTGGCAATGAATCTTCGCACCATTCTAAAAAATATTTCTTTCTGCAAAGAAGATATTTTAAAATACAAACCCGATGTTATTATTTTAGTTGATTATCCGGGTTTTAATATGCGCATTGCAAAGTGGGCAAAAGAGCAAGGCATTAGGGTGTTTTATTATATAGCCCCCGCCATTTGGGCTTGGCATGAAAGCAGAGTACACGATATTAAAAAATATGTGGAACGTTTGTACGTTATCCTTCCTTTCGAAAAAGCCGTTTTTGCCAAACACAATTACGAAGTTTATTATTTTGGCCACCCGTTAGCAGATAGTATTGCTATAGAAAGAGAAAAAATAATTTCACGTGAAGCGTTTTTACAAAAATACAATTTAGGCGATAAGCCCATTATTGCCTTACTTCCCGGAAGCCGTACGCAGGAGATCAAATACATTTTACCGGAAATGCTAAAAACCATAAAGCATTTTCCCGATTATCAATTTGTAATAGGCGCGGCCGGTTCTTTATCGCAAAAAAATTATGAAGAAGTCACTAAAGGTTTTGATGTAAAAATTGTAAGAAACGATACCTACGCATTACTGCACCACGCGCATGCCGGCTTAATAAAATCGGGCACTTCTACATTAGAGGCCGGACTGTTTGACCTGCCTGAAGTTCTTTGTTACAAGGGAAACGCTCTTACCATACAAATTGGCAGATGGGTAGCCAAAGCAAAATACATCTGTCTGGTTAATTTAATACTCGATAAACCCGCTGTAAAAGAGTTGATACAGCAGGATTTAAACGAAAACAACCTTGTTGAAGCACTCAAAAACATTGTTTCCGGCCCCAAAAGAAATGAACTTTTGAATGAGTATAAAAATGTCCAGTCCCTATTGAAAGCAGGCAATGTTTCCGCTAAAATTGCACAAGACATGTATCACTGTCTTGTAAAAACCAATGAGGGGGTCTAAAAAACTTATTTTTTTATTGCTTGCAACGTTTGCCTTGGCATGTATTTCCGGTATTTTTCCCAATGACATGGATCTACAAAAGGGAAAAGTAAAAAACACTCCTGTCCTTGAAAAAATTGCCGTCAACAAAGACGATAATCCTCTTTTTGCAAACGATAACAGAGCCAAATTTTCAGCTACGGAGGTCATTTCTGTGAGAATACTGAGTCAGGTTAAGGCAAAAGAGATTGTCTTTGCCCCCGATCTGGGTAGCTATTTTGTTATTGCCGATGGTAAGAATTTGTTTTTACTGGATGTGCAGAACGCTTTAAAGATTTCAATCATCAATGATTCGCTCGAAGTAAAATCATTCGAAAAAAACTGGGGAAAATTTGCTTCGGTTAAACTTTATTCGCCCGATCAGGAAAAATCTTTTAAAATTAAATGCCTTAACCCCGAAAGAAAACCCCGTTTTTTTAGCGATAATCTTTCTGTTTCAATTGATAATGATGTGCTGAGGCTCATCAACGAATCTTTATTAGATAATTATATTGCCGGAGTTTCTGAAGCAGAATCGGGTTCCTATTCTCAAATTGAGTTTTATAAAGTACAAGCAATACTCGCGCGCACCTATGCACTTGCCCATATTACCAAACACCAGATTGATGGATTTAATCTTTGCGACCAAGTACACTGTCAAGCTTTTTTCGGGAAATCGAATGAAGCAAAAATTATTCAGGCGGTTAATGCTACCAAAGGAAAAGTGGTGGTAGATGAAGATATGAATTTAATTGTGGCTGTTTTTCATTCTAACAGCGGCGGACAAACCGTAAACTCTGAAGATGTTTGGGGCAAGCCTACTACCTACCTGCGTTCTGTTATTGATACTTTTAGTTTAAAAATGCCCAATTCTCGCTGGCAAAGAAAAATACCGGTAGAAGATTGGCTCGATTATTTAAAGATAAAACATAATTACCCTGTTGCTGATAGTGTAGCACGTTGGCAAGCACTTCATTTTAAACAGGAGTTCCGAAAAGTGAATCTCGAATATAATAATATAAGGGTGCCCTTAAAAAATGTGCGTGCCGATTTTCAATTGAAATCTACTTTCTTCTCATTAGAAACTGTTGGAGATACCGTAGTATTTAACGGTCGCGGTTTCGGACACGGCATTGGTATGTGTCAGGAAGGCGCTATGAGAATGACTAAAGTGGGATACAACTACAAAGACGTTTTAAATTTTTATTACAAAGATGTACATCTCATCGACCTGAAAGATTTAAATTTTTTTAGGGAATAATTTTTACTTCCTGTTAAAAGTCCAAACATTTTTTTACATTTACCCGTGAATTTTCTCAATCAAATACCCTTCTTAAGAATTCTATTTCCGTTTGCAACAGGTATTGCTGTTTGGTTATTGGGAAAACAAGACGCTCCTCAATTGTTATTTCTTACAGCAGTCTACGGAATTTGCCTTTTGGTTTATTTTTTGACAGTGAAGAAGGCAAAAGATATTTCAAAGTTTATTTTTGGGACAGCTCTTCAAATTTTTTTGTTTACAGCAGGATGGATGTTTTGTCAGTTTAACAACGACAAAGAAAATCCAAAACATTACACACAAATTCTTTCTCAGGAACCTACGTGTTTTTCGGGTTATGTGAGTGAAATCCCCGCCGAAAAAAGCAAAAGCATAAAAGCCGAAATTATTTTACAGCAAGTAAAGCTAAAGGGGGAATGGAAAAATACAAGTGGGAAAATTATCGCCTATTTCGAAAAGACAGAATCCTCAAAGAAAATTGAAACCGGACAAAGCATTGCATTTGCATCTCCACTGATAGAAATTGCACCTCCTTTAAACCCACATGAATTTGATTATAAGAATTACCTGTCACTGAAAAATATTTTTTATACAACTTACCTAAAAGAAAATAACTGGAAAACCATTGATAAACTGCAAACCTCTTCATTTTTCACTATCACACAAAAAATACGCAAGCATTTATTAGACACTTACCGGGAAAGTGGATTACAAGAAACAGAATTTGCTTTAGTAGCTGCTTTGGTTCTTGGTTATGCTGATGAAATTGATCGTCCACTTATGAATGCCTACTCGCACACCGGTACACTTCACATATTATCGGTTTCGGGTTTGCACGTGGGTATCATTTATGTTTTGCTTGGCTACATGTTGAGTTTCTTAGATAGGAAGAAAAAATTAATCTGGTTAAAAGTGTTTTTAATTTTAAGTTTTCTCTGGTTTTTTGTTTTGTTATCCGGCTTCTCTGCCCCCGCTGTTCGTGCAGCACTAATGTTTAGTATGATTTTAATTGGGAAAACATTGTTTGAACATGTGGAAACCGCCAACATAGTCTTTGTTGCAGCATTTGCCAGTTTATGCTACAATCCATTCTGGCTTGCAAATGCAGGTTTTCAACTATCGTACGTAGCGGTTTTAGGAATTATTTACTTGTATCCTTACTTCTATAATATGTTTTCTTTCTCCTCAGGGATTGCAGATAAAATATGGAAATTATGTTCGGTTAGTATGGCAGCACAATTGGCAACTTTACCTATTACACTATATTATTTTCATCAGTTTCCGGTTTTGTTTTTGATTACTAATTTGGTTTTAATTCCGGTCTCAACTTTTGTTATGTATGGTGGGATTTTAGTTTTACTCTTTTCAAAAGTTACTTTTATTTCTAAAGCATTGGTATGGTTCACTGCCGCTCTCATCAAATTTATGAATGCAAGCGCTTTGTTTTTTGATGATTTACCATTTTGCGTAATCGACAATATTCATCTTTCTATTATTAATATGTTATTGATGTATGCGCTTATTGTATTGGTGTTTTTAGCGATTGAATATCGTTCAAACAAATTATTACTAAGCTGTTTTTCAGTAACTATAATTATGTTTTTGATTTCTATATTTTATGATTTTGAAGTAAAATCAAAAAACGAGTTGGTTATTTACCATTCAGAGAAAAGTTCTGCTATGGGAATTTTTATGGGAAATAAATATGTTGAAATTTCAGATTCAGTGGATGCCAGGTTAGCAAGCACCCTCCGTGAAAATAAAATATATCATGATTTTATTTCGGAAGAAAAAATAAACCTAAACGAAACTTCTTTGATACTTATAGGAAGTAAAAAAATTATTTTCTCAAAAAACGTTAATTCTATCAGTGAAAAACTAATTCAAACCATTCAACCTGATTTTGTATGGGTTCCGGCACACGCGTTAAAAAACAAGAAGCGCTCTTTTGTTTTATGTCAAACCAAATCCCTAATAGCAACGGGTACTATTTGGAATAAAAAAACACTTGATTGCCTAAATAATGCCTGGCTGACAAACCGGAAAGGCGCATTCATTGTATCTTTGCACTAATGGCAATTAGGATAGGAAATAAAGTACGGTTTTTAAATGAAAGTGGCGAGGGCATTGTTACCCGATTTAAGGATAAAGAAACGGCTTTTGTAGAAGTTGATGGATTTGAAATTCCCTTTAGCATTAAGAGCCTTGTTTTAATAGACACAGAAATTGTTTTTACAGAAGAAGAAAAAACGGGAGAAGAAATAAAAAATGAATCAGTTTTTTTTGTTATTGAACCAGACCACGAATTATTACTCCTGCAAAACGAATTGAGTTTTTATTTACTTAATTCTTCTTCCTATAATTTATTATACACCTATTGCATTAAGGATGGAAATCAATACCAAACCATAAAACAAGGTGAGTTAGGTTCTTCTCAAAAATTACTACTTAAGAAAGTACAAAAACACCACTTAAAAGAATTTGCTTATCATAAAATTGAATTGTTGTTTTTCAAAAAACATCATCATACGGCTCAAATTCCGGCAGCAGAAATAATTCATGTAAGCGATACCATTTTAAAACACAATGATTTTATTCCGCATCACGAATTTAAGTTCCCTATTTGGGCATTTACTTTAAAAGATAATTTTATTGAAGCGAAAAAAGTTGAACAACAATTAACGGATTACGATATTGAGCGGCTGCGTAAAATAAAAGAAGTAAAACACGAAGAGAAAAAATCAATTCCCCATAAAAATCCGGCATTTTTAGTAGAAAAGGAGATTGACCTACACGCAGAAAATCTCATGGAGACTTTTAAACACATGAGCAATTTTGAAATTATGCAGGTGCAGTTAAAACATTTTCAAAGCAATTTAGAAGAAGCTATAGCTAATCGTTATTATAAAATAGTTTTTATACACGGCGTTGGCAACGGAAGATTGAAACAAGAAATAATTAATATTCTTAAAGGTTATAACAGGGAAGTCCGTTTTCAGGACGGAGAATATAAAAAATACGGTTACGGAGCTACAGAGGTGACAATTCTTTAGGCTTGCCGTCAATTTTGGCTAAAGCTGATTTGTTTGTAATACAATAGCCCCGACCTTAAGGTTGGGGCTAATAAATACGAACAAGGATGGGCTTCAGCCCAAAAATATTTAGAGAAAGCTTATCTAAACAACCATCTCCGGCACATCGCCGTCAATAATTAATTTACCTGCGGTAGCTTTTTTTATTTCTTCGATGCTAATTCCCGGGGCGCGTTCTACTAAACGGAAACCGCCTTCCTTAGCAATTTCATAAACACCAAGCTCTGTAACAATTTTTTTTATGCAGCGAATTCCTGTCAATGGTAAATCGCATTTAGGGAGTAATTTAGATTCGCCGGCTTTGTTTACTTGTTGCATGGCGACAATAATATTTTTTGCAGAAGCCACCAAATCCATAGCGCCGCCCATTCCTTTTACCATTTTTCCGGGAATTTTCCAATTGGCAATATCTCCATTCTCACTCACTTCCATAGCACCTAAAATAGTAAGATCTACTTTTTGCGCGCGTATCATTCCAAAACTCATGGCGCTGTCAAAAATAGAAGCGCCTTTCATTAAAGTAACTGTTTGTTTACCTGCATTAATTAAATCCGCATCTTCTTCTCCTTCAAAAGGAAAAGGACCCATGCCTAAAATTCCATTCTCACTTTGCATTTCAACACTCATTCCTTCCGGAATATAATTGGCAACTAAAGTCGGAATTCCTATTCCAAGGTTTACAAACATGCCATCTTTTACCTCTTTAGCAATTCGTTTTGCTATTCCGTTTTTATCTAACATAAAATTTTTATAATATATTGTTATTTTAAAGTTTTTGTCATATTGAATTCGCTTTCTTCATCATTTGTTAAGCGAGCGCAATATCCTAACGCTCATTTCTGTATGTAACTTCTAAATTATGAATTTCAATTAATGGTTTCAAAAATTCTTCTAAATCATAAACACAAAGCTGAGATGCGGCATCGCATAAAGCTTTTGCAGGATCAGGATGCGTTTCAATAAACACACCATCTACTCCGCTTGCTACTCCTGCACGCGAAAGCACAGGTAAAAATTCTCTTGCACCACCTTTAGCATCCGAACTTGGAATACCATATTTACGTACACAATGTGTAATATCAAACACAACGGGATATCCAATATTATTCAAATGATAAAAACTACGTGGGTCAACAATTAAATCATTGTAACCAAAGGTATAACCTCGCTCAGTTAAAATTATATTATCATTTCCTGATTCAATACATTTTTGAACAGGGTGTTTCATGTTATCCGGCGCAAGGAATTGTCCGTGTTTAATATTAACAACCTTACCTGTTTTTGCTGCGGCAACCAATAAAGTACTTTGCATACAGAGGTAAGCCGGAATCTGTAACACATCGCAAACTTGTCCGGCAGCGGCAGCCTGATCCGGATAATGAATATCAGTTAAAATAGGAAAACCAAATTGCTCTTTTACTTTGGCTAACATTTTTACACCTTTATCTAAACCCGGGCCATCGTAATATTTTAAACTACTGCGATTATCTTTTTGAAAAGAAGATTTATAAATGATTTTTATTTTCAAGCGCTCAGAAACTTCTTTCAGCTTCTCAGCGGTTTTCATCATAATACTTTCTTCTTCGATAACACAAGGGCCAGAAATAAGAAATAACTCTTTACTTCCGCACTCTATGTTTCCTACTTTAACTATTTTTTTATTCATGGTTGCAAAGGTACGTTTATTTACCGAATTTATTCTTTAAAGCAGCCAATGCCGAGTTCATATCATTGGGGTCATAAGATGCTTCTTCTTTTTTAGATTGTTGAACTTTTGCGGAGGATACATTATCATTTCCTTTCATTGAAAGAGCAATTCGATTACGTTTTAAATCAACTTCAAGAACCGTGACAGTTACTTGCTGAGATACTTTAACAATTTTATTCGGGTCGTCAACAAAAGTATCTGAGAGATGAGAAATATGAACTAAGCCATCCTGGTGAACGCCCACATCTACAAATGCTCCAAAATTAGTCACGTTCGTTACAATGCCGGGTAATGTCATTCCCTCTTGCAAATCTTCAGGTCTTTCTATTCCCTCAGCAAAAGAAAATATTTCGAACGATTTACGGGGATCGCGGCCGGGCTTTTCCAATTCGTTTATTATATCTTTTAAAGTTGGCAAACCAATATCATCACTTACATAATTTACAATTTTAATTTGTTTGCGTAGCTCTTTATTATTTAACAAATCTGCAATGGAACTATTTAAATCCTTTGCCATTTTTTCTACTACTGCATAACTCTCCGGGTGTACAGCGCTTTTATCCAATGGGTTTTCTGCTTTGTTGATTCGTAAAAATCCCGCACACTGCTCAAATGTTTTTTCTCCCATGCCTGAGATTTCTTTTAACTGCACGCGACTTTTAAACGCGCCGTTACGATTTCTATGGTCAACAATGTTTTGCGCCAAACGATTATTTAATCCGGAAACGTAAGTAAGTAATTCTTTACTGGCTGTATTTAATTCTACTCCAACAGCATTTACGCAACTGCTCACAACCATATCTAATTTATCTTTCAGTTTTGTTTGATCCACATCGTGTTGGTACTGCCCTACTCCAATTGATTTTGGGTCGAGTTTCACCAACTCTGCTAATGGGTCAGCTAATCTTCTTCCAATAGAAACTGCGCCGCGAACGGTTAAATCTTTATCAGGAAATTCTTCGCGTGCCACTTCAGATGCAGAATAAATTGAAGCGCCGCTTTCATTCACCATGATGATTGGGATTTCTTTTGGTAAGACATCAATTGCGCGAATAAAACTTTCTGTCTCACGACCGGCTGTTCCGTTACCAATGGCAATGGCTTCAATAGTATGTTTTGCGCAAAACGCCAATACAATATTTTCTGATTCGGTTTTTTTCATTTGAGGATAAATTACGGTATCCTCCAATAATTTTCCCTGCTTATCGAGTGCTACTGTTTTGCAACCCGTACGAATTCCCGGGTCTATGGCAAGAATTGCTTTTTGTCCGAGCGGAGAAGCCAATAAAAGTTCGCGAATATTTTGCGCAAATACTTCAATGGCCTTTTCATCTGCCAGTTCTTTGGTTGTAGCGCGCATCTCAGCTTCTATCGAAGGCTGCAATAATCTTTTGTAACCGTCTTCAATGGCTATTTTAATTTGTTCGCCACAACTTCTCGACTCCGCTCGAAGTGACATGTTCGACTTAACAAATATGCGATTCAAAATATCTAAGGCTGCTTCTTCGGGTGGTTTAATATCCAGAAAAATAAAATCTTCTTTTTCTCCTCTGCGCATAGCGAGTAAACGGTGTGAGGGGCATTGAGAAAGCAGTTCTTCCCAATCAAAATAATCTTCGTACTTGGCACCCTCTTCTTCTTTGCCTCTTACGACTTTACTTTTTATTGTTGCCTTTTGTTTGAATAAATTTCTGGTTTGCTCGCGCGCAGAAACATCTTCACTAATTATCTCTGCAATAATATCGCGCGCACCGTGTAAAGCTTCTTCTAAAGAATTAACTTCTCTTTCTAACGAAATAAATTTCTCCGCTTCATCATCTAAAGAAGAATTATTTTGCAATAAAATAAATTGCGCTAATGGTTCTAATCCTTTTTCTCGGGCAATAGTTGCTTTCGTTCGGCGCTTAGGTTTATAAGGCAAATACAAATCTTCCAGCTTACTCAGTGTTTCGGCATCTAAAATTTGTTCTTTTAATTCTTCGGTTAATTTTCCTTGTCCCTCAATAGATTTTAAAATTGCTTCTCTGCGTTGTTCTAAAGCACGCAGTCTTTCAATCTCATCGCGTATTTGCATAATAGCAACCTCGTCTAAACTACCGGTTACTTCTTTGCGGTAACGCGCAATAAAAGGAATAGTGCCTCCTTCATCTAATAAATTAACAGTTGATACAACTTGTTTTACATCTATCTTGAGTTTATCGGCTACTTTAAAACAAAGTTGTGTATTAGTCATAAATAAATTTTGAGCAAATTTACTTGACAACAATTAAAAATGCGAATGGAGTTTTGAACAGAAAAATATTATTTCTACTTTAGTATCTTATAATCCTTTGATTATGGCTAAAAAAATAATTCTTTTTGTATGCTTGTTTTGTGCTTCTTTATTCGTGTTTTCACAAGACACGCTTTATTTACTAAATCAAACTAAATTAGTATGTAGGGTTTTAAGAATTAACGTAGCAAACGTTGTGTATATAAAAAATGACACTTTGCCCAAAGTGAGAGAATTACTTATTCCAAAATCACAGGTGCGATTAATTGCCTATTATAACGGAAGTTTTGAAATAATTTCTGTAAAAAAAATTAAATCAACAGAAATAAACAGTACGTTTCTTAAAGGTAGTTCTGATGCCGAAAAATTTTATAAACACCCCGGCGGCTCAATAGGAACAGGGATTACCAGCTTTGCTACAGGAGGAATTGCAGGACTGATTCCTGCCATTGCCTGTTCTGCAACCACCCCTAAAATTACTAATTTAGGTCTGCCGAAAGATGCCCTTATAAAAAACAAAGATTATATGCTTGGTTATATTTTTCAAGCTAAAAAAATGAAACAAAAAAAAGTATGGACAGGTTATTCACTAGGAATTCTAAGCGTATTTGCACTTATCCTTTTAACAAACCATTAAGAGGTTTTGGTAAATCTACTGCGGCACCACCACATCATCATCAGCGCTGTTGGGCTGAAGAGTAGATTCTTTGAGGTCATCGATATTATTTGAGCGACGTCTTCTTTTTTTCTTTTTCTTAACCGAAGGCTCGTTTAATTTTTGAGATGCTGTATCTACTTTATTTGTCTTAGCAACATTTTCTGGCTTGTTTAACGTTGCGCTGTCTATTGGAGGATTTGCAATAACAGGCACGGCTTGTTTAGCTGTTTGTTGTTTAGTCGAATCGGTTATTTTATTGGCAACAACTTTAGTGTCACGTTTAGCCACAATATTATTTACTACAGGCGGAGGAATATCATTTACAACTGTTACAGTTTGTGTATTAACTACCGGTGGCGGTACAACGATTTTTTTTTCGATATTTATTATAGGTTCCGGTGCCGGAGTGAATGAAGATTGAATAGAATCAATATTAGAATAAACAAGTATTCCTATTATTAGTATTGCCAAAGGAATGGCAACATATTTTACCAAAATTTTCATTTCCGGTAAAACAAATGCTTTTTGCATACGTATAGCCGATGCTTCCTGCTCAATGGCATTACATTTTGCCGCATCTACCTCAACACTGTAGCCTAACAAGGTTGTTCGCAACATGCTTTCATTAATGCGGTATGTTGCTTTTTTTTCAGACATACCCTTGCATTTGTTGTTGAATGTTTTTGGCAAACTGATTTTTTGCGCGCTCTAATGTATTTTGTGCAGAGGCTTCACTCACTTCTAATAAAACCGAAATACGACTAAAAGGATATTCCTCAATGACATTCATATTATAAACCGCACGAAACGAAGCAGGAAGTTGTTGCAAGGCTTTGATATATTCTTCGGCACGCAAACTATTTACATCATCGTCATCAGCGCTATGAAATAAATCGGGTGGTGTTTTTTTATCGTCAACACGTGTAGTTGTAGTAACGTAATATTCTGTTTTGCAATTTTTAAGTTGTTGTACAATGCTTGCTAAAAAAGAATCTTTTATCCATTCATCAAAATTATTCTCAGAATTATAATTTACAAGCTGCTTAAATAAATCAATAAAAGCCTGATGGAAAAACGCATTGGCTTGCTCGTTATTTTTTGCGTAACGTCTACTCATTGCCATAAAAGAACCGTAATATGACTCGATGAACTGCTTGCGAGCATCAGAATCATTTCTTAAACAGCTTTGTATTAGTTCTTCGCTCACAGTTGCATAATTGCGTATACAATTTTACGTCAGTAATGAGTATAAGGTTACGGTGGAAGAACTGATTTTTCAATAGATAGGTGTTAATAGCCGGAAAGAAGCAATACTAATTGGCAGAATTTAGCTTTTTGGGCGTTACCCCGCTTATTACTGTATCATTCTATACGAAGCCAACAATCTGCGGGGTCGCGCTTTCGGTAGTCGCTTTTTTGCACACTGTCAGTTCGAGCGGAGTCGAGAACCGTAGCGAAATCTCGTCTAAGAACTTTCTGCAAAAATAGCTCCAACACCGTACCTCAATCGCTAACGCAAATACAATTTTATCCCCCAACCTCATCCGTCAGCCGAAAAACCACCCCGTCCACCGAAAAGGTGGACACCCCTCCTTGTGCCATAGGCATCACTATGTGAAAATAAGGAGGGGAAAGAATACAACATTCTACAATGAAAACCACTTATCAATTACATCGCCTAAGCGATTGCTGTATCCGGCTTCGTTATCATACCAACCAATAACTTTTACCATGTTTCCTACAATTGCCGTAAACTCAGCATCGAAAATGCAGGAATTAGGATTGCCCACAATATCGCAAGAAACAATAGGCTCTTCGGTATATTCTAAAACTCCTTTTAATTCATTTGCAGCGGCACGTTTAAACTCAGCGTTAATTTCTTTTTCGGTGGCGTGTTTTTGCAACATGCAGGTAATATCGGTTAATGAACCATCCGGCACAGGTACACGCATACCGCAACCCCCAATTTTACCCTCTAATTCGGGAAAAATTTTTGTAATTGCCTTGGCAGCTCCGGTTGAAGTTGGTACAATATTTAAGGCTGCCGCTCTGGCACGACGCAAATCTTTATGCGGGGCATCGTGCAAACGTTGGTCTCCTGTATAAGAATGAACAGTTGTAATATACGCATCTTCAATACCCCATTTCTCCAGAACTTTTATCATGGGAGCCGCGCAATTAGTGGTGCAGGAAGCATTTGAAATTATGATATCGTTCTTTGAGAGTGTATGATCGTTAACCCCCATAACAATAGTTTTTATATCATTGTCATTGGGCGGAGCCGATAGCAATACTTTTTTTGCACCTGCCGTTATGTGCTTTTGTGCTGCGGCTGTACTTAAAAAATGCCCGGTTGATTCTAAAACCACATCTATTCCCAATTCTTTCCATGGCAGTAGAGCAGGGTCGGCCGCAGCGGTAATTTTTATGCGTTTACCATTTACAATCAAAGCATCTTTTTCATGGTCAATTGTACCGTGAAATTTGCCGTGTACCGAATCATACTTAAGCAAATGAGCAAGTGTTTTGCTATCGGTAAGATCGTTAATGGCTACAATATCAAAATTGGGGCGGTCTATAACAACACGTAGAAAAACGCGACCAATACGACCGAAACCATTAATAGCTATTTTTATTTTTTGCATAATTTTTATTTTATTTTTTGCCACAAACCTGCCCGACGACACAAAGACCACGCAAAGGCAGGCGGGGGCACTAAGACACAAAATTACACTAAATATTTTTGTGATTGCGTTAGGGATTGTAGCGAAAAGCCCACAGCCGCCTATGATTTTTCATTTGAAGGAAGATGACAAAGCGGCGAGGACTTGCAGCGGAAAGCCCGCCCCCGTCCTGATATGTATAATTGGAGCTGATTTGTGTACGGGGAACGCCCAAAAAACGCCAGAACTTTTAACATTAAACAAACAACCTTAGTAAAAATACCTAAAAATTACCGAAATTTGCAACGCTAAATTTTTTCGCTCCTATGCACCTCAAATATCAAAACAAACCCAAAGCCCTTTTATTGCTGGAAGACGGAAAAGTATTTGAAGGCAAAGCCGCCGGCGCTATTGGCATAACCACCGGGGAAATTTGTTTTAACACCGGCATGACCGGCTACCAAGAAATTTTTACTGATCCTTCTTATTTCGGACAAGTTGTTGTAATGAATAACCCCCATATTGGTAACTACGGCGTAAACGAAACCGAAGTTGAAAGCGATAGCATCAAAATTTCAGGAATGATTTGTAAGAAATTTAACAATGGTTTCTCGAGATACGGTACAGGCATACAATCTTTAGAAGATTATTTTGTAAAAGCAGGAATTGTTGCCATTAGTGATGTTGATACCCGTGCCATTGTGCGTTACATCCGCGATAAAGGCGCAATGAACTGCGTAATTTCTTCTTCTGAATTGAATATTGATGAACTTAAAAAAGTTTTAGCAAAAGTGCCTAAGATGGAAGGCTTGGAACTTTCATCAAAAGTGAGTACGAAAAAAGCTTATGAAGTTGGAAAAGCTGATGCAGATTACCGCGTTGCTTTACTGGATTTTGGTGTAAAGAAAAATATTGTTCGCTCTTTGGTTGAACGCGGATGCTTTGTAAAAGTTTTCCCAATGAAAACTTCTTTAAGCGAGTTAGAATCTTTTAAACCACATGGCTTTATGTTGAGTAATGGTCCCGGCGACCCCGGTGCTATGAAAGATGAAACTGCTTTGATAAAACAAATTGTAGCAACAGGAAAACCTGTATTTGGAATTTGTTTGGGGCATCAACTGCTTGCGCAATCGCAAGGAATTTCTACTTACAAAATGCATAACGGTCATCGTGGAATAAATCATCCGGTAAAAAATTTAATTACAGGTCGCTGCGAAATTACTTCGCAAAACCACGGCTTTAGTATAAAGGCAGAAGATGTTTCTAAAATAAAAGATATAGAGATTACACACATCAACCTCAACGATAATACCATTGAAGGAATACGTTTACAAAACAAACCTGTTTTCTCTGTGCAATACCACCCCGAGGCTTGCCCCGGCCCGCACGACAGCCGTTACCTCTTTGATGAGTTTGTAGCCAACATGAAAAAAGTGGGAGTTAAGAAAATGGCTACGGCTTAAATTTCCAATGACTTCCTTTCTTTTTTGATTTATTTTTTTTATCTTTGGTTAAAGAGGTTTACTATGAAGAATTTTTTGTTTTTTGTTTTGCTTGTTTGCCTTCAACAACTAAACGCTCAATGCCCGTTAACAATAAACGGAACCACCGTTGTTTGTTCCGGCTCATGCACAATTCTTTCCGGAAGTGGCGGCACATCTTATACATGGAGCGCTAATGCCGGAAGCGCAAGTAGTTATTCGGTTAGTGTTTGTCCAACTGTCAGCACAACATATACTTTAACTGCCGCAACGGGAACCTGTACGGCAACACAAACAATAACTGTTATCGTAAATCAGCTTCCAAATGTTGTTATTACTAATACTAATACAGCTATATGTTTAGGATCATCAACTTGTTTCTATGCAGGTGGCGCTCAGACTTACAGCTGGTCACCCGCAACCGGATTAAGCATTACCGCTGGTTCAAGCAATTGCGCAAGTCCACCATCAACAATCAACTATACTGTTACAGGTTCAGACATGAACGGTTGCGTGAATACCGCGACACTAACAATTGGTGTTCTCCCCACTCCAACTGCAAATTTTACAATGACTCCCAATGGTACGCCCCACGTTTGGGATGTTACCGCAAATTTTAGCGGAGGAACCGGAGGATTTAATTATCATTGGGATTGGGGTGATGGAGGTACTGATGCCACGGCTTATCCAAGTCACACTTACACAACTGGAGGTTGGTATAACATCTGCGCAACCATTACAGATGCAAACGGATGTACCGCAAATGTTTGTCAGAATGATAGTTTGTACAAAGTAAGTTCGGCTAACTCTATGATAACTGTTAATGTTGTGAGCGGTTCGGCGGGTGTAAAGCAATTAAAAAATTCTCAGTTGTCACTTTATCCAAACCCTGCAAGTAATTATATAACAATACAATCATCAACAGAAATTGGTATTATTATTATTTACAATTCTTTGGGAGAAATAGTTTTGCAAACTAAAAGCATTATCTCCTCTGCCCATAACATCTCCCCCACGGTAGAGAAAAGTATCACAATTGATATAAGTAAATTACCTATAGGAATTTATATTGTACAAACGCAGGGCAGATATGTGAAAATGATTAAGGAGTAATTTCTTTCACACAAAGAACAGATAGTTCTAATTTTCTTTGCAATCTCTGCTAGACAATTATTTTTTTCTCCTTCATAAAAGTTTTCAGCCACTCAATGGCAGATTCATTATCTGCAAAAACTTTGGTTGGAACTGCAGGCTTGTTATGATTCACATAAAAATCTATCAAAAGTTTATGAGCAAGCGAATGATAAGCCACTGCATCAGCAGATGTGTAAATATTTGCTTCTTTACTGGCAGAGAATATTCTGACTTCCTTATCAACAGTAGCAAATTCTCCGCAATCTATCAAGACAGGAAATTTTTGTTTGTTGCCCAGTTTTCCCAAGGCTTCTACCACCTGAATGGCATCTGTTAGTTGCATTTCATTGCCTTCTTTAATATGGATATGCATAATACCATCTTGTCTTAAATGAACAGTAGCGGTTTTTAATTCGATTGTTTCCATTTGGTAATTCTCTTGTTTTTTTAATTCAGTTAGCTAAGGTCGAGCCATTAAGCTTTTAAAGCCTTACACATTTAAAGGATAATATTACATGTATCGCGTATTTTAAAACAGGGTAATTAACCGCAGAAGTCACGTAGAAAAATAAAATGGAAAAGTTATTGCTAGCGAAGCAATTTTAATTATACAAATCGATTGTGTTATAGCGGTTACTTCGCTACATTCGCAAAGACATAAAGATTATAAAGTTCCTCTCAAAGCCTGCTCTCGCTCTATAGATTCAAACAATGCTTTAAAGTTACCTGCGCCAAAACCTTTGGCGCCCATACGCTGAATTATTTCGAAAAATAATGTCGGACGATCTTCCACGGGCTTGGTGAAAATTTGTAAAAGATATCCTTCCTCATCGGCATCTACTAAAATAGAAAGTCTTTGAAGTTCCTTAATATCTTCTTTCATAATGCTCATATGCACTCCAAGTCGAGCCGGAATTTCATCGTAATACGCTTGAGGTGGTGGTGGTAAAAACTCAACACCACGCGCCTTTAATTCAGCAACGGTTTTAATGATATCGTCTGTAGCCAAAGCTAAATGCTGAACGCCGGCACCTTCATAAAAATCGATGTACTCTTCGATTTGTGATTTTTTCTTTCCAACCGCAGGTTCATTGATTGGGAATTTGATACGACCATTCCCGTTACTCATTACCTTACTCATTAAAGCAGAGTATTCGGTGGTGATTTGTTTATCATCAAAACTTAAAAAGTTTACAAAGCCCATTACATCTTCGTACCATTTTACCGTCGCATTCATTTGATTCCACCCAACGTTACCAACCATGTGGTCAATAAATTTTAATCCAACCGGACTTGGTTTGTAATCACTTTTCCACTCTACAAATCCCGGTAAGAATTGTCCTTTGTAATTTTTACGTTCTACAAACATGTGAACGGTTTCTCCGTAAGTATAAATTCCTGCTCGCACTACTTCACCATGTTCATCTTTTTCTACAACAGGTTCCATATATACTTTTGCGCCGCGCTTTACGGTTTCTTCAAATGACTTACGCGCATCTTCTACCCAAAGAGCAATTACTTTCACTCCATCGCCGTGTTTTTTTACATGTTCTCCTATTGGAGAATCGCTAGTTAAAGCAGTTGTAAGTACGATGCGTATTTTATCTTGTTTTAAAACATAAGATACTCGGTCTTTTACTCCGGTTTCTAATCCGCAATAAGCGTGCGACTGAAACCCGAAAGCGGTTTTATAAAAGTGAGCTGATTGCTTGGCGTTACCAACATAAAACTCAACATAATCGGTTCCTAATAAAGGAAGGAAATCCTGAGCCCCTTCAAAAATTTTCTCAAGGCCGTATTCTACATTTTTTATTTCTTTTGACATGATAGTAAAATGGTAAATTGTTAAATGATTGGATTGTTAAAATTAGTTGACACAAATTCTGAATTCAACATTCTGAATTCCTAATTGAATCCACTCCACATGGCCATAGCCGATGCGCGAGTAAATATTTTATGATTTGAAGCATTCATCACAACTGCTAAGATACAACAATACCGCTAAACAAAAAATCCTCTCCGTCTAAACAGAAAGGCTTTTCGTAGAATAAAAGAATGGATTATTTCTTCTTTTTAATTTTATCGTATAGGACAAGAAATCTTGAATCTAATTTATCTACCGTAACATGGTCTGAATATTGAATAAAAGCTCCCTTATCATTTAATTCAATTATTTTTCCTTCATCTAATATTCCCGTATTCGCATTAAAAAAGTCAACTTTTTCGTTCAGCTTAAATCCATTTTTTTCCAGATAAATATATACAAGTGTATCTTTTCCAATTACGATTGGAGGGTTTCTTTTCATGATAAACTCTGATGTGTCTATTTTGTTATATTTATCTTCTAAAAACTGTACGATGTCTGCATTTATGGTGCATTTATTTACATTCCAAAAAATGTAAAATGCTCTTTTAAAATCAACCGTTATGTTTACATAAGCTTGCCCACTTCTTAAAGGGCGGCTATTATACATATCTTGTTTGGCTTCATAAACCAAAGCATCTCTATCTAAGCCTCCGCCAAAACCCAAAATATTTACGGTTTGAGATTGCCCCATTACACTGCCTATTATTTTGAAATTATTTTGGCTTAAGGAAGCTGAGTTAACCATGGTGCCTGAGTGCAAGGCAAAACAAGCAGTAAGCAATATGCCAACCAAAGCAACAGAAAAAGTTATAGTTATTTTACGAATCATAAATTGTAATTTTAAATTAAAAAAAAATCCCGCAAATTTAACAATGCGGGACTCTTTTTAAACTTTTAAAGCTGAATTATTTTTTCTCTTCAGTAGCTTTAGTTTCAGCAGTTTTGCCGTCTTTTTTGCAGCATTTACCGTCTTTTTTGCATTCCTTTTTGCATTCTTTTTTCTTTTTGTCATCGCCTTTAGAAGGTTCTCCGGCAGTAAGCGTAGCAGCTCCTACGAAAGAAAGCATTGCCACTGTTAAAAATAATTTTTTCATGATTTTTCGTTTTAAATTAGTTAAGCAAAGGTAACTAATTATTCGATTTTTAATAGGAAAGGGTGTTAAAAAATGTTGTACCTTTGGGTTTTGATGAGCTTTTTATACCCTTCTTTTCTTTTTGCACTTACCGCCCTCTCCATTCCGATTATTGTCCACCTATTTAACTTCAGACGCTACAAGAAAATTTTCTTTACCAATGTGCGCTTTTTAAAGGAAGTTCAACAGGAAAGTCGTGCCAAATCTACCCTTAAACGCTTACTGATTCTTATTTCCAGATTATTGGCTCTTAGCTGTTTAGTAATGGCTTTTGCCCAACCCATCCTTCCGGGAGAATACATTATTAAAAAAGGAGTGCGTATGATTAGTCTTTATATAGACAACTCTTTTAGTATGCAGGCCGCCAACAAAAACGGCACATTGATGGAAGATGCTAAACGCAAAGCCCGGGAAATTGTACAAGCCTCTTCTGCCGGCGATAAATTTCAACTACTCAGCAACGACTTTAACGCACCTTATCAGCAAACACAAAGTAAAGAACAGGCGCTTGATATTATTGATAAAATGCAATTATCTCCTTCGGTTAAAAATGCCGATGAGGTTTATGCACGCTTAAAAAGTAATTTGGGCGATGATATAAAAAATGCTGAGATTTTTTTACTGGGCGATTTTCAGAAAAGTACTTTCAATACAACGGCTTTCAAGCCGGATAGTTTAGTAGAAACCAATTTTATCTTGTTGGAAAATCCAATCGCGCAAAATATTTTTATAGACACTTGTTTTGTTGAGAGCCCGTATTTCCAACAAGGCTCTACACAAAAACTCCACGTAAAAATTAAAAATCTTTCAGAAAAAGAAATTGAGAACGGCCCACTGAAACTTTACATAAACAACAAACAAGTTGCGCCGGTAAGTTTTAAAGTATCGCCAAACGGTGTGACCGACGCACTTTTAAGTTTTACCTGCAAAGAAACAGGTTTGCAACAAGGAATTTTAGCGATAGAAGATTTTCCGGTGACGTTTGATGATACACTTTATTTTTCTTTCAACGTGAACAGTAAGGTGCCTTGTCTTGTAATAAATAAAAAAGAAGAAACCCCGATAGCTATCGGGGCAGGCGCATACTTAAAAAGTTTATTTTCTAACGATTCGCTGTTTGATTTCAGAGAACAGAATGACCAAAATATTGATTATGCGCAATTCAGTAAGACAAATTTAATTGTGGTGAATGGTTTGCAAAATTTAACAAGCGGGCTCTCTCAAGAATTGAAAAAATTTATTTTGTCGGGAGGAAGTGTTTTAGTTTTCCCCGCGAGAGATGCTGATAAAGAATCTTATAATAGTTTTTTCTCTCAACTGAGTGCCGCAACTTTTATGCAGGCTGATACTGCAAAATCAAGAATAGAAAGTAAGAACTTACCGAAAACTTTATACGAAGGTGTGTTTGAAAAAATGCCGGAGAATATGGATATGCCCCTGATAAATTATCATTACGTTACGCAAAGTAATTCGCGCAGTGGAGAAGAAATTTTATTAAAACTACTTAACGGACAATCATTCCTCAGCTTGTACAACAAAGGAAAAGGAAGATTATATGTTTGCAGCGCACCGCTCAATGAAAAAAGCAGCAGTTTTGCAAAACATGCGTTGTTTGTTCCAACGCTTATTAAAATTGCAATACTAAGTCGTCCCGCTCCTCCACTCTATTATTTCAGCGGAAAAAACGAAGCGATAGACGTGAGCCTCATAAATATCTCAGGAGAAAAACCAATGAACATAAGTGGACAAAACAAAACAGATTTTATTCCTGAAGTAAAAACAACTGAAAGCAATCGTTATATACTTACACACGGAATGCCGGAGCACGCAGGGAATTACAATCTGATGCACGATAAAAAATTACTGGAAGGTTTAGCTTTTAATTACAAGCGACAAGAAAGTGATTTATCTTGTTACAACAAAACTGAACTGGAAGATTTAATAAAAAAATCAGACTGGCTGCATGTACATCTAATAGAAGCCGGTTCCGGAAATTTTAAAGCCTCTTTAGCAGATATTGGCGGAGGCATACGCTTGTGGAAACTCTTTGTACTTTTAACCCTGTTGTTCCTGCTTGCAGAAACAGCGCTAATTAAATTAATGCGATGAGCAATTACGTAATTAAAAATGCAAAAGTGGTAGACCCAAACTCTCCACACAAAGGCAAAACGGTTGACATACTTATTGAGCAGGGAAACATTGTTCAAATAGGTAAAGATCTAAAAGTCGATAAGAACACGAAAATTATCGAGCACGAAAACATGCACGTCTCTCCCGGATGGTTTGATATGCAGGCTACTTTTTGCGACCCGGGCTTTGAATACAAAGAAGATCTGCAAAGCGGAATGCGCGCTGCGGCACAAGGTGGTTTTACCGGTGTGTGTATAATGCCCGCAACAAATCCTCCAATGCACACAAAATCACAAATTGAATATGTAATAAACTCTTGCAAAAATAATGTGGTAGATGTTTTTCCTGCCGGATGCTTAACACAAAGTAGCGAAGGAAAAGAAATGACTGAGATGTACGACATGAAACAAGCAGGCGCAATTGCCTTCACAGATTTTAAAAGTCCTATTGAAGATTCAGGTTTGTTAGTACGACTTTTACAATACGCACAAAATACAGGAACACTTATCATCACACATTGCGAAGAAGAAAGTTTAACGGTGGGCGGACAAATGAACGAAGGAGAAACCTCCACACATCTTGGGTTAAAAGGAATTCCTGCTCTTGCCGAAGAGTTGATGGTACAACGAAATATAAGTCTGCTTGCTTACGCAGGTGGAAAAATGCACATACCAACTATCTCCGGAAAACACAGCGTAGATTTTGTGAAACAAGGAAAAAATAAAAATTTACATCTCACCGCAGGAATTGCTGCACACCAATTACTACTCAACGACGAGCAACTTGAAGAGTTTGATACAAATTTAAAAGTCAACCCACCGCTGCGCGATAAATCAGAAACAGAAGCCTTGAAACGCGCCGTGATAAATGATGTGATAGATGTGATTGTGAGCGATCATTGCCCTGAAGACGTAGAAAACAAAGAGGTAGAGTTTGACCACGCCGCTTTCGGAATCATTGCGCTTGAAACAGCTTATGCGGCAGCGAATACTGCGATGCACAGTAAAGATGCTTCGACTTCGCTCAGCATGACAGAGAAGTTGATTGAGAAACTAAGCATCAACCCGAGAAAAATTTTAGGATTAAGTGTTCCTTCTGTAAAAGTTGGAGAAAGAGCGAATCTTACATTCTTCAATCCTGATTTAAAATGGGAGTTCACTGAAAAACATATTGCTTCTAAAAGTAAGAACACGCCATTTATAGGTTATCACTTCACAGGCAAAGCACTGGGGGTGATTAACAATAATAAATTGGTGGTTTGTAAATAATTTTTTCGAGGGTCATCTCGTTCGACCTCACCCAACCCTCTCCAGCGAGGAGTGGACAGTTACAACTTACACAAAACCTCAGCGGCTTTTTCTAAAGTTTCTTCTTTTTTGGCGAAGCAAAAACGCAAGAGCTTATTGTCTTCCTGTTCATGATAAAAAACAGAAAGAGGAATTGATGCCAAGCCATACTCTTTTGTTAAACGTATTGCAAAATCCGTATCTTTTTCATTGCTGATGCCATCATACTTCAATAACTGAAAATACGTTCCGGCAGCCGGCTCGAAAGAAAATTTAGAACCTTTAATTAGTTTAATAAAATAATCGCGTTTTTGTTTGTAGAAATTTTTTACTTCTAAATAATTGTCTTTGTCTTTTAAATATTCGGCAATAGCCAATTGCATTGGATGATTACAGGCAAACACAATAAACTGGTGCACCTTTCTTAGCTCTGCGCTTAAATTAGCCGGTGCTGCCATGTACCCGATTTTCCAACCTGTAGTGTGAATTGTTTTTCCGAAAGAAGAAACCAAAATACTTCGCGCTGCCAATGATTTATTACTTGCAACACCCCAGTGTTTAGTTCCGGTAAAAAACATGTGCTCATAAACTTCATCGCTCAAAATAATTATATCTGTATCGCGCGTAAGTTTTTCTAATTCCTTTAAATCATTTTCGCTAAACACGCTTCCGCTTGGATTATGCGGTGTATTTATAATAATCATACGCGTTCGATGATTAATTAATTTCTTAACCATTTGCCAATTGACAGAAAAATTGGGTTGTTGAAGTTGGACAAACACCGGTTTACCACCGTTTATTTCAATGGAAGGCACATAACAATCGTAAGCAGGTTCAAAAATAATTACTTCATCGCCTTCGTGCACAAAAGCAGAGATGGCAGTATAGATTGCCTGCGTTCCGCCGGCGGTAATGGTAATTTCTGTTTCGGGGTTATAAGGAGTGCCGTACAATTCTTCCGCCATTACTGCAACCTGCTCTCGCAAAGCCATAGCGCCTTGCATTGGTGCATATTGGTTTAAACCTTTTTTCATATACTGATTAACCAAGTCGATCAGTTTTTCTGAACAGGCAAAATCAGGAAAACCCTGCGAGAGGTTAATTGCGTTATACTCCTGCGCCAGTTTACTCATTACTGTAAATATGGTGGTTCCTACCTTGGGTAGTTTAGAATTAATTACTCCGTTGTATTTTATCATGGTCATAAAAAGAAAGGTAAAAATACTAATAAAAGTGTTATTTGCGTTAGGGATGGAGGTACGGTGTTGAAGCTCTTTTTGTCCAAACCTGGAAGGTTTACAAAAAAGCGACTACCGACAGCCCGACCCCGCAGATTCTTCGCTTCGCTTAGAATGACAAAACAACATACGGGGAACGCCCTTATTATTTTCTCTCTTTCTACTGTCCATGCAATCTAATTTTTATACCTTTGTGGTCAGAAATTCACAGCAAAGTGAGCAACCCCCATACCGGCCACATTAGTAAAGTAACACTTGGTGGTCTTCTTGTAACTCTCGGAATTATTTATGGTGATATAGGTACATCCCCCCTATACGTAATGAGTGCCATTATGGGAAAAGAAGCGATTGACCCTAATGTTGTATATGGTGGTATTTCCTGTATTTTCTGGACACTAACCATGCAAACAACGCTTAAATATGTTATGCTTACGCTTAGAGCAGATAACAAAGGTGAAGGTGGGATTTTTGCTTTATATACTCTTGTAAGACGTTTTAAAATAAAATGGCTTTTAGTGCCTGCAATCATTGGCGGAAGTGCTTTACTTGCCGATGGTATTATTACTCCACCCATTTCTATTGCTTCGGCTATTGAGGGATTACGCGCTTTTAACCCCGAAATAAATACGGTGCCTATTGTTATTGGAATTTTGTGTGCATTATTTTTAATACAACAATTCGGCACTAAATTTATAGGACGATTTTTTGGGCCGATGATGATGATTTGGTTCAGTATGTTAGGTATATTAGGTATTATGCAGTTGTCAGGAAATCTCTATGTATTAAAAGCACTCAATCCCTATTACGCAATTCATCTGTTATCAATTCATCACGAAGGATTTTTTGTGTTGGGCGCCGTTTTTCTTTGTACCACCGGTGCAGAAGCTTTGTATAGTGATTTAGGTCATTGCGGACGGGCAAATATTCGTATCAGTTGGATTTTTGTAAAAACCATGCTTGTCTTAAATTATTTCGGACAGGGAGCATTTTTAATAAAGCACGCCGGACAAACGCTTGCGGAAATTGGCGCTTCTTCTAATATTACTAATCCGTTTTATTTAATGATGCCTGAGTGGTTTGTACCGGTGGGAATTATCATTGCAACATCGGCAGCCGTAATTGCATCGCAGGCTTTAATCAGCGGTTCATATACACTCATCAGTGAGGCCATGCGTTTAAATTTATGGCCAAAGGTTTTAATTAAATATCCTACCGAATTAAAAGGACAACTTTATATTCCTTCTATCAACTGGCTTTTACTGGCAGGTTGTATTGGTATAGTTTTAAAATTCCGCGAATCGTCTAACATGGAAGCCGCATATGGTTTGTCAATTATACTCTGTATGCTGATGACTACCACTCTGCTCTTTTATTTTATGTGGATGAAAAAATTTAATCACCCCTTGGTCATTTTGATTGTTACAGTTTATGTGGTAATTGAACTATCATTTTTATATGCCAACCTGAAAAAATTTCAGAACGGTGGTTATGTAACATTAATAATAGCTTCTGTTTTAATTTCGGTAATGGCAGTTTGGCATTTGGCAAAACGCATTCGCAGAAGCTACACAGAGTTTGTAAAAATAGACGGGTACAAAAATGTTTTGGCCGAATTAAGTCGAGATCTTACTATTCCTAAATATGCAACTCATCTTGTCTATATGACCGGCGCGGGTCATGCCGATGAAATTGAATCAAAAATTATTTATTCTATTTTACAAAAGCGACCTAAGCGTGCTGACCTATATTGGTTTGTGCATGTAGATGTGGTTGATGAGCCACACAGAATGGAATATCGCGTGCATGAAATTATGAAAGACGATGTTATTCGTGTCGATTTTAAATTGGGTTTCCGTGTAGCACCAAAAATTAATTTAATGTTTCGTAAAGTAGTGCAGGATATGGTGCGTGCCGGTGAGGTGGATATTACCAGCCGCTATGAATCATTAAACCGCAATAACGTAATTGGCGATTTTAAATTTGTAATTTTAGAAAAATATCTCTCAACCGATAACGATTTACCTTGGCACGAACGAATTATTATGAATATTTACTATTTCCTTAAAAAATTCAGTTTATCAGAATCACGTGCCTTCGGACTCGACAGCAGCTCTGTAAAGGTGGAGAAATTCCCAATGATTATACATCCTCATAGCGAGATGCATTTAAAAAGGATTGAGTAAGCCCGCTCTTCAAACATTTTCGTACTTTTATGTCTCTTAAATTCTACTTATGAGGAAATTATTTTTTGTTATTGTATTATCATCTTCTTTCCTAAAAGTTTTTTGTGATGAGGGCATGTGGCTTCCTTTTTTGTTAAAACAATTGAACGAAAGCGATATGAAAAAAAACGGATGTAAACTTTCTGCTAATGATATTTACGATGTAAATAATGTTTCGCTAAAAGATGCTATTGTACAATTTGGAGGAGGTTGCACTGCGGAAATTATTTCTGATAAAGGATTAATTTTAACAAATCATCATTGCGGTTTTTCTGCAGTAGCCGCTCACAGCTCAGTAGATAAAGATTATCTTACCAATGGTTTTTGGGCCATGAACCAATCGGAAGAATTAACCAATGCCGGATTAACCGCAACAATTATTCAGCGTATTGAAGATGTAACCACATCTGTTAACGCAGGTTTACAAACTATTTTTACTGATAAGCAAATTGATTCTGTTCAACAAAAAAACATAAAACAATTAGTACTGGATGTTACCAAAGGAACAAAGTATGAAGCATTTGTTCGTCCGTTTTTTTACGGTAACCAATATATTTTATTCGTCACGCTTATTTATAAAGATGTTCGCTTAGTTGGTGCGCCGCCATCATTCATTGGTAAATTTGGCGGGGATACCGATAATTGGGTTTGGCCGCGACATACCGGAGATTTTTCTGTGTTTAGAATTTATGCTGATAAAAATAACGAGCCCACAGAGTTTGCAGCGGAGAACGTTCCTTACAAACCAAAAAAATCTCTTACAATTTCTATGAAAGGTGTTCACGAAGGCGATTTTACAATGGTGTTTGGTTTCCCCGGACGCACACAGGAGTATTTATTTTCTGATGCCGTTGATATAACGATGAACCAGAGCGATCCTGATAAAGTTTCTCTGCGCGAAAAACGTTTGGGTATTATGAATCGTTTTATGAAAACAAATGACACTACTCGCATTGCTTACGCATCTAATTACGCTTCGGTTGCCAATTATTGGAAAAAGTGGTTAGGCGAAATGCAAGGTTTAAAAAAGTTCGATGCTGTAAATAAAAAAATTGCATTCGAAAAAAAGTTTTTAGAACTGCTATCTGCTGAGCCTGCTGAAAAAGAAAAATTCAATAAAATTTTTAACGAGTTTCATGCGTTATACGCTGAAAATAAAACGTATCAAAAACAAATTGATTATTACAGCGAGTGCTTATTGGGTATAGGAGTGATTACTACCGCTCGTGGTGCCGAAAAATTACTAAACAGTGTAAAAAAGTTTCCGCCCGAAAGCGTGCAGAAAGAAATGAATAAATACAGCGTAGATGTTGAAAAATTTTTTAAAAACTATAACGAAGCGATGGACAAAAGTATTTGTCGCGCTATGTTAGAAATGTATACGCTTGGTCTGCAAAAAGATTTACGTGTACCTGCAATTGATTCAATACTGGAAGCCCATCAAAATAATTACGATGCGGTTACCGATAAAATATACAACGAAAGTGTTTTTACCAATAAAGAAAAGTATTTAACCGCGTTAAAAAACGGAAATGTTGCAACTTTAGAAAACGATATAATCTATAAATTATGGAAAAATATTTCTACTTATTATACACGCAATGTGTTTATGCAATATACCATCATTGACATAAAATTAAATTCGCTTTACAAACAATATGTAGATAAATTGACTAAAGTTTACAAAGACAAAAAATTCTATCCCGATGCAAATTCTACGCTGCGTTTGGCTTACGGAAAAGTTAAAGGCTACAAACCCCGCGACGGCGTGAAGTATGAATATTTTACTACACTTGACGGAATGATGGAAAAAGAAGATCCGAATAATGATGATTTTATAATTTTTCCGAAACTAAAAGATTTGTATAACAAAAAAGATTACGGTCGCTTTGCCGATAAAGACGGAACAATACACATTGCGTTTATTGCGAGTAACCACACTACAGGAGGCAATTCGGGCAGCCCGGTTTTAAATGCTAATGGAGAATTGATTGGCACAAATTACGACAGAGTATGGGAAGGCACCATGAGCGATATTATGTTTAACCCCGAAATTTGCAGGAACATTACTTTAGATGTGCGTTATACATTATTTGTAATTGAAAAATATGCCGGAGCAGGATATTTACTAAATGAAATGAAATTAGTGAAATGAGTTTTGTTCAAAAAGCTTTGGGTACAGAAAAAGGAATCAACCTGACCAATATGGGCTTGATGTTGTTTAGTACAGCCATTGCTTTTATTATTCCTTTTAAATTATTTTTGTTTGTTTACGCAGTGCTCGGGCCCCTGCATTATCTGACTGAAATTTCCTGGCTGGATAAGCGCAACTATTTTATTACAAAAAAATTATATGCCTGGCCCTATTTACTGGTATCATTGTTGCTTACTGTTGCATTGTTTAACGATAAATCTTTTTTACGTTATTACTCTACAACTTTGATTGCGGGCGTGGTAGTTTATACATTATGTCTCTCACTAAGTAAAAAATATATTCTTTCTATACTCTTAGCGACAGCAGCCGTAGCTTTTTTTCTTGCTTTTAAAGTCGATAAAATATTTTCTTTTGTGTTAGCTTTCTCTGTGTTTTTACCAACCATTGTACATGTATTTTTATTTACCGGAATTTTTGTTTTGTCGGGAGCATTTAAAACTAAAAGCATAAGCGGCTTTATTTCATTTGGCGTATTTATTTTATGCGCACTAAGTTTTAGTTTTATTCACTTTCCTAATGCAGAGATACTTTCTGTTACAGAGAAAGGATATATATCAAAGTATTTCATCATGCTTAACCAATCATTGGCAGATATTTTCGGGGTTTCTAAAACTGTTGATAAGGCAGATTTTTTTACGGTTCCTGCTCTCATTGCCGTACAACGTTTTATTGCTTTTGCTTATACTTATCACTATTTAAACTGGTTTTCTAAAACAACTATCATTAAATGGCACGAGGTTTCTAAAAGTCGACTGGTACTTATAACAGTGTTATGGGTTTTATCTGTTGCCTGTTATTACATTGATTACCGTTTAGGTTTTATGATTTTATTTATGCTGAGCATGTTGCATGTGTTTTTAGAATTTCCGCTTAATATAGTTTCTGTTAAGGGCGTTGGGCAAGGGGTTAAAAATATTTTTGTCAAACAATGATACTTAGCACAGCTTACCTTCCGCCTGTTGAGTATTTTCAAAAAATTATTTCATCACAAACTATTTCTATCGAAAAATATGAACATTTCCTAAAACAGACTTACAGAAATCGTTGTCATGTTTTAGGTTCTAACGGATTGCAGGTATTGAGTATTCCACTTATAAACGCACACGAAAAAATTTTAATTTGTGAGAAGAAAATTTCTTATGCCGAAAATTGGCAACAACAACATTGGAGGAGCATCACTTCCGCCTATGCAAATTCTCCTTATTTTATTTACTACAGTGATGAATTAAAACCCTTTTACGAAAATAAGTTTGAGTTTCTATTTGATTATAATACAGAGTTATTGCAAATATTTTTCAAATTGCTTAAAATAAAAGCCGAGATAAAATTTACAGAAAGTTTTGAAAAGGAAATTTCAGATGATTTTAGAAATACCATTGCACCAAAAAATAAAATTGAAGTCGCAAGTTTTAAACCTTATACACAAGTCTTTAGCGACAAGCATGCATTCACACCTAATCTCAGTGTTATTGATTTACTTTTTAATAAAGGGCCGGAAGCGGGTGAGTTTCTTATTTAAAGACAAGTGTAAAAACAGTTCCCTTGAGTTCATTATCGTTAATGCCTATTTGTATATTATGCAGGTCACATAGGCTTTTTACAATGTATAAACCAAGCCCCGTGCCCTTAGCGGAGCGGGTTTCTTCATTTCCAATGCGGTAAAATTTTTCGAATACTTTTTGCTTTTCTGCATGAGGTATGCCGGCTCCATTGTCAGAAACTAAAACGATTGTTTTATCGATTTCCTGTTTGATATTTATTTCAATAGTAGAATCTACCGGCGAATATTTCAACGCGTTCTCAATAAGATTAGAAAAAATAATCGAAATGAATTGTTCATCCGCTTCAACAAACCTATTTTCAATGGCAGAAATTTTAATCCTGCTTTTGTTTTCACTAAACGACTGCTCTACCAGATTAGTAAGTGTTTCGGCCAGATTTACTTTTTTAAGGTTCAATATATTATTTTCATTCTCCGCCTTAGAAGCCAACAAAATATTATCTATCATTCGCAGCAAACGTTCGTTATCTGCCAATGCTTTTTGCAATAAATTGTTTTGTGTAGCCTCATCTAACTTATGCTTTTGCATTGTCTGTAACTGCAATTTTACGGATGCAAGAGGAGATTTAAGTTCGTGTGTAACTGATAGTAAAAAATTATTCTGTAAACGCGTCAATTCATTTTCTTTTTTGCGCGTATTGTATATTTTTAAAACTCCTAACGAGAGTAAAATTAAAAAAACCGTCCCCTCCCCTAAGTGCATCCACAACTGATGGGTTTTCTTCTTTTCAATCTGGACAAAATTTTGTTCCAGAATAGCTTTATCAGAAATATTCAGCGCTACAATTTTTTTCTGCTCTTCGGCCAATTGCTTGCTCTGTCGCGCTAACAATACTTCCCACCACAAAAATTGCATAACTATGTACACAACCAATGCGTAAAACAACCAGGGTATTTTAGCTGAGTTTTGTTTCATCCAGCAATAATTTTTTTGTTTTTTGTTGCATGGAATTCGCCTTTAAATATTATTTTCTTTGTATTAGATTTTGTCATGACTCATTTCTTGGGCCTGTTTTAATTTTTCCATCGAAGTAAATATACTCATAACATCCTGAACTCGATTTACATTTTGTATGCTAATATAAAAACGAGCGCCTTGTTCTTTCAAAAAACATTGTTTAGGATGTTGCTGAGCAAACTGCAAAATACTTTTAAAGGCAGCAGAATTGTAGTACTCGCTTTCTTGTTTGCTAATGAAATAAGCCAGCATTTTGCCGCCTTTCAATACTAATTTTTCAAAACCTAACTGCATGGCACGACGACGCATTCTAATCGCATCAATTAAATTTAAAACCTGTTTAGGTAAAGGACCGAAACGGTCCTCGAGATTTTGAGCTATTACAGTTAGTTCCTCTTCTGTTTGAGCTTCATCTAATTGCTTGTAAATATTTAAACGCTCGGTAGTATTTTCTATATATCTATCGGGAATTAATAATTCGAAATCTGTTTCAAGCACCGTATCTTTTACAAAGACTTTAGAGAAAGTAGATTTTACCTGCGTATCGGCCATTTCTATTTTCGCGTGTTCTTCCTTATACCAACGCTCTTCTTTTAATTCCTCTACAGCTTCATTTAAAATTTTCATATAAGTATCAAAGCCCATATCATTAATAAATCCGCTTTGTTCTCCGCCAAGCATATCACCTGCACCGCGTATATCCAAATCGCGCATGGCAATCTGGAAACCACTTCCTAAATCGGTAAATTCAATAATAGCTTTTAGTCTTTTCTTGGCGTCATTAGTAAGTGTAAGCAATGACGGAACTAATAAATAGCAAAATGCTTTTTTGTTAGAACGCCCCACCCTGCCTCTCATTTGGTGTAAATCACTTAAACCAAAATTTTGTGCATCATTAATAATTATAGTGTTTGCATTTGAAATATCTAAACCCGATTCGACAATGGTTGTTGAAACCAAAATATCTGTTCTTCCCTCCACAAAATCAAGCATTATCTTTTCTAATTTATCTCCATCCATTTGTCCGTGTCCTACTGCAACTTTCGCTTCCGGCAACAACCGCTGAATAATTCCTGCCACTTCATTTATGCTCTGCACTTTATTGTGAATAAAAAATGCTTGTCCGCCCCGCGAAATTTCAAATCGCAAAGCATCGCGAACTAAATCTTCGTTAAAATTATGCAATTCGGTTTCTACAGGGTAACGATTGGGAGGCGGCGTAGCAATAACCGATAAATCTCTCGCGCCCATTAGAGAAAACTGTAATGTGCGCGGAATAGGGGTTGCCGTTAGTGTAAGTGTATCAACATTTTGTTTCAGTAATTTTAATTTATCTTTTGAGCCTACTCCAAATTTTTGCTCTTCATCAATAATGAGTAATCCTAAATCCTTAAACTTAGTTTGATTGCTCAATAGTTTATGTGTTCCAATAAGAATATCAATTTTTCCGGATTCTAATTTTTGCAAAGTTTCTTTTTGCTCTTTGGCGGATTTAAAACGATTGATATAATCAACCCTGACAGGAAAATCTTTAAAGCGTTCTGCAAAAGTTTTGTAATGTTGCAAAGCTAAAATGGTTGTTGGCACAAGTATGGCGGTTTGCTTTCCATCGCAGGCAGCTTTAAATGCTGCACGTATTGCAATTTCTGTTTTTCCAAAACCAACATCACCACAAACCAATCTATCCATTGGATATGCTTTTTCCATATCGCGTTTTACATCATTGGTGGTTTTTAATTGATCGGGTGTGTCCTCATAAATAAAAGAAGCTTCTAACTCATGTTGCAAATAATTATCGGGCGCAAAAGTATGTCCCTTAGAAGTTTTTCTTTTAGCGTAAAGTTTAATCAAATCAAAAGCTACCTGCTTAACACGCGTTTTAGTTTTTTGCTTAAGTGTTTGCCAATGAGAAGACCCCAATTTATCAATACGTGGCACTTGTCCCTCTTTGCCGGTATATTTTGCAATGCGATGCAGCGCTGTAATACTTACAAAAACCACATCATTGTCTTTGTACACTAATCGTACTGCTTCCTGTAATCTATCTCCTGTTTTTATTTTTTCTAATCCTGCAAAGCGACCAATGCCGTGATCTATATGTACTACGTAATCTCCGGGATGCAGACTTTGCAATTCTTTCAGCGTAAGTGCTTCTCCCGTTTTTTGATACGAATGGGGAGCCTTGTATTTATGATAACGCTCAAAAATCTGGTGGTCGGTGTAGCAGGCAACTTTTACATCATTGTCAATAAACCCTTCGTGAATTCCAAGATGTACGGTTTCAAATAAATGTTCTGCCGCGCGGTTTGATTGAGAAACATCACTAAGAATTACACGTAAACGTTCTGCCTGTTTTTCTGTATCGGTAAATAAATAATTGGTGTACCCTTTTTGTTTGCTCTCTAATAGATTTTTAAAAAGTAATTCGAAATTTTTATTGAAAGAAGGTTGCGGTTGCTGATTTACTTCTGAAGTTTCATTCGAAAATAAAGCATTGCCACCTGTTTCTATAATCTGTTTTTTTTGCAAAGACTCCTTTAATTCATCTGCGCTGCAGAAAATTTTTCCGGGTTCTTGTTGTATCGTTTCAGTTAATGCCTCATACGATGCCGTAACTTTTTCAAAAAGCTGTTCTGTTTTTTGAAGTAAATAATTTGAATCTTTGGTAAAAATTAAAGTTTCGCTGTCAGCTAACGCCTCTAAAAAACAAATTTTGTTTGCAGAAATATTTTCGTTAGAAATATTTGGCGTTATAGCAATTTTATCATAACGTGCCGTAGAAAGTTGCGTAAGTGGGTCGAAAGTCCGAATAGATTCTATCTCATCGCCAAACAATTCTACCCGATAAGGCATGTTTGAAGAAAAAGAAAATATATCAATTATTCCTCCCCGCACAGCAAATTGCCCGGGTTCGTTTACAAAATCTACTTTGTTGAAATGAAAAGAGAATAAAAACTCTTCTAAAAATTCGATAGAAAGTTTTTCTTTGACTGCAATTTTAAATGTGTTTTCGCTTAAGGTGCTTTTAGCCGGAATTTTTTCGAAGAGCGCTTCAATATAGGTGACGATAATATTTTTTTTATCACCATTGGAAATTTTTTCCAACGCTTCTATGCGCTGTTGTTGCGAAGCAGTTTGTGTTTTTTCAAAATCGTAAGCGTTAACGTAACTAAAAGGCAGATACAAAACTTTTTTATCTTGCAAAGCCTGCAAATCATTTAGGGTATAAAGCGCTTCTTCTGAAGTATTGCAAATTATAACAATATTTTTATCGAAATCTGCTGCACAACGGGCGTATAAAAAACTCCATCCCGAACCCTGTACACCTTTTACAAAAAGATTCCGGCCCGAAGAGATTTTTTCTACAAGTTCACCAAAAAAAATATGTACCGAAACGTTATTCACGCGGTAATAAAGACAAGAAAAACCATTAATACATGCAAAAGTCGGTATAATTTTGCATAAATTTGTATTTATTGCTAATGATTAGAGCCTATTATATAATACTACTTTTACTTCTTTCGGTTGGAACTATTTTTTCTAATCCGATCTTCCGGTTTTTTACTCCAATTGATTATATTGATGAATATAAAGAAGTTGCCCTTAGGGAAATGCAACGATATAATGTACCTGCAAGCATCACATTAGGACAAGCCATACTTGAAAGTAATTATGGTAACAGCAATTTAGCAAGGAATGCCAACAACCATTTTGGAATTAAATGCCATAAAGAATGGTCGGGGGCCACCTACACTATGGATGATGATGAAATTGACGAGTGTTTTAGGAAATATGAAAATGTTGTTGAATCATACTCAGATCATTCTATGTTTTTAAACAGCCGTGTGCGTTATGCTGCTTTATTTCAATTGTCGAAAAAAGATTACAAAGCCTGGGCAAAAGGACTAAAAGAAGCCGGCTATGCTACCCACCCAAAATACGCAGAGATGCTTATTGAAATAATTGAAAAATATAAATTATATGAGTTGGATGAAGTTTATCTTGATCCTTCTTTCTATGTAGCTGAATATGAAAAAAAGAAACTAATAAATGAGGCAGCACTTAATTTTAATCAAAAATATTTTCTTGCCTATAATGAAAGTGCATCGCCTCTTTCAGAATCAGAAAATTCTTTTGTATCAGTCGCCCAAGAGTTTAATAGTTCTGCCCAGGAGTTTTTAAAGTTTAAAATGCTTTATTTAGATGAGAAACATTGTTTGACAGAAAAAAATCAAGAAGAGATTACAAGCTCCTTTAACTCAAACAAAAAAATACTTTTTTTAGTAAGTGGCAGCGAAATTAAAAATACATTTAGAGCCAATAATTCTACTCTAAAAGATGATTTGCTTACTTATTCGCATCTTGAAATGGACTACCCGCATCTCGAAGCCTTACTGTTTCCTTCGCGGGCAGAGTGAACTAATTATACTAAAATTCAATAAAAATTGTGGAAAGAAGAAAATAATTATTTGGTAAAAGAATTTGTTTTTAAAGACTTTAAAGAAGCCTTTGGGTTTATGGCGCAAGTAGCTTTGATTGCCGAAAAAATGAATCACCATCCTTTATGGACTAACGTTTACAACAAAGTAAGCATACAACTAAATACGCACGATGCAGGGAATATTGTTACCGCTAAAGATAGAAAACTGGCGAAGGCTATTGATGAATTACTAAAGGGTTAGATTTTCCTCCGAAAACCTTGCCGCAGATTGCACAAATTAGCACAGATTGGGTTCTCAGATTATTTTTTAGTTGTTGTGAAAAAAATTAATACAAAAAAAGTGATAGGAATCTGCAGCCCATCAAGCCTTCGGCTAAACCTTGCCACAGATTTCACAAATTTGCACAGATTGGGTTCACGGATTATTTTTTTTAATTGCGTGGAAATAAATGGAAATTCACAACGAAAAACGCACACAAATTATTCCTTTAAATTTTTACACAGCACCAAATAAAATCTGTGCTTAAAATCCGCGAAATCTGTGGCAAAAAAGAGCGGATGCCTAATTGAAATTCAATTTCTCCACGAAGAAACTCTGTACTGCTATCTCGTAACTCATTAAGCCGAAACCCGAGACAGAACCTTTGCAATGTTTACCTAAATAAGAAACATGCCTGAAGTCTTCGCGTGCAAAAATATTGCTGATGTGTACTTCTACAATTGGCGTTGCAATAGCAGCAACTGCATCTGCAATAGCTAAAGAAGTATGCGTATAAGCGCCCGCGTTTAAAATAATGCCTTCGTATTTTTTATCTGCACGATGAAGTTCGTTAATAATTTCTCCTTCCACATTACTCTGAAAATAATCAATACGTATTTTAGAATATTTTTTCGTCAACTCAGCTAAATATTCTTCAAATGTTTGATTACCGTAAACACCCGGCTCGCGAGTGCCCAGTAAATTTAAATTTGGTCCGTTTATGATTAGGATTTTCATTCTTCAAATGTATGAATTATGGATTAAAGTAAATAATTTGTATATTAGTTGCGCATAGCCTTAAGTTATAACCAATTTTAATCGACATAAACAAAATTTTGACAAATGAATAAAACAATACTTCTTTCATTAGTTGTTTTAATAAATTTCCAATTCATGTTAGGTCAACAACAGAGTTGGCAGTGGGCAAGAATTTATGGCGGTCCAAGTATGGACAAAGGAAATTCATTAACTGTTGATGAAGATGGCTATACTTACCTTACCGGAGCTTACAATACAAGCGCGTACTTTGGGTCTATACATTTTACAAATTCATCTGGAAATTATACTTTTCTTGCAAAGATAGATTCATTAGGCATCATAATTTGGGTGAAAAGCTTTTGCTTATCTGCTCAATTTGGCCAACAAGTTGTTTTAGGAAAAAACAGGCTGTACATATCAGGTATTATTTCCGATACTGTTAGATTTGGAAACATTAAAGTTGGAATACCCGGCGGTCCTTCAACGTATCTAATTTCTTTAAATAAAAATGGAAGCGTTATTTCAGGCAAAACTATTTCAAGTTCTACTGGCAGTATTATTTCGGCCAATAATAAGGATGAAATCATTGTCTCATCCTCATTTAAAGATTCTATACTTATTGACGCGGTAAAATTTACTGGAACTAATGCGTACAATAATCAAATAGCACTTTTTGACTCTATAGGAAATTTAGTTTGGACTCGAACTTTTGGTAGCTCGCAGCAAGTGTCGTCATCCGCAATAAAAATGGTTGACAAGTCCCTATGTTTAACAGGTGAATTCATAAATTCAGTAACGTTTAATACTAATACAGTTAATTCGACAAATACAAAGGGTGTTTACATAGCGACGTATGATATTGCAGGAAATTTTAAATGGGCAAGCGCTTTTAGTTCTTCATCTTACTTATACGGATCTGATATAGAATTTGACAAGAACAAAAATATTTTTGTCTGTGGCCAATTTAATCATTCAGCAGAATTTAACGGCACTATAATTAATGATACAGGTAGCCCGGGCAATGGAGATGCCTACGTGACTAAGTACGATTCATTAGGTGCTTTTCAATGGGTGCGTTCTGGAGGTGGGGGCGGCACCGATGACGCCAGTAGGATAGGGATAGATTCTTTGAATAACGTTTACATTTCTGGAGGCTTCTTTGTCTTATTTACCTGCGGAAGCATTAATATTAACGCCAATCCAAATAACGTTACGGCAGATATTTATATTTTAAAATTGGACAATAACGGAAACCCTATTTGGGGAACGAGGGCAACCACAGTAAATAATCCTTGGAATTTCTTATCTGACATGACGATTGGAAATAACAGCTTATATATGACTGGTTATTCGTCTGCAATGCCAAATGACACTATATTTTTTGGCTCACATCCAACTTTTACAATTGGTTCAGACGATATTTTTATCGCTAAGACAAATTCTCTTGTTTCTCCTACAGGCATTGAAGAAATAAACAAACAAGTTGACAATAAAATATTTCCCAACCCAATAAATAATGGCTGTTTCCTTTCATTTAGTGATTTTATTGACCTTAAATCTTATGAGATATTAGATATCACAGGTCGAGTGATGGACAAAAAGGACTTCACTAATTTACGAAGTATCTATATTTCTAATTTTCCAAGTGGCTCTTACATTTTGAAAACATTATCTTTTAAAGATACTTCGACATTTTATCGAATAATTGTTAATTAAAATAAACAATACCGATGAACAGAGACTGGCGCACTCTGTTGACAGCGTTAGTATCGTGTGTCGGACGCTTAAATTAAAACTGGTTATAACAACTGGCTTCAAATCATAGCCCACGAAACATGCTCCTGCAATTCCGGGAAAAATTCACGAAATTCTGTTTTGTAATCTTCGTATCCGTGCAGTAAAGCTTCTGCCGCAGTCTCCATTCCCGATTCAAATTTTGCGCGGCGCGACATTCCCTGCATTACTTTATCTATTCCTTCTATTTTAGAGTAGGCAAATAAAATATCATACTTGGTCATATAATTAAAAAACTGCTTTGAGCGCTCAGGGAAAATTGCATAATGTGTTTGTAAAAATTTATAGATTTGGTCGGCATACATTCTCAAACTTATATTAGAGTAATCTTCCCAATGCGTTGCAAGAAAATGGTCGTAAAAAATATCTGCCACTACCGGAGAATATTTTCCGTAACGCTCCCTCAAACGTATTTTACTTTTTAAAGTTACCGCATGATTATCTGTATAGGTGTCAATGGCACGATGCAATCGTATTCCCTCTTGTATTCCCAATGAAAATTTAGTCATTTCACTTCCTTTTACCGAATCGGCAATAAAATTACCCACCATCACTTCGCCGGGTTCTCCCGAAAGAAATATGTGTGCTAAGAAATTCATTGTATAAAGATAGCAAACTGTGCTATTTTAGGTTAATGCCCTCAGTTCATTTTTTAAACACCTATATTATGAGAATGAAGCTTTGCTTCAATAACTGCCACAGATTGCGCAGATTTGCACAGATTTGCACAGATTTTATTCACAGATAAAAAAAATAAAATTTATATTAATTTCCATTTGAATTTAGAAAAAGTTTCCTTTAATAAATACCAATGCCATTCATCACGTATCACAAAAAAATAATCTGTGTTTGTAATTTGTGGAAATCCGTGAAATCTGTGGCAGAAAAAAAGAAGTTTGTATTTCCCATCGGTATAAGCCGTAAATTAGCTGCATGAGCAACTGGCAACAATATATAAAATCGTTTGAGATGTATTTATCATCCGAACGCTCATTGAGCAAAAATACTATTGAGGCTTATTTGCGCGACGTAAGAGGCTTGGCAGATTTTTCTGAAACAGAAATCACGCCGCAAAAAATAAAATTAAAACACTTGCAGGGTTACGTAAAACAAATTAATAAATTGGGATTAAGCGCAACAACACAAGGCAGAATTTTATCGGGAGTACGTGCCTTTTATAAATTCTTATTGATAGAAGAAGAAATTGATGTCGATCCTACTCTTTTACTCGAGTGGCCACGTATAGCAAGAAAACTGCCGGATATTTTGAACGAAAAAGAAATTGAAGAAATTATAAACGTTATTGACAGAAGTTCGCACGACGGAGAACGCAACCGCGCTATGCTGGAAACACTTTATGGTTGTGGATTGCGTGTAAGCGAATTGGTGGGTTTACAAATTAGCAACATACACCACGAAGAAGAATTTTTGTTAATTACGGGCAAAGGAAACAAACAAAGATTGGTGCCCATAAATAGAATGGCATTAAAACATATTGGCATTTATATAAAAAATATTCGCAGTCATGTTAAAATAAAAAAAGGAAATGAAGATTTTTTATTTTTAAACAGAAGGGGAACTAAACTTTCTCGTGTGATGGTGTTTTACATTATTAAAGACCTCGTAGTGAAAGCAGGAATAAAAAAAACAATTTCTCCTCATACTTTGCGCCATAGTTTTGCCACACATTTAATAGAAAATGGCGCCGATTTACGTGCCGTACAGGAAATGTTAGGGCATGAAAGTATTACCACTACAGAAATCTATACACACATAAGTCGTAAACTTTTAAAAGATGTTATTGAGAAACATCATCCGAGAAATCGTTAACGAAATATTGTCAGTTCGAGCGTAGTCGAGAACCTTTTCGTATATCAATTGAAAAAAAAATTTCCTGCGTCTCGACTCCGCTCGACGTGGCATTATCCCTGGAAATCAACAAAATTTTTGCAGCCATCAAACAATTTTTTATGAATTTCTGCGTTCTTTGCCTCATTGCGAGAAACTTAACAAAGTCTTAATAAGATACTCCGCCATTTTGGGACGGAGGTAGTAAATTAGTATATTCGTAACTTAAAATTAGCACCATGCCCGGAACAGAATTATTTGGCGACGAAGAGCGCAAAGAAGTAAATGATGTCATGCAAACCGGATGTTTATTCCGATATAATCAGGAAGCTATACGCAACAATCATTGGAAAGCGAAAGATTTTGAAGCCGAAGTAAAAAAAATTACAGGCGCTAAATATGCACATGCTATGAGCAGCGGTTCCACTGCTATTGCTACAGCCCTTGCTGCAAGTGGCATTGGCACAGGCGACGAAGTCATCGTTCCTCCATTTACATTTATGGCAACTATTGAAGCTGTTTTATTTGTTGGCGCACTTCCTGTTTTTGCAGAAGTAGATGAAACACTTTGTCTGAGTGCCGAAGGAATTAAAAAAGCCATCACTCCAAAAACAAAAGGAGTTTGTTTAGTACACATGTGCGGCGGTATGGCCGATATGGATAGCATTATGAAAGTGGTGAACGAATACAAATTAATTTTAGTGGAAGATGCCGGACAAGCATTTGCATCTTCTTATAAAGGAACATACACAGGTTTATTCGGAAAAGCAGGAAGTTATTCTTTCGACTTTTTCAAAATTGCAACGGCAGGTGAAGGCGGAGTTTTAGTTACAAACGATGAAACTACATATAAAAAAGCGGATGTTTACAGCGACCACGGTCACGATCACATTGGCAATGCACGAGGAATGGAGAATCATCCTTACTTAGGTTTTAATTATAGAATTTCTGAATTACATGCTGCTGTTGGTGTTGCGCAAACTCGCAAAGTGCCAATGATAAAAGAAAAAAATCGTAAGCATAAAAAATTTATGCAAGATTTATTATCTAAAACACCGGGCATTTCTTTTGCGAAAGTAGCTGACCCCGATGGAGACTCAGCAACTTTTTTAAATCTACTATTACCTGATACGGAAACTGCAAAACGTACTGTTGATGAAATGAAAGCAGCAGGCGTTGCCGGATTTGATTACTGGTTTTTAAATATGTATCACTTCATTAACCAATGGGATCACATAAAAGAACTTCGCACAATAAGCAAACTACCAATAGAAGTTTTAGGTGCTCCGCAGGATTATAAAAATTTGCAATTGCCAAAAACACAAGAAGTGATCGGACGCTTAATTTCTTTCGGAATTAAATTCAAATGGACAGAAGAGGATATGAAAACACTTGCCGAAAAAATTTCTGAGTGTGTTTTAAAAGCAACTAAACCGGTTAATGTTTAATTAAAAAATTCCTTCTCCCCTCTCCTTTCAGGAGAGGGGTTGGGGGTGAGGTCGTATATGCAACACAAAAATTTTAAAAATATTGACAAGGTAGTTTTTGGTCGCGGCAGTTTTAATATGCTCGACGAAATTATTGCTCCTGTTAGAAAAGAAAATAAAAACTATTTTGTTTTCATCGTTGACAATTATTTTAAAGGAAAAGAATTAGCAAAACGCATTCCTGCAAAACCCGAGGATATCGTTTTGTTTGAAGATGTAGATCATCATGAACCAACAACAGAACAGATTGATGCGCTTCGCGATAAAATTTTAAAAGAAAAAGGTTTACCCAGCGGATTGATCGGTATTGGAGGCGGAAGCATAATGGATATTGCAAAAGCAGCTGCGCTGATGTTAACCAATGAAGGTTCTTCTACTTTGTATCAAGGATTAAATCTTATAAAAAAACCGGGCGTTTATCATTTAGGAATTCCAACTATTAGCGGAACAGGCGCAGAGTGCAGCAGCACTGCAGTATTAACCGGCCCGACAAAAAAATTAGGGTTAAAATGTGAGTGGACAGTTTTCAATCAAGTTATTTTAGATCCCGAATTAATTGCAACTGTACAAGACGATTGGTGGTTTAATACCGGAATGGATACTTATATTCATTGTATAGAATCAGAATTCGGGACTTTGAATAATGCTTTTAGTCACGCTTATGCAGAACAAGCTTTATCACTTTGTCGCGATGTTTTTTTAAATGAAAAAAGTGGACGTAGTGCAGAGAACAACGATAAACTAATGGTTGCTTCTTTAATGGGCGGTTTAAGTTTAAGCTATAGCGAAGTGGGTGTTTGTCACGCATTGTCATACGGACTTTCAAAAATTTTAGATTACAGACATTGTTATGCAAACTGTGTCGCGTTTCAACACTTAGATGATGTTTATGCCACAGGTGTAAAAGAATTTAAGCAGATGGTAGAGAAACATAAAATTATTCTTCCAAAAAATTTAGCTAAAGGTTGGAGCGATGAAACCATTACTAAAATGGCAGAAGTAGCTTACAATTTACCGCACATGTGGCATCAGGCGTTTGGTGAGAACTGGAAAGAAAAAGTTACGCTTGATTATATCAAAGCATTATACAAAAGATTATAACAATACAATAGAGCGCAGATAATGCAAATGAACTTATGATTAACGCAGCTAATTATAAAAATTCAGAAAAGAAGTTTATGTGTACTAGCTTCCAAGCAAAAAAAATCCAATTAAATCATAATTCCCGATTTATCGGGACAGCCTCATCAGCGTTCTATTTTTTATTTTTGTTGCTAATCAATAATAAATTATAATGTCAATCCCCGAAATAGAACAAGAAATTATCGAAGAGTTTGAATTGTTTGGAGACGACTGGGAGGGAAAATACGAGCACCTCATTGACCTCGGAAAATCTTTGCCGATTATTTCTCGCGAAAATAAAACCGACAACAAATTAATTAAAGGTTGTCAGAGTAAAGTTTGGATGAATTCTGAATTGCACGATGGAAAAATTATCTTCACCGCCGATAGCGATGCCATTATTACAAAAGGAATGGTGGCTTTGATGGTTCGAGTTCTTTCCAATCAAAAACCAAACGATATTGTAAATGCCGATTTATCTTTTATTGAAAAAATCGGATTAAAAGAACACCTCTCTCCCACCCGCGCTAACGGTTTGGTTAGCATGATTAAGCAAATGAAGCTTGACGCATTAGTATTAAGCCAGAAATCCTGATTTACAATTAAGAACTAAAGTCCTTGATAAATCTAATTCTTATAACTCCGACCTTAAGGTCGGAGTTAGCCAATCACACTTAGAGATGGGCTTTAGCCCTAAGACTTTTTGCTAATCAAAAGAGCTGATTTTTTATTTATAATCGTTATAATTAGCTATTTTTGTCGTCCGAAAATGTCAGCAATAATCAAATCAAAGGATACTGAACTCGCTCAACGGGTTATAGACGAGGTAAAAACCTGCTTCGATCCTGAAATTCCTGTGGATATTTGGGAATTAGGGCTTATTTATGAGATTGACATTAATGATGATACAGATCTTAACCTTAAAATGACTCTTACTTCTCCTAATTGTCCGGCCGCAGAAAGTCTGCCGGCAGAACTGGAAGGAAAACTTAAGCAACTGGCTAATATTAAGTCGGTTAAACTTGAACTTACCTTCGAGCCGCCCTGGGATAAGAACATGATGAGTGAAGTTGCCCAATTAGAACTTGGGTTCATGTAGGGCTTGACATTGCCTCTTTTATACACTATATTTGCAGCCTGAAAAATTAATCCTGTAAGATTAGTGATTCGAATTCGGCAAATCTGCTGAACGAACTCTCATCTTACAGTTAAAAATAAGATAGACGAGATGAAATTAACTGCATTCAAATTTAACCTGCCCAAAGAATTATTAGCTGAGTATCCTGCAAAAAATCGTGACGAAAGCCGATTGATGGTGATTGACCGCAAAACAGGAAAAATCATTCACAAAAAATTTAAAGACATTATCAATTATTTCGACGATGGCGATGTGATGATAATGAACGATACAAAAGTTTTTCCTGCACGCATGTACGGTAACAAAGAAAAAACCGGCGCTAAAATTGAAGTGTTTTTATTACGCGAACTAAATGGTGAAAGTCGTTTGTGGGACGTATTAGTTGATCCCGCACGTAAAATACGTATCGGTAACAAACTTTATTTCGGTGAGAACGATTCATTAGTTGCAGAGGTTATTGATAACACAACTTCACGCGGCCGTACACTTCGCTTTTTGTTTGATGGCCCGTATGACGAGTTTCGTAAAACATTATATGAATTAGGAGAAACTCCGCTTCCAAAATATATTAAGCGTAAAGTGGAAGAAAGTGATAAAGATCGTTACCAAACTATTTTTGCGAAGAACGAAGGCGCTGTTGCAGCACCTACTGCCGGTTTGCACTTTAGCCGCGAGTTAATGAAGCGTTTAGAAATTAAAGGCGTAAACTTTAGTTATGTTACACTTCATGTTGGTTTAGGAACTTTTCGTACCGTAGAAGTAGAAGACCTTACCAAACATAAAATGGATTCGGAAGAAGTTGTTGTTCCGGAAAAAACAGTTAAGATGGTTAACAACGCCATTGACAAAAAGAAACGTGTTTGCGCGGTTGGTACAACTGTAATGCGTGGTATTGAAACTTCGGTTTCTGTATCGGGGCATTTAAATCCTTATACCGGCTGGACAAACAAATTTATTTTTCCTCCCTACGATTTCAGTATTGCAAATTGTATGATTACCAATTTTCACATGCCTGAATCAACTTTGTTGATGATGACCTGTGCATTTGGCGGATATGATTTAATAATGAAAGCTTACAAAGAAGCCATTAAAGAAAAATATCGTTTTTATTCGTATGGTGATGCGATGTTGATTATCTAAAAGTAATTTGTTAAGATTTTTTGGCGGGCTGCCGGGCTTTCAGAAGTCGCTTTTTTGTACGCTGTCAGTTCGAGTACTTCGTAAAAACTCAGCATAAACTCCGTCGAGAACCGAAGTGAGAATACTATAAAATTGTTTTTGCAAAAAGAGCTCCAACACCGTTCTTCAATCCCTGCCCGATTTTCTTTCAAATAAACATCTAACTCAATTTCTCAATCTCATCTAGTTTACGCAAATCAACAGTTACCTTATTCCCACGTTGAGTACGTTGTAAGGGTTTGAATTTTGCGTTCTCAATTAATTCATGTGCTTTGTAAGATGTACGAGAATAAACAGTATCAGAATAAGTATCATTTATTGCTTTAAATAAAATCATTACCTCAGCATCTGCTTTTTCCAAATCTTCTTTCGTTAATTTATACATTGGGCTCTTATCGTCTATTGGGTGAACGATAGTCCAACTAAGTGCCATAAAACTAATTTTCTCTACCTCTAAAGTCAACGGCAAAAATTCACGTTGGTTTGTTTCCAGATTATTTTTTACGAGAATCATTTTTACTTCTGTTTCTATCAATTCGTTTTGCGTTGTATTTGCCATGCGGAACATAAATCCGGTTATTCCTTCATAGGGAGCAATTACGCAATGTTTTGTGTAGCGTATGTGTGCTTGCGGACGAGAAAATCTTCCATACAAAATACCTGTAGCAAGTGCAAAAGTTAACAAGCCCGTCATTGATTCAATTGCTGCAATCGTGCTTACTATAGTTCCTTTAGGATAAATAAATCCGTAACCAACCGTAGTAAGCGTTTGTGCACTGAAGAAAAATAATTCTAAAAATTCATGCAGACTGTCTTTGTGAGTTAGGTTACCAAAATTATGCGGGCCTGCCCAATAATAAAGACTTGCAAAAATTAAATTTGCAATTAGGTAGCCAAATAAGACCATTAAAATAAATCGCTTCCACGACATGGTAATGAGTGAGTGGTACAAATCAACTCTACCTAAAAAATCTCCGTCGAGCCTACGGATATTTACAGTGCCATCTTTATTTAAAAAGCGCGTGTGTTGATTGTAATGATTAGACCCGAAGCCTAAACCTGCCTGCTCATTAGTTTTATTTTTTTCTGTTTTGGCCATTTAGAAAATTTCTTTTGCTACGCGGCGTGTAGTTTCTGAAGTCCCCATTGTATAAAAGTGCATACAAGGCACGCCACCTTTTATCAATTCTTTAGATTGTTGTATCGCCCAGTTAATGCCTACCTCTTTTACTTGTTTATCGTCTTTGCATTTTTCGATTTCTTTATACAAATCAATAGGAATATCCATGTGGAAAATTTTAGGCAAAGAGTTGAGCTGTTTTTTTTGCGTAATCATTTTCAAACCCGGAATGATGGGAACATTGATTCCGCTATCTCTACAATTTTTTACAAACTCAAAATATTTTTTGTTATCGAAAAACATTTGCGTTACAACATATTCTGCTCCTGCATCTACTTTTGTTTTCAGGTGTTTTAAATCGCTGTAATAATTTGGAGCTTCAAAATGTTTTTCCGGATACCCTGCAATCCCCATACAAAAATTGGTAGGTTCGGCATCTTTCATTTCATCATCAATATAATTTCCTCTGTTCATCTCCGTAATTTGTTTTACCAAATCAATTGCATAAGGATGTCCGCCCGGTTCCGGAACAAAAGCGGGTTCTGTTTTAATAGAATCGCCGCGCAGTGCAAGTACATTATCTATTCCTAAAAACTGCAAATCAATTAAAGCATTTTCAGTTTCCTCTCTGGTAAAACCTCCGCAAATAATATGAGGCACTGCATCCACATTATATTTATTCATAATAGCGGCGCAAATGCCAACTGTGCCCGGACGTTTACGAATAGAAACTTTTTCTAAATAACCACCTTCGCGTTTTTTGTAAACGTATTCTTCGCGGTGATATGTTACGTCAACAAAAGCGGGTTTAAATTCCATCAAAGGGTCGATAGAATCGTAAATAGATTGTATGCTCTTGCCTTTTAACGGAGGCAAAATTTCTATAGAGAATAAAGTTGATTTACTTTGTTTAAGTTTTTCTGTAAGTTTCATATGTAAACTATTTATTTTAAATTAACATATGGAATACGCCGGTTTGAAGTACTATTTTCATCGGCTATTTCATATAAAAATTATAATGCGCGAAGGTACAAATAACTATATGAAGCTAAAATCCTTAAAACTTAATAGCCATTTGAATTATAAACGTACGTGGAGGTTCTATTAAACCCGGGCGCGACATAAACTCTACATTAAAAATATTATTTACTAAAAAAGAGAATTTTAAATGTTTACTTGCCTGGTATCCTATCCTGAAATCGTTTACCCAAACCCCTGCACTGTGAGCCGCACGATAGGCTTTTAAACCGGGTAAAATATAAAAATGAGGGTCGTTATAAATGGCAGGAACACCCGGGTTCATATTTTCATATATCAAAGGTTTTTCAAAACGATTATCTATGTTTTTCATAATACTACTGTAACGAGAACTCCAACCTAACGAAAAACCTTTATAAGTAAGCTGCACATCTTCTTTAAACATAGTAGTATTTCTATACCTGAGTAAATTACTTGCAATAGTGCCATTGGTATCAACTTTAGGATTAAAATTAGGGTTGATTGGTTTTGTATACGTGTAGCCTGTAAGTAAATCTACTTTTACACGGCCTATTTTTCCTGTTCCACTAACAGATATATCAACCCCGGGAATATTTGCACGGCCAATGTTTTGCGACTGAAAACCGGCGTGTTTAACTAACTCGGCAAAGGGATTTGAGGCATTATATATTTGAGCGGTTTTACCTGCTGTATCATACTTAAACATAAAATCCATCATGTTGTAATAATGCATTACAAAAACGGCAGCATCGGCAAAACCTTTAAAATTACCAATTCCAAATCCTTGTTTAATACCAATTTCTGCACTGAACCCTTTTTCCGGCTGTAAAGATGGGTTCGGAAAAATGTTGAGTGCACCCACATAGGTATTAATATATTTTTCTGCAACCGTTGGGAAACGATATCCTTGTCCGAATGAAGCGCGCAAAAAAGTATATTTAAACGCTTGGTAATTTAAACCTGCACGAACCACCGGTTGTACCGGCAAAGGAGTTTTTAATGGATTGTTTAGTAAAAAAAATCCGCCGTGTGTTTGAGAGGTATCTACTTTATAATATTCTACCCGGGCACCCACAGAGACCGTTAAACGATCGAAGAATTTTTTATCTGCCTGAAAGTATCCCGCATAATTTTCTCCGAAATGTTTACCGTATAAATTTTGCGCTAATACTACCTGACGCATTGCTACTACGCCTGTAGTAAAATTAAAATTTCGTTTAAACCGTTTTTGCCATTGATATTCTCCATAATACAGTTCAGCTCTTGATGATTGATCGAGGCCATTAATATTATTGGTATTTTCAGTTAAAAAATATCTTCCTCTAAAACTATGCCTACCCACTTTTTCATTGCTGTAAACAATAAAGGGGTCAATGTTATTTCGTACATTTTTATATGCTTGTAAAGTACTGTCTCTTGCCTCGTATGCATGTTGATCATCTTTCCACAAAAAGAACAAATTACCTTTATACTCCATAATAGTTGAGTTAATACCAACCGATAAGCCGGGCACTTTTTTAAAGTTGTACCGTAAATTTATGTTGCCCCTGATACGTTGCTCGTTCGAACCTTTACGGTAGCCCTCATCATTGTAAAGTTGTCCTCCCATCACCAAATCCAAATTGCCAAATTTTTGGGAATGCGAAAACGTTGTTCCCTGATAAGAAGGATTCGCTTTGTGGTCTGTTTTCCACCAATTCCAAGAAGCGTTATCAGAATTACCGTAAACACCTGTATACGTATTTACTTGTGTTTCGGGTTTATCGCGCGCGTATTTAGTTCGCATATTTATTACCCCGTTTAATGCCGATGACCCAAATAATGCTGACGACGCTCCTTTTATTATCTCTACCTGCTCCATTGTTTCGATAGGCACGTAATTAAATTTTATATCTCCGGCATCAGCCGATAGCATCGGCATTTCATCCACCAACATAATTACCCTACTACCCGCTCCATAGCTGTAGCCGCTTCCGCCGCGTATGCTTACCTGGCCATCCGTCATATATACACCCGGCACCTGATTCATAATTTGATCGAGCTGAGCCACACATTTATTTTGCAGCAACTCAGGTTTTATTACTTCCATTGATACCGTAATATCACTGAGTTTTTGCTCGTATTTACCGGCAGATACAACCACTTCATCAAGCACCTGATTAGCTTCTTCCAGCTCAATAGTCAAAAACAGGGTGTCGTTTTCCTTACAATCTAATTCTTTCTTATACGTTCTGTAGCCAATAAGACTTGCCAGAAAAGTTTGTTTACCGGGCGTAACAGTTAGGAAAAAATTACCGTTTGCATCAGATAAAACGCTCTTACTACCGCACGCGGCAATAACACCGGGCAAAGATTCCTTAGAACCTTTTTCACTAACTTTACCTTTTACAAAACTTTGTGCAAAAGAAATATGTGTGCATAAAAAGGAACACGCAACTACAAGTATTTTTCTAATCATGTAAATTCTTCTCTATTTTTGTACCACAATATAAGAGTAATTTTTTTCTTTGCAAACACAAGAGTTAATATATCGTCTGGCGCTTAAACAAATCTCAATGGTGGGCGATGTTATTGCTAAAAATCTGATTGCCTATTGTGGCAGCGCAGGTGCCATTTTTAAAGCAAAACGCAGCGAATTAATTAAGATTCCGCATGTTGGCGAATATGTTGCCGGATTTGTTTTAAAGAGTCAGAATGACACCGCAATTTTTAAACGAGCCGAAAAGGAAATAAAATTTATAGAAGAAGAAAAAATTACTCCACTGTTTTTTACAGAAGCCGCTTACCCCAATAAATTAAAACATTGCAGTGATGCCCCCATTTTATTGTTTTATAAAGGCAATGCCGATTTAAACAAAGAAAAGATTTTAGCTGTTATTGGCACACGCAATGCAACCGATTATGGCAAACGTTTAACCGAAAAATTATTGGAGGATTTAAAAAACGAAAATATTTTAATCGTAAGTGGTCTGGCTTACGGCATTGATGCACACGCACATAAAGCTGCTTTGGCAAACGGGCTAGATACAATTGGTGTTTTGGCGCACGGGTTAGATAATTTGTATCCTTCGGTGCATACCAATATAGCAAACAAAATGCTAAAACAAGGTGGCTTACTTACTGAATTTTTAACGGATACGAATCCCGACAGAGAAAATTTTCCGAAACGTAATCGCATTGTAGCAGGTATGTGTGATGCCGTTGTGGTAGTGGAATCTAAAAAAACAGGTGGCGCACTTATCACCGCAGAAATTGCCAACAGTTATAGCAGAGATGTGTTTGCCTTTCCGGGCAAAGCCGGAGATGAGTTTTCTGAAGGCTGTAATAAATTAATAAAACAAACTAAAGCAGCTTTAATTGAAAGTGCTGCCGATATATTATATGCTATGAGTTGGGAGAAAACAGAAAATAAAAAATCTTCCAATAAACAAATGACCTTGCCCATAAACCTTTCGGAAGAAGAAAATAAAATAATGAATTTATTAAAAGATATTCCCGCTATTCATATTGATGAATTATGCAGTAAGCTGCAACTTACACCCGGCAAAGCATCCGGACTATTACTTCAATTAGAATTCGGCAACCTTGTAAAATCATTGCCGGGAAAATTATATGCAATAAATTAAAACATGACTGAAAATATCATTATAAAAACAGATGTGAAAGAAGAAGTTTCTTTTTTGCAACGCTATGCCAAAGATGCCTATGAATTTGCCGTGGAATACACACCGAAAATTATCATCGGAATTCTTGTTCTGATTATTGGTTTTTGGATTATCAAACAAATAGGAAAGTTGTCTGAAAAAGCGATGAAGCGCCGCGAGTTTGACGTATCTCTGCGTACATTTTTACGAAGTTTAATTGGCATAGGATTAAAAGTTATTCTACTTATTACTGTTGCCGGAATGATTGGCATACAAACCACCTCTTTAGTTACCATTCTTGGTGCAGCGGGTTTAGCGGTAGGTTTAGCGCTACAGGGAAGTCTCTCAAATTTTGCCGGCGGCGTTTTAATTTTGGTTTTTAAACCTTATAAAGTAGGCGATACCGTTGAAGCGATGGGACAGAAAGGCGAAGTAAAAGAAATTCAGATTTTTAATACACTTTTAATAACAGCCGAAAATAAAACAGTTATTCTCCCCAATGGTTCTGTTTCAAACAGCATAATTGTAAACCAAAGCAGACATGGTTCGCTGCGCGCTGCGTTTGAGATAACTATTAGTAACGAACATGAAGGAGAACGTGTAAGAAAAATTATTTTAGAAATTATTGAGGTCGACAAAAGAGTGGTTAATCATCCTGCTGCTCCTTCGGTAATTTGCACCAAAACAGATGCAGGGGGTTATACCCTGCAAGCTCGCTTTTTTACGAAAGAATATGATAACGCATCTGCGCTTTCTGATATGATGGAGGCAGTAAACAAAGAACTCTCAAAACGTAACATAGGTGGTCCGCTTGCTAAAATGATTGTTTATCAGGATTAAAAAAATTATTTACCTTCGTGATGTAAATGAAACTACTTTTCAATATCGTATTTTTTCCCAATTCAGTGAGTCCACCCGTAAGGGGTGTGTAGCTTTTTTTTCGCTATGGCGGAATTCATTTCAACTCAATTTTAATTTTTAAAACACAAATCATGAAAGTAACTATTATTGGTTGCGGTAATATGGGGTTAATATATGCACGCGCCTTTTTAAAATACAATATCGTTTCTAAAAGCGAACTATTGCTGGTAGAAAAAAATGAAACCCGAAAAGAGGAATTAAAAAAACTGGATATAGGTAAGGTGATAGTCTCGGATGACGGAATTATAAATGAAAGCGATGTAATTATCCTTTCCGTAAAACCACAGGATTTTTTATTGTTGGCGGCCGATTTAAAAAAAGTTTTAAACTCCAACACCATTGTACTAAGTATTATGGCGGGTATAAATATTTCTTTCCTGCAAGAAAAATTAAACCACGGTCGAATTATACGGGCTATGCCAAATTCTCCGGTTGAAATTGGTATGGGCATAACAGCCTACTGTTTAAGCAAAGGTGTAAACGCTGAACAAATGCATACTGTAGAAAATTTACTCGCAACCACGGGGCGTACACTGTGCATGGAAGATGAAAATTTACTGAATGCGGTTACGGCCGTGAGTGGCAGTGGCCCTGCTTACTTTTTTTATTTTGTGCAACAACTCATTGAAGCAGGAATGAAAATGGGCTTTGATGAAAGTACTGCTTCGATGCTGGTAAAACAAACCATGTTCGGCTCTTTTCATTTACTGAATGGTTCGGGCAAACCCCTAAACGAATTAATAAAAGCGGTTGCCTCTAAGGGTGGAACCACGGAAGCAGCACTGACTACTTTTGAAAAGCATGAAGTAGGTAAATATGTACAAGAAGGATTACTGAATGCAGAGCGGCGGGGTAAAGAGTTAGCGGAGATGGCCAGTAAATAATTTTATTACAAAATCCCCGGAGGCAAAAACCCGCCTGCCACTTTTTTCATTTCTGCATCGCTCATTTTATCGGCTT
>OLKW01000118.1_pt1 | contig 109059 bp, 87 predicted proteins | sample 1604351 | NCBI WGS metagenome assembly OLKW01 (sample SAMEA104055714, study PRJEB20765) | soil metagenome | isolation source: soil
CTGCAGAGGCAAAATTTCCCATGCCAGTACCCAATAAAACAGAAACATCGCTTGAATTATTTGCTGTTGATAAATCCAGTATCCCATCTCCATTAAAATCTGAACAAATAATTTCATTTGACATTGCGCTTGTACCCAAAGAATAAACAACTGCATAGGCAAAGCTGGCGGTACCTGTTCCAAGTAATACAGAAATATTGTGTGAAGTATGATTTGATGTAGCCAAATCAATATTGCCATCAGAATTAAAATCGCCTTTGGTAATCCATTGCGGACTATTACCTACATTAAAATTTACAGGGTTTCCAAAGGTTCCTGCACCGGTGCCTACTAAAATTGAAAGATTATTTGTGACACCGCTACTTGTAACGGCAAGATCAAGAATGCCATCCCCATTAAAATCGGCACTTAAAACTGCGAGAGGTAAGTTACCTGTTGTTACGTAAAAAGACGAATCAAAACTACCCGTACTTGTTCCTAATAAAATACTAAGATCACTATAATTAGTAGTTACAATATCATCAAATCCATCATTATTAAAATCACCGCTATTTAAAGTAGTTGCATTACAATTAACTCCGATAGAATAGTTAGCTACAGTGCTAAATGTGCCCACACCGCTACCAAGTAAAACGGATACTTTATCATTATACAGATCTAAAGCAGCTAAATCTTTTTTTCCGTCACCATTAAAATCTGCTACAGTAATATCTCCAATGTTGTTATTTGAACCAATAAAAAAATAATTTGGAGGGCTAAAGTTTCCGGTACCTGTGCCCAACAATATTGAAAAACCGGTGGACCCATAGCTTGCAGTGGCGAGATCAGTTATCCCATCTCCGTTAAAATCAGCACCTTTTAATAGATCTCCACCTGAAAAAAAATTAATTGAAGGGGTAATACATACTTGCGCTTGTGCAACTTCAATACATAAAAACAAAATAAGACTCAAAATATTTTTCATAATACAGTTTTATAAATTAGGTTGTGTATTTAAAGTATCCGAAAGTACTTATGTTTTAAATACTCATCAACTACATGATTATGTAGTCGTTTTACTAATTAAATACTCCCAATATAATAAGCGATTTCTATTTTTTTACTAAACTTGATTCAAGTGCTATGTTATTTGTAAATGTAGGAGTAGCATTATTGTAAACCAGAAACGTGTTGTTGCCATGAACTTTTACAAGTCCGTTTGAAACAGTTCCTATCCAAAGATCGCCGTTGCTGTCTTCTTTCAAATCGGTAGTATAGTTTTCGGGCATTTTAGAATTATCGGTATCTACTACATCAAACGTGTAACCATTATATCTCACAATTCCATTTGGTGTGCCAATCCATATATTTCCATTGGCGCGGCAGCAAATAGAAGTAATATAGTTTGATTGTAAAGGAGAATTAGCGGTTGTGAATTCAACATCCTTTTTGTTCGACTTATTTACTTTATACAGACCTTTGTTTGTGCCCACCCAATAATGAGTTTCGGTATCATCAACAGCGGTAACTATCATGTCTGTGCCGATTTTGTCTCCTACATGTATCATAAGCTGAGCTTTTGATAACGATAGTAATATTAAGAGAAGTAGGGTAGTGAAGTATAATTTTTTCATGGTTTTTGTTTTAATTATAGGACAAAGTTAGCGCATTGAAGAGCGCCGGTCAACTGCATGATGATGTAATATGGCAACTACACAGGGAATTAAATAGACTGAGTAACTTAAATTAGTTTTTCTCGAAGGGCCTTGGAAACGGCCTCTGTCATTGAGTGGACATGTAGTTTTTCATATATTTTTTTTATATGAAATCGAACGGTATCTATACTTATAGAATGTTCTACCGCTATCATTTTATAGCTTAATCCTTTTGTAAGTGAAGTAAGTATTTCTTTTTCTCTAACACTAAGGTCTATTGTTTCATTTTCTTTGGGTACATGATGTTGTCTAAAAAGCTGCAACACTTTAATAGCAATAGAGGGCGTCATGGGTGCACCACCTTCAGCCGCTTGTTTTATAGAATCAAGAATTTGAAGAGGAGGTGTTTTCTTTAATAAGTATCCAACTGCACCGGCACAAATGGACTGAAAAACTTTATTATCATCATCAAAAACAGTTTGCATAATGACTTTTATTTCCGGAAATTTTTTTCGGACGAGAGTTACGGCTTCAATTCCTGTCATTCCGGGCATGCCAATATCCATTAGCAAAACATCAGGTTTGTTTTTTTCAATTTCTTCTAGTACATGAAGGGCATTTGGAAAAGAGCCCACAAATTTCAATTCGTTATCAATTGAAATAAGTTCAGACAAGCTTTTTCTTAGCGCCTCATTATCTTCAAAAATGCAAACACGTATTTTTTTCATGCTACTATTTTAAAACTCAAACCAGAAAGATATTGAGGTGCCCTCATTTTCTTTAGAAAGCACCAGCAAGGATCCACCCAGTTCTTTTGCGCGTTGTTTCATATTAATAATTCCGTTTCCTCCAAGCGATTTGCTGTTCTCTGCCATTCCTATACCATCATCTTTTACTTCTATACTTAACTGTTTTTCGTTTTTTGTTATTGTAATATAACAGTTTTTTGCGCGTGAGTATTTGGCTACATTATTAACAGCTTCTTTTAATATAAGGTAAATATTTTTTATGTATTGTGTCGGTAATTTTAATTCATCCACTCCATCACAAACTTTATAATGCCCGTTAATATTTTTGATTTCAAATAACTGTCCGGAAAAAATTTGCAGTCTTTCAAGAATAGAGGTAAAAGAATCATTTTTAGTATTAAGTGCCCAAACAATATCACTCATATTATCCATAGCAGTAGTTGCACTTTCTCCCAATCCCTGAAGCACAGAAACTGACTCGGGTACTTTTTCTCCCACCAATTTTTTTGCCACTTCGCTGTAAATCGAAATACTACTTAATGTTGAACCAATATTATCATGTAAATCTTGCGATATTTTATTTCGAACCTCTTGCATTTTTATAATAGTACGCAGCCTTATATAATATACCAGATAAAAAATGCCTGATACAAAAACAGTACATAAAAGAAAGAACCACCATTTTTGCCAAAAAGGTGCGGCAATATAAATTTTTAGTGAAGTCCCCTTTTCATTCCACACCCCATCATTATTACTTGCCTTAACTTTAAAAATATATTCTCCGGGGTCAAGATTAGTATAGGAGGCTGTTCTGTTTTGTGCGTTTCTGTAGTTCCAGTCTTTATCAAATCCCTCTAGTATATACGCGTATTTATTTTTTCCGGCGTTTATAAAACTGATGGCCGTGTATTCAAACGAGATTGAATTTTGATCGTAAGTAAGAAACAATTCTTTTGTTACTGAAATAGAAGTTTTAAGAATACCGGTTGAATCGCCGGGTTGAATAGTTTTATTAAACAATTGAAATTCTGAAATAATAACAGGTGGTTTATACGGATTATTTTTAAGGCTATCGGGATGAAAAGAAACAAGACCCTTACGGCATGAAAAAACCATTCTTCCATTTTTTTCGGTACAAGATGCGGCATCATAAAATTCGGTTGTAGGAAGACCGTCTACTAAATCAAAAACCCTGCACTGTAGTAATTTATCTTTATCAAAAGTCAATCGGCATATGCCATTATCTGTCCCTATCCAAATATTAGCGTTGTTGTCAGGCAACATCGCGTTTAAAGAATTACCGGGCAAACCATCATGAACAGTATAACATTTAAAAGCAGAACTCCCTTTTAGCAAAGCATTTAAGCCGCCCCATCTGGTAGCAATCCAAAGCGTTCCTTTACTGTCTTCTAACAGACAACTAATAAAATTTCCTCCAATTGGGTAGGGGTTGTTATCATCGGTTTTATAAAAAGAAATTTTTTCTGTCTTCAAATTAAGTTTGCCAAGCCCGCCACCATTTGTTCCAATCCAAACAGTTCCTTGTTTATCTTCAAACATACAGGTAACAGGATTATTGCAGGAATAATATTTTGTGGTTTTTGCTGTTTCATTATATGCATAAATTATTCCGTTTTTAGTTGCGATCCATAAAGTACCCGATGTACCCAAATATAAAACAGAGATGTCTGCATCTTCATCATTGGCAGATTGCTTTAACAAGTAATTTTTAAAATCAATATTTTTTAATTTTCCGGAAGAGATATTCAGTTCCCCAATTTTATTTCCTGAACTAATAATAGTTTTACCTAATTTATCTTTCGTTACACAGCAAGCATTATCTATTGGGATATGTTTGGTATTTTTATCGAAAATAAATACACCCTGTGTTTTTGTCCCTACCAAAAGACTGTTATCTTTAAGAGGATACACAAACGTAATTTCGCTGTAAACATCTTTATCATCAGATATTGGGGTAAGTAAATTAAATTTCAGGCTTTTTGGATTGAAGGCATTTAAACCCCCATCAATGGTGGCTGCCCAAAACATTCCGCTTCTCCCTTGTGAAATAGAATTTATTTTGTTTGTGTTAAGCGAGTTGGGAATATCTTTTTCGTGTGAGTACAAAAAGAATTTAGCGAGCTTAGGATAATATACGCAAAGTCCTTCGCGTGCTGTGCCTACCCAAATTTTTCCATATTTATCCTGATAAACACTCGTAACATCATTGCTGGAAATTGAGTTATGATTTTTTTCGTCATGTGTAAAAACCTTAAAACCATTTGCAGAATCAATAAAACAATTTAATCCCACTGACGTGGCCACCCAAACGTTGAAATCGCGGTCTATAAATACATCTCTGATAAAATTACTGCTTATAGATTTTGGGTTAAGTTTATCGTTTTTATAAGCTGTAAATTTTAATTTTTTATAATCCAGGTAATTTAATCCTCCTCCATCTGTGCCAATCCAAATTTTACCTTTTTTATCGACCTTTATACAGTTTATATAATTACTGCTTATAGTGTTTAATCCCGGATTGAATTTATACGTAACAACCTTTTTTGTGATTGGGTCAAATGCGTTTAAACCGTTCTTAGTACCAACCCACAAAACGTGATGAAAAGTATCTACGCTAAGTGTTGTAATATTATTATCGCTGATTGAATTAGTTGCAGAATTACCCTGTTGAAATATTTCAAACACACCGGTATAAGGGTTATAACGGTTTAATCCTTTCATTTTTGTTCCTATCCATATAATGCCGCTTTTTTCAACAGCCAGACAACTGATATCATCATGTGCTAATGAATTAGGGTTTTTGGGGTCATGCTTAAACGGAATAAATTTGTACCCGTCAAATTTATTAAGCCCTTCTTGTGTGCCATACCACATAAAGCCAAGACTGTCTTGAATGATAGAGGAAACATTTCTATGCGAAAGACCGTTATCAACGTTATAATGCTTAAAGTAAAGTGTATCGTTTTGTGCCAGAAAAATATTCGGGATAATAAAAAAAACAACCAGCAGAAAAAAATATTTTTTAATGTGTTGCTTCATAAATAAGAAGCAAGATACATAAAGATTGAATAAATGCAGCTACATGAATATGTAGGTACTTACATGCTCGATAGTTTATTACTGAATATCTAAATCCAGATAATCTCTTGCGATTACCTTTAGGTGGTTATTTTCAATTTCGTAGGTATCTGTGCCTTGTCCTTTACCGTGTTTATCGCCCGCAATCCAATGACTGATATAAATTACTTTAATTTTTGAAGAACTATCTTTTACCAGATGGATAGAACCAAACCACGCCATCGTTTCTTTGCCATTAGGAGTAATGGAGCCTCCTTGTTTAACCAAGTCTGTTGTTTCTGTATCGTTAAACCATTTTTTGACTAAATCCTGCTGTGCTTTAGAATTTTGTTCTCCAAGACCCAATGCCTCTGTTAGTTTACAATGTTTTGTGTCTTCGCAGGCCGTGCTGAAAAGATAAGCGTAATAAGCAAGTAGTGCTTTTTCACTCTCAGGACAAGAACTTATATAGGTTGAATTTATAATAGCATTTGTACTCTGATAGCGGTAAACCTCTATGGTATCATTTTTTACCGGCGGTTTAGCTTGTGTTGTGTCAGCTTTAACCTCTGTAGTATTTTCTTTTTTTTCTGAATTGTTGCAAGATGCAAACGATGCAATAATTAATACAGCAACAAATAATTTTGTGATTTTCTTCATATAACAAAGTAAAATAAAAAAAGACGATTAAAAAAATCGTCTTTTCAAAATCCCCTCTCCTTTGGAGAAGGGTAAGGGGGTGAGGCTTTTACAAATTTCCCAGTATCTTAGCGCGTGCAATAAATTTTTCGATATCGCGGGCTTCCGTGCTCTTGTTATACTCTTTTTGTATGCGTTCGTATATTTTTACTGCCTCAGCGTAATTACCTTGTGTTTCGTTGGCAGTAGCAGCTTTTTTAAGATAGATAGGTGAGGTAAAAACGTTTGCATTTTGGTCGGCAGCCTTTAAATAATATTTAACCGCTTCATCGGTTTTATTTAGTTCCATATGCGCATCTCCCATAGCGCCAATAGCTACCGAATTTAAAACAACATCATCTGTACTGAATTTTCCAAGACGGTCAATAGCCTCTTCAAATTTACCGGTACGCAGGTAACAAATTCCTAAATAGTATTGAGCCAGATTTCCGGAAGGAGTTAACCCGTAATTATCGGCAATTTCTTCAAATCCCATAACGGTTTTATCGGTACCATCTGCCAGTTTAATAGTTTTGCCACCGGCAATTGCTATGTTAAATGAATCTTTTTCAAAAAAGCTTTCGGCATAAAATAATTCGCTTTGAGCTTCCGCATCTTTAGTGGGCACGTACCACATTTTATAAGCTACTATAATACCAACCACAGCTATAATAATTGCTGCTACGATACCTATTTGTTTTTTATTATCGTGAAAAAATAATTCTGCGCGGTCAATCTGACCTTCCACGTCAATTACCGTCTTTTCTTTTGTTTCTGACATAGATAAAATTTAGCGGGCAAAAATACATCTTTTTACCGATATAAAAAATAGCCTTTAAACCTTGATTTTATCTCTTCGGCATCACATCCAGTGGGGGATAGCATACAACAAACCATTAAATAAGAATCTGGTACTGAAGGATTACGCAGTTTTTACGCAAACCCGATTGTACATCTTTATTGGCGTCTAAGTAAAAGGTAGGTCTGTTCTGAAAATCTACAGATATTTTAGAGTTATGCCCCTTAATAAGCCAGTTAAAACCTGCATCAATAACAAGCATAGGTTTATGGTCTAAACGCTGATAATCGGCATACTGTGCGCTGGCAAAGGGCATTAATTGTCCGTGACCCTCCCCCAAGAGTTTTTTAGGTAATAAATACCCAATTTGGGCATATACCTGCTGACCCGTACCAAACATAGGAAAAGCATTACCGAATGTAGAGCCATTACCGGATATTTGATTTGATCCTATGTTGGGCATTACACCTGTGGCAGGATTCATCGCACCATTATAGCGCAAATAATTATAACCGTAATTTGTGTTGTAATATCCTACAAAGGCGCTAATAGCAGTTCCTTTTTCTTTATTTATCGGCATATCTAAAAATGACTCAACACTGAAATGAATCATGTCTGCGTAAGTGGTATCATGGTATACTCCTACAGAATCTTTATTGGATAGATTCCACATGGCTGACTTTTGATAAACTCCGCCAACAGCTATATTCCATACTTTTTTTGTTCCTAAATAAGTGCCCTGCATATAAGGAGTGGTATGCGTTTCGTTTTCGAAAAAATTGTAGGCAAAATAACCTCCGTACTGGTTATTAATGCCGGGGCCATATCCATTTTTAAATGCGGCCGTATTTACAAAGGTTGAATTTGCTCCCAAAGTTGTTCCTGCTCCACTAGAACTGATTGGGAATGGATTAGAAACATAAACTCTGTAATCTAATTTGCCTAGTTGTCCGCGCGCATACAAAGCAAGTCTTCTGTCAAATTGATCAATCTGGTCAACCGAGTATTGCGCAAATACGGGTACATCTAAAGTCATAATACTTCCCACTGAAGGCTGAGAAAAACGCGAAAGCCCATTAAGAACAGTAAGTCCTCCACCTATTTTTAATTGATTTCCTTTTGTTACTTTATACTCACACAAAGCATCATGAAAAAAAGCTGCAATTTTTCTATTTCCATAAACTGATGAAGCACCAACTGTTGTTGGAGTAGCTGCAGCCGTATTATTAAAATTATTTTGTCCGAATTGAAAATAGATAAAGGTACGGTCTGTAATTTGCCCGAACATTTGTATACGTGTTCTGCGCAAGCCTATATCAAATGTAGAAGGAGAATATTTATTGAAAAGGGTTGTTCCTTCATTGCTCTCATTCCATCGCACCCATGTTTGATTTAAAAAGGTTGCCTGAAAAAAATGCGAGCCGTCTTCGTTTAAATTAAACTTCAGTGCACTTTTTTCTTTTGGTGCGGTAGGTGTCGCAATAATTTCTTTTTTTACAGAATCTATTTGTTGTGCAAACGATGTTGTTGATGCAGCTACTGCACAGATTAAAATTATTTTTTTCATTTTATAAAATTTTTATTCGGGTCTTTAATGTTTTTTTACGCGTGTTGAAGTTGCGTCGTGTCCTTTAGAAGCATGAAGTGTATAACCGCTTATGATAACTTCTCCACCGTCATTATGATAATCGGTTTTAAAATCATTAAGTGTATGAAGTGTTGTATGGTCTATAACCCCGCAGTTAGATAAATTTATATTTACATGTTTTCCTTTTGGTAAACCATAAATTTTCTTTTTAAGCCCTAAAAAATTAGAAAAAACCGCATCGCCCGTTACATTTAATTGTAATTGATTTCCTTGTTCGCTTATTTCAACTCTTGATTTGAAAAGGTTTTGAATTTTAGCTCCGTGAATTATATTAACTATTAATTCCAAAACAATTCCGCTTCCAACACCAATTAATAAATCTGTAGCCAGTGTAATGATTAATGTTGTAACAAAAATTAAAAACTGGTCTATGCCAATATGCCACATGTGTTTAAATTGCCGAGGATGAGCTAAACGAAATCCTACAAATACAAGCATTGCTGCTAACGCAACGTTCGGAATCATTTCAATAATAGGAACGGCAAACAAAACGGCTAGCAGTAAAAACAAACCATGGAAAAAATTTGCCCAGCGCGTTTTTGCACCATAAGAAACGTTTGCCGAACTACGGGCAACTTCGCTAATCATTGGTAAACCACCAAGAAGCGCACTCAAGGTATTTCCTATACCAACAGCCCACAAATCTTTATTGTAATTTGTTTTACGTTTGTACGGATCCATTCCGTCAACTGCTTTTGCAGTAAGTAATGATTCTATACTTCCAATAAGTGCGTACAGAATAACGAACTGAATAAAAATGCCCGTCTTAGTCCATAAACCGGAAAAATCTGCATTGATAATTCCGTTGCTTACATAATCTTTTCCAATGGCTGAACCGGATGTAAACGCGTCAAAAATGCTACCTATTTTTACCAGGGCAAAATTTGCAATATTGCCATCTGTTTTAATATGTAAGGCCAACCCTAACGGAATTGAAACCGCCAATACAATAAGCGGTGCCGGAATTTTTTTGATGTGTTGGTTTTTAATAAAACCCATAATAACCATAATGAGTAAACAGGCAACACCTATTTCTGCCATGTGAGCATTCTCGTGCATAACACTTGCGGGCAGCATAGCAATTAATTCCAGAGGCTCTTTACCTTTTAATTCGCTTGGGTTAATACCCATTAATAAATGTAATTGTTTGGCCATAATAATTACACCAATTGCGGCAAGCATACCATGTATTGCGGCACTGGGAAAAAAATCTGCCAATTTCCCCAACTTTAAAACACCAAACAAAACTTGTACAAGTCCGGCAACAACAGCTACACCCAGTGCAAGGTGCCACCCAAGATTAACATTGTCGCCACCTAAGGCAATTACCGATCCGCTGGCAATTACAATCATGCCCGCAGCAGGTCCTTTTATGGAAAGACGTGAGCCCATAAAAAAGCTTACAATAACACCTCCAACTATAGCGGTAACCAACCCAAATATGGTTGGATACAAAGATGCTTTTGCAATACCAAGACTTAAAGGCATTGCCAATAAAAACACCAGAAATCCGCTTAATGCGTCGGTTGTAAAGTTTTCTTTTAACCCTTCCAGTCCGTCTTTTGGAATTAATTTCTTCATATTCATAGTTTTCGTTTTTTATTTGTTTTATTGTGTCATTTAATTATTTAAGATGATCTGTAAGCGATATCGTGATATGTTTTTATGTGTGGGCCTAAGAAAATACGCGCATAAATTCTTACAACGGAAAGTCCGTTAAGAATGAAACCTAAGGATGTAAAAAATGCGAGTATTAATTGATCTTCGTGTATGTGGCTAAAAATTACATCTTCTCCAATGAAAGTGGGTGTAATAGGGAAGCCCATAATACCTAATCCTGCTAAAAGAAAAACTGTTGCAAGTTTTGGATGCTCGTAAGAATGTCCAAGAAAACGATTTAACTCAATGTTTTTTTCTAAAGATTTTAATTTACGAAGACATAAATAACCCACCAGTGAGGAAACAATAACTCCGCTCAAATAAATAACTATTTGTTCCATTTCAAATTTCTCATTGAACGCAATTGCCAAGGCCACCCAAAAATGATTCATTAAAATTAAAAGCCAGCTCATGAAAACGTTTTTTCTTTCTGCAAATGATTTTAATACCATCATTAAACCTATTAGTGAAATAACGGTAGGCAGATATTCTTGTATGGGTTCGGTAATGGATGCTTTGGTGTATAAACAAACCAATCCTAAAATATACATGGGAATAAAAAATAATAGCAAGCGATTTATAGTAAGAAAATTAAGTCTGTTACCCGCCCATTTAAATGGGTTCCAATAAAAATGATACATAAACCGCTCTAAATAAAATTCTTTTAAACATAATAAGTAAATAGAATATTTAATTTTTTTTGAAATAATACTTGCTTTGGAATGCTCGGGAGCAATGAAATTATAAAATTGCTCTCTTATCATATAGGTTACAACCGATGGAGAAACTAAAAGTTGGTAGGTTCTTAAAAAAGCATTTCCTGCAAAATGAAAAAGAGCCAGATTATGCCAACCTGCTGCAACTTCAACAAAAATCAAACCTATTTGCGTAATGGAGGAATAAGCTATTTTACTTTTTACGGAAGATTGCACCCGAGCTATGCCCGTTGCGACAAGACTTGTAGATAAACCAAGTACAGCAATAAATATTCTAACCGAAATTTGATTTTCCCATAAGTGGAAAGTCCGCAAAAGAATAAACACTCCTAAGTGAACTGCCAGCGAACCATAAAAAATAGCACTAGATGGAGTAGGCCCTTCCATTGCTTTTGGTAACCACGACGAGAAGGGTAGTTGTGCTGATTTAGCTGCGGCTGTCATCAAAATCATTAATGAAATAAATACACCGATCAAACTGTGATTCATTAATTCCGCATGTTCTAATCCATTATTTAATCTTGAGAAAGTAATGTTCTCATGCCATAAATGATGACTCATCCACATAGCTAAAAGCAAACCAATATCACCAATACGATAAATAGAAAATACTTTCACTGCATTTTTTACAGGTAAATATCTGTCGCGATAAAATGCAATAAGTAAGAAAGAAGACAGACCCATGATCTCCCATCCCACACAAAGTGTTTCGAGGTTTCCTGAAAAAATAATTATGTTGTTGCCAAGGTAAAAGAAAAGTATCGTTGTGTAGAAACGTTTAAATCCACTCTCGCGGTGCATATAATACTTACTGTAAATGGTGATCAAGAAAGTAAGGAACGAACCTACAGCTAAATAAACGGCAGTAATTTTATCGAAATAAAAATCAATAAAAAATTCATGTGCCGTGCCGGAAAATAAAACCAAACCTCTTACTTCAATAGGAGCGTGGCCATGAAACAACCAATACCCGATAAATACAGCGGCAGAAACAAAGTGCAATCCTACCGAAACAAAAGCAAGACCTGAAATTAAACCTTCTTTCTTTTTAGGCAGAAAAAGACTAATAACAAATCCTATGATTGGCAAAAAAATAAAAAGAGGCAGTATCTCTATCATAATTTCTTAATTCTTTAATAATAAAACAGGCATATTCTCTTCTTCTGACTCAATGATGGGCGTTAAATCCGAAACTGTCTCAATATGTTTTTGATGCGGCTCGTATGTAGTAAACGCACCATCTTTAAACAAATAGAGTTCTTTTGTCTCAGGGTTTACTGAAACCAAATGTATCCATTCATTAATGTACCATTCATAAACTGCCGGTACTTCCTGAATTGTTTTTAATAAAATTTCCGGAAATTGTTCCACAATAATCATCAAACGAACAGGATCATGTATTTCAATCATCTGACTTGGAAGTCCCGGTCTTAGATCACCATCTGTTCCGTTAGCAACTCCAAAAAGTCCCATAACGTTGTGCGGAAGTTTCGATCCGGCTCCCAATTTCTGATTGTCAACTCTCGAGAAAAAATATTCAAGATTTATACCTCCGCAAACAGGGCCTAAAGGTTTCATTATATTGAGAAGATATTTTCCTTCCGGATCAATTCTGTAATCATAAGAATTCAAAAAGGAACGACGGTCTAAAAATAAATTCTTTGTAAGATTCCTTCCGCCAACAATACAGAGTGCGTTGGTTGCATGATTATATTCGGGACGCGGTTGAAATAAAGCAACCGATCTGTTTTTAATTCTATCGTGAATTTTTCCCAGACTCTGTTTTGTATCAATTGATTCAAATCTTCTTGATCTTTCCTTTGCGTTATAATCTAAGGTCTTGGCAAACGTTTTCTCGTTTTTTTTGTGGTTTTCTTTGTTTGATGCTGAAAGTAAATCTGTATCAAAAAATGCAATCTCATCACAGGTAGTATCATGTAATCCACCAACAAATTGTGTTTCGGCAGGAATAATGATTCCTTTTTCAACAAGAATTTTTCTGACATCCTGATGATTCGCCATGAAACTCATAACTCTTGCGTTTACTGAACCGGGTCTTCCTGAACATGCACCACAATCATAACCGGCGTAATAGGTATTATTTACACTGCTTGCTCCGTGACCAACTACATAAACAATAGGCGCAAAATCTTTTTTCATTCCTATGCTCATTAAAACGCCTTCCACACGCTGAGCCATTTCTTCAATAGTAAATCCTATTTGCAATTCATTTTCTCTACTTGTTTTATCTTTATTCTCAATGGTAAGTTTAGAAAACTTATCCATGTGCTTAAACGAAGAAGCTGTTGCCGGACTCATAGATGGTTTAAAAACATTAAGAAATAAACGTACCGCAGACCAGAAGCCTAACGTTTGAGATATTAACCATCCTCTTAAAAGAGAATGTGTATGATGAGAAAAGTGTAAGTCTTTTTTTCTTTTTTCTTTTGCGTCAAATTCTTTTATCAAATATTTGGGCGTTACAGGTGCAGGACAAAGTTTAGTGTAAAATTTTCCATGCTCGGGTTGATAATAAAACTCAACTCCAAAAAAACCGGGTGTACCAAATGTTTCGCACTGAGGATCGAAACTTTCGAGGTAACGTCTTATTGAGATCTCGCGATCGTCAATACAGAACATAGCTTGAAAACTTTTATTTGCAAGTTCTTTTTTTGAGTCCTTGTGTAATTTTATGCCGGCAAGTACTTCATCATAATAACTCCATTCATAAGCTTCCTGCCACAAAACAAAAACTTCGTGCAATTCTGTTTCCGGCACTTCAGCAAAAATATCAAGTGGTTTTTCTAAATTAGTTCCTATCGGAGCCCATATTTCTCCGTAAAGATTATCGAGGGCATCAATTTCAAGCAAGAGTTCAAAAATAATTACATCATGCAGCGTGATTTTCCTTTGGTCTAAAAGCGATTCAGGTTGCGTTTCAATAGTTGCAACCATGCCAGACCAACCTTGGTGTGCAAATTGCTGATCGAAAAGATATTGTTTAAATAAAGAACCTTTCCCTACAACTATTTTTAACAGATCAACAATTTCAAGGCTTTCTTCTAATAAAAGTTGTCTTGCTCTTTTAGTTTTGAAAAAACTGATATAAGAATTTTGTTCTATTTCTTTTACAGAAGCTAAAAAACCTTTATTCCATACCGGAAAATGCCTCATGGAAATCCCTTGGTCTAAATAACTGCAAAGCACCCTGAAAAGAATAGGATGTACAATAGAATCCAGATCGATATGAAATTTTCTTTTCCAATTAGAGCGTAATGTTCCTACTCTGGGGGAAGCAGGTGTCTCATATTTCTTAGAGATCATTTTTTCTTTCCACTCTTTTACGTGTTCTGCGCCTTTTTTCTCCGTAATTATATTTTCAAGAATGGCATGATCTATTCTTTTTGATTTGTAGAGAGCCCTGTATTCATCTAATGTTAATGAAACTTTATAACCAAATATTTCAGAAGCATTACGAAGCGCATCATGAAATTTCAAATTTTGAAATGCATGTAATGAATTATGATGTATGAAATCCTTCAAGGGAGCTTGCGCAGGCAGATAATGCTTAAGCTCATGAAGTACCTCTTGCTCACTGAAATGAGAGGAGTGAGATATTTCATGTTCAATAAAAGAATGATTTTCGGTTTTCATTTAAATACAATTACAATACTAAAATTTATTATTAAAAGGGGGACGTCCTTAGTCTCTAACTAAAAACTAAGATCATACTCTGATAGAATGTAGCACCAAAAATAATGGCTGATGTACATTTATTTTTTTCTTATCGAAAGAGAATGACCCTGTAAGGAATTTTACTGGAATTAAAGTATCGAAAGATGAAGCGTAATCGAAAACAGGCAAAGCAACAGCAAAAGCGGTCTCTTTTTTGTCTTCGGCCTCTTTATCAAATAAACCGGCTTCTGTACCTGTTGTTGCATGAATAGGAGCTGCGTTGAATTTTAATCTCTTCTTAACTGAAAAAGTTACTGTTTGTCCCTTTTGGAAATTTCTTGTAAGAGCAGAAGCATTGTGCAACGAAATAGCGCAGAAGAACAGGGCTAAAAGTAGAACAGGGATATGTTTTGAGTTGCTTTTCATTTCCGGTTGTAAAATTACACATGCGCATCAAAGATTCCGTCTTAAAAAATGTGAATAATCAACAATTAACATTAATTAACTTTAACATTTTAACGAAGAATTCCGTTTAGAGATCGTTCTGAAAAGAGCGGGATATTGTCTGAAAACAACTTTATGAGCGTTGCTCAGCATAAATTTATCGATAGAAATTAACATCCGTCCTAAATGCCGAATTACTGGCTATTTTTGTACAAAATTTAATGAATGGAACTTACTGAACAAGAAATTACGCGCAGAGGCAAATTAGGCGAGTTGAAAAATTTAGGGATAGATCCTTATCCACCTGAGGAATTTATTATAAATGCCAGCGCTGCTGATATAAAACAACATTACGAGCAAGATAAACTAAACTATAAGGATATTTCTTTAGCAGGTCGCTTAATGAGCGTTCGTGATATGGGTAAGGCCGCCTTTGCAGAGATACAAGATGCTTCCGGACGAATACAGCTATATGTAAAACGCGATGAGATATGTCCTACTGAAGATAAATCTCTTTATGACAGCCTTTGGAAAAAATTATTAGATATTGGAGATATCATTGGCGTAACCGGTTATGTGTTCACTACTAAAGTAGGGGAGATATCTATTCACGTTACAGGAATTAAACTTCTTTCTAAAGCATTACGTCCTTTACCTATTGTTAAAACAGATGAAACAGGCAAAGCTCATGATGTCGTTACTGATGCGGAGTTTCGTTACAGGCAGCGTTATGTAGATTTAATCATTAATCCTCAGGTAAAAGACACTTTTAAAAAGCGTACGCAAATAATTAATTCAATTCGTACAACTTTAAATGATAATGGATTATTGGAAGTTGAAACACCTGTTTTGCAAAGTATTCCGGGTGGAGCAACTGCGCGACCATTTATTACACATCATAATGCATTAGATATCCCATTGTACTTACGTATTGCCAATGAACTTTATTTAAAGCGACTAATTGTAGGTGGATTTGACGGAGTGTATGAATTCTCTAAAGATTTCAGGAATGAAGGAATGGACAGAACACACAACCCCGAGTTTACTGTATTAGAATTTTACGTGGCTTATAAAGATTACAACTGGATGATGGATTTTTCTGAAAAATTGTTGGAAAAAGTAGTTATAGATTTATATGACATAACAAATGTAACTGTTGGTGATAAACAAATAGATTTTAAAGCGCCGTTTAAACGTGTAACCATGTATGATGCCATTAAAGAACATACCGGTATTGATATCAGCAACATGGATGAAAATCAATTACGTGATGTTTGTAAGCAATTACATATTGAGATGGATCCCACAATGGGCAAAGGAAAATTGATTGATGAAATTTTTGGAAACAAGTGCGAAGGAAATTATATTCAGCCAACTTTTATTACTGATTATCCGATTGAAATGAGTCCGCTTACAAAAAAGCACCGCAGCACAGCCGGATTGGTTGAACGTTTTGAATTAATGGTGAATGGAAAAGAAATTGCTAATGCTTACACAGAGTTGAACGATCCAATTGATCAGCGCGAGCGTTTTGAAGAGCAATTAAAATTACAAGAGCGTGGCGATAAAGAAGCTATGTTCATTGATCAGGATTTTTTACGGGCATTAGAATATGGTATGCCTCCAACAGCCGGTATCGGTATTGGAATTGATCGTTTGTGTATGTTGTTAACCAACAATGTTTCTATTCAGGAAGTTTTATTTTTTCCGCAAATGAGACCTGAGGCGGTAGTTGTAAATGAAGAAACGCAAGCATGATTTTTGGAAAAACCAATTTGATTCGTCGTTGCGAACGAAGTGAAGCAATTTCAAATAAGTTGAGAGATTGCTTCGGTCGTTCTTTCCTCGCAACGACGATTCTATTCTTTTTGTTTTCTTGCACTAACAAGGAAAAAGAAGCTGCAACGCAACGTATTTTTTCTGAATATCATTACGCACTCGATACGGTTATAAAAACTAAAGAAGGAATTGTAAGCGGAGTAGAGTTGGGACAAAACATAAAATATATTTCGCTTGCACAAATAAAATTGGCGGTAGATAAAGCTAAAGACCATATCACCTACGAGCAAAAAATAGATTCGCTTACACGTTACAGTATTAATTATTCTTTTGAAAATGATACCATAAGCGAGATAGAAGTGCTAATAAATTCTACCAGTCAGGATGAAGGCGATAAAATTTTAAACGACCTGAAAAAATATTACACAACTAAATATACTGCGCCTATTATGGACAAAGGTTATTTTGTTTATAATTGTTTCGACAGCAAAAAGAAAAACTTCATTATTTCTCTTACTGATAATGGAGGGGCTTCCACTTCGGCAATTGAATTGTTTATTTACAGAGAGAAGTAAAAGTTTGCAATAGGCTTTAGCCATTGGCGGTAAAACATAAAAAAACCGTCGCATGGATTACACACACCGGTTTTTTTCTTTTGTTTATCTGGCAATAATTATTCTTTTAATTATAACACCATTAGTATCTGTGATTTTTATATTATATAAACCATTTGGTAAGTTGTCGGCATTTATATTGGCGTTACCATTTATAGTTTGGCTCAACACCATTTTACCTGTTACATCAAACACTTGTAATAATTGTGTTGTTGTAAAAGTTGTTTCTATTGTAAAATTACCGTTGTTTGGATTAGGATAAACGAATAGATTAATGTCCTGTTTTGTATTGTTTTCTATACCTACTCCCGAACAATATGTATCAAGAATCCAAGTAGCTCCATTAACGGTTCCATTATATGCGTTAGTAGTTGAGTCAATTATCTGGGCACCGCTTCCTTCATTAAATTCCCAATAGGCATGTAAACCTGTTTCATTGGAAGGAACAAGGTTTTGGCACATTTTTGTTTGAATTTCATTTTGAGTGAGTGATCTATTCCAAAAACGTAATTCATCCATTTCTCCATTAAAATAACGAGACCCTATATTGCCCCAGGTGCCTAAGTATGTTGCATTCACATTATCTGTTTCAACAGGTAGTGTAGCAACCGCATCTGTACTGGTTTGTAAAACACCGTTAATGTATAGTTTCATTCCGGCAGTTGGGTCTATAACTCCGGCAACATGATACCAAGTGCCGGCAATCCATGAATTTGCGTTAGAATAAATTTCGTGTAGCGTACCCGAATATCTTACAAAAAAAGCCAGATGACCTTCATTTCCAAAACCTGACCAATCAGAACCTCTAACGTAAACACCGTATTCGTGTAATTGGCTACCATCATTTCTTTCTAAAAAAGTATAACCCGTTATTGATGTGCTTGAGTTTATGGTTACACTTGGTTTAAACCAAAACTCTATAGAGCGAACACTGTTACCAACCGTTGTACCAACATAAATAGAATTACTACTCCCGTTATAATTGATAACATAATTGCCGGTTGAAGAACAAGGATTATCAATCAACCAGGTAGCCCCGCTAACAATTCCATTATAAGCATTAGTGGTTGCATCTATTGCTTGAGTACCGCTACCTTCATTAAATTTCCAATAAGCCCGTAAACCTGTTTCATTGGCAGGAACAAGATTTTGGCACATTTTTGTTTGAATTTCATTTGGAGTAAGAGACCTATTCCAAAAACGTAATTCATCCATTTCTCCATTAAAAGAACGAGACCCTATGTTGCCCCAAGTGCCTAAATAAGTTGAGTTAACATTATCTGTTTCAACAGGCAGTGTAGCAACTGCATCTGCACTAGTTTGTAAAACACCGTTTATATACAATCGCATTCCTGTTGTTGGGTCTATAACTCCGGCAACATGATACCACGTACCGGCATTCCATGAACTTGAATTAGATATAACTTCATGCAATGTACCAGAGTATCTTACAAAAAAAGCTAAATGACCAACATTTCCAACACTGCTCCAATCACTTCCTTTTATATACGCACCATATTCATGTGTTTGGCTACCATCATTTCTTTCTAAAAAAGTATAACCCGTTATTGATGTGCTTGAGTTTATAGTTACGCTTGGTTTAAACCAAAATTCTATAGAGCGAACTCCATTGCCAACGGTTGCTCCAACATTAATGTAATTACTGCTGCCATTATAATTAATAACGTAGTTGGTTGTTTGCGCCTGTATTGTACCGTATGACAAAAGGATTAGTGATAGTATTATTTTTTTCATAAATTTTAATTTGTTTTGTAAAGATAAAGAGAATTTGATTGATGAACTATACCTCCGTTGGTTTTTATTGAACCGGATACTAAAAAGAAGACAGGAGAGGATGAAAGACGTGAATCTATTTGTTCTTATCTTCTTTTTTCGGAACAAAAGTATAATTTACGGTATAAGGATTATCACTGGTATTTTTAAGTAAATCTTCTTTTTTTCCTTCAGTAGGATTTTCATTTTCGTCCACCAGCCAATACGGATTTGATTCATCAACATCTGCATCATTATTATAATCCCAGGAATATTTTGGTTCTTGCGTTCCAATATTTCTGTAGAGATAAGACAGGAAAATCCCACTTAAAAATCCAAACAAATGCCCTTCCCAAGAAATATGGTTGCTGTTTTCGTTATAATGGATTGCTTTTTGAAATTCACTGGGAAAAACGCCCCAAATGATGGTTCCGTATAAAAAAGTAATTAATAATGTTACGCCAAATAAAGCTTTGTTCTTTCGTAAAATACCGGAGAAAAATAAAAATCCGGCAAGCGCATAAATTAATCCACTCGCACCAATGTGCACACTTAAATCTCCGTTGCGCGCAAACAACCAAACTAAAATACCAGAAGAAATATAACTGATAAAAAAAACCTTGAATGCAATTTCTTTATAGTAGTAAAACAGAAAAGTTCCCAGAACAAGTAGGGGGATGGAGTTTGAAGCAATATGGCCCAGATCTCCATGCAATAATGGCATTGTTAGTATTCCTGCCAGGCCAAAAAACGTATGGGGGCGAAGCCCGAATTGATTTAGGCTGAGTTTATAATGAATATCAATATAAAAAATCACCCAAATAAGCAGGAGAAACACAAGGGCAGGCAAACTGCTTTTTAACATTGTATGTTTAGACTGACCCACGATTTAATTAATCAAATATCATACATTTAAGCAAAAGTCTGACAAAATGTATGACTAATTAAGAAAGTGGCACAATTTTTTGCCCGAATTTGGTCTTTAAGTAACCATGTATGAGCATATCTGAGTCGGGATAATAAGCTGCAGGTTTTATAATGTTCTCTAATTCCTCTACAGATGAAATTGACTGGTTTCTTTCTAAATATCCACTACCGTAATACTTTCTGTTTTTAATATAAACAATAGATTTTTCGTCGGCAGTTTTTCCTTTGTCGACAATAAAAAAATCAGCATAGTTAAATGTATATTTATCAATTATTTTTTGTGCACGTTCATTATAAAGGGAAATTTCTTCCTGTTCTGCGCAGATACCGTTACATTTTTTTACCTGATGATTGAAACAAATTGCTTCTTCGCTTACTAATCCGCAATATCTTAAGCATAGTGCATGCTTATCAATCCATGAATCCAATCTTTCTCTCGCTGTTGCATAAGTATTAAATGAAAGTAATGCATTTTCTGATTCTTCATAGGAAACAATTTTTAAATTGATAATTTCCTTTTCATCTTTCCACCAATCAATACTGTGCGTAAAAGTTTCTGCTTTTCGCATACGATTGTATTGCGGTTTGTGTTTTTTAATTTCTTCTGATTCTAATAAAAGTGCAATTAACTCGCTTCCTGTTAAAATAAAATCTACATTATATAAATCGTTGAGCATTTTCTTCCCTTTTTTATCGATAGTGTTAAAATGACTCATAGCTCGATTATACATATTGGTACTTTTACCAATGTAAATAATTTCTCCTTTTTAATTTCTGAAGTAGTAAACACCGCATTCTTCAGGTAATTTCTTTAAAATATATTCTTTTATTTTATCAATACGTCTTGCCATTATTTCATCCACGCCTACATTTTTGTATTGGGGGTGGTTAGCTTTTGCTCGCAATAGCAAATCAAAAAGTTGTGCAGTAGCAATCGCATCTCCTTCGGCGCGGTGTCTGCCAAAAATTTCTATTCCTAAAGATGCGCATAGATGTCCGAGGCTGTAAGAAATTCTTTTAGGTAATAATTTTCTGCTTAAACGAACCGTACAAAGTTTTTCGCGTTTGTATTTGTAACCGAGGTTAGCAAATTCATCTTTTACAAAATTGTAATCAAAGCCAACATTATGCGCTACGAAAATTTGGCCTTCTGTTATTTCAATTATTTTTTTGGCTATCTCTGCAAACGTGGGAGCATCTGCTACCATTTCATTAGTAATACCCGATAGTTTTGTGAAAAATGGAGAAATATAACATTGCGGATTTACAAGCGTTGAAAATTTATCCACAACCTGTAAACCATCATGAATTAAAATACAAATATCTATGATAGCCCCTTTGCGATGCTCAAACTTCCCGCCGCAGGTTTCTATATCTATAATTGCAAACATTTATTTTGAGCGAGCAGTTTTGTAACCGATTTTTTTGCGAGGAGGGTTGGGAGAATCTAATAATTTTTTCAAAGCCTGAAATATCATTTGAATTTCTCCTTCTACTTTTTTATTGTGCTCGTCCTGTTTTAGAAATTTTTTTTCAAGTTGTTCTAACTTTGCTATAATGTCTTTGTGGGTAAGAAATACTTTTCTCATTTGGGTAAATACCCGAATAATTTGAATATTCACACTTATAGCTACATCGCTATTAAGAACACTTGAAAGCATTGCTACTCCTTGCTCTGTAAAAGCATACGGCAAGGTTCTTCTTCCTCCTCTGTCGTTTGAGGTCACAAATTGTGACCTCAAACTTTCATTCTCTTTTTCGTTTAATTGAAACATAAAATCTTCTGGAAATCTATCTATGTTTCTTTTGACTGCTTGGTTTAAGACTTTTGTTCCTACTTGATATAATTCAGCTAAATCGCTATCCAACATCACTCTTTCACTTCTAACAAAAAATATTTTATCTATTACTTTTTGAGCCGAAATAATAATTGTTTTATTCATACTGTATTTTCAAGGGTTTTGGAACTGGTCGCAATTTGTGACCAGTTCAGTTTTTTATTTCACCTCCACCTTCATCTGTCTCAAGAAACTAATCATACTATCCACATTAATTTCATCGGGCTTTACGTCTTTTGTTCTTAGAAGACAAACATATTCCCATACTTCAAAAATATCTTTGGGCTTTACATTGTAAGTTTGGTATTGCGGATTATCAGAATGTAATTCTAAATGCCCCGCGTTTTTAAAAATTTTTGAAACCACACGTTTGTAAACGATACCTTCTTCTTTGGTGACAAGAATATAAGTCTTGCCATCTTTAATTTCTTCCAGCGATTCTACATATTTTCCAACTACAAAATCTCCGGAGTTAGCCGGCGGCATAGAATCTCCCTTTATTGGAAAAGTACGGTGCTTACCAACTACATTAAAAGGTAAATTCATTGTCGGCAAATCCTCTATGTAATCAGGATCAGCATATCCGTTAAGATATCCTGCCATCGCTCTTACAGTAACAACTTCTATATAATCATTTCCTTTACGATCTACCAGTATCGGAAACAAAAAACGGTTCTTGCCAACCTTCAACAAATTATCCGGGTCGGTTTTAGAAAAATCTCCCCGCAACAAAGCGTCAATAGACACATGGTAGTAATCAGAAATTGATACTAACATAGTGTACGGTGGTTCAGCCCGATCTTCTTCGTACGAAGCAAAACGAGAGCGTGGAATACGAAGATCATCGGCCACAATTTCTTGCGACACATTTTTTATCTTCCTCAAAATCCGAAGGTTTGCAGATATTTTACTCATTGCTAATAATTTTAGCGCTAAGGTACTAAATTAATTAGCATCTTGCAAAAGAATTTTCAAGGTTCTTTTAAATTTTTGTTGTTTGTAACTCATGAATAGGACTGTTGTGCATATGGATTTAGATACATTTTTTGTATCGGTAGAACGTTTGCGCGACAGTTCTTTAATGGGGAAACCCTTGCTCATTGGCGGAACCAGTGATAGAGGTGTAGTAGCGTCCTGCAGCTACGAAGCACGCAACTTTGGCATACACTCTGCTATGCCCATGAGAACCGCCCGACTGCTTTGTCCGCAAGCCATTATTATAAAAGGCGACCACGAGCAATACAGCAAATACTCCAACCTTGTTACCGATATCATTAAAGAACGTGTACCCCTCTACGAAAAAACATCTATCGATGAGTTTTACATAGACCTTACCGGCATGGATAAGTTTTTTGGCTGTTATAAATTAGCCACAGAACTCCGCCAAACTATTACCAAAGAAAGTGGCTTGCCAATATCTTTTGCAATGTCAACAAACAAAACGGTGGCTAAAATGGGAACGGGAGAAGCAAAACCTAACGGACAAAAAGAAATTCCGTTTGGTACGGAGAAAGATTTCCTTGCACCTTTATCTATTAAAAAAATACCAATGGTGGGTGATAAAACTTATCAGTTGCTGAGAGAAATGGGTGTAGAGAAAGTAAAAACCGTGCAGGAGATGCCCGTTGAGCTGATGGAGCAGGTACTCGGGCAAAGCGGCACTATAATCTGGAAAAAAGCAAACGGCATTGATAACTCTCCGGTTGAGCAATATTCCGAGCGTAAATCAATTTCTACTGAATGTACTTTTGAACGTGATACTATTGATGTGGCACATTTAAAACGTATACTGATAAGTATGACTGAGAAATTAACCTTTCAATTACGTAGCGAAGAAAAACTGACAGCTTGTGTCACAGTAAAAATTCGCTATTCAGATTTTAATACCTATACTATGCAAATGCGTATACCCTACACATCGTTAGATCATGTGCTGATGGAAAAAGTAAAAGAGTTGTTTGATAAACTTTATCAGAAACGTATGCTCATTCGTTTAATAGGAATTCGTTTTAGTCATCTGATACAAGGCAATTATCAGTTTGATTTGTTTGATGATACCATTGAGCAATTGCAATTATATCAGGCGATGGATAAACTACGCAAACGTTATGGTCTTGCCTCTGTAATGCGTGCTGCCGGATTGGGAATAAAAAAACGAGATGATTTTAATCCATTCAGCGGGAGAAAAACAAATAATTCATAATAAAAAATGCTGTCAGGTCGAGCGTAGTCGAGACCCTTGTGTAAATATAAATGGTGGTTAAATATCTATATGTATATATACTTATCTGTTCAGACGGAACATATTATACTGGCGTAACCAATAATCCCGAAAGAAGATTGTTGCAACACAATTTGGGTTTAGACAAAGAAAGTTATACATATTCTTTACGCCCTGTAAAAATGGTTTTCATTGAAAGATTTACTGATTACAACTTGGCTATTGCGTCGGAGAAAAAAATTAAAAGGTGGAGTCGGAAAAAGAAAGAAGCTTTAATCGATAAAAATTGGAAAAAATTACAAGAGGAGGCTGAATGCAAAAACCAAACTTCACACAAAAAATACGCGATACCTACGGAATAATTACTAGGTTCTCGACTACGCTCGAACTGACATAATTTGAAATGCTTTTAAATTGCCACACATATTATAGTCTGTGCTACGGAACTTTATCTGTAGAAGAATTACTAAATGAAGTGCAACAAAAAGGCTATGATAAATTTGTTTTAGCAGATATTAATAATACTTCGGCTTGTATTGATACGGTGCGCCAAGCGATTCAGCGCGGACTAAAACCCATATTGGGAATTGATTTCAGAAATGGTGTTAAGCAACAATACATTGGCATTGCAAAAAACAATGAAGGCTTTTTTGAATTGAACGAATATCTCTCTGGCCACCTTCATGAAAATAAAAAAATTGATGTCATAGCCCCCGAATTTAAAAACTCTTACGTTGTTTATCCAATAGAAAATTACACCGGTTGGATTTTAAGAGAGAACGAATTTATAGGTGTATCACCAAAAGATGTAAAAACCTTTTCATTTACCACTGCAAAAAAGCAGGAAAATAAATTAGTTGCACTACAGCCCATAACATTTATAAATAAGCGTCATTACAATGCACACAGGTTGTTACGCGCTATTGATACCAATACTTTATTGAGCAAACTCCCTGCAAGCGAACAAACAACACCTGATGAAATAATGTCTATACGAGATGAAATGTATGCTGCTTATGCAGAATATCCATTCATCATCAGCAATACAGAACAAATTTTAAATAATTGCAAAATAGAATTTGAGTTTGGAAAATTTTCCAATAAAAACCTGAAACATTATTCAGGAACAGAGCAAGGAGATATAGATTTATTACGAAGTGAATGTTTGAGGGGATTAAATTATCGTTACAAAAACGGCGCGACAGAAATAGTTATGCAACGAATGGAAAAAGAGTTGAAGATAATTTCTCAGATGAATTTCGCCTCGTATTTTTTAATTAACTGGGATATTATAACATACGCACAAAGTAAAAACTATTATTATGTAGGTCGTGGCAGTGGTGCAAACAGCATGGTGGCATATCTGTTACGCATTACAGATGTAGATCCCATTGAACTTGATTTGTATTTTGAACGATTTATAAACCCATCGCGCAGTAATCCTCCCGATTTTGATATTGATTTTTCATGGATGGATAGAGATGATATGACGCGTTACATCTTTTCTCGTTTTGGAAACAAAAAAACTGCGCTAGTTGCAACGTATTCTACCTTTCAGCGCGATGCAGTGAGGCGTGAGTTAGGAAAAGTATTTGGCTTGCCTCCCGCTGAAATAGATAGATTACAATCTGTTCGCGACGAAATAAATGTTGATACAATCGGAAAATTAGTATTACGTTATGCTGAATTGATACAAGGTTTTCCCAGCCACTTAAGCATACATGCCAGCGGAATTTTAATTTCAGAAAAACCTATTCACTGTTATTCGGCAACTAATCTTCCACCTAAGGGTTATCCCACAATACAGTTTAGTATGTTGGAAGCCGAAGATATCGGATTATATAAATTTGATATTCTTAGTCAGCGAGGCTTAGGAAAAATTAAAGATGCCTTATATTTTATTAAACAAAATAAAAATATTGATATCGATATACATGCTATAGAAAAATTTAAAAAGGATGAAAAAGTAAAACAATTTTTAAGTGTGGGAAAATGTATTGGTTGTTTTTACATCGAATCACCGGGGATGCGTATGCTATTGGCAAAATTACAAGCTAATGATTTTTTACGTTTAGTAGCGGCAAGCTCTATTATAAGACCGGGCGTATCTAAAAGTGGTATGATGCGCGAATATATTTTACGTTATCGCGATGAAAGAGTAAGGGAAAAAGCACAAAAAGAAATTCCGGAATTGTATGAACTATTGAAAGAAACCTATGGTGTAATGGTCTATCAGGAAGATGTAATTAAAATTGCGCATTTTTTTGCCGGATTATCATTAGCAGAAGCAGATTATTTACGCAGAGGTATGTCGTGGAAATTTAAACAACGAAATGAGTTTGGTAAAGTAAAAGAAAAGTTTTTCACTAATTGTTATGAAAAAGGATACGCAGAAAAAACCACATATGATATCTGGAACCAGATTGAAAGTTTTGCCAATTTTGCTTTTTCTAAAGGGCACTCGGCAAGTTACGCGGTAGAGAGCTATCAGGCATTGTATTTGAAAGCATATTTCCCGTTGGAGTATATGGTTGCAACACTTAATAATGGCGGTGGGTTTTACAAAACATCTTTATACATACATGAAGCACGTATGCACGGAGCAAAAATTGTGGCGCCTTGCGTAAATAGTAGTCTGGCGCTATGTACTATTGAAGGAGAAACTATTTATTTAGGTTTGGGTATGATAGGTGAATTAGATCACACAATTGTTGAGCGACTATTAGAAGAGCGAAATAAAAATGGTGTTTTTAAAAATTTATATGATTTTGTAAAACGGACAACTATTTCTATTGAGCAAGTACGTTTACTGATAAGAATAGGCGCATTTAATTTTACCGGAAAGAATAAAAAAGAATTATTGTGGGAAGCACATTCACTTATAAATCCATTGACGAAAAATAAAAACAGCAATGAACTTTTTGATGTAAAACCAAAAAAATACAAACTACCTGAACTTACTACTTCTTGGGTTGATGATGCTTTTGATGAAATAGAACTGCTTGGGTTTTCGCTTTGTTCTCCTTTTAATTTATTGAAAGATAAAATAACTTCTAACTTAATAGCAAAAGACCTGCGTCATTATATTGGTAAAACAATTGAGATAATCGGGTATTTAGTAAGTATAAAAAATACGCAAACCTCAAAAGGTGACAGAATGTATTTTGGTACTTTTTTAGATACGGAAGGTATGTGGATAGATACCGTGCATTTTCCGCCTTCGGCAAAAGCATTTCCGTTTAATGGCCCGGGTTGTTACCGTTTAATTGGCAAAGTAACCGAAGAGTTTGATTTTACAACTATTGAAATACAGCAAATGTATAGGATGGCTACTATTAACAGAGAAGATGTAGCTGTTGAATCTTCCATTTTTTCACAGTAATAAATTATTTTTTATTCAAATTCTTTTCAATAGATTTTTCTGTAGGAAGCAAGGCATTTTGTATTCTCTTTGCGTAATGAATGGAATCGAGAATTTCCTTTTGTTTTTCTTCAATTACATCAAATGATTTTTGGAGTTTAAGGGAGTTAATAAAATTTTCGCGGGTTAGCTTGTAACGAATGTTCATGCCGGCAAAAGAAAATATCATAAAAATTATTCCGAAGAAAAGCGTGCTGTTAATATCAGGGATATTTGCAATAGTTTCCGTTCGCATAAAATAAAACAGGGAGAAAGCCATTGTATGATTAATTATTGTAACAATGACCAATTGAATAACCTTGCCAAAATAAATCATACCGCGCACCATTGTAATAGCGCTGATGCCCATTAAGTAGTTATGTACATTATTGATATTGGTTTTAGCGGCCATATAACTAAAACAAGCAGCAAGAATAACAGAAACACCATAAGTTTGAATGAAGGAGGGAAGGGGAAATTTTTTTTGAAAAGCCAAAACAAGTAACATGAGTGCCGATACACAAAGAAATATGGTGAGAAAATGTTTAAATTGTTCGAAGCTATAGCTGTACTCAAATAAGGCAAAAAAGGGGACAACAACAGAAGCCAAAACCCATATTCTTGCGGAAGATTTAACAGCCAGTGTTTTCTCTTCTGATTCCCATTTTCCTTTATAACCCTGAGCCGCCAATTAAATACTTTATTCAAATATATTGCTAATTCTCTTACTGTAATACTCCATTTTTGGAAATAAAAAACCCCGAAGATTATCCGGGGTCTCTTTTAAAGTTCAACTACTATTATTCGTTTTTATCTTTAGGAGGGTTTGCTTTATCAACAAACATGTTTCTGCCTTTCACATCTGTACCATTTAATTTCTCAATGGCGGCAAGACCTTCTTGCTCGTTAGGCATTTCAACAAATCCAAAACCTTTAGCGCGGCCGGTAAATTTGTCTTTAATAATTTTTACGGAGCTAACTTCTCCAAACTGGCGAAAAATTTGTCCTAATTCTTCTTCTTCGAGACTGAAATTTAGGTTTCTTACGTAGATGTTCATTTTAATTTTAATTAGGTTAATACTATCACCGAATGAACGGTAATACAAATCTAATAATAACTTGTTAATAACAAATTATATTTTAATTTATTTAGAACAGATTTGTAGGAAAATAACCGATCATATCCCCTAAAGGGTCTTTTGGGTAAGGTGCCTGAATCTGGCAAAAAGCGCCATTGCTGCAAACATTAAGCCCGCACACAAGCCAAACCATATACCGTAAACACCCATGTTTTGTTTAAAACCAAGATAATAAGCCACCGGAAGAGCAAGGCCCCAATAAGCCGTCATAGCAATAAAGGTGGGTATTTTAACGTCGCTTAACCCACGTAAAATACCTAAAGCTGTTACCTGAACACCATCAAATAATTGAAATAATGCAGCTACAAGTAATAAACCGGAAGATAATTCTAATACCCCGGGATTTTTGCTAAAAAATGTTGGAAGTAAATGATTGAAGATTATAAATGCGAGAGCAAAAAATAACATAATCAAAGCTGAAATGCCAATTCCGGTAAAGCCTGCTTTTTTAATATTAACACCATCATCAGAACCTTTGAAGGTGGCTACACGTATAGATGCAGCACCGCTAATACCACTGGCAAACATATAAGTAAAGGAAGCAATACCCAATGAAATACCATGAGCAGCAAAAGCTATTTTTCCTAGCCACCCGGTCATAAAGCCTGCAATGGCAAAAGCAGCCACCTCAAAAATATATTGTATTGCGGGGCCAATACCAATGTGAAAAAGGAATTTTAAATCAGTCAGATTAATTTTTACTTCAGTTAAAGCACTTACAATTGTTTTTAATTTTTTTTCGGTAAGCATATAAAAAATAAAAGCAACAGCCATAAATATTCTCGATATAAAAGTAGCCCAGGCGGCTCCTAAATAACCAATCTCCGGACAACCTAATTTACCAAATATCAACGCGTAATTTAATATAACGTTTAAAATATTTCCGCTCAGACTAATATACATAGATGCACGCGTGTTACTTAATCCTTCGCAATATTGTTTCAGGGTAAAAAATATGCTGAGCGGAATTAATGATAAAGCAATAATATTTAAAAAGGGTTTTGCTAACTCAATTACATCAGGTGCCTGATCTAATAAATGCAGAAAATTCATGCCAACTAACGCGATAAGATAGAGTAGGATGGAAGTTGTTAAATTAAGTAACAAAGAATTTTTTAGTAAAGATGCTTTAACAGTTTCTCTGTTATTTACATGTGCCTCTGCTATCCTAGGTGTTAAGCCTTGCGACATACCAATTAAAAAGACAAGAAATAAAATAAACACATTTCCCGACAAAATACCCGCGTCCTGCGCCTCTAAATTAACAAACCCCAAAAAGGCATTATCCGTCATCGAGGTAATAATATGCCCCACCTGACTTATAATTAGAGGTAGTGATAAGAATAGCGTTTCTTTTATATGTTGCTTAATGCGCAATTGTTTATATTTGTTAAGCAATGTTAAGAGTCGCAAAAATACTATTTATTACGGTTGTAATGTGTGGTTCATTTACTGCTTCTGCACAATTGCTTACGAATTTGGGAGAATACAGAAATCAGGTATTTCTTAACTCGGGATATTATCTTTCTTTTCCTAACTATAGTGCCGGATGGATACACAACGAACACTTTAAATTTATAAATAGAGATGTCTCAAGTATTTTGGATATTAGTTTCCCTTACTCACAAAAATTTTATACTAAGTTTGTTTTTAGAAAAGGTTTGCAGACAAATATTTGGGCTAACGAAACCTGGCGCATTCCTATTGCTGTTATAGGTTCTTCAGATAAAATAACTACACATCTTTTTAGGATACATAATTTTGTTACCGATTTTTTTCTTAACCCGGGTATTTACAAAAAACTATATACAATTGCACTTGATCTTGATTACAAAGTAATTTGGTTTTCGCATACAAAAGAATTAGGTGCTGTAAGTGCAGGAACACAAAGTGATAAAATACGTACTAAAATTGCCGCAGGCGTTGCATTAGGGCTTAATTACAAACGCTTTACCTATTTAATAAGAGGAGGATATCAGGAAACCGCAGCTACAGAAAAAAATCCGCAGGCTTTTTATGCCATCTTTCAATTAGGCTATAATTGCAATTTTAAAAAGCGTAAAGAGGAAGAAAAAAAATAATTTATTCTTTTACCTCGTTGCCGTTAGCATCTATCACCTTTACCTCGTAACCCAGTTTTTGAATTTTCTCGAGATTAGTTTGTTTATCACCTACAATTACAATATTTACGTTGTTGTACTTCAAATATTTTTTTGCCAAAGCGTTTATTTCATTCTGCGTAATAGCTTGCAAAACCTGGCTTTGTTGCTTTACATATTTACCATCTAAATTATAATCAAGCAAGCGTTTTAAAAAGACTGCTTTTTGAAAGGGCGCTTCGTATTTCAAAGCATCGTTTTGTCCAAGACTGTTTTTTGTAAAGGCTAATTCTTCGGCAGTAATTCCTCCATCGGCATATTTTTTTAATTCACTCATAAAATCAACAACCGAACTATCTGTAGCATTAGCGCGAACACCGGCGTTCATTACAAAAGTCCCATCCCAAAACCCTCCGTTAAAAGTGCCTCGCGCACCATAAGTAAATCCGTGTTTTTCGCGCAGCAATAAATTAACGCGGCAGTTGAATGATCCGCCAAAAGGAAAATTCATTATCGTTGATTTATAATATTCGCCGGTGGCATCATAAGGTAAAGCCATAGTTCCTATACGTATTTCTGATTGAGGCGCTGCTTTTTTATCAATGAAATAAATTATTGTTTTTGCAATGGCAGGAGGGCTTGAGTCTTTCTGTTTTATAACTTCTACATTTGCCCACTTGCTTAAAAATTGCAAGCCCGGCATTATTTGCGCCTGCGTTAAATTTCCTACAATCATAACTTTGGTAACAGAAGGAGAAAGATTTTTTTTGTAATAAGTAGTTACGTCTTCCAGGGTTAGTTTTCCTAAACTTGCTGTAGTGCCTATAACAGGCAAACTCATAATATGCGTGCTTCCATATAAAATACGACTAAAATGTTGGTCGGCCAGCGTGCTTGCACTGGTTTGCTGTTGTTGTATAGCATCAAGTTGTTGTTTTTTTGAACGATCAAAATCTTCCTGACTGAATTTTGGTTTAAATAAAATCTCTTCTGCAATGGCTAAGGTTTTACTGATGTTTTCTGTAAGCGAAGAAATATTTAAAGTAATTTCATTTACATTACACGATACATCTATGGAAGAACCCATGCTTTCTAATAAATCGCTTATTTCTTCTGCCGTATGATTTTGTGTTGATTCATTAAGCAAATTAGCTGTTAAATAAGCAAGACCTGCTTTATCTAAAGATTCGTAGCGATGCCCTGCACCAATACTTATTTGCATAGAAACTTTTGGTATTTCATCAATATAAGTACCAATAAATCTAACTCCATTTTCAAATTTATCCTGCCAGTATACAGGCACATTTATTACAGGACTGGCTCCTCCTTTTGGTTTTTTGCTTCTGTCAAAATTTTCTGTAAGTGGTTTGTAAGTAAGGTTTTTATATTCGGGAGATTCCTGCTCAATTTTACGGGTATACATTTTCCATGTGTCGGCATGTGCTTTTAGCTCGGGCTTGCCTTTCGGTACAACACTTAAAATAACATGGGGTTTTCCTTTTACATATTTGTTGTATACATTCATTATATCTTGTGTAGTAAGTTTATCAAGCATTTCAAGTTCCTTCTTAATAAAATCTGCATTGTGAGCGATAGTTTGATATTGAGCTAAGGCAGCACCCTTGCCCTGCACGGTTGTTAAAGAAGAAATAAATTGCGATTTGGTTGAAACTTTAAATCTTGCCAATTGCTCTTCGGTAACACCTTTCTTTTCAAACTCTTCAAATATTTGATTTATTTTTTTCTCCATGTTTGCCAAGCTGTCGTCTTTATTGGCACGAACTTGTAGGGCAAACATCCCCGCTAATTCTCTGTCGGCATTGTAAGCATTGGCAGAAACAGCTTTTTTTGTTTTAATAAGAGCTTGCTGAAAAAAAGATGATTTGCTTCCTGAAAGTATATCCGACAAAGCGCTTAACGCCGTTGCATCTGTTGCATAACCTTCGGCACTTGGCCATGCCATTGCTATCATCGGAAATTTAATATTGTCTTCGTAAGATATATAACGGTTTTCGGTTAATACACCTGCATAAGGCCGCATTGGTTTAACTTCCGGACCGGCAGGTATGCTGCCAAAATATTTTTCTATAAGTGGAATTGCTTGCGCAGGCGTAACATCTCCGGCTAATGTAATGGTAGAATTATTCGGGCCATACCAACGCAGGTAAAAACGTTTCAAATCGTTTACATCAACGCGGTTCAAGTCTTCAATATATCCAATGGTAGTCCATGAATAAGGATGTCCTTGGGGAAATAAAGCTTCGCCAATTTTTTCCTGTACTAAACCATACGGACGATTATCAATATTTTGTCCGCGTTCGTTTTTTACGGTAGAACGTTGCACCTCAAATTTTGTTTGTGTTACAGAATCTAACAGGAAACCCATTCGATCACTCTCTAACCACAAAGCTGTTTCTAATTGATTTGAGGGAAGCACTTCAAAATAATTGGTTCGGTCTGTATTGGTAGTCCCGTTTAAAGTACCACCCGATTCCGTTACAACTTTAAAGTGCTGCTCGTCTGCTACGTGCTTAGAACCCTGAAACATCATGTGTTCGAAGAAATGCGCAAAACCCGACCGGCCTTCCTGCTCGCGTGCAGAGCCTACGTGATAAGTTACATCAACATAAACAATGGGGTCGCTATGATCTTCATGAATAATTAAAGTTATACCGTTTGATAACAGGTATTTTTTATAAGGAATAACGATTTCATCTTTACTTTTTTTCTCAACCGTTTCAATGAGTTTGGTTTCACCGTTTTTTATCGGAATTCCTTTAATTGGTTTAGGGGGGGCAATCTGTGCATTTGCGGTAATTGCTAAACTAAGTAATGCAATAGAAAAAATATGTTTCATTTGTTTATAATTTGAGACCAAAGATAATTTTTTTAACGAGTAAACCTAATGCCATTTGATGAGTGGTTGAAAAATAAAAAAACCGTTGCGATTTTACTCGTAACGGTTTTAATTTTATTGAAAGTAAATTTATTTTTTCTTTCCTTCTTCGCCGGCTTTTTTTTCCGCTTTCTTTTCTTCCTTTTTCTCTTTCTTTTCTTCTTTTTTCTCCTTTTTTTCTTCCGCTTTCTTTTCTTTCTTTTCTTCTTGTTTAGTTTCTTTTTTAGGTTCTTGAGCATTTAAAGTTAAAGAAACTACCATTAAAAAAGCTGCTACTGTTACAATTGTTTTTTTCATGTTAAATGTTTTAGGTTTTGAAAGTCAAAGGTACCCCGCTAAAATCATTTACCAACTAAAAACGGCATGATAAATGTTATTTTTCCTTAAAATTATTTTAACATATACTCGCCTTCAAAAACAAACTCGGCAGGACCTTTAAGCCATATTTCGGAGAAGGAATTGTTGTTTTTTATGAATTCTACAGATAAATCTCCACCAAGGGTTTTTACTTTGCAATGCGTTTGAGAACTTGCTTTATTTAAGGAAGCCGCTACAAGTGCCGCAGCCGTTACACCGGTGCCGCAAGCAAGGGTTTCGTTTTCTACACCACGCTCGTAGGTGCGTATGCAAATCCCTTCGGCAGTTTGTTCTATAAAATTAACGTTGGTTCCGCCTTTGCTGTTAAAAGGTTCGCTGCGACGTATTTTTCTTCCTTCTGTAAAGACATCAAAATCTTTCAAATTGCTTACCCATTTTACGACGTGTGGAGAGCCGGTATTTAAGAAAACAAAATTCCCATGGTCTTCAATGGTCTTTACATCATTCATTTTTAGAGCGATTTCTTTACCATTAATTACAGAGTGATGTTCTCCGTCAGCAGCCAAAAAACGGATCTTATCTTTTATAATGCCAAGTTTTTGTGCAAGCGCTGTTATACATCTGCTTCCGTTGCCGCATAATGAACTTACATTGCCATCGCTGTTATAATAAACCATTTTAAAATCGTAACCTTTTTCAAGTTCCAATAACATGAGTCCATCTGCACCAATACCAAAATGTCTGTTGCACAAATTTTTTACCTGTTCGTTACTTATATGTATTGTACCGCTACGATTATCGAAAATTATAAAATCGTTGCCGCAGCCTTGGTATTTAAAAAAGTGCAAATTCATATCAGTACAAAAATAAATTAAAAATATTTGCGTTATGCAATTAATAAACACGTATTTTAGGTGCAGAAGGAAAATGAAGATGTTACTGTTTATATATGTTTTCTTTAGTTTTCCCTGTGTAAACGCACAAGAAGCCAAAAAAACGCCCTTTGATAACTACGGACCTTTTGGGGCAACGGTTTACACCGATTTAAAGACAGCCATCGGAATCGAGAAAAATGTGGTTAAGCTTAATCTTTCTTATACCCCTGCCGACCCAAAATTATGGTTAAAGATTGCTAAACTAAAGGATTTGCAAGCCCTGAACCTGCAGAGTGTATCCGTAAGCCAATGGCCGGTGGATTTCTCTCAATTGTTTAACCTTGTTTATTTGGCTTCTTTTAATAACGAGTTCAAAACTTTTCCCGATAAAATAGGGACGCTGTCTAACCTTATGTATTTGGAATTTTTTGGTGCTAAGATTGACTCAATTCCCTCCGAAATTGCTTATTTAAAGCGACTAAAAACTTTTAAATTTTCATCGAGTAACGATACACTTAAATTACCAAAAAGTTTAAAGTACATGAAATCTCTTAATGACTTTATTTTAGAAAGTGTTATTCTGGACAGCATGCCTAAGGCCGCTTTTTCTATAACATCTTTAAAAACGTTGGTGATTGCCAATTGCGGCATACAGGCCATACCTGAAAGGCTTGATAAATTGGCTAATCTGGAGGTTTTGGTATTGAGTTTTAATAAAATTACTGCTATTCCACGCGATATTTATAAATGCAAAAATTTGTATTATCTCTCGCTGAAAAAAAATAATATCACTAAACTGCCCGATACTATTTGTCAGCTTACAAACCTTACCCGTCTGGATATACGCGAAAATCCTATTTGTGTAGACAAAGATGCAATAGAAGAGTTGAAAATATTATTGCCTGGTTGCCAGATTTTGTATCAGTAAAAAATTTAACCGCAGAGGCCGCAGAGAGGTTTACGCAAAGGGCGCAAGAGTATAATTTGGGTTCTTTGCGGTAAAAACAGAGAAGGTTATTCCCCTATTTTAAATCGGTAGCCAACTCCCAAAGAAAAAGTATAAAAACAATATCCCAAAGAAAAACATGGGGTGACGTAAAATGCCGGCTTAAATAAAATTCTTTTTGTGCGTATATAACAACCTCCGCCAACTTGCACAGGTAAATTGGTAAAATTATAGTAGGCTGATTTATTTAGTGTGTAATTTGCAACGATTGAATTAACATCTTTTGTTTCTTGCATCTGCTCAGTTACTTTAATGAAATTCATATAGGCATTCACGCCAACGGAAGCAAAAAAGTACTTGGTGCTTGGTTGAAATTTATAACCAAGTACGAAAATTGCCTGCGAATATTGAGCCTTAACATTATCATATATGCGGGTAGAAGTAATGCTGTGTGTAGATGCGGTTGTGTAATAAAAATTTATGTCGTAAGCGTAATCTCCCTGAATTTGCGTGCACCCAACCTCCAATTGATGATGCAACCATTTGCGTTTATCTGAAACTAATTCTATACCGCCAGAAATAGAAGAAGTTATAATTGGGTTTTTATAAGAAAAATTGTCGGGAACAAGTTTCCCTTCCGGACTTTGTGGTTGCAAATTAGGCGTATTGTTATATAAATAGTTTATGAAATTACCGCTATAATGAGACATAATAGATGCCCCGATTGAAATGTAATAAGAGCATGGTAAAGAATCTACGTAGAGAGCTAAGTTTAAAGAATCTGTAGGTTGACAAATAGCAGATATGGGAGTAAAAAAAATCAGAAAACGATGTATTTTATGAAAACAGCATCTCATGGCACAAACCTCTTACTCAAATATACGAAAAATTATTTCTTTTTTCTTACGGGCTTTTTTTCTTCCTCATCATCCTTAGCGTAATCTAATTTCCCTCCCCAAAAACGCATTTGCTGTAAGGTCCAGAGTTTACGCCCTTGTATATAATTACCGTTAATTACTTTACCGTATTTACGCGGGCTAGGTAATAAGGCCGAAAGAATTGCTGCTTCCTCACGGGTTAATTTAGCTGCGGGTTTATGAAAATAGTGTTGAGCAGCTGCTTCTGCACCATAAATACCATCACCAAATTCAACTACGTTTAAATACACTTCCATAATGCGCTCTTTGCTCCAGAAAACTTCTATCAGTAAAGTAAAATAAACTTCAAAGGCTTTACGAACGTAGTTTCTCCCATCCCACAAAAAAACATTTTTTGCTGTCTGCTGGGAGATCGTGCTGCCTCCACGCAATTTTTTACCTTTTTCATTAGCAATCATTGCCTTTTTAAGCGCTTTAAAATCAAAACCAAAATGCATTAAAAAATTTTGGTCCTCACTGCAAACAACGGCCAACTGCAGGTGCGGAGCAATTTCTTCGAGTGAAACCCAGTCTTTTTGGAGTTTCATGGGTTTGCCATCCATTTTTTGTTCTATGCAACGTTTTAACATTAGTGGCGTAAGAGGAACCGGCACCCATCGGAAAATAATAGTGCCACCAATAGAAAGGATAAAAAACCAGAGAATGATTTTAAATATGATTCTGAAAACTCTACGCATACTAAAGCAAAAGTATTTCCTAACTTTGTATGTAATTTAAAAATAAATAAATCTTTTCAACAGTCTATGGTATGAAATATTTTTTTTCTTTAAAAACCGTTTAACTGTTAAAATGAATATTTTATCTGACCAAAATAAAAAAAATACATGCAGCTAAAAAAGTGGTGGTCTTTGCTTTTGTTTGTGATTGGATTGTCAATCGTTTTGCTCTATCAGTACCAAAAGTATCGCGTGGCGCCCGGTGTTGATGTATTTTCACTAAATTACAGAGATACATCGAGCAGAGAAGTAAACTTGAATACGTACAAAGGAAAAAAAATAATCTTTTCTTTTTGGGCTACTTGGTGCGGCGAGTGTTTAGCAGAAATGAAACAACTCAATGAAGCAAAGAAAGCAAATTTGTTGGATGTAGAAATCATTGTTGCTAGCGATGAACCCATCGAAGTAATAAACTCATTTATACAGCGAAAAAAGTATCCGTTTACATTTTTAAAATTGGATAAGGCATTCTCTGAAATAAATATCAACGCCATTCCTGTAAATTATTTAATAAACAGGGGGGGAGAAGTTACCTACTCTAAAGTGGGTGTCATAAACTGGAAAGATAATTCTGCAATTTCTTTTGCGGAGGAGAATTTGAAGCAGTAAAGTGACCTCACCCCAACCCCCTCCTCCAGGAGAGGAAGAAATATAGCAACTCGTTATAATTAATTACTTCTTCCTATTAAGTAAATCAATTACTTTTTCTACCGGACGGCCAATAACGGCCTTGTAACCATCAACAATAATGGGTCTTTCTAAAAGAATAGGGTTTTCAATAATTATTTGTAACCACTCTGCATCGGTAAATTTTTTGTTCTTAAATTTTTTTTCAAAAATTTCTTCTTTGGTACGGATTAAGTCGAAAGGCACTAAACCTAACTTCATCAGTAAATCTTTTAACTCTTTTTTTGTCGGAATTTTTTTTAGGTATTCAATAATTTCTATTTCACAATCGGTATCGTGTAAAATATCCATTGCTTCGCGACTCTTGGAGCAACGAGGGTTATGAAAAATAGTAACTTTTCTTTTTGACATAAATTATACTCCTAAAAATTAAACAACAGTATTTCTTTACGTCTTTGGCTATTAAAACAAACCTAATTCTTGTGTTCGTATCCAGCCCTCGTTTCCGTTGGCAAGTTGTATAGATGTCCAATCGTCAGTGGTGCTGAGAACTGTAAGTTTTGTCCCTTCATGTAAACTGAATTTTGATTTACCACGCGAAGTTGGGGCGCTAAGTACCTGAACAACCTGAGAAGTAACAATGGCCTGTGTTTTTTTATTGAGGTTGTGTAGCGCAGCATATCCTACAGAAAACGAAACAAAAAAAGAAACAGCACATATTATTCCTAACCAAAACCCACTTCTTTTAAAAAACATTTTTTTTGAAATAATAAATAACAGGAAAAATGAAAATGCAAGAAACAAAGAAAGAATATTTAACCGTGCCCAACCGTTTGTGCTGAACAAAGTGTAAATACCCGATTTAATAGCACTCGCAAAAAAGTTTTCTTTTGATTCTATTTTGTCAATAATTTTTGAATTAGCAAGTTGAAGATTGTTTTTAATATCATCATCATTAGGACTTAGTTTTTTTGCCTGTTCGTAATAATAAATGGCTTTGCCCAATTGATTATCTTTAAAATAAGCATTTCCTAAATTGTAATATAAATTTGAAGAATTAGTTCCTTCCGCTAAAATTTTCTCATAAAAAATAATTGCTTGCTTGTATTGTTGTTTTGAGTAAGAAATTACTGCGCTATCTGCCAAAGGGTTTGCAAAAAGCACAGATACATTAAAATAAAGTAAAATCAATAATACAAATTGTATTGTATTAAAATTCTTAATTCTTAATTCTGAATTCTTAATTTTCATCCTATTTCATCTTCAATATTTGTAATAAGTTCGATAGTATTGTTATAAACTAAGTTTAAATCCTTTTCGGCAGAAGCGGGAGCGTAGCGCGCATACTCACAATCGTTAAGCGTAGAAATCAGTTTATTTATTGTATCAGACTTAACATTTTTCCTTGCAAGGGTAAGTGTAATGTTTTCTTTAGATAAATCGGCAACAGGAATGTTCATTTTATGACTTACATACAAATTAAGCGCAGAAAGCACTTCATTGTAAAATTCATCCTGTTTGTTTTCATTTTTCAGTTTTTCTGCGGTAGCTAATTGTTTACGCGCTAAACGTGCAGCACGACGCCCTCTAAGGGCTATGAGGTTACTGTTGGTCTTAATTAAATAATTTCTTGTTATTAAAGCACCGGTAAATAAAAACAATACCGAAAACAATAAAATATAATGTTTCCACGAGCCAAAAAACTCTTCATCGATGGGTTTTAATTTTAAATCGCCGGTTTTAATGTAGCGGATATCATTTTCTTGTGTAGCAATTTCGTTTTTAGGATTGTAAACCTGTGCACTGTTTGTTGAGTTAGGATCAGCTGCTTCCACGGTAATTTTTAATTCGGGAGAAGGAATTTTAACGTACTGTTTTTTCTCTGTGTCAAAATAACTGAAATCGAGATCTTTTACAATGAATTCACCCGGTTTTCTTGGAATGACCAGATAATCGTACGTTTTGGAACCGCTGATGCCGCCGCTTGTAAAAATAGTTTCATTCACTTTTGGTTCATAGGTTTCAAAACCATCCGGGAAATTAATTTTTGGTGTTTCTGCCAGATTTATATTTCCTGTTCCGCTAACATGCACTTTTAAATTGATTCCTTCGTTTGCTTTTACTTTTTTGTGGTTTAATTCTGCTTTGAAATTAAATTTTCCTACTGCTCCCGAAAAATTCTCCGGTTTACCTTTTTCGGGAAGCGGTAAAACTTCTATTGAAACAGGTTTGCTTTTTATTTTAGTAACTATATCCTGGTACCCTCCGCCAAAAAACTGATCAAAGACAGATTGAGCCTTTTTAGTTTGTTGCCTTACAACGCAATCAATTTCTATTGGGTTAACAGTTAATTTACCGGTACGTTGAGGAAATAAATAAGTTTTCAGAAACTCAGCTACGTAATAATTTATTCCGTCAATATTTTCTACAGCTAATTGTATTTGTCCTTTACGCTCTTCGTCTTTAGACCAGAAGCCATCATATCCGGGCGGTTTAAAATTTTGGAAACCACGCAAATTTAAACGTGAGTAAACCTTTTGTGTAACAGTAATTTGCTCTCCTAAATAACATTGTTTTTTATTTACATAAGTTCTTACATACACATCTTCATTACTTACTTCTGTCTTTTGAGGTTGTTGTTGCTGCTGCTGTTGTGCATTCGGATCATTGCCAAACATAGAGGCAAAAGGATCGTTTTGCTGCTGTTGTTGTTTTTGAGGGGCAGTACCTTTTATAACTTCGATGGTAATTGGATTTGATTCTGCTTTAATATTGTTTATCGTTGCGCCTGCTGCCGCTATCAAGAACTTACCTTCTTTACGTGCGGCAATCATGTAAGAATAACTTATAGTCTGACTCATACTACCGTTCATTACCTGCACACTGGTAGATTGATTTGGGCCAGAGTACACATCAAAATCAGGCACGTTGGGTGCTTTAAATCCAGACATATTTCCATTAGCAGTAAAGCTTAACTGAAAAACTTCACCAATATAAACTTTGTTTTTACTTACTTGAGCTGTTAATTTTTGGGAAAAGGAATGAAAGGGAAGCAACAGCATCAGCGCTGCTATCAGAATAAATTTATTTATTTTTTCACTATTTTTCATTTACATCCCCCACCCTGCGGGCACCCCCTTCAAAAGGGGGAAACTACCAATCTTTATCAATGTTTTTCTTCTCTGAGTCCTTGTCCCCTTTTTGTTTTCGTTGCAATTGTAATTTCTGCTCAGCATTTTTTAGTGCTTCCAACATACGTTTTGCTTCTTCCTTACTCATCTGGTTTTTTTGTTCTTGTTTTTTTTCTCCATCTTTCTCTTTGTCTCCCTTTTTTTGCTGATCCTTATCTTTTTTGTCTTTATTTTTTTTGTCCTTATCCTTGTCGTTTTTCTTTTTTTGTTCTTCTATTTTTTTCTTTGCATAGGCAAGATTATAACGTGTGTCTTCATCTTTAGGATTAAATTTTAAAGAATTTTTATAAGCTTTAATGGCATCATCGTAACTTTTTGTTTTTAAATAAGCGTTACCCATATTATGAAATGCTTTTGAAAGGGTATCTTTATTATTGGTGTTTTTAATAAAAGTGTCATACTGACCAATGGCATCGGTCATTTTACCTTGTTTGTAATAAGCATCGCCTAAATTAAAATTTGCTTTGTAATAATCGTTTTTCTTTTTGAGTGCATCCGAATAATATTTTTCAGATTCGGCATATCTTCCGTTGTTGTATTGATTGTTTCCTTCGCGCAATACGTATTTTTCTTTTTGAGAGAAAGAAGTATAAGGAGACAGTATAAGTATAAAGTACACTGTTATGTAAAAAATATTCTTCATTAGGGTTTGTTCACTAAATTTAATTTTCTCCACCATCGGCTAATTCGCTCACTTACTAAAAACTCTATCAATAAAAACATCAAACTTGCGCCAATAAACCATTGAAACTGGTCTTCATAATCGGTATAACGTTTAGACTCTATTTGTTTTTTATCCAGTGCGGCTATTTTATCGAGTACCGCAGTTAAGCCAACATCGGCATTACTGGCTTTTACGTACACACCATTAGCAGCAGCAGCAATACGCTGTAATAATTTTTCATTCAATTTTGTAACAACTGTATTACCTTCTCTATCTTTTCTGTAACCTGACGGAACTCCGTTATGATAAACAGGGATAGGTACTCCGGCATCTGAACCAATACCTATGGTGTGAATGATAACATCTTTCTTCGCAGCTTCTTCTGCTTTTTTTATAGCATCATCTTCGTGGTCTTCTCCATCGGTTATAATAACAATAGCTTTATTTTTTCCTAAATCAGTACCAAACGACTCCATCGCTTTATCAATAGCTAAACTAATATCTGTGCCTTGCGTAGGAACCATATTTGGCGTTATGGCGTTTAAAAATAATTTTGCCGAACTATAATCAGTTGTGATAGGTAACTGCGTGTAAGCCTCTCCTGCGAAAACAATAATTCCTAATCTATCGCCCTCTAACTTATCAATCATTTTTTCTATGGCTTGCTTAGCACGTTCTAAACGGTTAGGTTTTAAATCTTCTGCCATCATAGAATTAGAGACGTCTAGACAAACCATTATGTCGGCACCTTCACGCTTTACTTCCTGCATTTTAGAACCTGTTTGGAGATTAGCTATACCAAGTATTAAAAAAGATAAAGCAAATGAATAAAAAATAAACTTGAGTATTTGCTTAGATATAGAAACATCCGGCATCATGGAAAGTATCAATGAAAAATCTCCCAGCTTTTGTAAGTGTTTTTTCTTTACCGACATGATACTAATAAAAATAATTGCCAGAAGTGGAATTACCGCAAGTGCCCAGAGATATTGTATGTGTTCAAATCTAAACATTAGGGTTGTGCGCGAATGATTAAATATTTTAATAAGAATTCTAACAATAAGCAAAACGCAGCTGCTACTGCAAAAGAAAAAAAATGTTCTGCTTTATTTGAGAAACTTTTTTCACTGATAATTGTTTTTTCAAGCTTATCAATTTCTTTATATACATTACGCAGACTTTGCTTATCGGTTGCACGGAAATATTTTCCACCGGTTTCTTCTGCAATCTGGCTCATTGTTTTTTCGTCAATCTCCACATCAATATAATCGTACTGAATTTGACCGTTTGGATAAATGGCCACCGGTGTAAGTGCCTTCCCCATTGTGCCAACGCCAATAGTATAAACACGCACATCAAAAGTTTTAGCAATTTCTCCTGCAGTAAGCGGCGCAATTTCTCCAACGTTATTTACACCATCCGAAAGTAAAATAACAACTTTACTTTTTGCTTTACTGTCTTTAACACGTGCCACGGCATCAGCAATGCCCAATCCTATTGCTGTACCTTGAGCCAGCATACCTGCATTTACATCTTCAAATAAATTTTTAATTACGGTGTGGTCTGTTGTAAGAGGACATTGCGTAAATGCTTCTCCGCCAAAAATTACAAGCCCTATCCGATCGTTTGTGCGGACATCAATAAATTCTTTTGCTACTTCTTTTGCAGCTTCGAGCCGATTGGGTTTAAAATCTTTTGCCAGCATTGAGTAGGAGATATCAAGACTTAATACAATGTCTATACCCTCAGTTTTTACGTCTTTCCAACTGCTGCGCGATTGTGGACGGGCTAAGACTAAAATGAGAAGAGAAACGACCATTAAGCGCAAAACAAAAATAAAGTGACGAAGTTTTGCTTTAATAGAAGATTTAATGTTTCCTAAATTCTGAAAAGAAGAATAATGCATTTCAGATTCCTGGGTTTTTAATTTAAAAATGTACCAGCCAATCATTAATGGCAATAATAGAAATAGCCAAAAGAAATCTTTATCGGCAAACGTAATATCTTTTATATGTGGAAGAAAATCCATTTTTAATTAGTCGTTTCGTCCTCCTTTACTATTTCATCCCTTTTTGTGCCGTTTACAAAATCAAAAGCTGCGTTGATGGATAATTCATTCTCTACATCAATAGGAATTACTTTAGCAAATTTTACATAATCGGCTAAAACTAATATCTGTCGCAATTTTTCTTTGCTTGTGGAATCAATTACCTGTGATTTCATTACTTTAAAAATCTCATCAGAGGTAAGTTCCATCGCGGCGATACCGTAACGTCCTTCAATATACATTCGCAAAACATCAGAAATTAGCGTGTGATATTCTTTGTATTTACCTTCCTGCCAAAGTTTTTGGTTTCGAATATTCTCTAAATTCTGTAACGCCGTAATATGCGGTGGCTCTTTTGGTTTGGGAGGGGCAATAATTTGCGGTTTCTTTTTGAAAAATTTTGCGATGAGAAAAATAATTATTACCAAGGCTATCAACGCTGCTATTCCTCCATAGACATAAGGTAAATACTCGTGCCAATCGAAGGGCTCATCTAAAGGAGCTTTGATATCTTTAATACTTGCTTCTGCGGTGTCAACCGGAATGTTATACACTTCCAGCAAGAGCGGTTGTGTTTGTAAAGGTTTTGAAGTATCGTTATTTACAATGAAAGAAAAAGGATCGATTACCCAATAACCTGAATCAACTGAAGTAATAGTTATGCTTTGATGCTGCTGTATTTCATCCGGATTATTTTTATCCGGAATAGTGGTATCTATTTTAGAAACGTTTACAACTTCCACTTCTGTTCTAAGTGTATCGCTAATTCTTGGCCACTGTATTTTTAAATTTTTTTGAGAAGTTTTGTAGGTGATATATAAATCAATTTTAGTTTGTTCGCCAATGCGAATTTTACTTGTGTCCAATGTGACGAAAGCCTGAACATCCTGGGAAAAAACTTTAGAAGCAAGAATAAAGAAGCAAGAAGCAAGAAATACATAAATTCTTAATTTTGAATTCTTAATCCTTAATTTGTTAATATTTTGAAATATGCTTGTCATTTTGAAATTAGGCTCTCTTTTTTAATAGGCTCATTAAAGGTTTTATATATCCTTCTTCTGTACTGATTTTTGTATAATCAACTCCGGCACGTGAAAAAGTATCTTTTAACTTACCGTCGGTTTTTATTTGCTGAATTTTTAGTTCTTTCTGAAAGTTTGTACTTGAAGTATCTACCCATTTTATTTTACCGCTTTCGTTATCTTTTAATTTTATCAATCCCATTTTAGGAATTTGCATTTCGGCTTTGTCGTAAATACGCAGCGCAACGATATCATGTTTTTTATTGGCAATTTTTACGGCATCATCAAAATTTGTATCGATAAAATCAGAAATAACAAAAGCAATACTGCGTTTTTTAATGGCATTAGTCAGAAATTTTAAGGCTTGAGTAATGTTTGTCCCTTTATTTTCGGGAACAAAATTTAGTAGTTCTCGAATGATGCGCAGGATATGTGTTTTACCTTTTTTTGGCGGAATAAACTTTTCGATTTTATTGCTAAAAAAAATAACTCCTATTTTATCGTTATTGGTAGAAGCTGAAAAGGCGATAACTGCACAGAGTTCAGTAATTAAATCCTGTTTGGTTTGTTTGTGTGTTCCAAAATTTCCGGAAGCGCTTACATCTACCAAAAGAACAACATTTAACTCACGTTCTTCTTCAAAAACTTTTACATAGGGAGTATTAAAACGTGCTGTTACGTTCCAGTCAATAGTTCTTATGTCATCACCCGGAATATATTCGCGCACTTCGCTAAATGCCATGCCTCTGCCTTTAAAAGCGCTATGGTACTCTCCCGAAAAAATCTGTGAAGAGAGCCCACGTGTTTTAATTTCTATTTTTCTTACTTTTTTTAGTAATTCAGCTGTTTCCATTTTGAATACAAGGGACGAGGGACAAGAGCCGAGGGGGAGCCTCAACTCTGACTCAGTCTTTTTTCTTATTTTCTAAAGTTTAAATTGTTTTTACAAGCATCGCAATTATTTCATCCAGTATTTTAATTCTTTCATTTATTGTTTTTTCTTCTAAAAGAAATTTTGATTTTTTGTACCATCCTTTCAATTCGCGTGCCGAGCCTCTTGCTATTCTGAGGAAATGCGGATACTCTTTACCAAAACCTCTTCCGTATCCTTCCTCAATGTTTGCAGATACTGAACCTACACTTCTTATTAGTTGTTGCGCGACTTCTCTTCCTCTAATATCTTTTAGCATTATTTCAGTATCGTTCCAGCATAAATCGTAAAGTTCTAATGACTTTTTATAAAATATGATATCGTCCAAAGGATCTTTCATGATTCTGATCTTATAGTTTAAGATTATGCTTCCCTCGTCACCCGTCCTTCGTCCTTTTATGGAACCTCTACGGTATTTAGAATCTCGTTAATGATATACTCTGAAGTAATTCCTTCTGCTTCTGCTTCGTAGGTTAATCCGATACGGTGCCGTAAAACATCCATGCAGATAGCGCGTACATCTTCGGGAATAACATAACCGCGACGTTTAATAAAGGCATAGGCTTTTGCAGCCAGTGCCAAATTTATACTTGCACGAGGTGAACCTCCAAAACTAATCAGCGGCGCAAACTTTTCAAGTTTATAATCTTTAGGGAAACGTGTAGCAAAAACTATATCAATAATGTAGCGCTCAATTTTTTCGTCCATATAAACATCACGAACTACTTTTCTTGCGTTCACAATATCTTCCGGTTTTAAAACTACATTGGGAGTTGGCATTCCCTCAGGAGAAATATTTCCTGCAATAATTTTTTTCTCATCCTCTTTTGTTGGGTAAGTAATTACAACCTTCAGCATAAAACGATCAACTTGCGCTTCGGGTAGGGGATAAGTGCCTTCCTGTTCAACCGGGTTTTGTGTTGCTAAAACTAAAAACGGATTTGGTAATTTAAAAGTCTGGTCGCCAATAGTAACTTGTTTTTCCTGCATGGCTTCGAGTAAAGCACTTTGTACTTTTGCAGGAGCACGGTTAATTTCATCTGCCAAAACAAAATTAGCAAAGAGCGGACCTTTACGTACCGTAAATTCTTCTTTCTTTTGATTGTAAATCATAGTACCTACCAAATCTGCCGGTAATAAATCGGGTGTAAATTGTATGCGACTGAATTGTCCGTCGATACATTTTGCAAGTGTATTAATGGCAAGGGTTTTGGCGAGACCCGGCACACCTTCCAGTAAAATATGGCCGTTGCTGAGTAAGCCAATTAATAAACGCTCTACCATATGTTTTTGGCCAACAATTACCTTATCCATTTCGGCGGTAAGCAGGTCTACAAAAGCACTTTCTTTCTGGATGCGTTCGTTTAGTTCTCTAATGTCAGTCATAAATAAATGCGCTATTTTGTTAGTATCGCAAATTTAACAAGAAGATTTTTCAGGAAGCGTTAATTTTTGTTAAGCTATGACTGGTGTTTTTAAAAAGAAAATTCTATATTAGCAAGTGTACTAATAAGAGCGTAAAAAAGCCTAAAATAAATTAACTATCGTATCAGCTGAACGAACCCTTTTAAAGTTTGTTGCCCTGTATTTTTACTGCATTTAACTTTAAATTTAGCTATCCAGTAATAGGTTCCGGGAGTTGCATCTTTTCCTTCATTAGTTTTACCGTTCCAGCTATCGCCTACAGTTGTTGCTTGAAAAAGTAAAAGACCCCATCTGTCATAAATAGTGAGTTCGTAATTTTCAATCATGGTTGCTAATAATGAATTACCACCCGGTATTGCGGCTGTAGAGAATGGAATGAAATCATCATTTAATTTATCGTCGTTTGGCGTAAAGATATTTGTCTGCGGTAAATCACCTAAATCTTTTGTAACAGTTACAAATACGCTCGAAGTAATGTATCTGCAACCATGATAAAACCATATTACCGAATAATTAGTGTAAACAGAAGAATTACCGGTGTATGTTAAGCCGGTAGCTCCGGTAATTGGAATATAACTTAGAGTCCATTGATAAGGAGAGCCCACACCGTTTCCGTTAGGGGCAGTTAAAACAACAGTTGGGTCGTTTAAACAAATATCACCTGTTATCTGAAGTGTATCTACTACTTGGTTTTCGGTAATTACAACGGTATTAGTAGCGGTACAATTATTAATATCGGTAGCTGTTACAGTATAAACACCGGCAATGAGCAGGGTATCTTTAACACCTGTTTGTCCGTTTGACCAACTGATAGAATAAGGTGAAGTACCACCGGAAATACTTGCATTAGCAACACCATTACTTGCTCCGCTACAACCTGCAGGAGTGAATGAAGGAGCTATAGCTAAAACATTGGGCTGATTAATGTTAATAGATAATGTATATGTGCAACCGGCAGCATCTTTAACGGTTACAATATGTATTCCTGATGATAAACTATCAACTGAAGAACCTATTGATCCATTATTCCAATTGAAGATATAACCCGGTGTTCCTCCATTGGCAGTTACAGTAGCGGTACCGTTAGTTAATCCATTGCATGTAACATCTGTTTGAGCGATTAGTGTAGCTGTTGGCCCCGCAATATTTGCAATGATTACCTTAGTAGAATCTTTACATCCATGCGCATCTTTAATAACAACAGTGTATGTACCGGTAGAAAAATTAGAAACAATTTGTGTGGTTTGACCTGAACTCCATTGGTATGTATAATTGGGTGTCCCTCCATTGGTATTTACCGTTGCTGCGCCATTACTCAGATTACAATTTTCGGCCTGTACGTTTGTAGTTGTATCTGATAAAGGCTGAGGCTGAGAAATAATAGTTGCAGCTGAATCTTTGCACCCGTTTGCATCTGTTACAACAATTGTGTAAGATCCGTTTGCCAAATTGGTTGCTGCAATTCCTGCTGCACCATTGCTCCAGGACATACCATACCCCGGGGTTCCGCCGGTTACAGAAGCATAGGCAGTACCATTTGCTTGTCCGTTACATTTTACGTTGTGCGTGGAGTCTATTGTTACCGTTGGACTTGGAGTTACTCCAATAGAAACTGTGTTAGTTCCGATACAACCATTTGCATCGGTTCCGATAACGGTATAGGTATTTTGTCCGAGACCTGTTGCTGTTGCGCCTGTTTGAGAATTACTCCAAGTGTAAGTTATTACACCCGTTCCGCCAGTAGCACTTGCAGTAGCTGATCCAATAGTATTTGTACAACCTGTTGGTGATTCACTAACGGTAACAGTTGGATTAGCTGTTACTCCAATAGAAACTGTATTTGTATTTGCACAACCATTAGTATCTGTTGCGGTTACTGTGTAAACTCCAACGCCAAGTCCGCTTGCTGTTGCACCTGATTGAGAATTACTCCATGTATAAGTTATTACACCATTTCCGCCTGTAGCATTTGCAGTAGCAGTTCCAATGCTGTTAGTACAACCTGTTGGAGAACCGCTAACGGTTACCGTTGGTGAATTAGTTACCCCAATAGAAACTGTGTTTGTATTTACACAACTGTTGGCATCTGTTGCTGTTACTGTGTAAACTCCAATGCCAAGCCCGCTTGCTGTTGCGCCTGTTTGAGAATTACTCCAGGTATAAGTCATTACACCGGTTCCGCCCGTTGCGTTAGCAGTAGCTGTTCCTACAGAATTTGTACAACCCGTTGGTGAGCCATTAACGGTAACTGTGATTGAAGGTGGTTGAGCGATAGAAACAGTATCAATAGTAACACAACTTGCTGCATCGGTAACAGTTATTGTATAAATACCTCCTGATAACCCTGTAACAGAAGTGCCGCTTGCACCACTACTCCAATTTACGGTGTATGTTGGTGTACCGCCTGTAATGCTAACACTTGCTGTTCCATTACTTCCGCCATTGCAACTAACTGTTGCCGTAGCAACAGGTGTAACAGTAGGGCCATTTACAGTTGAAATACTTACAGATGCTTGCTGCGTACAACTATTTGCATCGGTTACGGTAACCGTATAAATTCCTGCGCTAACATTTCCTAATGTTTGTCCGCTTGCACCGGTATTCCATGTGTAAGTTAAAACTCCTGTTCCACCACTGGCATTTGCGGTAACACTTCCTGTATTGGCAGTACATGCCGACGGACTATTATTTGTAAAAGTTATAACGATTGCCGGAGGCGCATCAATAGTAACAGTAGTTGTAGTTACGCAACTGTTAGAGTCGGTTACGGTTGCAGTATATGTTCCTGCGCCTAAACCTCCAATGGTAGTGCCGGTTCCGCCACCGCTCCAGTTTACTGTGTAAGACGGTGTACCACCGGAAATACTAACACTCGCTGTTCCGTTAGTTAATCCATTACAGGTAACACTGGAAGTTTGCGCTGCTGTTGCTGTTGGTCCACCGGTAGAATTTATGGTTACAGTTGCAGTCTTCGTACAACTATTTCCATCTGTTACATAAGCCGTATACGTTCCTCCGGCTACACCACTTAATACATTCCCGGTTGCACCTGTACTCCATGAGTAAGTTAAAGGTGCGGTGCCACCAACTGCAGTTACACTTGCGCTACCGTTACTTGCGCCGCATAATGCGTTAGTGGAAAGTTGTTGTATGTTAATATCACTCGGACCCGTAATAGTAACAGTTCCTGTTGCAACACAAGTTTTAGAATCTGTAACGGATGCCGTAACAGTTCCTACCGGCAAACTTCCTGTACTTGTTCCTGTTCCGCCACTGCTCCAGTTTACTGTATAGCTTGGTGTACCTCCTGAAATGGTTACGCTTGCTGTTCCGTTACTCAAACCAAAACAGGTTACACTTGAAGTTTGCACCGGCGTTATGGTTAAAAGGTTAGGTTCTGTAATGCTAACGGTGGCAGTGCTAGAACAACCACCTCCAGCGTTGGCCGTTACTGTGTACACTCCTGCCGATAGCGCACTTTGTGTTGCGCCATTTAAATTACCGCCTTGCCATGTGTATGTATAAGTTCCAGCAGGACTTGCCGTTGCTGTTGCTCCGCCATTCGTTCCACCTTTGCAACTTACGTTGGTCACTCCCGAAAACGATACAGTTGGTGTTGTACACGCCGTTGTACAAGTTGGAACAGAACCGCTTGTTGTAATTGTGTATGAATTTCCACCGCTGTCAAATACTTTTACCGGGTAAGATCCCGGTGTGAATGTTGAAGTGCCTGTTGCAACGGTTGTCCAACTGGTTACAGTTGTTGAACAACCAGGAGGAAAAGTACAACCTATTACACAGGCCGTACAACTCGATACAGTTGTTTGAGTTTGCCAGGTATAGCCCGGTGTTCCACCCGATACACTTAAAGTGCTTCCTGTAATACAAACAGATAATGTTGCACATGGGTTTACAACAATATTGATAGAATCATTTCCGCAAGGAAGTGTATATACAATAGTATGTGTGCCGGGACCTGCAGTTGAAGGATTAAAAACACCTGATGCATTAACACCGGTTCCGCTCCACGTTCCACCCGCAGTTGCCGGTGTTAAAGTATAGTTAGGACTTGTTGTACAAAATGGACCCGCAGGACATACATTGGCATCGCAACAAACCAATAAAGATGAAGCGCAGGAAGACATAGGGATTGATTGTACTGAACCTGTTCTACTAACAGTTGAAGAAGTTCCTGTTGCGCCGCATACAATAACATCTCCCGCAGTGCTTACAGCCACATCATATACTGCAAATGAAAGTGCTACAGAAGTAAGTAAATTAAGGTTAGCATCGTATTTAATAACCTTGTTACCCGAGCCAACATAAACATTTCCGCAACTGTCAAGATCAATACCACTATTGCCGATTTGACTTCTTCCTAACGTTGTAGTTGAAATCCCTCCAGGAATTGCAACAGAATTAATTACAGCGCCCGTAGCCAGTGAGCGTTTCTGAATATTGGTTCCATTAGCTGTATAAACAAAATTTTTGTTTGCACGGATGGATTTAATGCCCGCATTACCATTTTTAGGACGATAGTTTTCGCATTTGTATGCAAATTTATACCCACTGCTAATCGCAAATATCGATGAGTTATTAGAGCAAGCAGAGAAATTCTGGTCAATGCATCCGATGGTATCCAGCGTCAGGTAGTAATATCTTCCATTGTGGCAGTCAGTTAAAGATCTACCTTCATTTATATATGGAGGAATAGTATTAAACATAGCCCCAATAATTGTTTTGCTGATAATGTTTCCGTTAGTTGTGTTAATATCAAATATGCATCCGTTTAATTGGGTGGAAGGAAATCCGGGCCCTGTTGTACCTGCAACTATCAACTTTGTTTGATCACAATTAAAAGAAATACTCCAGTATTCATCAACACTAAATGCAGGCGCAGTATAAGACCACACTAATCCGCCACCTACATTAACTTTTTGCAAAGCAGCTATTGAGCCGGATGTTACATAACTATTTCCTGCTAAATCAGTAGCCAAGGTTCCTAACCATGCGTTTGATGTGTCCCACGGGGTAGTATAAGTCCACTGTAAAGCTCCGGCTGCATTATATTTTAATAATTTCATTGGCATATCGCCACCAATTATATACACGTTACCCGCACCATCTTTTTCACATTCCCAAACACCATTGGAGTTATTTAATGTAGGAGTCTGGGTCCAAGGGTCAATAACAATGGTTTGGCTTTTATCGTAGTTTTCTAATTCAAAAGAAATTGAATTACCATTTTTAATAAATTTCGATGAAATTAAAGATGAATTATTGTTTGCGTAAAAAGTAACAGGGGCATGGTCAATAATATCTCCAAATTCTGTTCTAATATGTAAATCTCCACCGGCATTTATACTGATTTTATTTGCATCGGTATATTTCATTTTTACCATAGAAATATCAGCACCCGGATGTAAAATAAGCGCATATTTTATTCCTTCGGTTGGATGAAAAGTATATTCTACATCAATATTCGGGTATAAATCTTTATACATTATTTTTTTAAATCCTTTAATGTAATTTATGTTTGAAACCGCTTCTCCTTCTTTAAACGAGTAACTAAAATATTCATCAGCCTGTTCTGAAGCTGTTATTTTAGCATTTGGATTAGCGTTTTCCCAAATAAGATTTACATAATCTCTTTTTATATTGGCATTGTGCTCTTCTTTTTCTTTTGCTAACCATTCTTCGGCAGTTTTAAAATTCTGACGGCCTTCCCTTTCTTTTTCGCGCTCTTCTTCCTCTTTGTCTTTAGGAATACTTTTAAAGAAAGCATAGGTAAGCCCGGTAGATGAAAAATAAATTTTTGTCCTGTCGTAGTCTATTGCATACTCAACCGACAAATTATTTACCTTAGGAAATTGCCCTTTATTTTCAATAAATACTTTTGAGGGCTGCCATCCGGCCGACCATCCGTTATCGGCTATCATACTTAAACCTGCAAGAAGTATTAAACAGCTAAAGAATATTTTTTTCATCATGACTCTTATTTTTTAATAGGTAAGTTTCATCAAATCGAAGGAGCTTATTTACAAATATATTAAAACAAAATAACTCAAAAAAGGGGCTGACCCCTAAATAAAGTATTTCACTCTCAAAAATAGGCTAAAATTGCCGAATTTTAACGCAACAAATCATTAATTATTGGAAGTCAGATTAATTTTTTAGAAAAAAAGAGTAAATTGGCAGGGCTTTTATAAGCTAGTATGAAACCTTCTGAAGAACTTCATCAATTAATAAAGAGCCTGAACATGTCAGAGAAGAGGTATTTTAAAATACACTCAACAAGGCATATTATTGGCGAAACGAATAACTACATCCGCTTATTTGATGCAATTGAAAGCCAGGAAGTTTATAATGAAGAGGTGATTAAGCAAAAATTTACCGGAGAAACTTTTATTAAACATTTACCCTCCGAAAAACATTATTTATACAACCATATTTTAGAAAGTTTGAACGCCTTTTATAAAGAAAAAACCTTTCTTACTCGTTCTTCAAACACGCTTATTTCTATTGAGATTTTATACAACAGGGGTTTGTTTGTGCAATGCCTTAAACTTATAAATAAAGTAAAAGCGGAGGCTTATGAGTTGGATAAATTTTCTGCATTACTCATTATTTTGCGTTGGGAAACCATTGTTTATATTAAACAGGAAGATGGTAAAAATTTAAGCAAAACTTTATTTGAAGAACAACGTTTGCTTGAAATTATGCGCGTGCAAGCTCCTTTAATGCAACTGGCTTTTACTATTCAGGTAGAAATTGATAAAGGGCACACTTCTGCCGATTATATAAAAGCACAAGAGAAAGAATTACAACAACTTTTTCCTAAGAAAGAGGGGGTAAATAGTTTTTGGTCTAAATATTATTACCACTCGGCAATGTCATTGTTATACACGGTACAGAACAAGCAAAAAGAGCGATACCTTTGTTACAAGGAGATTAAAAAAATCATGGATGATTCTCCTGCTTTCATAAAAGATATTCCGGCGGTTTACCACCTTAATTATAATAATTTAGTAAACGTACTATTGTATTTAGAGAAATACAAAGAAGCCGAAGCACTTATTAAAGAACAACGAAAATTTCTTCATACGTATGGAATAAAAAGTCCGACTTTATCTAAAACTGTTTTTTTAAATACGTATGAAAGTGAGCTATACTCGTATTATAAAACAGGAAATTACCAGCAAGGAGCAGCGGTTGTAAAAGCTATTGAAAGTGAGGTGAAAAAAATTTCTGCAACTATTGGCCCTATATTTTTCGATTTACTTTTTTTTATGGCTGTAAGCGAATTGACGGTAAAAAATTACAAATCGGCCACCCGATGGCTTAATAAAATATTAAACGAAGAGCGGTCTGTAATTTTTAGAAAGGAATTACAAATTAATACCAGGCTTTTATATTTGATAATACTTTATGAATTGGATGATGTGCTTTTTGATAACAGGTTAAATTCGACAAAACGTTTTCTATCGCACGAATCGAAATTTAAAAAGCAATCAAAAATTTTAGAAGCTATAGCTATATTAGATCAATATGTGGCTACGCAAACGCCAAAGAACAAAGCGGCACTTAAAAAATTAATAGCAGAAATACGACAGGAAAATAAAGCTGCAGGCGAGGAGTTACTTAACAAGCATTTTGATTTTGCAGAATGGATTGATAATAAGTTGGAGCAGGTTTAGATTACGATTCCAAGCAAGGCTGCCACAGATTAAAGTGTGAGTTGTTTTGTATAATTAGGAGCTAAGATTATTTTATAAAATATAATCCGCTTGTAAGATTTTAAAAACAAATCTAAGCGATTCAAATCATAAACATCTGTGCAATCTGTGGCAGAAAACTTTTACTCCTAACAAAACTCTTCGTAAACCATTTTTAAATGGTCGGCAATCATTGCTGCAGTGCGACCTTCAATATTGTGTCTTTCTACAAAGTGGACTAAAACTCCGTCTTTAAACAAAGCTATAGCAGGTGAAGAGGGTGGGTAAGGAGCAAAATGTTTACGCGCCTGATTTACGGCGTCTACATCAAACCCGGCAAAAACAGTATATAAATGCGCAGGTTTTTTAGTTGCCTGCAAGCTGGCTTTTACGCCCGGGCGTGCAGCACCTGCAGCGCATCCGCAAACAGAGTTAACTACCAGTAATACGGTTCCTTGCTGAGCTATTGCTTTATCAACTGATTCGGGTGTTAAACATTCTTCAAAGCCTGTTGAAACTAATTCTTGTTTCATGGGCATTACTAATGGTTCTGGATACATGGTTTTATTTTTTACGAAGTTACTATAATTCTATCTTACTTATTTGCTCATTAGACAAAGAATAAAAATTGGTAGCTGTACTGTTGCGGGCTTCGATGTACTGCTTGTAGATGTCGTCGTAGTTCATGCGAAGCGTAATAGCTTTGTCAAACATACCATTTAAAGTCATTAACATTTCACAGGCTTCGCGTACAGCAAAATCGGCAGAAGTGTTTCCGGTAAGGTAATCGGCTAAATGATTTTGTTTTACATAGTTTGTAAACTGTGAAGAAGCTTTTCGTGGAATAAAAATACGCAGACCCGCTACACGTGCGACGGGTAAATCAAGTACATCGTCAAAAAAATAGCAAACTTCGTGAGGTTTAATATTATTTTGTTCGCAAAAATGTTCTAAGCCTAAAATTTTATTTGGTATTTTAAAATAAGAGGAATTAAAGTGTTCGCGCTTGGAAAAATAAAAAGCAGATTCATTTTTTTCTCCGGAAATAATTGCAGTTAAAGGCAATTTAGTGTGTTGTAAGTAGAACGAAAAGCGCAATAAGTTAGTTCCCATCGAGTCAATTTCATTGAATGAACTGGAGCCGTCTGCTTTTTTTTCTCCTTTATTAAAAACCCCGTCCCAATCAAATACAAAAGCTTTAATGGTTTGTAGTTTTTCAGACATTTTATATTGTGGCAACACAAATTCTGCGCCTAATCCTTCAAATATATTTTGCGGTGTACTCATCTTAATAATATTAATTTAATAGTATGTACAATTTTTTAATTTATAATTTAGGAATTAAAACAACAAAATCATAAATACTAATTTATTGTTTTATACCTAAGTATTTTGCGTTAAAAAAAGTTTTGTACTCATCAAAATTTTTTTTCGTAATTAAAGTACTTAAATTATCTGTGCTTATTGCCATAACGTGGTAATCTTTCTTGTCAATATTTTTAAAAAGCTCGGGTTTTGAAATTAAAAAATTATAATAGCCCATAGCATCCTCTTTGTCTTTAAAGGTGCGTATGACTAACACTATTTTATCTCCCTGTGGCAATGAAAGTAATTCGTATTTATTGGTGCTGAAGTACTGGTTATTAAAATCAGATAAAATAGTTTTTAATGCGTCTAATTCTTTTACATCATTCAAAATTATCATGCAAGAATGAGGTGCATCATCTTTATAGATGTACGCGGCAGTTGAAAGATCTCCCTGTTTATTTGTTGAATCGACAGGAACAAATTCTTTCTTTTGTTTTTTGATGGCATCGAGCATTAATTTTGCCTGTTCAAACACTTCGCTGGTGTTGTATTTAATTGTTACCACGCGTAAAGCTTGCTCAAGAGAATCTATTCCGTATACATATCCTTTAGATAAAGCATTTAAATAAGCAAATCGGGCTGTATAATCATTTTTACCAAACTTAACTATTCCCATTCTGCTTCTTTCCATTGTTTCGGCATAATTTTTTTGTACGTAAAAATCGTAGGTTTCAGAATAATAAGTTTCGATTTCATTTTTTTTGGCTGAGGCAGATTTTGCAAAATCGGGGTCATTAATAATTTTAGCGTAATCGCTGTTCGGGTAATTTGCCAATAAAAATTCTTTTGCGTGATTGGCCTTGGTATCATTCTTGGCCATGTAATAAATACGATACATCTGATAATAAGAAGGGGCTTCGTAAGGATTTTTCGGAAAACGTTTGTTCATCGTTTCAAAAGTCTCTGCCGATTTTTTGGCATTGTTTAATTGTTCGCGGTACAAACTGCCCAATGAATAATATGCTTCCAGTATTTTCTTGTTAGATGAATCTACATCTGCTTGCATAAGCGGTAAATTTTTTAAATAATAAGCTATTTCGTGCGCATCGTTTGATTTTGGAACCAAGCTGTCTTTCTTTGCTCTTGTAGAATCTTTTTTCTCCGGAGTATCATTCATCATATCCAGATTGGCTGTTTTATTGGCACGTCGCCAGTTGTCTTCGTTCTTTCTGTTCTGTCCCCAGCGTTTATAATAATCATTTAAGCCGGATGATTTTAATAGTGTATTATAAAAATACCACTGACCCGCACCGTTGCTTGGTTGGTTAGGTGTAAAAGGTTGATTAGGACCAACAGGAACTCCGTTGGTTTGATTTTGTTTTAGTTCTTTGGCTCTTTTTTCGTCGTTAATTAATTTTTTTATTATGCCGGCAATAAATTTGTTTCTTGAAGCTGTATCCATATTGGCAATACGCTGCAAACTATCTTCACTTTTAATAGTGGTTACGTACGACACCAAAGTATTGAGACTTTTCTTTTTGTTGATAATTTCCGGATAATTTGGAAAATCTTCTTTTATGATAGCAACCGTGCTATCGTAATAACCTGCCGCTGCCGGATAATTTTCTTTATCAAAACTAATGTCTGCTAGTTTTAAATACGATTTTGCTTTTTGCGGCGGATTAGATACACTGCTTTTTGCCGATAATTTATAATAATCAAAGGCCTTATCCACTTTGTTTTCTTTTTCTTCTATTTGACCGAGTGTGTAATAAATAACATCTTTAAAATCTTCATTTTTTATATCTTTTATCATTGCAAGAAGATCTTTTTTTGCTCTTGCAATACTGGCGGGGTCTTTATGCAGAAGCGATTCTTTCATTTTTGCATAAAAAACCATATCGTAAATAGGCTTATTTTTTATGCACAGATGATAATGTATTTTGGCTTTTTGCGCATCTTCTTTCATTTCATATAGTTGCCCTAATATAAAATGATAACGTGCCACATACGCGTGTTGTTTAGTAAATTTTACTGCATCCAGCAGTTTTTTTATTGCCTCGTCACAAGCACCTTGCTTAATATAAAACTCGGCATACAAAGCTTCAAAATGACCTTTGTAATCGATTGGAAATTTTTTATCGTTTTTAATAAGATTAATATAGGTAAGCGATTGGGTAAGTGAATTCAATTCATTATAAGTTTTCATCATCCAAAGCCAGGCCTCATACTTTTGTTTGCTTTTGTAAACAGCCTGCACGTATTCAAACGCCTCAAGCCCGGAAAAGAATTCACGCTTAAAAAAATGGGCTTTTCCAATCGTAATCCAGCAGTCGTCTATCCACCTGCCGGTATTGGGTATTTCGGCTTTTGTTTGTTTATCTTTTATGGCATGTTTTTGTATGCACGCAGAGGCTTTCTTAACGGCGCGATCAAACTCAGGAAAGGTGTTTTTAGCCGATTCTTTGCTTGGATAAATAAAAATGGGTAGCAGTTTATTGTAATCGTCTTTATTGGTGGTTTCAATCTTTAAAACCCCGTCTTTTATACTTTCTTTGGCATAGAAGTAAGCATTAAAGCGCCCGGTTACATTGTGAAAATGACGGTTTATAAATGCATTTTTATACTGCGTGCAGGAGTAAAGGCAAATTGCCGAAAAAACAAAAAAAATGAGGCGGTATCGATGTAGTTTTGGCATTAACCTTTAGTAACGTAAAAGGTGTAAATTTAGTATTTTTTACCGTATGAAAATTTTACAAGTCTTATTGTATCTTTGCCTCAAAATCAGAATATGAACAAGATAAAATTCGGTACCGATGGTTGGCGCGCTATTATAGCCAAAGATTTTACGGTTGAAAACGTTGCACGTGTAACAGAAGCCACAGCAATTTGGTTAAACAAGAATTTCAAAAACCCCTCTGTAGTAGTAGGACACGATTGCCGCTTTGCGGGACAATTATTTGCCGAAACAGTAGCTAAAGTACTAACACAACATAATATAAAAGTTTATCTCGCTAAAGACCCTAAAGCAGAGCATGGTGTAAGTTTTGTTTCAACACCTATGATTTCTTTAGGAGCAGTTAATTTAAAGACCAGTTTAGGAATTATCATTACTGCCAGTCATAATCCCTCATCTTACAACGGGTATAAATTAAAGGCGCATTATGGAGGACCGCTAACACCCGAAAAAGTACAGGAGATTGAAGATATCATTCCTGAAAAAGCCGCTTTGGATACAGAGAAAATTTCTTTGACCGATGCCGAGAAAAAAGGACTTCTTGTTTATGAGAATCTGGAAGAAATGTACATTAAGCATGTAGAGAAAAATTTTGACCTGGCCGCTATTAAAAACAGTGGTTTTACTTGGGCTTATGATAGTATGTACGGGGCAGGGCAAAGAGTTATGTCTCGTTTATTTCCTGATATTATTCATTTGCATAATGATTATAACCCGAGTTTTCACGGACAAGCACCTGAGCCAATACATAAAAACTTAACCGAGTTTTCTAATCTGATTAAAACTAACGGAAAAATTGATTGCGGTTTGTGTACTGATGGAGATGCAGATAGAATAGGCTTGTATGATAACAAAGGGAATTTTGTGGATTCGCACCACATTATTTTATTGCTGATACATTACATGGCAAAATACAAAGGACAAAAAGGAAAAGTCTGTACAGCTTTTTCTACTACCGTAAAAATTAAAAACATGTGCAAGCACTATGGTTTAGATTTAGAAGTAGTAAAAATTGGTTTCAAATATATTTGTGGAATTATGGTTAGCGAAGATGTGTTGGTTGGTGGTGAAGAGAGCGGAGGCATTGCTATAAAAGGACATATTCCTGAGCGCGATGGTATTTGGATGGGATTGGTTATTTGGGAATTTATGGCTAAAACAAAAAAACCACTTACCGAATTAATTAAAGAAGTATATGACATTACCGGCGAGTTTTGGTTTGAACGCAATGATATGCACATTGAAGAAAAAACAAAATTAAAAGTAATTGAAAATTGCAATAAAAATGCATACAAAGAATTTGGAAAGTATAAAGTGATACGCATGGAAGATTTAGACGGACATAAATTCTTTTTTGATGAAAACCGTTGGTTGATGATACGTGCCAGTGGGACCGAACCTGTATTACGTTTGTATGCGGAAGCAAAAAATAAAGCAGAGGCTTTTGATATTTTGGAAGACGCAAAGAAGGTTTTATTTAGTTAATAACGAGTGTGTCATTCCGACGAAGGAGGAATCTGCGGCTGTATATCTTACCACTAGAAGATACCTCGTTTCTCTCGGTATGACACGAAAAAATTTATATGCCGGTAAAACTCACATTTTTAGGAACAGGAACCTCCCAAGGAGTGCCGCTTATTGGTTGTAGGTGCGAAGTTTGCCAATCTGTAAACCCAAAAGATAAACGACTGCGTTCTTCTGTCTTAATTGAAAACAACGGATCTACTTTTGTTATTGATACCGGCCCTGACTTCCGACAGCAAATGTTGCGCGAAAATGTAAACAAATTAGATGCAGTTGTTTTTACGCATGAACATAACGATCATTTAGTTGGATTGGATGATGTAAGAGCGTTTAATTTTATTACAAAAAAAAATATGGATATTTACGCTACTACACGCGTGCAAGAGTCTATCCATAGAGTATTTCCTTATATTTTTTCTGATACGAAATATCCTGGTATTCCTAAATTAGCTTTGCATACAATTTTTGATGAGCCATTTAAAATTAAGGAAACCACTTTCATTCCCATAAACGTAATGCATTACAAAATGCCTGTAAAAGCTTTTCGTGTAGAAAATATTACTTACATAACCGATGCCAATTTTATTGCTGAAGAAGAAAAAGAAAAAATACGCGGCTCCGAAATTATTATTGTAAATGCGTTGCGAAAAGAAGAACATATCTCTCATTTTACATTTGAGCAAGCCATTGCTTTAATGGAAGATTTAAAACCTAAAAAAGCTTACTTCACTCACATCTCTCACCAATTAGGTCTGCATGAAGAAATTAAAAAACAATTACCTGATTGGATTGAGCCTGCATGGGATGGGCTGAAGGTTTCTACTTAATCTTTATCAAACCCTCAACATATTTGTTGGCAGGATTTTTTTTGATGTTACGGTAGGAATCAAGCTGAATGAGTTTTCCGTTTTTAACAATGCCCAAATAATCGGCGGTTTTTAAAACTTCATCCAATCGGTGAGAAACAATAATACAGGAAGAACCGTGTTGTTTGAGTTTCTTTTTTATGTAAGTAAATATTTTTTCTTTTACAATAATATCTAAATTACTAAAAGGTTCATCCAGCAATAATAATTTAGGGAATAAACACAATGCTTTTGAAAGCGCAACACGTTGTCTTTGTCCGTCAGATAATGTATTTACTTTTTTATCTCCAAAACTTTGCATTTCGGTTAAGCGCAATAACTCAGTAATTTTTTTCTGTTTAAAATCATCGTGGTAACCGGTTAAAACATCCGCAATGTTTTCATAAACGGTATGGTGTTCTAACAGCGCATAACCCGTGCTTACCAATTTCATTTCAGTATGTCCGGGCATTAAATTGTGTGCAGGACCCAGCACTTTTTTTTCTTCAAAGAAAATTTCTCCCTGATGCAAATCATTTAAACCGTAAATGCTTTTTAAGAGTGTAGTTTTTCCGCTTCCGCTTTTGCCTGCAATAACTAAAACTTTTCCGGGTTCAAGTGTAAAAGAAATATTTATAATTCCCTTAAAATGGGTTTCGTTGGGGTAATTGAAGAATATTTTATTTACCTGTAAAATACGTTGCTTAGTGTATAAGTTGTAAGAAGCCTTTTAAATCGTAGGCTTTATTATTTCTATCGGTAGCTTTTAGTATGTAATAATAGGTTCCGTCCACGCAAGGTAAACCTCCTGTTGTAAATCCGTCCCAATGATCTTGCGCTCCTGCAAAGCCGTAAACTTTTAATCCCCAACGATCGTAAATGGTGCACTCGAAACTGGTTGTGCCGTGTATGCTTGGTTGAAAGACATCGTTTATATTATCTCCGTTAGGCGTAAAAATATTTGGGACAGTAATACCAACGCTATCGGCAACGAGTAAAAGAGTTGATAAAGTATCATTACATCCGTTAACACCGTATGCAATTAAAACAATGGTGTATGTTCCCGCCATATTGTAGGTATGTGGCGCGGGTGTTTGCAAAACAGAACTTGTATTATCTCCAAATGTCCAGTAAAAACCGGTTGAATTTGCTGAAGAAGAATTTGTGAAACTTATGGTTTGAGGAATTCCTGCCGTAATAACATTTGTATTAAACGATACAGATGCGTTAGGAATAACAGTTATTACTTGCGTTATTGAACCCGTACCACTTGCGTTTGTAGCAAATAATGTAAACGTATAAGTACCTGCTGCAGTAAATGTAACGGTTGGATTTTGTGAAAATGTATCGGGTGCAAAAACAACTCCGGGCGTTGGACTAACCGTCCATGCCCACGCTGTAATAGGAGGGTTAGTTGCTAATCCATTTAATGTTAAAGTTGCATTTTTACAAATGGTATCGTTTGGTGCAGGAATAATTGTTACAACCGGAATAGCAGCAGAAGGAACAGAAAGTGTAATATCATCTATAGCTACAGAAGGATCGTTTCCAACACCATCATCATTATTTTGCCAACGGAAACCAATTTTTACATTGGCATTATTAGTAGCACTAGCAGGAAGTGCGATGGAAAAAGAAGTCCATTTTCCTTGGCTTGCTCCACATCCTGCATTATTAGTTGAACCGGGTGTAGTTAAACTCGCCCAAGTGCCACCACCGTTAGCAGAATACATAACTTCCATAAAATCATTTGAAATATCTCCATTGCCTTCCAGATAAACAAAGTTCAAGGTTATTGTACTTTGCCCTGTGCAATTTATTATAGGAGATTCTGCTCTGTCATTTACAGATACACATCCAAAACCCGGGCAACCTCCGCCTGAATCATAGGCAGCACCGCAATCGCCTGTAGGGCAAAAAATACCTGCGCTTGGAGAAGTAGGCACGCTGCCAATATGAAGGGTTCTGTTTGTAAGAGCAGCATTGGCAATACAGCCATCTCCGCAAACACCAATACCCACACCTGCTTCGGTAGCACTTACAAACCATTTGTTTGCATCTGCAGCCGGGGCAGTAACATTTGTAATAGCCCAAGTTCCGTTTCCTGTAACCGTACCTGCGGCGGAATTTCCCTGTGTGCAACCTGTTCCAAAATTTTCAGTCCAGAAGGTAGTTTGGGCAGACAAATAGTTTGTTAGAAAGAGACTTATGAATAGTAATGGTAAAACTCTTTTCATATACTGCATAATTGCAACCCCTAAAATTAACTAAAATTATTTAAAAAGGCCAATGTGTTTATATTATCTGCGAAGTTAAATACTGTGGGGCACTGGGAAGTACCGAGGTGGAACTTATTTACGGACAAGTGAGTGTTAGTTACTACGCATTGCAATTCGGGTTCAAGGCTTGCTATTTTCTTGTTTACTTCGGTAAGACTGCTGTATTTCTCATAAAACAAGACGCCAACGGGCGAATGCAGACTATCGCTTTGTTTGATGATTAGAAAATTATTGTCGAGAAATTTTTCCCGGTTCAACAGGTAAATAGCGCTATGATAATCGTGGTTATTAGCGTATTTTTTATTATCCATTACATCGGCAAAGGAAAAAATACTTTCAAAAAGAAAATCGAATTTATATCCCTCCGGTACGAATAATTTAGATACACTGCGGCATCCTAAACCAAAATAATCAAACACATCGTGCCCTAAAAGTGATAATTCTTCTTTGGTTTCTTTTCCTGACAGAACAGCAACCGAACTGCGGTTTTTACGAATGATGTGCGGATACTTTTCAAAATATTGTTTAAAATGCATAGCGCTGTTATTGCTTCCTGTAGCTATTACGGCATCAAAATTTTGAAGTTTTCCTTCGGCGTAAAAAATCTTTTCTTTAAAGGAAGGTTCAATTTCAATTAAAATAGTTCCTAAAAAAGGGATTAGCCATTTATCATCCGATGAAAGTTTAACAAGTATTTTATTTCCGCTAAGTAACACGCACATAAAATCATGAAAACCCACAGCAGGAATATTGCCGGCCATAATAACTGCAACGGTTTTTGGCGATGTGGGTTCTTTAATTTGTTTAGAAAATTCCTTTAAATCATTTTTCTGCAAAAGCAAGCTAATTCCCCTTAAAGCTTTCAGCACATTGGCTTCGGTAAACCAACCATTATAAATAAAACATTTTTTAATTGTTTCGTCAAGTTCAAGATATTTATCAGCGTAGGAGGTGTTTTTTCTTTCCGACAAAAAATCTTGTAAAAACTCACCTAATTCAACAAAAGCTCGTGTTCGTTTTTCTATAATCATTCTAAATAAAGCCTTATATTTGCAACGATTTTGAGCAAAACTACACAAAATGGCCATTAAAATAACTGATGAGTGTATAAACTGCGGAGCCTGCGAGCCTGAATGTCCGAATAATGCAATTTACGAGGGTGGGGCAGAGTGGCGCTTTGCTGACGGAAGCACAGTAAAAGGTACGTTTAAAGGGCTAAGCACAGGGCTTGAAACGGATGCCGAAAACCCGCAAACGCCGGGCAGCATGGATGTTTATTATATAGTAACCGATAAATGTACCGAGTGTAAAGGTTTTCATGATGAACCACAATGCGCTGCTGTTTGTCCGGTTGACTGCTGCATACCTGATGAAGATTTTAAAGAAACCGACGAGCAGTTACTGGCTAAAAAAGCAGCTCTGCATTTGTAATTTTATTACTTTTCTGGCGTTATTTCTTTTGTAACCGTCATTGCGAGTGCAGCGAAGCAATCTCACAGTATGAAATCAAAACCACTATATTTTATTTCTACTTTCTGCCAACTGCCAACTGCCAACTGCATACTTTTTGTTTCTTGCCTCTTTGCTCTTACTTCTTTCTCGCAAACGCTGACTGACAAAGACATCGCTTATTTTAAAAAGTACGAAGACAGTCTGTGTTATTTTCAGAAAAAAGTTTTTACTGCCAAAACAGATTCGGCAAAGTTTAAAGACAATGCAAAATTTGTTCACTTGTGGGATGAGGTTTTATCAAACCAATTATCTTTTTATTATGTTTTCGATTCTTTAAAAGAAGTATCCCGACTGGTTTCATCCGATAAAAAAGTTAGAATAATTAATTGGAATGTACCCCGAACAGATGGTTCGCATTATTATTTTGGATTTATTCAATGGTTAAATCCTAAAACAAAACAGTACGAGTTGACTCAACTTTTTGATAAATCTGCGACGCTGAAAAATCCGGAAAGTTATATTGGAGACAATACCAAATGGTTTGGCATGTTATATTATTCTATTATAACCTGCGATGATTATTATACCTTATTGGCCTGGGATGGAAATGACAAAACCGTTACCCGAAAATTTGTTGATATATTAAGTTTTAAAAAAGATGGAACACCGGTTTTCGGTAAAGATGTTTTTAAATTTCCAAAGAGAAATCCAAAGCGTGTTATGTTTGAATATTCTGCAAAAGTGGTTATGTCGTTACGCTATAATGAAAATTTTGGCGCCATTGTATTTGATCATTTGGCAGCGAAAGATGAATATGCCGAGGGACAAGCACAGTTTTCCGGCCCTGATTTTAGTTACGACGCTTTAATTTTACAACGGAACAAATGGAATTACACACCCGATGTGGATGTAAAAAATCCAAAAAATAAAAACGATAACGTAAAGCGCAGTAATAAAAAGGACAAAGCTATTTATACACCGAAATAATCTTTCTACTCATTCTTAATGTCGTGCCCTGCTATTTTGTATTTACCGTTTTCAATTATAATAGTAAATTTTTCAATGGTAGTAACCCTTGCATGTTTTACAGAGTAGGTTAGCACAGCTTTTGTTTCTTCTCCCATTTCTGCGCTGATGGAACTTTCTTTTAATTCAAAAGATTGCAAATCTCCGGTAACTTCTTTCAGCTTTTTAAATTTACTATCTAATTCTTCTGCGGGTTCTGCGCCACCCAAATCGTTTGAGTAATACTCGTTTCTTACTTTTGTATAATCTTCTTTAGCTATTGTGTTTAAACAATTTTCGGCAGTTTCTTTTGCTTTAGCCAAATCCATTTCATTTTTTGAACAACTAAAAAAAGTAAAAAGTAAAGCGACAATAAATAGTTTGGTTTTCATAATTTTCTGTTAGATAATGCTAATTTACAATAAAAATCTTGGTTTTTGCAGATTGGTTTTCAACGCTTGATTCTTAGCTGTTTTTCCCTATCTTTGCAGTATAATTTTACTACTATGCCGGTTATGGATATTACAAAAACTATTTCGCAGCAGCTCATGGGGCTTGAAGACAAGTACGGAGCGCATAATTACCATCCTTTACCTGTTGTTTTAGATAGGGGAGAGGGCGTTTTTGTTTGGGACGTAGAAGGTAAAAAGTATTACGATTTTTTGGCCGCATACTCTGCAGTTAATCAGGGACATTGTCATCCTAAAATTACTGCTGCATTAATAGAGCAAGCACAAAAACTGGGTTTAACCTCTCGTGCATTTTATAACAGTGTTTTAGGCGAGTACGAAAAATACATTACAAATTATTTTGGTTACGATAAAGTATTGCCCATGAACAGCGGGGCCGAAGGCGTTGAAACCGCTATTAAGTTGGCGCGTAAATGGGGCTATGAGAAAAAAGGTATTGCAGAAAATGCGGCAAAAATTATTGTTTGCGAGAAAAATTTTCACGGTCGTACTGTAAATATTATTTCTTTCAGTACCGATGCTGATTCAAAACAAAATTTCGGACCGTTTAATTCAGGGTATGTTGTTATTCCGTTTAACGATACAAAAGCGCTGGAGAATGCATTGAAAGATACAAACGTAGCTGCATTTTTAGTTGAACCAATTCAGGGCGAAGCCGGAGTTATTGTGCCGGATGACGGATATTTAAAAACCTGTTTTGATTTGTGTAAAAAGCACAATGTGCTTTTTGTTGCTGATGAAATTCAAACCGGATTGTCGCGTACCGGAAAACTATTGGCTTGCAATTGGGAAAATGTTCGTCCGGATATTTTAATCTTAGGTAAAGCACTTTCGGGCGGTATGTATCCTGTGTCTGCTGTTTTAGCCGATGATGAAATTATGATGCTTATTAAACCCGGTCAACACGGTTCTACTTACGGTGGAAATCCTCTTGCCTGCAAAGTAGCTATTGCTGCTTTAGAAGTTTTACGCGAAGAAAAATTAGCAGAACGTTCGGAGTATTTAGGAAATATTTTGCGTGAAGAACTCAGAAAAATAAAATCTCCTATTTTGAAAGAGGTTAGAGGTAAAGGTTTATTTAATGCAATTGAAATTGAAGAACATCCGGGCAAAACAGCTTGGGAAATTTGTTTGCGCATGGCAGATAAAGGGTTGCTGGCAAAACCTACGCACGGAAACATTATTCGTTTCGCACCGCCATTAGTAATTACCGAAGAACAAATTTTAGATTGCGCAAGAATTATTAAAGAAGCAATACTTTCTTTTTAGTTTCCCCAGTTTCATTTTTTTATTTAGCGGCGTAATTTGCGGCTTTGTTTTGAGTTGGGTATTATTTTCTGGTTTTTGCAGGAGTTACTTTTTTAACCATAGCGGTTTTATTTTTTGATGTTGTATCAACAGCAGAAACTTTTTTTATTTCTATTGGCACTTCCGGTTTTATTTCTTGTCTCTCAAAAGTTTCCATCTGAAATCCTTCTCCTGCCATCATATGATTAAAAACGGTTTGGCTAATACTCATCTTTGAAGAAAATTCAATCATACTTGTTGCATCATTAAATGTAGCGGGTGTTTTAAAAACCATTTTCAGGGCAGTAATTATTGGTGCGGCTTTGGTTGCATCGTGCACGCCTTCAAAGGTTGCTTTGTAATTAAAAATTGAACCCGGTTCGTTCTGCGAAAAAGCTGTGAGGGTAGAAATAAAAAACAAAAACAGCAATGCCTTCTTCATACTTATTTTTCTTTTGCAGGCTGAGCTGCAGGTTTAATGTTTCTTCCAAGAATTAATGCGAGTACAGTAAAACCAATTCCTATATACCCCACGTATTCGTAATTGTGTAATTTTTTTGTTTCATCATTTGTAATTATGAGTCCCCCAATCATAGTGCATAAAAAAACACCAAGTTGTTGTAAGGCTGAGTTAAGGCTCATAAAACCACCGCGTATTGATGGTGTAACTGCCGATGTAATCATTGCTTGGGCAGGCACCATGCGTCCGCCCGAAAAAACAAAAAACATGGCAGAAGTACCAATCATGGCCCAGAAAACCGAAGTAGAAAAATTACTAATTAATAAAATAGGTATGCAGGCCAGTATGCTTAAAACGAAATATAATTTGTAGCGACCGTGCTTATCAGCTAATTTACCAATGAAAGGAGCGCAAATAGAAGACAAAATTCCGCCAACGATATACATAAAAATTAAATCTTTTTTCATACTGAAGCCGATGTTGTTTACTAAGTAATCGCTTATGTAAGGTATGATGGAAAAGTGTGATAAAACCATACACATAGAAAAAAGTAAAGCGTACACCATGTTTTTATCGCCCCAAATATGTTTATATAAATGAAGTTTTGATTTATCGTGCGGACCTTTTAAGTGAGAGGTAACATTAGGCACATTTATAAAAACTGCAATAAAAACAAAAACACCTATTGCTGCTACAAAATAAAATGGTGCATGCCAGGAATAAGCTTCCGATAAAAAAATTCCCAACGGAACACCAATCACAGATGCAAGTGCAAAACCGCTCATTAAAATTCCCATGCCACGCGCGCGTTTTTCAAACGGAATAATATCTCCCACAATAGAAAGTATAACAGAGCCTGCTATACCTCCAAATAGGCCGGTAAATATTCTGGCACTTAGCAAAAACCAATAATCGGGAGCAAAGGCGCATAAAGTTGTGCCAATTAAAAAACCTGTGTATAAAAACAATAATGCTTTTTTTCTATCAAAACGGTCAATGAAAAATGTTGCGGCAATGGCTGAACAAAACGCAGCTAATCCGTAAGAGCCAACCAAAAAACTAAATTGTTGTGTGGTTAAATCCATTGTATGTTTCAGGTTTGGCGCCATCGGCATCATAACCATACTATCAAGGATGTGCGTAAACTGAACAAAGGCAAGCGTAAGCAGTAAGAGAATTTCTTTTTTTGTCATAGACGAGGGCAAATGTACCTAAAAGAAAAGCCTGAAACAGACCCGAGCAATTCAGGTTATCAGAAAATTATAAACTAATTTTTTGTTGCTTATTTTATCAGGTTCACAATCCCTTTATAGGCGTGATCTTTTCTTTCAATATCCCTGAAAGTTACTTTCCAAACATATGTGTCTTCTTGAACAATTACACCGTTTACTTTTCCATCCCAACTTCTTTCAAGGTCGGTTGAATGAAAAATGTCGTTTCCCCATCTGTCAAAAATCCACAAATTAAAAGTAGTGTTATCAATTCCTATTCCTGTTCCTTTAAAACCATCATTCATTCCGTCAAAATTTGGCGTGAAAGCATTAGGCGCGTAAAAAGTTACTACAGGGTGAATTACTACCGGCTCTCTCACAGAGTCTTTACATCCGTAAATATTTTCTACAATTTGTGTTGTATAATAAGTGTAAGGCAGTTGATCGCTGTACTCGTGTTTTGGATTTGATAAAGATGAAGTATCATTATCTTTATAGAAATTAAACACATCGCCAAAATTCCAGCTATACGCGTTTGGACCACCTGCTCCCTGCGATTGATCGTGAAAATAAATCATGGGATCAAAAATAGTTGCATCGGTTGGATCCCAGTAAAATCCGGCCAAAGGAATTGGATACACAGTAATGTAATTGTTTTTGGTAAGCTTACTTGCGCAGCCTGCATTTGTTATTGCTGTTAGTGAAACGCTGTAATATGCACTTGATACATGCAATGGGTTTGTGTAAGTTGTCATTACCATTGCAGAAGATGTATCTGTAACAGATGTTCCATTACCAAAATCCCAAACCCATTTAACTATTTGGTCGGGCTGTACAACATAGCAACTATCTGTAAAATTTACCGAGAGCGGATTACATCCACTCAGCGTATCTCCTTTAAATTTCACAATCGGTCTTGGATTAACATAAACTGTTTTTGTAACAGAATCTTTACAGCCTTTGTTTGATGTAACAATTAAATTTACTGTGTGACTTCCCACCGGTGTTAAAACATAAGAAGGATTTTGAATGGTTGCATCTGTATAAATTCCGTCGTTGTTTATATCCCATCCCCATTGGCTAATGATACCGCTTCCAACGAATGATTGATCATAAAAAGTTGTTCCTGCACCATCGCAGGCGGCAGAATTTGTGAAAGACGCAATAGGATTTGGATTTATATTAATAGAAAATGTAGAAAGCGGACCCATACAACCATTTAATATGGCTTGCAGCGAAATAACATTACTCGCCATTGTTGAAATTGGATCTATTGCAGTAAATGAAGGAAGTGTAGTTGTACCATTTGTGGCAGCTAAACCAATATTTATTCCGGGTGTTGTATTAATCCACGTTATAGAACTTCCGGCGGGTGACGATGTAAATGTTAATACGTTGGTGGTTACATTAGGGCAATAATCGACATTTGCGTGTGTAACAGTAGGTGTTGGTTTTATTGTGATTGTAAAAGTTGCAGGTGGCCCCGAGCAACCATTTAAAGTTGGAACAACACTTATCACGCCCGAAATATTTGCTCCCGTATTATTTTGTGCAGCCGTAAATGCGGGAGGAATTCCGGTACCGGAAGCCGGTAAACCAATTTGTGTATTGCTATTATTCCATGTATAGCTAAATGATGGATTATTGGGAGTTATTTGCGGAACGTTATCTCCCCAACAATAGGGCGGAGGAGTTGACAAAATTACACTAGGAACAGGATTTACTGTAACCGTATTATTAACGGAAGAACTACAACCCGCAGTAGTAGTTACCTGTAGCAAAACTGTGTATGTGCCGGTAGACGCGTAGGTATAAGAAGGGTTTTGTAAATTGGAAGTATCAGTGGTAACCGATGGGTCACCAAAATCCCAATGGTAATTTATATTGGTATTTGGTGTAGATGTATTATTAAAAACAGTAGGAACTCCCAAACAAGCAACAGGAGCAGAAAATTGTGCAACAGGCATTACATTAACTATAACACTGTTTGTAGTAATAAAATTACAGCCGGCAGTATTTGTTACTGTTAATGTAACAACAAACGTACCCGCAGATACATACGTGTGTGTTGGGCTTTGAATGGCAGAATGAAGAGAGCCGTCACCAAAGTTCCAGGAATAGCCCGTACCACCGGTTGATGTATTATTAAAAACTGTTGTAGTGCCTTTGCAAACAGGTGCCGCGTTAAAAGATGCAGTCGCTCCCGGGCTGACCGTAACTATGGCAGTATATGTATCTGTACAGCCATTATCTAAAAGTAACGAAACGGTATATGTGCCCGGTGCGGAATAAGTATGCGTAGGAGCTGTATTACTTGAATCTTTTATTCCGTCACCAAAATTCCACATGATGTGATTGAAAACTCCCGGCGTTACACCACCAAAAACAGTTGGGTTTCCTACGCAGACCGGTAGTGTAGAAAAAGTAGCAACAGGTGTAGGAGGCACGCCTTGAAGAAAAGTATCTAATTGTAAATGACATATAGCTCCACCATTGCCAATTGTTGTCATAGAAACCGTATAAGTTCCCCCTGTGTTAACCGTTACTGTTTGGTTTGAATGAGAGCCAACAATTCCTGAACCGGACCAAGAATAAGTTGCTACACCGGGAGGAGCAGTTAATACTGTAGTGGTCATTCCGCAGGTAAACGGAGTAAAAGTAATTCCCGGAAACGGTGCGCAGTCTGTAGCAACGTATGCATAACCGGGATGCCCACCATGCGCGCAATCAGAAGTTTCGAATGTTAATGTTACGTTTTGTCCAATATAACTTGTTAATGGAATCATCACTTGACTCCAGTTTTTATAAAAAAAACCATAAGATACCGTATCCGGCGGAACAGAAGAGCTGTCACGAAAGGAAGTGCTGTCTAATTGAAACCCACCAATGGTAGGAGCAGATAGAGCATCTACATCGTAATGGGCGCACATAATTTCGTTTGCGCTTCCATCATACATTCTAATCTTAAAATAAGGTTGATCGCCTGCAATGTGATTGTTTGGATTATATTGACACAAAACTACGGCGTACCAATAAGTAACCGCTTGATTGGCTTGCGTAACCAAAAATGTGTTTGAAATAATCTGATGATTAAAGGGCAAACTAACGGGATTATTCCCACTTGCAACATCTATACGATAGGCACTATCATCACCCAATCTTAAAGAATAACTATGACCGGGAGGAACTCTTGTAACAGGTACATTAGGGTCATTACCTCCGGTACATATTTCGTGTACATAGCCCATAGAATTTGTACCTGAAGAATTAAACCCGCTTGCGGCGAGTGAACCGTAGGTACTACCAAGAATACCACCTAAGTCATTCCATTTTCCAGTCCAGCCCACAGTAGTGCCGGTAGAAAAATCGAGATTATTGCAATTAGCGCCACCTGCAGAAACTGCATCGTTGCCTTGTTTTGCAGAAGCTGTAGTTGGATTTTTTAGAGAGAATGATAAATAATCTTCCGTATAAACTTTTTCAAATATGGGTAATTTATCTAACCAGTATTGAAGTGCATTATTTTTTGTAATTGTACCTTTGTGAACGTGTTGAAGATATTCGTTCATAGATAAATAGCCTTTGGAATAAGCAAAACTAAAGAAGGCGTTGCATTGGGCTGTATTTATTTTAAGGCGGGAGGCAAATGCATTTTCTATATCGTGCCAGTTGTATAGACCTTTTGCATATTCTATAAATTCTTCGCCATTAAGAGCCTTAATAGGTTTGTTGAGTAGGGAAGAATTTTGCGCCTTGCCGAAAAGACAAACAAACAACAGCAATAAGGCAAACAATTTTTTCACAAAATGTTTTTTAACGGCTTTAAAATCAAAGATACAAAAAACAGGGCAATTAATTACCACTACTTTAGTGCTTTAACTTTTATTAGTACTCAGCTATAAAGGTAGGGCAGAAACGGCCGTATATGGTTGTCTATTTGTTAAGTGGTAGCAGAGACTTTATAAGTGGAAGGTTTTAGGTAACAATTGGTAAATTACTACTTAACATAATGTAAATTATAGGAAAAACCACTTAACAAAGTCTAAAAATCAATCTTTTAACTTGTAAATTTTGGAATGATTTTTAGGTTTTGATTTTTTCATAAGTGTTTGTTCCTATAATTTCGATTATAGTTAAATAGCCCCTTCGCAAACCGAAAAGCCATAATACAGCGGCTTTTATAGGTTTGCCCAGCCCTACGCCACGCTCGCATTACGTAACCGATAAATTTGTACGTTTGGTGCGTGGAAAACAAACAAGTATTGCAAAATTTAGATTTAATTTTAGACGCTCTTCGTGAAAACGAATCTTTACTTTTAGAGTCATTTTGTAGAGATAATTTAAAGCCAACTCCAAACGAATTTATTATAACCGAATACATATCTGAATTAAAAGATAAGGGATATATTAAAAATACTAATGGGAAATTTTATAGTTTAACTATAAAAGGAATAGCCTTTAAAGGATATTATCAAACGCATCTCGATACTCTTTATGAGCGTCTGAATAACCGTAGAAACGATAAATTACTGAGGAGCTATACCCTTTTTGCAGCAATTGGGACTTGCGGCTTTCTTCTTTTTGAGGTATTGAAGTACCTAATAAACAATTTGTGTTTTTGTTAATAGCCGTTCTTTTCTTTTTGTCGCTCCTCCGCGACGTAACCGCATTAAATTTCCCTCCCACAGCCAAAGCGTATTTAACATAATCTTTTAACATTATAGGACTTGTAATCCGCAACAGCCGAGCGAATTACGCCTCCTATAATTACGATTATAGTTAAATAGCCCCTTCGCAAACCGAAAAGCCATAATACAGCGGCTTTTATAGGTTTGCCCTGCCCTGCGCCACGCTCGGATTATCCTGTACGTTTTATTTTGAGTTTTTAAAAACTTTAAACCCAAATGTAATTCAAACACAGAAAAAGAAAAATTATTTAATAGCTGGTTTTACAGAACATTTAAGGTTTGCTCCTTAATCTTTTCTACTTCGTCTTTCATTAATACTACTACCTGTTGTATGGCGGCATCGTTAGCTTTAGAACCAATAGTATTTACTTCTCTGCCCATTTCCTGCGCGATAAAATTTAATTTGCGACCCGCAGCAGTTTCTTTCATTGTATCTGTGTAATGCTTAATATGTGTACGAAGTCGGGTTTTTTCTTCTGTAACATCAATTTTTTCGAGATAATAAATAAGTTCCTGCTCAAAACGGTTTTTATCAATTTTTTCTGCAGAAACAAATTCTTCTAAATTTTTATGAATACGATTTTTAATTTTTTCTATTCGCTCGGGGTCTGTTTTTTCTACCTGATCTAAATAACCCAAAAGCAAATCTGTGCGTTTTTTAAATTCTATGTCTAAAGCTTTTCCTTCGGTAATACGAAAGTTTATCATTTGCTCCGCCGCTGCTTTAAACACTTGTTTTAATTGTTTATACTCATCTTCATTCATGACAGATGTGGCAGATTTAGTTACATCGGGCATACGCATAACCATTTCCAGTAAATTTTCAGTGGGCTGATTTAATTTTTTAGATAGTTCGGTTAATTGCTTACAATACGCCTCTGCCAGCGCCATATTTATTTGTACGGAAGGTTGTTCGCTTCTGTATTCAATGTTTATAGACACATCTACTTTTCCGCGTTCAACTAATTTTGCCAATTCGGCGCGCAGTTCAATTTCTTTTTCGCGATATAAAGAAGGCATGCGCAAGGAAGCGTCTAAGCCTTTACTGTTAAGAGAACGAATTTCAACGGTAATGGTTTTATCGGCAAAATCGGCTGATGATTTTCCGTAACCGGTCATAGATTGCAGCATATAATTTTTAGGCAAATGTAGCTATTTGAAAGAGAAAGTTAAAAAGTTATACGTTAATCGTTAAAAGTAAAACCCCAACGAACAACATTTAACCAATAACGTATAACGTTAATTCAATTTAGCTGGCAAAACAAAATGAAATTCGGGTATTTCAGCAACAAATTCTTTGTCATCAACCAAACGCAGCATGGTATAGGTTCCTTGCATTTTACCTACTTCTGTTGCCAGATTACAACCCGAGCGATAGGTATATTTTTGCCTGGGTTCAATAACAGGCTGCTCACCTATTACGCCCTCGCCTTTTACCTCACGGTAATCCCCGTTGCTGTCGTTTATATACCAATGGCGACTAAGCAACTGCACCGAAAATTCGTTTTTGTTTTCAATGGTAATTTCGTACATAAAAAAGTAATGCCCGTGCCGCACACTGCTCTCGGCGGGCAAAAAGCGCGTTTGTACGCTAATTTCAACTCCTTGTGTAAGCTGTTTTACCATTTTAAACAAAGTTATATGAATAATTTTTATCTGCAAACAAATTTAGCTGCAAGAATTAAGATAATTTTACCTAAAATACAATCAACACTAATTGCACGAATTAGCTTTTATAACTTTGTTTACTATAATTAATGAAATTCGTGTCAACAAAACTTAACATGAAACTGCAGAACGACATATCGCTAAAATCTTTTAACACTTTTGGTATTGATGTGGCTGCAAAATATTTTGCGGAAATTAATTCTTTAGAAGATTTTTATTCCCTGCAAAACGAATCTGCTTATAAAAACAACAAACTCCTTATTTTAGGCGGGGGAAGCAATATTCTATTCACAAAAAATTATGAGGGCTTAGTCATTAAAAATAATTTAAAAGGAATTGAAATTGCAAAAGAAGATGATGATTTTGTGTGGATAAAAGCAGCTGCCGGAGAAAACTGGCACAATTTTGTACTATGGTGCGTTGGTAAAAATTACGGGGGATTAGAAAACCTCTCGCTCATACCCGGCTGTGTAGGCGCCGCACCTATGCAGAATATAGGTGCTTACGGAGTAGAAATAAAAGATACCTGCGAACAAGTTTTTGCAATTGATTTAGAAACCGGAAAAGAAACAATTTTTACCAATGAAGATTGCAAATTTGCCTATCGCGAAAGTATTTTCAAAAAATCACACAAAAATAAATTCTTACTTACTTCTGTAATTTTTAAACTTACTAAAAAACCCGTTTTTAATACTTCTTACGGCGCCATTGAACAGGAGCTTTCTGCAATGGGAGTAACAGATTTAAACATTAAAACTATCAGTGATGCTGTGATAAAAATTCGCAGCTCAAAATTACCCGACCCTGCAAAAATTGGTAACGCCGGTAGTTTTTTTAAAAATCCGGAAGTAACAAAACAAAAACACGATGAGCTGAAACAAAAATTTGAGAAGCTTGTCTCCTACCCGCTCGATAACGGAAATTACAAACTTGCCGCCGGTTGGCTTATTGAATATTGTGGTTTTAAAGGTAAACGTAACGGACAAGCAGGCGTGCATACCAACCAGGCACTTGTATTGGTAAATTACGGTGGTGCGGCGGGAAATGAAATTTACGATCTCTCGCAGAAAGTATTAGATACTGTTAAAAATGCTTTTGGGGTTGCGCTTGAGCGCGAGGTAAATATCTATTAGAAGAATTTGTATTTGCGTTAGCGATTGAAGCGGAAAGCCCGGAATGAAGCGCAGCGTAATGAGGACTTGGAGCGGAAAGCGCGCCCGCAGGGAACGCCCAAAAATTATTTAATTAACTTCTAATTATTATCTTCGGGGCATCTTAAAAACCACGTATGAAAAAATTTCTTGCATTAATTTTAGCTTTTGTATTTGTAAGTGCTGCTGCACAGAAAAAACAAATAACAGTAGAAAACGTTTGGCGTGATTACGCTTTTATGCCTGCATTTTTCTCCGGTTTTAACAGCATGAACGATGGTGCCAGTTATACAGATGTTGACAGCCTTGGTAACTTAGTAAAATACGAATTAAAAAGCGGAAACCGCTTAAGTATACTTGTAAAAGCTGATGAGCTTATACCTGAAGGGAAATCTGCACAAATAAAAATTGAGAATTATACTTTCAGCGATGATGAAACAAAATTGGTTCTTAAAAATGATTATAAAAGTATTTACCGTCGTTCGGGCACAGCCAATAATTATGTGTTTGATTTTAAAACACGCAAACTAAAAACGCTTTCCGACAACGGAAAACAAATGTTCGCAACGCTTGCTCCGGTTGGCAACAAAGTAGCTTTTGTGCGAGATAATAATCTTTTTGTAAAAGATTTAGACTACAATACCGAAACACAAATTACCACGGACGGAGAAAAAAATAAAATAAAAAACGGCTGGGCAGATTGGGTTTATGAAGAAGAATTCAGTAAAGCTGAGTCGTTTTTTTGGAACAGCAACGGAACAAAAATTGCTTTTATTCGTTACGATGAAAGTAAAGTAAAAGAATACGAAATGGCGCTCTACAATGGACTTTACCCCGAAGAATATAAATTTAAATACCCAAAGGCAGGCGAAGACAACTCTGTTATAAGTGTACATATTTATGATTTGGTAAGTAAAAAAATAACTACTGTCGATATAGGGAAAGAAACAAATATTTACATTCCAAGAATTGTTTGGACCGGCGATGCAAACATTTTATCTGTACAACGCATGAACCGATTACAAAATAAATTAGAATTACTTTTTGCGGATGCCAACACCGGAACAACCAAAATAATTCTTACCGAAGAAGCAAAAACTTATATTGATATTACCGACGATTTAACTTTCTTAAAAAACAATAAAGGTTTTATTTGGAGCTCGGAACAAGATGGCTACAATCATTTATATCATTATGATTTTACAGGAAAACAGGTAAATCAAATCACCAACGGCAAATGGGATGTAATGGAATTTAAAGGGTTTGACGAAACCTCCAAAACACTTTATTATGTTTCTACAGAAGTTTCTCCAACCGACAGAGATGTTTACGCGGTATCTTTAGACGGAAAAATAAAAAGGAAATTATCTTCTCAAAAAGGAACCAGCGATGCCGAGTTCAGCAAAAGTTTTAAATATTATGTAAGCTCTTTCAACGATGCAAATACACCTACTGTTTACGAATTACATAGTGCAGACAGTAAACTGATAAAAGTTTTAGAAGATAACAAAGTCTTAAAAGATAAATTGGCTACATACGATATAACTAAAAAAGAATTTTTTACGTTTAAAACTTCAGAAGGTGTTGAGCTAAACGGTTGGATGATGAAGCCTGCAAATTTCGACGCCACAAAAAAATATCCGGTGTTTCAATTTGCTTATGGCGGCCCCGGTTCAAACGAGTGCAATAACCAATATGAAGTATTTGATTACCCTTGGCATCAGGTAATTTGTCAGCAAGGCTACATTGTTGTTTGTGTAGATAACAGAGGAACACTTGGTCGTGGTCGCGAATTTAAACACAGCACCTATTTACAATTAGGAAAATTAGAAACCACAGACCAGATTGAAGTTGCCAAATACATGGGCGCACAAACTTACGTTGATAAAACCCGTATCGGATTTATGGGCTGGAGTTTTGGCGGTTATCTATCGTCTTTACTTATAACAAAAGGTGCAGATTATTTTAAGGCCAATATTGCAGTTGCTCCTGTAACGAACTGGCGTTATTATGATAATATTTATACAGAGCGTTTTATGCGTACTCCACAAGAAAATGCAAGTGGTTATGATGATAATTCTCCCGTAAATTTTGTAAAAAATATAAAAGGAAAATTTTTATTGATTCATGGTACAGCCGATGATAATGTACATTTTCAGAACAGTATGGAAATGAATGCTGCTATGGTGAAAAATAATATTCCATTTGAGTTTATGGCTTATCCCAATAAAAACCACGGTATTAGCGGAGGGTTAACACGCGTGCATTTATTTACTAAAATGCTTGAATTTATTAAAAGAAATCTCTAATAATTTTGCATATTTACAAAATGAAAGGTGGTATTTTTGGTTTTTCGCGTAAAGAAGTTTTAGGGTTTACGGCATTTTTTATTATTTCTCTTTCATTAATGACATTTAGTGTAATCAGACTTATAAGTAAATATTACAATCACCACTCAACTACTTATTCTCAAATACAAAAACACTCATACGATTTATGGAATTTACAGGACATTACACTTTATGCTGTAAATGTTCAAAGAGGTTCTTTAAATCTCATTATTTATGCCAATAATTCTAAAGAATTAGAAAAGATAAAAATCGGAATACAGAAAAATCACGATAGCCTTATAAGCAAGCTAAATCAGTTAGAGAATGAAGATCAACTCGAAAAGTCGTTACGCTTGAATATTAAAAAGGCTGCCTATAATTACCTTGCTTTAAATGCGCATTTTTTTAAAATCGCAAACGATTCGTTAAAAAAAGAAGTGCCTGCTGCTTATAACGTAAACAGTATGCGGCCTGCCTTACGCAAGTTTACTGATTTAACCCGGGAAACAGGTAAGATTCTTGCGCAGCAAATTCAAAATAAAACAGAGGGCGGCTTAAATATTTTTTACCAACTTGAATTCTGGATACTTGTTATTGCTTTATCACCTTATTTTTATTTTTTCTTCCGCTTTCTGTATCTTGTAGTAAAAATGATTCTTTGGGATATTTCTTCCTAAAAACAAACTGCAAACAGTAGGTTTATACACGTTTTTCAAAACCAAATGAATTGTGTAAGTTTGCGAATCAACATAAAACTAACAATTAATCAGCCTATATGAATTCTACTACTACAGTAAAACAAAGCCACCCAAAAGGACTTTGGGTATTATTTGGGACAGAGATGTGGGAACGCTTCAATTTTTACGGAATGCGGGCCATACTTACTTTATTTCTTGTAAATTCATTAATGAAAAAAGAAGAAGATGCTTCCCTTATATATGGAGGTTTTCTTGGTCTTTGTTATTTAACTCCTATGTTGGGCGGTTTTATTTCTGATCGCTTTTTTGGAAATAGAAATTGTATTTTGCTGGGCGGATTAATGATGGCAATTGGTCAGTTATTTTTATTTGCCAGCGCCAGTATATTTGGAACTAACATTGGTCTTGCCACAAATTTAATGTGGTTAGCATTAGGAATAATCATTTTTGGAAACGGGTTCTTCAAGCCTAATATCTCCAGTATGGTTGGAAGTTTATATCCAAAACAAGAAAAAAGTAAATTAGATTCTGCTTTTACCATTTTTTATATGGGAATAAATCTGGGAGCTTTTTTAGGACAGTTAATCTGCCCGATAATTGGGGATGTGAAAGATGCAAATGGTATCAGAGATATTCACGCTTTCAAATGGGGGTTTTTAGCTGCGTCAATTGCCATGTTGATAGGAACAGCGGTTTTTTATTTTCTTAAAAATAAATATGTTGTTACACCCGAGGGGAAACCACTTGGCGATTTACCCTCCAAGAACGATGCTTCGCATTATGAAGAAGGTGAAGCACAAAAAGCAGTTTTTTCTAATAAATCACTACTTACTGCCGTTATTTCTTTTATTGTATTATTCTTTACCATCCGTATTATCAATATGCCTCTTAATAAAATGCCTCAAGATGTTAGTAATGTGCCTCACGATATTAGCTTCATTGATATTATTCGTTATTATTTATTAGACGGACAGAATTTCATCAAAACTATTATTTATCCTGTAATTTATGCAAGCGGTTTAACATTAGCGGGTTTAATTATTTCTGATACCTCTTTAACCAAAGTAGAACGACAAAGAATTATTGTAATATACATTGTTTCATTTTTTGTAATTTTCTTTTGGGCCGCGTTTGAACAAGCAGGCTCATCTTTAACTTTCATTGCCGATAATCAAACCGACAGAAATTTCTTCGGATGGAACATGCCTCCCTCAATGGTGCAGATTTTTAACGGATTGTTTGTTGTTGCGTTTGCAATTCCTTTCAGTATGTTATGGGATAAATTAAGAGCAAAAGGAAGAGAACCAATTTCTCCAATGAAACAATCGTTTGGTTTATTCTTAATAGCTTTAAGTTATTTTATCATAGCGTACAACGTAAAAGATTTAGGAAACAACGGGCTTCTTGCTATCAAATGGTTAATATTATTATACCTGATACAAACTTGTGGTGAGCTTTGCTTATCACCAATAGGATTATCATTAGTTGGTAAATTAGCTCCAAAAAGATTTGCTTCGTTACTGTACGGAGTATTTTTCTTATCAAATGCTTCAGGTTATGCGTTAGCAGGAACTTTAGGCTCTATCTTACCTGCAACAGGAGATAAATTTACTAAAGCTACAGAATTAGGGATTGATTTACAGGCAGTGCTTAACAAAACAATTACCCCCACCGCAGAACAATTACAATTATTAGATAAAAACCAAATTAGCGCTTCTAACCCTATGTTTGTAGGATTTGAAATTCATAATTTATTCGAATTCTTTATGGTGTTTGTCATACTTTGCGGAGTGGCTTCTGTAATTTTATTTTTATTGACTCCTGTCTTGAAAAAAATGATGCACGGGGTTAGATAATACAATGGAACGCAGATAACAAGGAGGGCTTATGATAAACACAGATAATTTTTTAAATACAAAAATCGACTAAATCATAATTCCCGATTTATCGGGACAGCGCCATCAGCGTTCCCTAATCATAATTAATCTTATTGGAATCATTAGAACAAATTCAGAATTTTAAAGGCAAGTACCCTAAGCAATTGTGGTACTTGTTTTTTTCTGAGATGTGGGAACGTTTTTGTTTCTACGGAATGCGCGGCATGCTGGTTATTTTCATGGTTGACAAATTAGGTCTTAACGATGATGTAGCCAATTTGCAATACGGAGCCACTCAAGCTTTTGTTTACGCATTTACTTTTATTGGAGGATTATTTGCCGATAAAATTTTAGGTTACAGAAAATCTCTTTTCTGGGGCGGACTACTAATGATTGTTGGAAGTATTATTCTTGCTATCGATCCGAAACAATTTTTCTTTTTGGGAATTGGTTTTAATATTATCGGCACCGGATTTTTCAAACCAAACATTTCTACAATGGTCGGTAGTTTATACAGAGATGATGACCCAAGAAGAGACGCGGGATTTTCTTTTTTTTATATGGGAGTAAATCTCGGTGCCTTAATTGGAGGTTACCTATGTATTGCTGTAGCAAACGGAAGTATGTTAAGTTCTATTGTTCCGGAAAATCTCAGATGGAACGTTGCATTTGGATTTGCTGCAATTGTGATGTGCATTAGTTTGCTGACTTTTATCTGGACGCAGAAAAGTTTGGGTACCATTGGTATTTCTCCATTACTGAATATAGATTCGGGCAAAAGAAAAACTTTTGAAATCATTACCTACCTCGGTTCTCTTGCGGTAATTCCATTTATCATGCTGCTTGTTTCAAATTCTGAGTACACAGATATTTTTATGTACATCATCGGTCCTTGTGCCCTTGCCTATTTTATTTTTGAAATGAGAAATTACGGATGGCAGGAAAACAAAAAAATAATTGCGGCTTTAATTTTTATTTTATTCTCTATTTTCTTTTGGGCCTTCTTCGAACAGAGCGGTGGTTCCTTAAGTTTATTTGCAAAAAATAATTTAGATAAAACAGTTCTCGGCATTCCGCTCGACCCAAATGGTGTAAATAATTCTGCCAATTCTTTATTCGTAATCATGTTTGCCGCTTTACTCGGTATTTTATGGCTGTGGATGAATAAAAGAAAAATTGAACCCAACACCACCGTAAAATTTGGTTTAGGGTTTTTATTTTTAGCCGGAGGTTTTTACGTTTTTTATATTACACGTTTTTTTGCCGATGGAAACGGAGTAACCTCTTTAAATATTTTCACCTTCGGGTGGTTTATCATTACGTTTGGTGAATTGTGTTTATCTCCGATAGGAATGTCGGTAATGACAAAACTATCTCCTCAAAAATTACAGGCAGGCATGATGGGCATGTGGTTTTTAGCAAGCGCATACGGACAATACTTCGCCGGGATTTTAGGTGCAAACATCGCGAAAGCTTCTGCAGATTCTACAAATGCAGAATCATTAATAGTTTACGCAAACGGCTACAAACAACTTGCCGTTTACGCTTTAATTTCCGGAATTATTTTGATTGCAATTTCTCCCCTCATAAAGAAATTGATGGGCGGGGTAAAATAACAGTTGGCTGTTTTAAGTGAGCAGTCAACTAAGTTTTTTAAATTTTATCTTTTTGTAATTTTGATTTGTTTGTTTTACCGTAATCGTAATTAGGTTCAAACAACTCTATCTTGTTTCCTTCTATGTCCATTATGTGAATGAACTTACCGTACTCATATGTTTCAAGCTTGTCCACTATTATCACGCTGTCTTTTTTAAGTTGCTCAACCAACCCAGCTAAATCCTCCACTCGGTAGTTAATCATAAATTGTTTTGTAGAAGGGTCGAAGTAACTTGTTTTCTCTGAAAACGCAGCCCATTGAATAGATTCTCTTCTTGATGTGTCTGTGGTCTCAGTCCACTCAAAACGCGCACCGTAATTGTCCATGTTCATTCCCAAATGTGCTTTGTACCATTCTTTCACTTTTTTAGGGTCCTTGCATTTAAAAAAGATACCGCTTATGCCTGTTACTTCCTTAGGCGTTCTTTTCTTTTCGATTAATTTAATTTCAACCTTGCTTTCTGGTTGTTTTGTGCAGATAGTTTTTACAAATATACCAAGACAAAATGATGTTGCTAGTCCTAAAATAATTAAAATCGTTTTTTTCATTTTATGATAATTTAAAACTACTTCTTATAAAAGAGAAAATCGTTGCAATGGTTAGGAACAAAAGAGTGAGCCAATAAAAAGAAGTGAACTCAAACGTTATTGGAATAAAATTAAATGGTCCCATTTGTTTTTGAATTTCATTGTCAATTTGTACCCGAATAAAAAATAATGAACCTGCACTTATTAATGAAATTACTCCCGAAATAATTGCCATCGCTCTTTTTTTGAAAAAAGAAAAAACAAGTGCAAGAATAATAAATCCAAAAGAAACAATAGCCAAAGCATTGGGCTCAATTTTTTTATCCTTCCCTCCCATCATATCGTCAGACATAGTAAACGGACTTTCTTCTTTTATTGCCGCACCTAAAGCTTGTCCAATTGAATCTGCAACTTCATCCATGTTTTCTGCTATTGAATCGGTAGATGAAGAAATAATTTCTTTTACTTTTTCTTTTGCTGTTTCGGGTTTTAACTCACTGCCAAAAACCATATCGGTACCGCGTATGCTTGCCAGTTTATTGCCGCTGCAATTAATAGTAATGAAAGGCAACAGAAAAAATAATCCGGCAATTAATAAAGTACCTCTGCTGATCCAGGCATTATGAAACCATTTTGGTTGCAGTATTGGATTTGAGGTAGGTTCGGTAAATGTGTTTTCTGTATTTTCCATATTTATTGTTTAAAAATAAAAAAACCGTCCCACAAATTAATGAGACGGTTTTTTTAATTATTTAATTTTATTTCTACGCGTCAATTTTCGCGTATTTAGCATTTTTCTCAATGAATTCTCTGCGTGGAGGAACTTCATCACCCATTAACATAGAAAACACACGATCTGCTTCAGCAGCATTTTCTACCGATACTTGTCGAAGCGTGCGGAACTCAGGATTCATGGTCGTTGACCATAATTGTTCTGCATTCATTTCACCTAACCCTTTGTAACGTTGTATGCCTACACTATCCGGTTTATCTCCGCCTAATTCTTTTACGTGTGCATTTCTTTCATCTTCTGTCCAGCAATAACGCTGTTCTTTTCCTTTTTTAACTAAGTAAAGTGGAGGCGTTGCAATGTAAATGTAACCGCGCTCAAATAATTCTTTCATGTGGCGGAAGAAGAATGTGAGAATAAGTGTTGTAATGTGAGAACCATCCACATCGGCATCACACATAATAATTACTTTATGATAGCGAAGTTTTTCAATATTTAAAGCACGCTCATCTTCCTTCGTCCCTCGGTAAACTCCCAATGCAGTGAAAATATTTTTTATCTCTTCGTTGTCGTAAATTTTATATTCTAAAGCTTTTTCTACGTTCAATATTTTTCCACGCAAAGGCAAGATGGCTTGGAATGCACGGTTACGTCCTTGTTTTGCTGTTCCTCCGGCAGAATCTCCCTCTACTAAATAAATTTCGCAAGCCTCCGGGTTATCATCAGCACAATCGGCTAATTTACCTGGAAGTCCTGCTCCGGTCATAACGCTTTTACGTTGCACCATCTCGCGCGCTTTTTTTGCAGCATGACGAGCTGTTGCAGCCAAAATAACTTTATCTACAATGGTACGAGCCTGTTTTGGATTTTCTTCTAAGTAATTATTTAATGCTTCGCTGATAGCCATATCAACCGCACCCATTACTTCGTTGTTACCAAGTTTGGTTTTAGTTTGTCCTTCAAACTGCGGCTCCTGTACTTTTACAGAAATAACAGCTGTCAATCCTTCGCGAAAATCATCTCCGCTTATTTCAATTTTTAATTTCGATAATAATCCGTTTTTCTCAGCGTAACTTTTTAGTGTACGGGTCAATCCTCTTCTAAAACCGGCTAAGTGTGTACCACCTTCATGCGTGTTAATGTTGTTTACATAACTCTGCATGTTTTCGCTGTAACCTGTGTTGTATAGCATAGCTACTTCAACAGGAATGCCTTGTTTTTCGCCTTCCACGTAAATGGCTTCTCCGATCAAATGTTCTTTAGCAGAATCTAAATACTCCACAAACTCCACAATTCCACGGGTTGAGAAGAATTCTTCGGTTACAAAAACACCGTTTTCATCTTTATGACGCTCATCAATCAAGATGATTCTAATCCCTTTATTCAAAAAGGATAATTCACGCATACGGTTGGCCACGGTACTAAAGATGTACTCACCTGTTATAAAAATGCTCAAATCGGGCTTAAATGTTACGATTGTGCCCCTTTCTGTGGTCGTCCCTACCTCTTTTACATCAAATAGGGGTTTACCACAGCTATACTCCTGTACAAAAACTTTTCCATCACAATGAACTTCGGCCTTTAAATGGATAGAAAGTGCATTAACACAAGATACACCTACCCCGTGCAAACCACCGGATACTTTGTAGCTGTCTTTATCAAATTTACCACCGGCGTGTAAAACAGTCATTACAACCTCTAATGCCGATTTCTGTTCTTTTGCGTGAAAACCTGTAGGAATACCACGTCCATCATCTTTTACACGAATAGAATTATCTTCTAAAATGGATACGGTTATATTTTTGCAATGACCGGCAAGAGCCTCGTCAATCGAGTTATCTACTACCTCGTACACTAAGTGATGTAATCCTTTTACACCAATATCGCCAATGTACATGGCGGGTCTTTTTCTTACTGCTTCTAAGCCTTCAAGTACCTGAATACTATCTGCGCCGTAGGCTTTATTTTCTGCTGTTTTTAGGTCTTCGCTCATATAAAATCTATATCCCGTAAAGATACTTAAAGATGCCTGATTTAACTCCATTTTTAAGAGTGAAAATTACTAACAATTGACCCCTGAAATGTTTACATGTTTTGAACGAAAAATATCGAATTTTATTTGCTCCTTTGGCGGATGTTTTTCTGAGTTTAATTCAGCCTCATCCGTCCTCCGGACACCTTCTCCAAAGGAGAAGGGCAAATGAAGATGATTTATCTAAAGAAGATATTTATGAATAAAATAAAAAGAAATATTCCCAACGCCCTTACCTGCGGAAATCTGCTTTGTGGATGCCTTGCTCTTGTAAAAGTTTTTGAAGGTGATTTGGTTTGGGCAGCCTATTTAGTGGGTATTGCCGTAGTATTCGATTTCTTTGATGGATTTGCTGCGCGTATGCTAAAAGTAAGTTCTGCTATTGGAAAAGATTTAGATTCATTGGCAGACATGGTAACTTTTGGTGTGGTGCCCGGAGTCGTACTCTATCAAATAATTAAAATTTCTTTTTGGTGTAAATGGAACGGAGAAGTTTTTATCATTGGTGATTCTGTCGATTTATTTTTTCAGAACAAATTTTGCGGATTAAATTTAATGACGGTTCTACCCTACTTTGGTTTTTTAATTACAATTTTTTCTGCCATTCGCTTAGCAAAATTCAATAATGATACCAGACAACTCGATTCATTTATTGGATTACCTACTCCGGCAAATGCCATTTTTATTTGTTCACTGCCATTTGCATTAAATATGCATACTAGTTTTTCTGTCTTTGTTATCAATCCGGGTATTTTATGCTTATTGGCTTGTTTTCTCTCTTATTTACTCATGGCAGAACTCCCTATGTTTGCTTTAAAATTCAAATCTTTTGGTTGGAAGGGAAATGAAATACGTTATAGTTTTTTAGGGCTTTCACTGGTTTTGTTAGCTATTCTTAAGCTTTTAGGTATACCGCTAATTATTGTTTTATACGTATTCATGTCTATGGTTAACAACTTCATGAATCGTTCTAAAAATTCTGTCGAATAATAAATTCCTGCCAAAAGCTAATTTGTATATTAGCACCCTCAATTTAAAAAAATATGAAATTTATAGCTGAAATAGATGTAATGCCTCTTAAAGCATTATTAGACCCGCAGGGCAAGGCCGTAACAGGCAGCATGCAAAATCTTAATCTGCCCGAAATTCACAACGTACGTATTGGTAAACATATTTCTTTGGAAATAGAAGCAGCCAGTAAAGATGCAGCAAAAGCCAAAATAGATGAGGCTTGCAAAAAACTTCTTTGTAATCAGATTATGGAGTTTTATGAGTTCGACTTGCATGAAGCTAAATAAAAAAGTAAGCAGTAGCTTTGCCATTAATCAGTGTGTTGTAGAAAGAAATAATTACTTAAATTAGCGATCTCAAAAAAATTAATAAATCTAAAATCATAAAATCGTAAATCACAATGGGATACTTATTTACCTCTGAGTCCGTAAGCGAAGGACACCCCGATAAAGTAGCTGATCAAATATCAGACGCACTTATTGATAATTTTTTAGCCTTTGACGCACAAAGCAAAGTGGCTTGTGAAACGCTTGTTACAACCGGACAGGTTATGCTTGCCGGAGAAGTGAAATCTAAAGCGTATTTAGATGTACAGGAAATTACCCGCGAAGTAATTCGCAAAATTGGTTATACCAAAGCAGAATATATGTTTGAAGCAAACTCTTGCGGTATTTTATCTGCCATTCACGAACAATCATCAGATATTAACCAAGGCGTTGATCGTAAAAAGAAAGAAGAACAAGGTGCCGGCGACCAAGGAATGATGTTTGGTTACGCTACGAACGAAACAGATAATTACATGCCGCTGCCTTTAGATTTAGCGCACCGTTTATTATTAGAGTTAGCTGCAATTCGCAAAGAAGGCAAACAAATGAAATATCTTCGTCCGGATGCAAAAAGCCAGGTTACCGTTGAATATAGCGATAACAACCAACCTGTACGTATTGACAGCATTGTAATTTCCACACAGCATGATGATTTTACCAATGGAAATCAACATAAAATGCAGGAACAGGTTACAAAAGATGTAATACACATTTTAATTCCAAGAGTAAAAAAACATTTAAAAGCGTCTTTGCATAAATTATTTACCGATAAAATTGTTTACCATATTAACCCAACCGGAAATTTTGTAATTGGTGGTCCGCATGGCGATACAGGTTTAACCGGACGTAAAATTATTGTTGACACCTACGGTGGAAAAGGTGCTCACGGCGGCGGCGCTTTCTCGGGTAAAGATCCAAGTAAAGTAGATCGCTCTGCAGCCTACGCAACCCGTCACATTGCCAAAAATTTAGTGGCAGCCGGTGTTTGTGATGAAGTGTTGGTACAGGTTTCTTACGCTATTGGTGTTGCTAAACCTTGCGGTATTTATGTAAATACAAATAGTACCAGCAAAGTGAAAAAGACCGATGGAGAAATTGCGAAAATTGTAGAAGAAATTTTTGACCTGCGTCCTTACTTTATTGAGCAGCGTTTAAAATTACGTAACCCGATTTACAGCGAAACAGCTGCATACGGGCACATGGGTCGCAAAAACGAAATAGTTGAAAAAACATTTACTGCACCGGGAGGAAAAACCATTAAGAGAAAAGTAGAACTTTTTACTTGGGAAAAATTAGACTACGTAGGCAAAGTAAAAAAAGCCTTCGGATTGAAATAATTCACTCAATTCATCACAAAAAAACCCCTAAGTAGAAATACCTTAGGGGTTTTTAGTTTAGCGATACCATGAAAAAAGTTAAAACCAAAAAAGCACCGCTATCACTATACAAACAGAGCTATCGCTTTCCCCGCTTGTATTAGTTGAACGAAAGACTTTAGAAAAAGGTTACATTATTTTTTTAAAATTTATCTACCTTTAATCAGGTAGAGGGATCCTAACGGGTTAAATTTAACTTTCCTATCTTTGCCATCCCGATAGCTATCGGGATTAAAACGACAAAATGGCTGCAATCGGACAAATAAAATTCATTGCTAAAGAAAGAAATTTATTTTACGCGACACTTAATAAACGAGTTGACGCGTATTTTAAGGAAAACAAACTTTCAAAAAATGCAAATACAGACATGGTGTTTAAAACCATTATTTTATTGTCGAGTTATTTAATTCCCTTTGCCTTGTTTTTGTTTATGAATCCGGGGTTTTGGGTAAGCATGTTACTTTGGTTTACAATGGGGCTTGGTGTTGCCGGAATTGGAATGAGCATTATGCACGATGCTAATCATGGAGCTTATTCTTCCAGCAAAACAATTAATTTTCTTTTTGGTAATACATTAAATTTATTGGGGGGCTCAGTTTTTAATTGGAAACTGCAACACAATGTATTGCATCATACTTTTACCAATATCCATAAGATGGATGAGGATATTGAGGATAAATTAGTGCTTCGTTTTTCTCCGCACACAGAAGTAAAAAAACATCACAAATTTCAATGGATTTATTCTTTTCTTTTTTACTGTATACTAACTTTATATTGGGTATTGCTAAAAGATTTTATTCAGTTTGCGCGTTACACTAAAAACGGCGTAAACAAACAAACCAGACAACAGAATGTTGTAACCGTTTTAAAAATGGCTTTAATGAAAGTAATTTACTTCTTTGCCATGATAGTTGCACCTATTCTATTTTTTCATATTCCGGTTTCTAAAGTTGTGTGCGGCTTTTTACTAATGCACTTTGTAGCAGGATTTGTTTTGACAACCGTTTTTCAATTAGCACATACTGTTGAAGGAACTACTCATCCTCTTCCAAACGAAAATGGCGTTATTGAAAACGACTGGGCAGTACATCAAATGAACACCACCGTAAACTTTGCAAGAAAAAGTAAATTAGTATCGTGGTATGTTGGAGGTTTAAATTTTCAGGTTGAACATCATTTATTTCCAAGTATATCGCATGTACATTATCCGGCTATTGCGCATATCACAAAAGAAACTGCCGAAGAATTTGGCGTGCCGTATTTAGAAAACGAAACATTGATGCAAGCGCTTAAATCTCATGTAGCTGCTTTGCAAAAATTTGGAAGGCTTCCGGATATTAATGAGGCTCTGGCATAACCGACGAGCTTTTGCCTTGCCACAGATTTCACGGATTTGCGCAAATTTGCAACACAGATTTTTATTTGGTAAAAGTTGAATTAATTTACTGTAACCTTTTTGGAAGGAGTAATTATCTTAGACTTAATTAAAAATTTCCAGCGAACCCAAGCCTTCACGTATTACAACCGGTTCATCACTGGTAAAATCAATGACTGTTGTCGGATAAACATTTCCATAGCCTCCGTCAATAACCGCATCTACAGTTTCTTTATAATGCTGATGTAAATTTTCAGGATCAGTGTAATAATCCACTAAATCATCATCAGGGTTATGTAGAGATGTTGAAACAATTGGGCAACCTAAAATTTTTACAATCTCAGCGCAAATGGTATTATCAGGAACACGTATGCCAATTGTTTTTTTGTTTTCTTTTAAAAATAATTTCGGTACACTGGCAGAGGCAGGTAAAATAAAAGTATAAGGCCCCGGCAATGCCTTTTTCATTATTCTGAAAATATGATTAGGTAAAGGTTTTGTATAATCTGATAACTGACTTAAATCGGCACAAACTATAGATAAATTAATTTTTTCGGGAGTAGATTTTTTTAAGCGACAAATTTTTTCAATTGCCTTAGAGCTTTGCAAACTGCAACCTACTGCATAAACAGAATCGGTTGGATAAATAATTACACCATTGTTTTTTAATACATCAACAACTTTATAAATATCTTCTGTTAAAATTTTATCGGGATTTATTCTCAGAAACATAATTAAAATAAATGACGATTGAAAATAAAATATTAATGAGCCATGGCCGCTTTCACAAAATTTATAAACAGCGGGTGTGGTTTCTCTACCGTGCTTTTATATTCAGGATGAAACTGAACACCAATAAAAAATGGATGTTTGGTGAGTTCAACAATTTCCACCAGTCCGGCATTTGGATTTATACCCGATAAAACCATTCCTGCTGCAGAAAATTGTTTTTTGTATTCGTTATTAAATTCGTAACGATGGCGGTGGCGTTCGTTTATATTTTCTTTACCGTAAACTTTTCTTGCCAGCGACCCTTCTTCTAAATGACAAGGATACGAACCTAAACGCATGGTGCCGCCCATATGCGAAATATCTTTTTGTGCTTCCATCATGTCGATAACCGGGCTGCTTGTGGCAGGATTCATTTCGCGGCTATGTGCATCTTTTAATCCTAAAACGTTACGGGCAAATTCTATGACAGCACATTGCATTCCTAAACAAATTCCTAAAAAAGGAACTTTATTTTCGCGCGCATATTTTATGGCTAAAATTTTTCCTTCAATGCCTCGGCTTCCAAAACCAGGTGCAACTAAAATTCCTTTCAAATTTTTTAGTTTCTCGTCTATCGTTTCTTCTGTTAATGTTTCTGAATGTATCCAGTCAACTTTCACTTTACAATCATTCGCAACTCCGGCATGAATAAATGCTTCGGCAATTGATTTGTAAGAATCTTTTAATTCAACATATTTTCCAATTAGCCCAATAGTGATTTCCTTTTTTGGATGTTTTAATTTGTGTACAAACTCTTTCCATACCGTTAATTCGGGTATTCCTTCAGGAAGTTCTAATCCCAATTTTTTTAATACGATAAGGTCCAGCTTTTCCTTTTCCATAAAAAGCGGCACTTCATAAATAGTAGAAGCGTCGCAAGCTTCAATAACCGCTTCGGGAGCAACGTTACAGAATAACGCAATTTTACGACGTATATCTTTATTGATATGATGTTCGGCACGACAAACTAAAATATCGGGCTGTACTCCGGATTCTAATAAAAGTTTTACGGAGTGTTGTGTAGGTTTTGTTTTTAATTCGCCGGTGGTAGAAAGATAAGGCAATAAAGTAAGATGTATAACTAAACAATCGTGTCCCAATTCCCATTTTAATTGTCGCACTGCCTCAATGTATGGAAGCGATTCTATATCACCAACCGTTCCGCCAATTTCTGTAATTACAAACTGAAACTTACCTGTTTTACCAAGTATTTTTATGCGATTTTTAATTTCGTCGGTTATATGCGGAATTACCTGAACTGTTTTTCCTAAAAATTCTCCTTTGCGTTCTTTTTCAATTACCGATTGATAAATTCTACCTGTGGTAACATTGTTTGCTTTAGAAGTTGGAACGTTTAAAAAACGTTCGTAGTGACCCAAATCTAAATCAGTTTCAGCTCCGTCATCTGTAACATAGCACTCGCCATGTTCGTAGGGATTAAGCGTTCCGGGATCTACGTTAATATAAGGATCGAGTTTTTGAATGGTAACGGTATAGCCGCGTGCCTGAAGTAATTTAGCTAAAGATGCAGATATGATTCCTTTACCGAGTGAAGAGGTTACCCCTCCTGTAACAAAAATAAATTTAGCTCGGTTTGACATACAGTTTTTGCTTTGAGATACTGAAACCAGTTCAGTACAAGTTTTAAAAAACTGTAAGCAAAGATAGAATTTATAGTTTCCCGATAACTATCGGTGTAAAAAAAAATATCAACAATAAAGGGCACTATTTCACTCTTAAAACAAAAGATTAGTTCAAACTGCTCACAATTATCTTGCCATTTAAATTTAACCTCCTTAAGCACAGCATATTCGGATTAGATGCCAGAACTGGAGTTATTATGCCGTTCATACAAAAAAGGTTGACTTCGCCTCTGATATTCAGTATAATTGATATACCAACCAACTAAAACCCATCCCTATGAAAAAGATTATTTATTTTTTCATTGCGTTTATTCTCGGAATAAACTTAGTCAGCGCGAAACCAATTACACCTCAAACAGCCCAAAATTTGGCTTTGAGTTTTTTTAAGCACAACAAAGCAAAAATGATGGTAACAGCTACATTGGCTTATACCGAAACTTTGCCAGATGGTAGTCCTGCTTATTACGTATTTAATATTAATACAAACGATGGGTTTATAATTATTGCTGCTGATGATGCGGCACATCCTGTAATTGGTTATTCAACCAAAAATCAATATGTTATTCCGCAAAAAAAATCAACTATTGATAACTGGATGACAATACGCAAGAAAGAAATTGAGGTTATAAGAACTGTAAATGCTCAGGCCGACGCTCAAACTATACGTGAGTGGGCAGGTAATTTTTCTACAAATGCCAGTGCAAGAGGGTCAAATAATTCAAGCATTGCTGCTGTTTCTCCTTTATGTTCATCAACATGGAATCAAAACGGTGGCGGTTCTGTACAATATAATAATTTATGTCCTGGAGGTTCAGTAACAGGCTGTGTTGCTACTGCCATGGCGCAGATTATGAGATTCTGGAGTTACCCTGCACATGGTACAGGTTCAAGTCATTATACTGCGGGTTCATACGGTACTTTATCCTGCCATTACGACGCTACTACTTATAACTGGTCTAGTATGCCTTTGACTTCTTCCAATGCCGATGTGGCTCTAATTTCATATCAGGCGGGTGTAAGTGTTGAAATGAATTACAGTCCGAGCGGAAGCGGTGCTTACGTTATTACAGGTGATTGGCCTGTATGTGCACAGCATTCTTTCACTACCTATTTTGGTTATGACCCAAGCACCATTCAAGGTTTATACAGATCTTCTTACGCCGATCCGGCTTGGATTACTTTATTAGAAAATGAACTTACCATAGGCAGACCAATTCAGTATGTTGGTTCTGACCCAACTCAGGGCGGGCACACTTGGGTTTGTGACGGATTTGATGCAAGCAATAATTTTCATATGAACTGGGGTTGGGGTGGATATGATGATGGTTATTTTGCTATCAACAATTTAAATACCAGCAGCGGATTTAACCCTTCTGCTAACCATGAGGCACTTCTTGGTATTAAACCTATGGCAACTATGGCGGTAGATGCAGGTATTTCATCTGTAGTTTCTCCAACAGGTAACGCTTGTACAGCTTCATTTACTCCGGTTGTTACACTTAAAAATTTCGGGGCTAATGCGCTTACTTCTTGCACAATTAATTATAAAATTGATGCCGGCTCTAATTTAACTCATAACTGGAGCGGATCGCTTGCCAGCGGATTAACAACTAATGTCAGCTTACCTACTTTTACAACTACCGCGGGTACGCACACATTAACAAGTTCAACAAGTAACCCAAATGGTACTTCAGATGGAAATACTGCTAATGATCAATCCCTAAGTACTTTTAACAGCAGCACTGTTGCTTCAACACTTCCATTAATGGAGGGCTTAGAAAGCAGCACTAATTTACCAATCGGTTGGACTTTATACAACCCGGATGCTGATGCAGCATGGGAAATAAACACAACGGTTGCCCACACAGGTTCTCATTGCATAGGTTTTAATAATTGCAGCGGAGATGGTAATACAGATATGACAGGCAGAAAAGATAAAGTGATGACTACAACCTATAATTTTTCGAGCGCATCATCGGCCAACTTAAGTTTTGATGTTGCTTACGCTGTTCTTACTTACTCAGGCACTCCTTATTATGATGGATTGAATGTTTATGCCTCTACCAATTGCGGTACGACATGGAACCAGATTTATAGCAAAACAGGAACAACGCTTGCAAGTGCTGTCGGTTACACCGTGCCTCAACCTTGTTGGGTTCCCGCTTCAGCATCCGATTGGCGCACAGATGTTGTAAATCTTTCATCGGTTGTTGGTCAACCTGCTGTTATGTTTGCTTTTGAAAACGTTTCTGCTTGGGGCACCTGGATTTATTTAGATAATATTAATATCACCACCAATACAACAGGCATCTCTTCAGTATCTTCACAAGGTTTCAATATTTATCCTAACCCGGCAAGCACTTCTTTTACAATTGAAGGTGCAGATCACAGTGGCAAAGTGCATTACGCAGTTTATAACATGTCAGGGCAAGAAGTTAGAATGGGTGATATTCATTCAACTACAAACAGTTTTAAAGAAACAATATCTGTAACTGATTTATCGTCGGGAATGTATTTCATCAAATTAAACGATGATAAAAATTCCTGGACAAGAAAAATAAGCGTTGAATAACCTATTCTCTAATTTATTAAAAGGGCTGTTCAACCGACAGCCCTTTTTTTATGCGCATACGATTCTTTCATTATTCCAAAAAAAAGATAATTTTGCAGGATTGTCCAACCAAAAATAATCATTATGAAAAAATTGATTTTGCTTTTTATTATTGTATCTGTTTTATTTACTGCGTGTGGACCCACTACCAATGATGCTGTACGATTTAATGACAGAATTATTGCCGCGCAAAAAGGGTGTATACAAGGCGAAAAAAGCTTTTTCACCGCCTGCGATGGTTTTAATCCGGATGAAATAAAATTATCTTACACAAGTTTTAGCACCAAAGTAGACTCTTCACTAAAAATTATTCAAGAAGTAAAAGAAGAAAAAGAATTTTCTGCATTTAGAGAAAATGCGCTTGCACTTGTTACTGCCTACAAAAACTTACTTCCAAAAGAGTACAATGAGTATGCAAAAATTTATAGTTTACCTAATGATCAATATACTTCTAAAGACAGTATTCGTTGCGTTGAAGTAGCAGAAAAAATTAATTCAACACTTAATCCTTTAGTTAAAAGTTTTATTATGGAGCAAGAAATGTTTGCTAAGACGTGGAATTTTCTCATAGCTAAATAAAAAATAACTTATACTACCAAAAGCGGAATAGCAATTTTATGCCGCACCGCTTCTACTGTGGTACCAAAGAATAAGTCTTTAAAACCACTATGACCGTGCGTACCAATTACCAATACATCAGCCCCGTGCTTATTAGTTAAATCAGGTATTGCCTGTTTCGGATTACCATAACCAATTAAAAAATTTGCTTCAAAGCCTTGTGCTTTTAACTGATGAACATATTCTTCAATCAGTTCAATATCTTTTCTTGTTTCAAAATCAACCGTATCGGCTCCGTAAATTATAGCGCCCGGAGTTTCTACTACATGCAGCAGACTATAGATAGCCTCTTTGCCTCCCATTCGCACCGCATGATTTAGTGCTTTATTATCAGAAGAAGAAAAATCAACCGTAATAAAAATATGTTTAGGTATGCCTAAATTTTCTATCCGTATAACATTTTCTCTATGCAAAAGAAAAGCTTTTTGCTTTTTATTTTTCATTAAAGCAGGGTATATTATAACAAAAAATAAAACAATGTAAACATATAGGCAAATTACAGTAATCAAAAATTTAGAAGTAAAAGAAACAGTATCGTCATGCACCAAATCGTTTATTTTTACGGTAATGAAATAAAAATTTAGTCCGGCAATTAAAATTACTGCTAACCAGCCTAAAATTTTAAATAGAGGTCTTACAGCAAACTCACCCATTATTTTTTTATCGCTCGTAAAAAATATAAGCGGCACAATAGCAAAAGGCAATTGCATGCTTAAAATAAATTGCGACATCACTAATAATTTACCTGTTGCTCCTTCGCCTAAAATAAAGCAGGTTATTAAAGCCGGAATAATCGCCAGCATTCGCGTTAGTAAGCGGCGCATCCAGGGTTGTATACGCAATTGTAAATGTCCTTCCATAATAATTTGTCCGGCCAATGTGCCTGTAACCGTAGAACTTTGTCCGGCTGCAATTAGCGCTACTGCAAATAAAATGGGCGCTAAAGAATTTCCAAGCATGGGAGATAAAAATTTATAGGCATCTTCAATTTGGCTGACTTCAAAATATCCATTCTTAAAGAAAGCAGAAGCTGCTAAAATTAAAATAGCTGCATTCACAAACAAGGCGAGGTTAAGCGCAATAGCAGAATCGATAACATTAAAACGAATGGCCTTTTTAATATCAGGTTGTGTTCGCCTGAATTTACGTGTTTGCACCAAAGAACTATGTAGGTATAAATTATGCGGCATAACAGTTGCCCCTAAAATTGCCAATGAAACGTACAGCGCATCCATAGACGGCATAGACGGAATTAATCCCTTTGCAACATCCGGAAAATAAGGTTTGGCAAAAAACATTTCGATTAAAAATGAAATGCCGATTATACAAACCAGTCCGATTATAAAAGCTTCGAGCTTTCTAATTCCAACACGGAGTAAAAATAAAAGCAAGAAGGTATCCAACACCGTAACACAAATGCCCAGCCATAAAGGGAAATGAAATAATAATTTTAAACCAATTGCCATCCCTAATACTTCAGCCAAATCGCAGGCGGCGATAGCTAACTCGGCAAAAATATATAATGAAAAATTAATGGCGGGAGGATACATATCGCGCGAGGCTTGTGCTAAATCTTTACCGGTAACAATTCCTAAACGCGCTGAAAAACTTTGCAACAAGAGCGCAATTAAATTAGATACAACCAGCACCCATAACAAGGCATACCCGAATTTACTTCCACCGGCAATGTCAGTAGCCCAATTACCGGGATCCATATAACCAACACTTATTAAATAAGCCGGACCCATAAAAGCAAACAAACGTTTCCAGGGAGATTTAATATCAGTTACATCCACAGATTGGTTTACTTCGCTTAACGATTTTTTATTTTCGTATTTTTCTGTCATACTTTTACCACCTTTAACTGACAGGCAACCTGATGCGTTATAACAAATGATTTTCCGTTTACTGCAACCATATAGGATTTATCATAATCCATAATTGATTTCACGGTAATGGTATCGTTTAGTTTAAAACCTAAATCCGATAAATGTTTTAAGAATAAATTATTATGATTAGAAACACCCGCAAGAATGTACTTTTCCTTGGCTTTTGCCTCAGCTAATAATAAAGATTTATGATTTACAATTTTACCGTTTTTATCCGGAATGGGATCACCGTGGGGGTCAAATTTAGGGTGTCCTAAATATTTATCGAGTCGATTTACCAATTCATCGCTGTCAATATGCTCTAATTGCTCTGCCATATCATGCACTTCATCCCACGCAAAGCCCAGCTGTTGCAGAAGAAATACTTCCCAAAGTCGGTGTTTACGTACTATTGAAACCGCCTTCTTCTTACCTATAGGAGTTAGCTTTACGCCTTGGTATTTCTGATAAGAGATGAGTTTTTTACCTGCAAGTTTCTTCAACATTTCTGACACAGAAGCAGCTTTTAACCCTATAATACGGGCAATATCAGTAGTAATAGCAGCCTCATTAGTCTGTTGCTCCAAATGAAAAATGATTTTCAGGTAATTCTCTTCAGAAAATGAATTCACCTTACGAAGATAGTAAAAATTTAGGTGCGCCTAAATTATTTTTATTTTGATTGTCACGTCGAGCGGAGTCGAGACGCAGGGATTGTATTATCGAACGGTTCTCGACTACGCTCGAACTGACATTACTTAAACGAGTTTATTTAACCTCTATCAAATACTCAACCATACAAACACCGTTGAAATACACGGTAAAATCAATCTTTCCTGTTTGAATAAAGGTATAATCAAAATAATATTTACCACTTGTAAAGTCTTGTTTTAATTCAACCGGTGTGACAAACTTATCTGCATTAATGAGAACAGCAGCATTTTTTAAAGGAGTTAAAGATTGCACCTCTATATGTATAGGCTTTTCCATCTCCCATTTAAAAGCTCCCTTTGAAGGATTTATATTATCCAACTGCATGTGAAAATAATCGGTGTAGTAAACGGGGGCTTTTACAAATACTGATTTTTTAACCGGCTTAGCAAGAAACTGATATTTTTTTTCTTTGGGATAATGATCAAGAATAAATTTTTCGGAAGGAGTTAAATAATAATACTCATCAAACTCCTTCATAAATTTATGGTTTACTACATTAAATTTACTGGTAGCCCATGTTACATCTACCAAATACCATTTATCGTACAATTTTACACAGTTCCAGGCATGATCTGTTTTTTTAAGCGATCGGTTTATATCGGCAATTTCTGTCTTGGTAAAACCTGTAATGGATTCGCAAGGGATATTTACAACCGTACACATTTCTTTTAACAAATTAGAGAAGCCCTGGCAAACAGCTTTATTCTTGCGCACTACCTTATCTGCATCGGTTACATTTTGCGCGGTTTTATTATATTCAATATTGTCTGTTATCCATCTGAAAATAACGCGAAACTTTTCATGCTCAGTATTTAGATCCTGAGTAAGCACATGAGCCACCTCCGAAACTGATTTATATTTTTTTTTAGGGAAATGTAGGGCAATACTATCGGCGCGACGGTAATCAAAATTTTTTATCTCGATTTCATTTTGAGAAAAGAGGTAAAAAGGGAATAAAAGAAGTATCACTAACCTTTTCATGTCTCAACTAAGATAAAAAGAAATTTTAAAATAGACAGCAGCGGTCGGCAGTTTAAAACTAGGGTGTGTTTTTCTTTTCTTTGATATAAGTTATCATAACAGGAATTGTAGTAATTATAATCAACCCAATTACAATATAACCTAAGTACTCTTTTGTCTGCGGAAATTTACTTCCCAAAAAATAACCGATACTGGAAATTGACCCTATCCAACACAAAGCGCCGGCAATATTATACAGCATAAATTTTTTGAAATCTACTTTTATAACGCCCGCCAAAATTGGAGCGAATGTTCTTATGATTGGCAAAAATCTTCCCAGAAAAAGTGTTTTGCCTCCATGTTTTTCATAGAAAGAACGAGTTGCATCTACATGCCTTCGCTTAAATAAAAAACTATCTTTCTTTTTATAGAGTGACCCCCCTACTCTTCTGCCAAATAAATAACCAACCATATTACCAGTAATTGCAGCAAGACTCATGTATAAAATAAGTTCAACAATATTTGCGTGCAATAATTCTTTATTAGTAGCGCAAAGCAAACCGCTTATAAAAACCAAACTATCTCCGGGTAAAAAAAAACCGACAAACAAACCTGTCTCAGCAAAAATTACAAATAACAAAAGCGGCAAGCCAAGTTTTATTATTGATTCAGGATTTGTGAGGTCTTTTAAAAATTGCCAGACCGTATCCATTTTAAAATTAGTTTATTTTGGAAATATACTTCGCTGCTGCCAACAACAAATCCTCTTCAAAAGGTCTTGCCATTAGTTGTATACCAAAGGGCATGTTTTGGGAGTTAACACCAGCAGGAATAGAAATAGCAGGAACACCGGCAATGTTTGCTTGCACGGTAAAAATATCTTCTAAATACATTTTAATTGGGTCGGCGCTGTTCTTGCCATGTTCAAATGCAACACCGGGAGTTGATGGAGTTACAATAACATCATAGGTTTTTAAAATTTCCAAAGTTTTATCACGCACAAGGCGGCGAACCTGTTGTGCTTTTGCATAATACGCATCATAGTAACCCGCACTCAAAACAAAAGTGCCCAGCATAATACGCCGTTTTACTTCTTTACCAAAACCTTCACTACGAGATTTTTTAAATGTACTTTCTAAATCTGTTGTGTTCTTACTTCGGTAACCATAAGGTATGCCTCCAAAACGCGCAAGGTTTGATGAAGCTTCTGCAGTTGTTAAAACATAATACGTTGGGACTAAAAATTCTAAGTAAGGAAAATCAATAGCTTCAACGGTGTGCCCTTCTGCTTTTAATTTTTTTAATTTTTCTTCTATACTTGATTTAATTTCTTTGTCTAAGCCTTCGCTCTCAAAACATTCTTTTAAATATGCAATCTTCAATTTTTTGTTGAGTGTTGTCTTTTTAGAATATTCTTCAACAGGTTTTGAAGAAACAGTTCCGTCAAATTCATCCTTTCCCGCAATGACTTCCAAAATCAAAGCAGCGTCATCAATTGTTTTTGTAAGCGGGCCAATCTGATCGAATGAAGAAGCATAAGCAATCAATCCCCAGCGGGAAACACGTCCGTAAGTCGGCTTTAAGCCGACCACACCGCAAAAAGATGCGGGCTGACGAATAGAGCCGCCCGTATCGCTACCAAGAGCAATATGAGCCAATCCCGCTGCAACAGAAGAAGCGGCACCACCCGAAGAACCACCCGGAACCGCTTTTTCATTTACGGGGTTTAAAACATTTCCGTAGGCAGAGTTTTCGTTGCTGCTGCCCATTGCAAACTCATCGCAATTAGTGCGCCCAATAATAATTGCATCTTGTGCAAGTAGTCTTTCAACAACTGTAGCGCTATAAAGTGAAGTAAAATTTTCAAGGATTTTAGAAGAGGCGGAAACCTTATGTCCTTTGTAACAGATGTTATCTTTTAAAGCAACAATAACGCCCGCAAGTTTTCCTGCAGTACCTGCTTTAATTTTCTCATCAACGATTTTTGCTTGTTGTAAAGCGCTATGGTTAAAAGTTTCAAGAAAAATATTGAGGTGCTTTTTTTCTTGCACAAGTTTTAAAGCATCTTCCACTAACTGCACACAATTAGTTTTACCTTGCTTTAAATCGGCATGGAGCGAAGCAATGTCGCTGAAGTGGTACACCTTAGTTAAAAACTACTTTTTATCGTTTTCAGGATTTTCAACGCCTTTAGAAGCGTCTTTAAATTCCTTCATTCCCTTACCTAAACCACGCATTAATTCAGGAATTTTTTTACCTCCAAAAAGTAATAAAACGATACCCAGAATTAAAATAATTTCCCATGTGCCTAATTTCATGTGTATTTTTTTTGTTTGTTAATTGTCACATGGAATACGCCTTATTCATTTTCGGTTTTCATACCGCATCAGATAAAGGCTATTACATGATTGAAAAGAATTAAATTTGAACTGCAAAGGTAGGCAATTTTTGACATTAATTCTAATTTGAGCATCTGGTTCTTTTGCCACAGATTTCGCTGATTTTCACAGATTGGCGGACACAGATTTTTTTATTGTTGTATTTAAGTAATAATCTGTGAGAAAAATCCGTGTAAATCTGTGCAATCGGTGGCATTTCTGAGTAAATTAGCGGTCTATGTTAAAGAAAGTAGAACATATTGGAATTGCGGTTAAAAACCTGCAGCAATCAAACGAATTGTTTAAAAAACTTTTTGGTAAGGAATCTTACAAATTAGAGAAAGTTGATGCCGAAAAAGTTTCTACTTCCTTTTTCATGATGGGAGATACAAAAATTGAATTACTGGAAGCTCAAAACGAAAACAGCGCCATTTTTAAATTCATTGAAAAACGCGGTGAAGGTCTGCATCACATAGCTTTTGAGGTAGATGATATTTACGTTGAAATAAAGCGGCTGCAAGCAGAAGGTTTTGAATTTACGAGAGAGAATCCTGAGCCTTTTAAAGGAGCAGATAATAAAATGGTTTGCTTTTTACACCCTAAAAGTATGAATGGGGTTTTGATTGAACTTTGCCAGGAAATAAAAAAGTAGGCAGTAGCAGAAGGCAGTAAGAAGCAATCTGTCAAATGAGAATGAGATTGCCGCGCTTCGCTCGCAATGACGTTTCTAAAAGGTAATTACTAACCCTTAAACGGAATCATTTCAAAAGGCTCGTTCAGGATAAACGAGTAGCTGCGGCCTGCCTCTTCAATATCTTCGTCTTCTTCGTTGTAAAACCATTTGTATTTTACAGAAACACCAACATCTTTTAGTTTACGAACGTTTTTCATCACTTCTAAAATATAACGGGCGCTGCCGGTATTAAAGAAATGCAAATTAACGTTAAGTATAAATTCTTTGGGAGGAGTAGTCTCTAAAGAATTAATAAAATTTAAAATAGGTTTAAAAAAATCATGGGTTTGCTCAGGAATACAAATACCTTCCATAACCAACTCGGCTTTGCCGGAGTTATACTCAACTTTTGGTGTTTTTTCTGTAGCTTCTATTTTCAAGTCCATCATCAGATTGACAAATTTACAATTTAATTCCTTTGGTTGTTTACTAGTAATTGTTTTACCGAACAGCCAAAAACGCACACATCGTCAGTTTGGGTAGCTGAATTCTTCCACTCGATATGCTGCTTCCATAGGAATGATTTCTGTTTATTAAACGGCATATCGCTCATCTCCAATACTAATTGCCTAAAGCGCTTTTTACTGAATTTTTTAATAGTTGTGCCGCTAAACTGGTCGAAATATCCATCGGTAGACATATAAATTTTTAAATCGGGGTACAGCAAATGCATTTGGGTAGTAAAGCGGCTTTTTACACCCGAAGCTATACCGCCAATTGGTATACGGTTGCCCTTTATTTCTGTAAGTTGACCATCATACACCAGATACAAATTATGCATGGCTCCGCTAAACATAAGTACATTGTACTTTAAATCAATAACACAAATAGATACATCCAAACCATCTACAACTTCACTGCCTACTTCGTACTGATGAAGTGATTTTTTTAATCGCTCATTCAAAAAATCTAAAATAAGTCCTGTATCAAAAATATCATTTTCTTTAATTGCCTGCGATATAATGTTGCTGCATAAAATACTTAGCAAAGCACCTGAAACTCCGTGCCCGGTACAGTCTCCAACTGCAATAAATATTCTATCTCCAATGCGGTCGCACCAATAAAAATCTCCGCCAATTACATCACGTTGTTTAAAAATAATAAACGATTCGGGTATTAATGATTGCACAAGTTGCTCGGGCGGCATAATGGCACCCTGAATACGTTTTGAGTATTCGATATTTTCTGAGATGTCTTTATTTTTTTCGGAAAGTACCCTACGGTAAGTAATTTGTTCTATTCCTAACACTAATGATTCTGCCAAATCGGCCAAAATAATTACATCGTTTTGCGTAAAACAATTTGTTAGAGGAGATGCTATTGAAATATTTCCTATGAGGGTATCATCTTTACGAATGGCAACTACCAAAAAACTTTCAACACCAATAGATTTAAAATCTTCGGTGGTAGAAGAAATTCCTTCCGGTATTTCATTTCTTACATCATTTATAAGGAGTATATTTTGTTTTAAAAAATACTCGTAATCATATCCCTCTAAACTATTCTGTTTGCGAAATTTTACTATCCCTTCTTTGGTGTCGTAATAATGGACTTTTAAAATTTTATTGCGAAAATCGGGAAGTGTAATTGAAATTCTCCGATAATCGGGAAAAGTAGCCAGTTTTAAAATGGTTGCATTAATTACATCTTCTAATGAATTGGCGTGAATGAGTCCTTGCTTTATTTCGTTTACCAATTGCAGCTTTAAATTATACGACTTAAGTTGCTGCTCTGCAACAATACGCTCTGTAATATCTCTGCAAATGGCGTAAAAACCTTTTATTAATTCGGGGTTGCCTTCATCGCGATATAATTTTGCTGATTGACCAACCCAAATTTCTATTCCGCTTTTTGTTACAAACGGAAACTCCACATAACTTTCTTCAATTTCGTCACGTAATTGACGGGCATATTGCAAAGCCATTCTTTTTTTGTAGTCGGCTCGGACTAAGGAGTTAAAATTCATGTCCAATAATTCTCCGATACTGTATCCCAAAATCCGGGCACCTACTTCATTCACAAAAATAAAATATCCTTCTGCATCGGTTGTAAAAATTATATCGCTTGCCGATTCAACAATATGCTGGTAACGTTCTTCAATTTCTTTTTTATCGGTTACATCAACACCTATACCAACCACTAAATCATTATCGAAGAAATTATTCTGCCATTGTATCCAATGCAAATTACCGTTTTTATCAATAATTTTTTCGATTGATGTTTCAGGAATAGTTTTGTTTGTGATAGATTCTCGCACCTTTATGTTTTGATTGGGATCATCAGAGCGTAATTTCCACCAACCGGTTCCCATCAAATCATCCTCGGTATACCCTAAAAGGCGTTCAAAGTTTTTGGAAACAAAAATTATTTCTCCGTGTTTATTAGAGGCTAATACCAATGAGTTTCCGGCATTAATAGTGTTATCGGCAAAAAATAAACGCTCATTTAAATTAAGCTGAATCTGAATACTTATGAGTGTAAGAACAATAGCCGTTATAATTATTGTAATAAATAAGCCCGGACTATAAACAGGGTCTCTTACAATAATGCTTAAAAAAACGCTGGCTACTATTACAAAGGAAGCGTAAATTAAATAGGGTCTTATTTTATTAAGCACAATGTGCGATACATTAATAATAAGAATGAGTGCGGTAAAATAAAAAGGTGAAAGTTTAGTGGTATATAATAAACTTAAATATAATAAGCTTGCCGCGTAAAAAGCAAACAACAATAAATAACGCCCCTGTCGTTTAAAAAAACTTGTTGTATAAGTCAGCAAAGCCAGAACCATCATAAGCACACCCACTGCTATTTGATAAAAAAGTTTACTGTCATACTCTCCGTAAACTACTGCATATACAAAGCCACTAACCGGAATAATAAATGCGCCGCTGCTAAGTAAAATACGCACGTTTGATAATTTGTACTCTACTGTTGAAGAGTTGGGATTTATCAAATCATCGCGATAACTTTTATAAAACCGCACTAAAAACAGAACGACCGAAATAAGCAAAACCATTATCAGTACAAAAAATTTGGTGGTTTTCCAGAAGGGAGGTTCAATTTTAAATGAGAAATCGGCCGGTGCCGACCAGTTCAATCCATCATAAGAAACAGAAACAAAAAAAGTAAAATCTCCGTCTTCTAAATTTGAATAAATAGCGCGATTTGTTTTTTCGGCATATATCCATTTTTTATCGTAGCCCTCTAATTTATATTTCAGAAAATATTTGTGTTCGCCAATTAAATTAAAAACTTCAAATCTAAACGTTAAGTCGTTCTTGGTATAAGATAGCACCAAGCTATCAGGAAGATTTGTCTTGCTGTTAGATTTTATTCCCTGGTCAGCCCAGTTGGTTGTATCATTAAAAAGCTGAACAGCCGTTAACTTTACCAACAATCCTTTATAGGCATCATCATTTTGTGTTTCATTATACACCAGTAAACCTTTACTTGTGCCAATGAAAAGTGTGTTATAAAATCCGGGTTGGAGCGCGCCGGGCATAAACTCGGCATTGTTTCGGTTAAAGTTTTCTATCAGTGCTTTAATATTTATTTCGTTCTGACTAAAAAATAATTTATACAAGCCATTGGAAGATGTGGCATAAATTTCATTATCGTTCGACGCATAAATACTTTTGATAACCAAATTATACAAACCTTGTTTACGCTCAAATTGTTCAAGCATTTTTGTGGGTTTGTTGTATTTAAAAATTCCGAAACCGTTGGTGGCTGCAAAAACATAATTATTACTGCATGAAACAGAGTACACAACCGATTCTGACAACTGATTATCTTTATCAATAAGCTTTGCTACTTTTCCGTCTTTTACAAAATATAATCCTCTATCGGTTCCTACCCACAAAGTACTTCCATCACTTGCCAGACTCCAAACAGTAAGATTATTTAACTGAGCAGATACTTCCGATAAAAGTTTCTTTTTTAGATCGTACATCAACAAGCCCAGTTTGCGTGTACCAATAAGCAACAAGCTATCGCCAACTAATTTTAGCGTCATTATTTCAGCGCCACAATCAATCTCATCAGTTTTTTTCTTCAGCGCATAATCAATCAACTGTACAATGCCTTTTGAGTATCCGATAATCAACAAATTTTTATTTGCGTGATAATCAGCGCAACTGCTTCCCGACAAGCGTCCCTCAAAAGAAAAAGGTCTTACATACTCACCGTTAAACAAACAAACCCCGCCGGTTGTAACAAGGAGCCATTCATTTTCTTTTATTTTTAAAATCTGTTTGCAATTATCACCCGGTAAACCCTGTCGTGCATTATACAGCAAACAATTTTCTTTAAGTAAGACAGAAACTCCCGATGATACTGTACCCGCCCAAATATTTCCATAAGCATCTACCATTACGGATAATAAATTATTTTCGGCAAGACCATTTTCTTCCAAAAACAATTCGTATTTTTTTTCACTGTATTTAATAAGTCCGTCGCCCATGGTGGCAAACCATATATCTCCATTGTTGCAGGTAAAAATTGATGTAGTATTACTCAACAAACCTTTTTGCTGGGTTTCAAGTAGATTTATATTGGCAAAATCGTATTCAATTACGCCCTTTCCCAAAACGCTTATGTACATTTTTACATCTAAGAAGGAGGTGATGGTTTTGATTTGCCCCTTTTTCAAGGTATCCATTAGCGGCTTGTAAGTTGGCGCAAGCGTATAGTTGCCGGTGTTTAGAATATATAAACCGCTTCCATCAGTTCCCAGCCATAATTCACGTTCGTGTTTACGAAAATATCCGCATAAAATATTTTCGACGTCAATTTTTAAATTGGTATAAACCTGCGTGAATTGTCCGTCTTTAAACTGCCAAACCCCCAATGTTGTAAGCACATAAACCAACGAATCGCTGGTTGGAATGATTTGATTTATTAAAATAGGATTTGTTTTGGTGAAAAGCGGGAACTCTTCGGTATAATTTCCTATGCATTTAAACAAAGATCGGTCGGTTGCAACCCACACAAAGCCATCGCTTTCGGCTATAGATTTTATGGGACGGGAAGCAGAAACCGAATTTTTAGCGTAAATATCAATAAAGCTTTTACCTGCATATTTTTTTATGCCCTCATTAGTGCCAATCCATATAAAACCCTCTGCATCTTGATGAATGCAGTTAATTTGAGAACTTGGCAGCCCATCATGCAGGGTAATATTAGAAAAGTTATATTCTTGAGCAGTAAGGCTTGCGGAGGCCAGTAAAATAAGGCAAAAGACAGTTTTCAGGCATATATTCTTACTCCAACCCTTCATACCCAACAAACATAGCCTTTTCGGCGCAGAAATGAAACAGTAAAAACACGTAAAATGTCTTAAAAATCAATATTTTTGGGTTTTGCCGGAAACAAAATATTTTCCTATCTTTGCCCTCCCCTAAAAAGGGAGATTCTGAAACAAGTTCAGGATGACGTGTAACTAATAATAAACAAAAAATGTACGCAATTGTAGAAATAGCAGGGCAACAATTTAAAGTGGAACGTGGAGCGAAAGTTTACGTTCACCGCCTAGATGCTAACGAGGGCGCTGATCT